>JGI24512J20087_1000267_pt1 | contig 49127 bp, 53 predicted proteins | sample LinPmetageLP35_FD_20087 | JGI IMG/M metagenome (IMG submission 20087) | reverse complement strand
CCCCCCCCAAAGTACTGGCAAACTCGAATGAGCAGAACGAAACATTGATCAGATCTCGAATAAAATCATGTACCTTGAAGCAAGTCTAAGAATCAATGAACGCAAGTCCCGGCTAGCGCCACGTAAGAAAGATAGCCCATTTCACGAGAGCACAATATATGCCGACCGCTCGCAAGTTCTTCGTTCGTCTTTTGGTATAAATGCAACGCCGATCAAATCCAACCCATGCTTATCAACCACTAGCAGTTCCCCGATCGCCAGGTCCAGTTCCATGGTATCCTTGCAAGTCAGCACATGGCACTGAAGTGATCTCCAAGAATGCTGTATCGACTCGGATGCCAAAGACGTCATTGAAAGTTGTATCTTCAGGCAGCAATGGAGCGCTCAAGGCGACTGAGCCTTTCACTCCACGAGGCGCATTGGCGCCATTGGATAGAGTTGTGTTACTGTAGGAGAGCTCGGTATCAGCAGGACCATTCAAGTGAATCCAGAAGACTGCAGGCTGCAGGCGGACTCACTAGAAGAATATTTGGTTGTCGCATACGTCGCCGTTAGTCATGATTGGCTAATTTAAGAGTTAACAGTGCTCATCGCCGCGAAATATTCTGGTGCATGGTGGGTATTCTGATTCAAGAAAGTGCTCGTAGACATGCGAAGAAGAAAACTAACCTGATTGGTCACATTGACGTAGCTAATGAAACGGGTCAGCATTCAAGAGCAGAGATGTGATGGCTTTGGTTACTCACAAGTTCGTGTGCCATGGCCCAATGCTAGCGGTATCCTTGAACTTGATCGCAACGGTCGGTTTTGGTGGAAGCTCGAACGCGCTGTAAGCTTTGAAGTATCTCTCGCCAGGGCATGACGCGTCTTCAGAGTAGCCATACGCCTCAAGATTTGGGCTGAAAGTCGCAGGCACTGGAACAGTTCCATATTCAGGAAGGGCGCCTACGATTCGCATCAGCAGACAAATCGCCGAGACATGTCACGAGAATGTCCAGTGACATTGGGAAGAGCAGCTCACCTATGCCCAAAAGGTTCGTAGCGGTAATTAAGAGGTACTTATTGTATGTGTAGCTGGAGTATCCATCGTTGAAGAGATCCACAAATGGGAAGAAAGTGTGAACGGTCTGTCTTCATATCAGAGGATGGATTTTTGAGATCAGAGGGATGCGAAATACCTGAAAGTCGTCCACCTTGAAGCTTATAGCCTTCAGACCAACATCGTGATCAACACCAGAACGGACTACGAGCTATTTTGTACGAGTCAGCACGACCAAAAGTTTCAAGATGGGTGTGACATACAGGATAGGAGTCTTTGGGGAAGCTAGGAAGGACTGTTCAGCATGAATCAACATCACATTTTCTTCACACAAAACGTTCAGGAGATTGTATGCCAGGAGCTCGTTGATCTGGCTGAAACAATGGTGAACTCGAGAGAAAACACATACGCTCGCCGTAGGCCTTTTTGTTAATACTCCATTGCTTCGGAATGAGAGACCGAGCAAGTTTGTAGGAGATGGGGACAACCTATCAGAAGAAGCGACGTTAGGCAGACAATTCTAAAACCGAGGAGAAGATATCACTAACAAATATGGTACTATTGAATGTACCAGTGATCCCGCTGGGATAAGTATCTGCGATTGGATTTGGAGCCGATTCCTTGCTAGATGGTGCAAGTGGACCGCCCTGAGCGCAGACTCCCATGAAAAGGAAGCTGCACAGAACAGCGACGTTCCGTAAAGCTCTGAGTACGCTCATGCTGGTTCTCATAATTCCGTTCTGTATGATTGGTTCAGAAGAATCATTAACAGAGGTGATGGATTGAAGGAGCCCGAGAAAAAGCTGGAGGAATTGTATGGACGTTGTTTTTGTAAAAGAAAACCTTCGTTGCGCGACAGAGTTCAGCTTCTACAATAGTACTTCGATCTAACCATACCCAAGGAGCTTAAGCTGAATGATACCCAATAAAGAAATATGATGGGAAGTCTGCGAAAAATAAGCATCTTCCCGGGAGGAACTAGGAGGTACGACCCCTTATACCAAGGGAATGCAGACATGTCTTAGCTCACGCGGATCAGATCATCTCCGGATTATCATCCCAAAATTTAACTTCGGGTGCTGCACTTTCATTGGCCTAGTCTCACGGGACTTGGCGTAACGGACCGGGCGGAAAGTAACTAGAGTGACCGGACGAACTAAGTTGCGTTAGGTCAAACCTTCAATGACAACATCGGATGAGGGCTTGAGATTTCTGCGTCAGTGTATTTCGAGGTACACAGGATCTGCGAGTCTGGGCCCCTCCGTAATTGTTGCGTTGGGATGTTGACCGAATATGAACATGATAATACAAGTTGGTGCTGGAGGAGGAAAACAAAGGCTGAATTGTTGATCACGATGGAGACTGCCGAAATAGCGTGAGCGACGATTGCATCCAAGGAGACCCCATACATCGAGACTTGACATGTGCTAGGATTTGTCTCGTATAAAGTCTAGAGCCCTGATTATTCTCGACTCCAGCTCCAGATATCCGAGGGTAATCTATTAGCTGCGAACCGTCTAGGCCAAGTACTTGTTAAACCAGTCGACGCCTTGCTTCTCAGCATCATCCATCGACTTCTTATCTTTCTCTGAAGACCAGTCACCCCTGAGCGCGAACCCGTGCACTTGGTCTTCGTAGATTCTCAACTCATGAGGAAGATCGGTCTTCTTCGCCATGACATCTTGAATCTGACCAACGGTGCCTTTGTCGAGGAGAGAGTCTGAATCGCCCACAGCAAGCGAAAGAGGTTTTGAAACCCCATCGAAATCACCTGGGACGGCGACAAGTGAAGGATGACATGCGTATGCAGCATCAACGATGCCGTGAGCGGCGAGAATTGCGTAGCGACCGCCCCAGCAGAACCCGATTGCACCAACCTTTTCAGTACCCGGGATTTGGCGGACCGCATTGATGAAAGAATCAATCAGAGGTTTTGACACTGCTTCACGGTGCTTGAGCAACCATGGCGGCAGCGTGGTCCCAACGGTAGCAGTGGCCTTTGTCTTATCAATCATCGAAAGCTGTTCGCGAACCTTGAGAGGAGGCTCAACAGAGTTCAAGAACTCGAGCGGAAGAGAGTCTCCCTGGTGGACATCTGCCCGCTTGATTAGCATGATCTTCCATTGCATCCTGCAGCTCCGTGAATGCGAAAAGATCCTTGAGCTAGCATCAGGAACCTTGAATGCCGAAGAAGTCAAGCGATCACGAATACAGTGCTACTTTGAGACGGAGGAAGCCTACCTGGAACATAACAATAGAACCCAGCTTTCGCGTAATTATCTGCCAGAAGTCGGACATTCTTGAATTCCCAACCGAAAACTGAAAGAAGAGGTCAGAGAAGATCAAAAAGTCGGGTTGTTTCAGCGAGACTTACTGTCTACGAGAAATACAATTGTCTTAGCTTTTGAGCCATCTTTCGGTGCTGCAACATAGGTTTGCAAATTATCGATAGTTTCAACTGTGCCTTTTGGCTCTCCGTTCTGGATTTTGCCCGAAAGGCAACAATCACTCATACCAACACCAGTAGACATCTTGGACAATTGGCGACAGTTGTATTGATAGCAGCTGTTAAAAATATACTTTAAGAATTTGAAGACGAGAAATAAACTGCAGTATTTGAAGTAAGGAAAAACTCGAATTGAGAAAGGGCGGGGTCATTCACTCTATTGTATTGTTGCGATGACGTTTAGACACCCTTGAGCTTCCCCCTGTCTCGACTCTAGCTCATGCACATCTCTGGGGACGAGATGCAGGTTTGATTGGGTACGTTGATGTGGCAAAAGATCCCGGAACATTCTCCGTGCTATCGGTCTACTAAAACATCTGCCGCGGAAGAGCCAGAGCTAAGACGTTCGAACACCTTGTTGGAGGCTTGAAAACACGGGCAGATGGAATTGCAAACAAGATTCCGCTTACCATATTTTCTTGTGGGAGAACAGTAGTGCGAGGCTGTCAAGCAATTCCTGGTGCAACTGCGTGGCTCTATTGCCATTATGACGTTCAAATGTGTTTATTTTCATTCGATTCTTTCACGAAGTATCCTCGGCTTCTATTGTCACAAGATCTCCAACACGTATTGTTGGAAACTGGCTCATCTTCGTGATGTCTTTGGATGGTACATGGCACATATGAGAGCCAAAGAAGATCTTTGAATCGAATCTGCGTGTCTTTGCCAGGCTTACAAACGGCTGGTCGTTCCTCTCTGCTGTATCCTGATCGATGCAGATCATATGGCATCTCCGACAAGATCCTAGCATCTGGAATATTTGCTCTCCTATGCGTAACGTTGTCCAGTGGTCTTCGCTATATGGTTCTAGGTTCTCGGATTGGGGAGAAGCCAAAACAACGTTGGCTCGAAACACAGACGCGCAGGCAGGCTTGCCGCCTACCTTCGAGATTTCTTCGTTCAATGCGTCAAGACTCGATCTGTTGATGGCGAGAATTGGGCTTTCATTTGAAAGGAGAATGGGCCGTTTCTGTACTTCGGTGTCTGAATCTGGAGGTGTTGGAGGGGCTAAGGTGCCTTTATCATGGCATGTTTTGGATGAGTTCGACTTAGGCTTCTGATGCTTTTGCATATGTGCCTTTGCATGCCTCATACTGAACCCAGACCCGCCAGCTGGAAAACGAGCAAGGGCGCACGGAACATCGAGTATCTTGGAAAAGAAGTCGTTGATCTCTGGTCTTGCATATGTGTGCGCAACAATAGAGTCGCCGCAAACTCGTGATGGCTGAGTAGCATTGAATGATTTGAACAAAGCAGGATTGGATGAAAGGGGTACTGCAATTTGTTCGATAGATCCGACGGATCGCACTCGTAATAGACCTTTGTCGAAATCAATTTCAGGTCGGATTAAGGCCATGCGCGGATGCCGCTTCTGGCTCAATGCTTGCCCGGTACCCTGATGGACGAGACACCATTCCCTGTCCCATGCGAGGCCCTCTGGTCTCACTTCCCAGTCAGTGTTGAGCGGGACGTCAAGACCACCGCAGCTCTTGATCGGGTAGATAGTCAGGCTTTCCACGATGAGTTGACCTGCACTAGAGAGTCAGCAGGCAAAATTTTGAGTCGATTTGAAAACACGGTGACTAAAATCGTTCGGGGGCTTACCAGAGGAGTGGGTGCCTGGCACCTCTTTACTAAGCGAGGTGGTCTTTTCCACATAGAACTCGTTGACAAAAGCAATGAAGGCGTCAACGTCGCTCATCGTGGACATAGCGCCAATGCTTGCGCGAATTACGCCTGTAATCTTCCCGGAATATATGTCTGTTTCGGCACCACATCTGAAGCCAGCTATCCCCGCAGGCAGTCAGTAATGAGCTTTCTAGAAGCATGAGATACCAAGGTTGCCGCATCATAGCTGAAAAATTGAAGACAAGGGTTATGTTTGACATACCAGAGAAGTTCTTTCGCATCTCCCACGGCTCAAGACCCAAACACGCAGCAACGCCTCCCGGGTTACAAAGTCCACCACTTCTGACGTGGAACTTTCGGACAGCTGCTAGCTTTTCTACCTCGGTATTACTGACCCAGGCCCCTTGGCTATTCCGTAAGTTGAAAGCGATAATGGGACCTTGACTCTTGCCACTTTTCTTGAAAGCAGGTGCGTGGGAATACATCTCGCAAACGGGGTCAGAATTGGCATGACGGAGTGACATCAGGCCATCATACAACCTTTGCGCTAGGAATGCAGTATGCTGTGCAATTTGCTCCATTGACCCGTACAATGTCTTGTGCACATCAATAGCAGCATCTAAGGCGAGGATACTATGAAACGGAAGCGAGCCATCCTCCAACCTCTCGTGGAGCGAGTCTCCTTTTGGAGCATGCCATTGCTCCTTGTTGCACAGTACCACATCGACTGTTCCGCCACCAAAGTACTTGCGTTCCTTCAGGATAGCCCCAGATTCCTTTCGGACAATCAAGGCGCCAAGATCGGGGAAGCCAAACATTTTGTAAAAGCTCAGGACTGTGAAGTCTGGAGCTGTGTCAGCATTGCTTAAGTCTAGTTGAGCGGTCGAGACAAATGCAGAAGCGTCCAGAAGCGTGTAGGTTGGCGAAATAACAGAGCTGCTTCGAGCTCTTGGGATCCACGAAAGTGGTAGCCGTCTTCCGTCCATGTTCGACTGCGCGGGATACGCGAATAAATTGGCACCCGACTTTAAACCATCTTCTACTAGAAATGCTCCGGACGAAAGCCACTGCTCAACGTCCTCATCATCGAGGCACCGACTCGCTATTGCACTTTCTCTCACTCCAACCAAGCTCGTGTGCGCATCTTGATGGTATCCGTAGCTATATCCGCCTTTGTGATCTCGAAAAGCATCCATGACGAGCTTTATTCCAGCCGTCGCATTTGCGGTAAACACAATATCGAATAGCGCTGGGTTGGCTTTGAAGAATTGTAACACTTTCAGACGAATGTCTTCAATTCTATTGGTGGAGAGCTGGGATGATGGAGAAGCCGAATGAGGATTGCCATACAGATTTGACATCATATCAGCCATGAACTTCTCCATGAGCGATTTCGAATATAGTGTTGTGCCGGCATGATCGAGGTAGGTAGCATCTATACATCGTTGTCAGCCTGTCCACTCAGCCCCTCATCTGTCTTGTCTAGTTACCCTTGAGCATAGGATACTCGTCATCACGTAACGCTTCTACATTGTGATTGTACCCATTCGCCATTATCTAAAAGCTCCTCGCGAAGCTAGAGGGATCGCTGTGAGCTTATGAGCTTTCAAAAATGCGTGCTTGTTGAGGAAGGCAAGAGCTTGCTTGCAACAGTAAGCAATTGCTTGCGATAGTCAAACCGGTTCGAAGATGCTTTGCTCTCTTGAAGAGAACAGCATGAGCCAGAAATGAAGTCGGATTTTCATCTTCCTCAGTAGACTGGATTGCCTAACTGACGAACAAAGCAACGCCAACGCGGAGGTCAGCGATCAAGAGTGGAAGTGTGGAAAAGTGGTGGTTGTCCCCCAACCTTATCGACAATCGGAGCTCGCCTTTTGCCTTCGAGCTTCGAGCCCGGACTGGTAGCGCATCTTCAGGGCAGGGATCTGGTCTCTTAGTGGACCTTCATGCCTGATACTTGCATCAGGCCGCAACAGAAATCGCGACAAAGCTCAAATATTTTGGTTCGAAGTCGTACCAATTTGCATATCACACATCCAACATGCTGCGCCCAATATTACCACGAGCGCGATTCTGCCTCAACTCATTCCGTCGGTCACTGGTGACTGTACCAGAGATCAATCCGAACTTCAACAATGGAGTCCCGGGACTGCTCTCGCCTGCTGGCTTCGACATTGCATGGACGCAGTATCAAGGCTTAATGGTTGAGAAGCTCAAACACCTAATAGCTGGTACGCCGAACCGACTGCTTTATTCATACCATTTTAGCCATGCTAGAAGCTCTGAGCTGGCCCTAGAGCTCCATTTGGGAGGTGCAATGGACGTGCCTTGGCTAATTTATACTCAGGAGGAGACTACGAATCTAAACCACCAAAAGATATTCTCATTAAATACGCTCGCGACCCAAACTCCGCTCCCATCTTCAACTACGCATCAATGGCATTCAACAACCACTTTTTCTTCGAGGCCCTATCACCCGAGCCAACAGCCATGCCAGAAGCCCTTCAAGCCGACCTAGAGCAGTCATTCGGCTCCATTGAGACCCTCAGGCACGAATTCGTCGTCACAGCAAGCTCAATGTTTGGCCCAGGTTTCGTTTGGTTGATGAAAAACCGTGCGGGAAAATACACAATATTATGCACATATTTGGCTGGCTCGCCGTTTCCAGGAGCTCATTACAGAAAACAAACGGTGGATATGAATACGGAGGACAAGTCTGTATCAGAGGCAATACGAAGGTTGCAAAGGGAAGATCCCGTCAATACTGTTGGAGCCCATGGACAGCATAGCCAGAAGAAATTGGCACCTGGCGGAATCGACATCACTCCGGTTCTGTGCATCAACATGTGGGAGCATGTCTATGTGGCGGACTACGGCGTAGGAGCTGGTGGAGTCGGAGGAAAGAAAGCATTTGCAGAGAGTTGGTGGCATACAATCGACTGGTCCAAAGTAGAAGAGAGGGCGAAGCCAGCACAGGGAAGGAAGCCAAGTCTACTGATCTGATCAGTTTTGTAGCATACTGGGCGCATTGAGACGGCCGTTCGGGTAATGGGCCCACGACGTGTACTATACTGTACGAGGATAATAGACCTGGATGGAAGGCTGTACATTGTATACAAGGGTAACCATACCATGGGCATGGCCGTTGTCTTCGTGGGGACATTTCCTCGTGCTGTTTGTTTAGCGAAAATCGGATGTCCGAAAAACGCCTCTAGTGGAGGCCCAGAAACTCAGCTCATTTTCAGATCACCGGACACTTGTCATATACAGACCTGTTCAGTCTTCTCAATGTTGGTAGTTCCACATTTGTTAACGCTTTTCAAGTTCGTTTGTAACTTCATGAAATTCAAATTCTGGTGGCGATGTTCAGTATTGGTTTATTGCAGTTGTCATTCGAATTAAACTACCGTCTCTAAACGAGTGTTCTACTTCCAATCCAATCCCGACCCTCTTCGACTTCTAGTGAAGTCTAGGGCATATCGAAATCAAACGCCCAATCAATGCCGCCCGCTGAAAGTACTCTCAAAAGCTCTCGATCATTAATCGAAGTGAAGAATGCACAAATGCCGCTCGCTTAGAATATAAATTATCAAACTGGTATAATTGAATCCTCCTCAATGAACGTCCTCGTCTTTCTTTTTGGGTATTTTCGTGTCTTAAATCATGTTACCATTGCAGTTGACTTCATAGCCATCAGCCTTTTGCTTCAATGCTTTGGCGAGCATCAACTCTCTCATCCAGTCGATACGCTCATCTCGGCTCTTGACAGCGAAGTAGTGCGTCTTTGTCTTTGCACCAGCATCCTTGCCTTCACCGCCGTGATTGACCATGGCGCTTTCCCTCTTCCTCAATTTCACGCCCTTGTCGATGGCAGCGGGAATGAGCTGGAAAGCAAAAGCGGACTCGTCTTTCTTGTCCTTACTGCCTCGCGAGATATTCATCGCCTTGAAGGCTGCATTGAGCTTAGAGCCCGAAGCGAGAGAAGAGCAGGCAATGGCATAGTCGTCTACATCTATGTACTCGAGAGTCTCGAGTGCGTTGGCATCTTTGTGCATAGCAAGGCGAGTGCCTTTCAGGGTGAAGTGATGCTCGTGCCATTCATGGCGGAGCATCTTGGTCTTGCGCTTCTTCATCCAGCCTTGAGCTGAGATGTCGTCGGCAGTGCGCTGCGCGGGTTGAGTGATGGGCGACCATGGATAGGAATTGGAGTGTTGGTGACCTTGGTGGGTAGGAGGCTGGATCTGATGGGCGTGGAACTTGGTCTGGGTAGGGGGTGCTGTGGAGATGTTCTCGTCGACACGAGGCATCGCGGGGAATGACGGTCGACGAGCGGAGGTGCGTGACTGGGTGCGGGTTGGTGGAGCGGGTGCGGGTGCGGGAGCATGGCGGTATGACATGTTGGGCGGAACGGACTGGGAAGCATCTCGTGCAACGGGACCAAGGGGGACGGCAGTCACTGGGATGTCCATCTCAGAGAATGGAGTGCCGAATCGGTAGACAGCTGTGTTTGGAGATTGAGTTGCATTGCGGAGATCTGGGGACATAGCCTCCACACGCTCCATGCGGTATGGAGAGAAAGCATTGGCACTTGCAGACCTTGGTGGTGGTTGTTGTACCGGACGAGGAGGTGGGATTGCAAGCCGGGGCAGGTTGTGAAGCTTGTTGTGGGTAGGACCAGCGGGAGCCTGGAGAGTTGGGAACATCTCGTACGGCGGAGAAGGGGGCTCTTCTGATGACCATTGCACATGATTAGGGTCCATATGCTGGAATCTGAGGAACTGCTTGACGTTCTCCTGGGGATCGCGAAGTTGAACATTGCGCAGACTGGCTTCCTCCAAATGACGGAAAGCTGGGACAGTAGGACCGAGAACATCGGAAGAAGCAACGACAGAGGGTACGGCGTCGGAAACAGGTCGAATAGCTTCAGCAACAGCGCCAGCAGTGAGTGGGTTTCCGGGATCGCCAGCGATCCAGATAGATCCGCCCTCAGGGCTTACTGGATGGTCTTTCTTGAAGTTATCGATCAGTCGCTGTTGTTTCCTCCACTTCGAGCAATTCTCGCCCTTTGCGCACTTGTGGGGTTTGGGCATGAGCTGCTCAATACCGACGATGGAGACGGATTCGAGAGGCGAGATGATGTCTACAGGTCCTCGTGCTCGGTGTCGCCGGCGAGAACTCTTGCGACGCTTTGGCTCCTCGTCTGAACCACATTCTCCATTCCGCTCCCGTCTCGATGTATGTCTTGAAGGTCGCTGGAAACCATCCTGCTGGAACTCGACACAGGGCGACATCGCTTCATCAATGGGAGTTGGAGGCTTCGGTGTGCCAGGTGCACTGCCTCGGAGCACATGGATCTCATTCCAGACCTTCGTCCGTTGTCCGAAGGAGGGTATGTCAAGCTCTCGGAGATCCTCAAACTTGAGAGTTATCAAAATTGCGCCGGAAATATCATTCTCCTCGAACTTCTCAACGATTGATGGTTCAAAGCCAGCATCGCACATCCATCTCGCGACCTGGCGGGGTGTCCAAAGCGCAACCTCATTCAAGTTCATGTTCTCAACGGCGTCTGTCAGGGAGCTTAGATGGCGGTGATGGCGTGATGGTATCTCAGGAACTCTCGGCGCATCCATTTGTGCTCTTTGGAAACTTGATGGGCGCGGTGTCATGGGGGACATTGCTAAGGTATATTGGTCTTCATCTTCTTGTATTGAGGAGTCGACGGAAGCTCGGAAAAGATGAGGCCCTCGAGGTCCTTCAACTGCTTGTTTCGCCAAGATGTCGAAATGGAAGCCATTGAACTCGTTGGAATTTGGACTGGGTGTATGGACCTCTTCAAAGGAGGATAGTGTTCTTTCACTTCTTCTGCTACTCTGGTTCTTGTTAGTAGGCGGGATTTAGATGAGCGTCACAGAAACGTACCGAGTTGACACTATGCCGTGGAGAGTTGTCTTCTATCTCGCTCATATCATCCTCAAAGTCTGTGTCGAACTCGGTGGCCTCTGACAGTGGTCGTGGCGCCAGCGCCTTCATGTTGAAAAATGCATCTCTGGGTTGTCCCTTTTGGAACATCTCTACTCTGGGGTCGATGGGCGTCATTGGTGATGTGGAAGGCTGCCCGAGAGTCAGTATCCCTAGTAGAGGCGAACTTCCTGAATCGACGACATACCATTGTGCCCGCTATATAGTTGGGTATCTTCAGTGAGGGTAGTGTTAGAATACTAGCTTTTGCCGTTGCCGGTTAACTTTCTAGTATATGCTGAGGATGATTACAGTATGACAATGTTTAGGAAATCGCAAACAATCAAAAGTGGTAGGGCGCAAAAAGTCAGAAACAGCAAGAAAGAAGGCCTTGAAGATGCCGGCGCTTGGTCGAGTATATGTATCGAGCTCAACCGCCTCGATTTCATGGGCTTTCGTCGTCAAAGCGCCAATGGCCAGCATAATGCTGGTATAGGACGTCTGCATTGTGACCTGTGCTCAGTACTCTGCAGGAGTGACTGTGTGACTATTCTTGACATGACCTGCTTTGCTTCGAGCGGCTTCCTTCACCGTTGGCTGGAGAAGCGGTGGTTTGGTTGTCGGTGCAGATAGAAACGACCCCACGATGCAGCAACGGCCAGTAAGAGCAAGGCTGCTGCAGGCGAGGCACAAGACTGCAGGATGCCCAATGAGGGAGCGGGAAAAGTCATGGACTTTCCATGGTTTCTGGAGGACATTCTGTGATTGGGTACGGGAATAGATTTTACGCGCCCGCCTTCGTCTGTCAGAACCCGGCTGCTTCGTGCGATTCGTCTGTTCAGCGAGATCCAGATTTATCAACGACCGAGAGTGGCATCGTTGCTACGGGACGAGTAGGACCCAGTGTCCGCTAGAGAGACCAGAAATCTAATGTTTACCATGTCGAGGCCAATGATGCTGAGAAGATGGCTTAAGAAACGAGAACCCCTTTTCTCGCGAGTCGTGAGAGGGAGCGGGCCGATGGCTTGTGGACTATCCGAACAGCCTGTGGAGAGGAAAGGGAGGGAGGACGGGAGGAAGGGACCGGCTGCTTCCATATCTCTCTGGGGGAGAAGTGGTAGGTGGTAGGCAATGGAGGGATCAACAAATCTCGGGGGCTAGGAGAGATATTTTGGCGAAAGATCTGGGGGCTAGGGGCCATTTCCTCTCCTCGTCTCAACAACAGCCATGCCCGCCGTTACTTAGCTCTACGATTGAGTGATCATCCTGCATGTGCCAGGCGATTGAGCAGAGTGGTTCATCTGAGATATGCATTCCGTATCTCTAACGGCTGTGAGTGCAATGCTGTATGGCCCCCTCTTTCTACTAGAGGTGATGTGCTGCATAGAATACACGTCTTTGCCGGAATGTTCACTTGTACTTCAGGGATCAAATCAGCCAGATGCACGAGATCCTAGATTTCCACTTCCCGTCCCGCCCCGAATCCCAGTCTGTGGCTGGCCGTGGCGTTCTGGAAATGCAAGAAGCGAAGCCGGACCAACCCCCCTGGCGTTCATGTTGCACCACTTTTCAACATCACTATCACACAATGCGTATCGATCACAACCCCGCTTCAATATCTTTGTATTCTGGTCTTGGGCCGCAACGGATGTCTCAACTTCGATCGATCCATCTCAGAAATGAAGTCCAGTTGTTCAATTGAAACTCCAGACAATCTTGCAAGTCTGGCTGCGCAAATAATTTCTGGTCACGAAGCTCATCTGTCAATGGCAGGATTTCAGGAGCAGAGCAGCTGAGGTCCCGCGTGACAAAATATTGGGCCGTCTTTGGCCGAAACTGGAAGCATTGGATACAAATTGACCTTTGAAAACTCCCCCATTCCTCAACAATGCAAATTTGATGGGTCCTCATGCGGCACGACGGGGAACTGTCTCGTTGAGTGTTTGACCGAGACTTAACAACGAGCTTTCCAGGTCTCAGCACGAAGCTGGCCAATTGCTGCGCGAAAAGCACTCACACAGCACTCATGTGATTGAATTTTGATGCGAGATTCCTTGCGAATTCCTTCTAAGAAGAGACAGATCAAATTCACGGAGACCCAGAGGTCCACGAGTATGAGGCCGTCATTGAACAATGGCATGGTTTCGGAAAGATGGTGGGTGTCACGATGTTCGCAGATACTTTGGAAGACATCGAATCGCCACGCTAGAACCAAGAATCTTCAGCACGCAAGAAACCCACCCCGGAAAGACATGTGGACAAGTGAGAAATCGCAGCTGCAGCTCCGAATCGAATTGTCGAATGGGTTGGCTAGTGTCATACTGATCAATCGTGTTCGAAATGCGGTGTTTATGCCTTTCACTATTCGGGATGTCCTTGACGAGAGGGAGATGAGGTCGCATTTTGCTCGTCAAGCGGTGATGATTCCAATTACTTTGATAAGCAAGCCCCTCTCAGGCTTCTCCGCCCTTCAAGCTTAAATTTGCTGAAAGGAGCACTAGTTTCTACACTATTTCGTTTGAGGGATCATTAAACGAGAATGCCCCTGTCCGGCACTCGACATCTTGATATCACGGTGACATAACAACTCCATCTACAAGCTTGATCCTGCTCTGTTGATGATCCGCACATGCGCAAATGAGTAATTGCTCGATCTGTCACGAACTCAAAGCATTGATTTTCTTCACCCCTGGCATGATGGATAAGATCCTCACGATAAGACATGGAGCCCAGGGCTGCGAGGCTCTCGCATGCTGCCGAGGGAGCCTATCCACTTCTGTCAGAAGCAGAGGTCGATGTGGGGGTGGAGAGGAGACAAGATTCGGGGCTTCGGAAAGTGAGACTAATTAGTTGCTCTTTGATGATGGGATTGTTGGATAATGATCCAAAATAGAACTGCATTGGGCGGTTATGCTTCTCACGGAATCACACATTTGGCGCTGGCAGAAAGGGACAAAATTAGCATTCAATAGTTTGAATGTTCCCAAACAGTCTGCATTGGGATCATTTATGTTTCTTTAAATAGGTTAATTTGCTCGTCCGAGATCGTTATCACAGATTATGCAAGTGCCAGGATGGGCTCGAGCACATGCAGCTAGATGTTTCTCCGCAAAAGCTCACAGGCCTCATGGCGGCATGATTGGCAGGACTAAGTGCAGGGGCTCCCCCCCGCTCCCTTGTCAAAATGGATTAACTGGACGGGAGCGTCCGCTGCAAAGGGGGCTAATGCAGGCTTGTGCGCAAGTCACATCCTCTTTTTCAACGTCGCTTCGATGCTGTCCAACCATCCGCTATCACGCGATGCCACACCTTCTCGCTCCCAGCCCTCGCCGTGTCTTTCTGGAGCGGACAGCATGGTGAAGGCTGCCATCCCTGGTCCAGGTCCCTTGCTGAGAGCAAGAAGAAAACAGTTCGGACGGGCATCACTGGTCGAAACTCTCGGCCAATCTCGACCAGACCGCCTTTTGGCGCTACACTATTCGAGTCCAGTACACGATTCGACGAATTCAAGATTCCGAATATCAAAGGCCTTCTTCATTGGGACATTGGCTTTGTGCAACTGACGAGTGAGGGGCCTTCTCACCGCCGACTTCGCTTGTTGACGACTGTCAGTGGTGGGAGACCTTGTTCGAGACTCGAGATCTCCATCTCCACTGAGTCTAACACGATTGCGCTGAGTTGACTCAGAGAAAGCATAATGGCCCCCTGATCTTGATCCCTCCGCACAGAAACTTGCCGGCTGATCGGAAGGGAGATCGACAAGCAGCTAGCTTTGTTGCTGTAGGCAAGGCAGAGCAGGACGTGCTCTGCAGACGAAGCTCAAAGGAAGCTTCTGCAGCGGTTATCCGGTCTCGTTGCAAGAATGAATGTGGTCCGTGAGAGACTTTGGCGAATATGCAGGTAAGTAAGACGAATTTGATTTACAGCAACATGGGTAGCTATCGAGCTGCATGTGGCCCTGCGGGAAGCATGGATCATGCACGACAGGGAGGGGTGAGCATTACAGTGCAGTACTACTGTAAGTAGGGGACAGGGGGCGGGAGCGAGGAAGAGAGCACCGGCAGCCGATCTTGTTCGCGAGACTTGAGTCGTTCGTCCATCCCTCAGTCAGTGAGGCGACGCTACCTGCGTCTAACTTCGCAGTGAGTCGTCCGCTAAAGGCAACCTTGACGGATCAAGGACTTTTCCCGTGTGTACTTACTGTAGTACAGCCAGGGGACGCCAATAAATGGCCGCATAGGCAGTCGGGGGCGGGGCGGTTGGGCCATGGACTGCATGAGGCGCCTCGCGAAAATAGGACGATGACAGTCTCCTCCTCCTCTTCCTTGTCCCCCACTGGCTAGCTACGGCTCCTTCGAGCTCCCAACCCTGCACAATATTCTGGTCTTGGTGTGCTGCCCAAAATGGATCCAATCAGTGGAAGCTGTGTGCTGCCCGCGGATATTCGACCTACAGCAACTGGCCTTTGGTTGGCCCGTACCCGGTTTCTGTCCAGCATCTGCTCAACAGAGCCATACATACCCCCCTGCCTTAGCCCACTCTCCATATGAACACCATCTCGAACTAGCCGCACGTGTGCATGTGGTGGACTGGAGTACCTAGCCATCAGCAGGCGTGGGCTGGGCCGGAATAGAAAATCGTCTCAATTGGATGTCCAGAAATAGATCTCTGGATAATCGAGGCTTGAGCTGCATTTTGCAATGCTCTCATATATGAACCAACACACAGCTTCATTTGCTTTCAACGCTACGAGAGTTGAAGGCCATTATTGCGTACCTGTCCCTCGTCGTCCTTCCTCTACAACTCCGCCCTCACAACAACTTCTCATCGCCTCGAACGTGTTACCCAAATCAAAGTCAAGCTGGACTTGCTTTGACCGTCGCTCATTAATAATTTAATCGGTCCCTGGTCTCGCCAATTATCAACTCGGCATATCCTGGTCTCTCATCGCTGCAATATAGCACTTGGACCCGATCCGCTTGGCCCTGCCCCCACCATTTGCCTGCGAGGTACAAATGTCAACACAACCCCCCCAACCACAGTTCATGGGCAGATCGAACGTCGCAATGGCGGTCGCTCAACCAAAGCCAAAGCCGGCTCCAAAGGCCAACTCTACTCCTAAAGGAAAAATGCAAATGCATCGAAGATCAAGAACAGGTTTGTTGGAATTTACTTGAATTCCGGTCATCTTTCCTACTGTTGCTGGCATGAGTTGAGTGCTGACTTGATCTTGAAGGTTGCTACACATGCCGACTACGAAGGAAGAAGTGCGACGAGGGGTCGCCAGCTTGCACCGCATGCAAACATCTTGGACTCCGCTGCGAATACAAGAGACCCATGTGGTGGAGTAACAATGATCAACGGCGGATGCAGAAAGACAACATCAAGATGATCATCAAGCGGAAAAAGCTCACAGAGAAGACTACCTCTTCAACCACGAACCAAGTCATGACTCCTGGCTCGGAAACACCTCCTGGATTGTCACATTCTCTGCCAACATCGGCAACATTCTCTGATTCACTTGATCGCACTCGGTCTGCCTCTATCGATTCCCAATTATCTCTCTTCGACTTCAATGCACCGCCACACATCGCAGACTACACAGCATACAACGCGCAAATGCATTCATCGCATTCGCAGTATGCAATGTACCCAGATTACTCACCATACGAAGTTGACGTCAAGACCGAAAGACAAATGTTCGTTAATGATATTCCAACCCGTCGCGAATCGACAATATCGACATTCAGCACCTACCATCCACCACCACCCCCAGAGGCAATGCTTCCATCATTTCCAGTTGATAATGACTGGGAGGGATCATACGGTGACCGGAGGGAGTCCATGGCTGAAGAAACTCTGAACACCAACCTTTTCGACTTCTCTCATGGCCCGCCTTCAACTGTTCGCCAAGTTGCCATTGAGCTTGACGAGGGCGATCAAAGACTCCTCGACCACTTCATTGCGGACGTCCTCCCCACGGTCTTCCCAATCCTCGAGACAAATCAGCATGGGTCTGCACGAACAGATTACGTTCTTCCTGCTCTCCAGAGCAATAAATGTTATCTTCACTGTTGTTTGAGCATTGCGGCGCAGCATTGCAAAGCCACCATGAACATTCAGGGGGAACAGATCGACAACGATATCATGCGCCACCGATATGCAACGATTTCCGAGCTTTGCGAGGCACTCAACCGGGACACAGACCACTCGTCAATTCTGGAGGCTACCCTCGGCATGATTTTCTTCCAAACATCAGTTGGCCGATATGATGATTCGTTACCAGACATCCCTTGGCACCAACATTTCCAAGCAGCCATCTCGCTTGTCCAAAAACTCGAGCTGAACCGCATGGTTTCAGAATCCCATGATCTCATCCAATTCAACATGACCCTCACAGCTTGGATTGATATTCTCGGTTCCACCATTCAGGGCCGCGCACCGACTTTCGCCCACACATATCGGGAAAAGCACTTGTCATCAACGAACTCGTCTCTTGGGCTGCGCGAGCTCATGGGTTGCGAAGACCGTGTCATGTACCTGATTTCTGAGATCGCCTGCTTAGAAGCCCTCAAGAAGGACGGCATGGATGACATTCAGCTCTGCCAACATGTGCACGCTCTTGGCGATCAAATCGGACTTACTGAAATCGGCGACTCTGGACCAAAGATCCCATACAACGCGAATGGTGTCCTGAGCCCTAAGCAGTTGAGCAAGAACATGACAGCTGCTTTCCGCATTGCTGCAAGAATCTACCTGTGCAGCCTTGTTCCCGGATTTACACCTAGCCAAGCAAGCTGTGTTGGTCTTGTTTCAAAGCTCACTCAAGTACTGGAGTTCATTCCTTCAGGTCAACTTGGATTCGACCGCAGTCTTGTCTGGGTGTATCTCATTGGTGGCTCAGTCAGCACAGCCGACTCTCCATTCCGAGGCTTCTTCGAGGAGCGTCTTTCTGCCCTCGGCGAACTCGCCAATTTCGGCAGCTTCGGCCGCGTCGCATGCCTCCTCAAGGAAGTATGGGGCCATGTCGATGGACGCTTCAGTCCAGGTGGTGGAGAAGCACATTACGTCTCCTGGAGAGATGTAATGCAGATGAAGGGTTGGGATTTCTTGTTGATCTAGACAATCCCAGCCTAGGACCTTCGACTGGTTTTTGAAGGTGACTGAAAAACTTACATTCTGCTGTTGTGCAGTGACTGGTACAGTGTATCAGATCACAATTTTCACTTCACCTCGGACGTCGACCGCCCATGATAGAGTCCCGGAGACGATTGATTTACACGTTGGGATTGGGCTTTGACGGGGATGAATTGTCCGAGCTGCGCTGGAATACCTCCAGACTTAATAGGCTCGAGAACGCATGATGAATGGGACGAAGTAACGCCTGGTGATCAAGGATTTGATCAGAGTGATTTGGGACGGAAGGGATGGACGGGATGGGAAGGCAATAGGACAGGATGACGACTTGGATGATGGATCGTTTCTCCCACTTCAACAACATCATTGTATCAGTCGATACTTTGATACACGCTCTTCACAAGCGATCTAGCATTTACATATTTTGGCATACCCACAGCAACGGCGTTTCGGATGGGCCTGTTTTTAGTTTGTTCCATTGCTTTGGGAAGGACTCGGAGCGGGTGGGGGCTATGGGTATTCATTGGGTTGGGTGCATACAAGACGTGTGGAAGGGAACCCTAGATGGGCCAAGAGGCTGGTTCTAGCTACCTACGCTTTACTTTCTTCGGGAGTGGCAAAAGGGGAAGCATGTCTCGAGGATTCTGAGAGGAGAGGCATAGGAGAGGGAAAGGAGTTGAGCACCGCTCCTCCAATTAGGGATAATGGGGACAGGAGTAGCATTCTAGATTGCGCATCTGCATGGTCTTTGTCCAATGCTCTTGCGTAAACTTATATACGAATGAATCAAAGAAGTTGAAAAATAATGTCTGCCCACTGCTCTACGCTGTGTTACTCGAGATGTGCCTGCCTGTGAAACTCGAGGCCGAGATCAGCAACTCTGGCCGGTAGGATTCAATGCCATCTACACCGATGGTAGCTCAGCAGACGTTGTGGTGCTTGTACTCCCTATCCACGACATCCCAGGAACGTTTCCGGGTGTTAAAAGCACGTGAACTCCTTCGAGCCACGGAACATCACCCTCTGGCGAGCTTCGCGAGAGCTCATCCGGATTGCACCGCACTCATCATCTCGCAGCGTAAGAACGAAAATTGAAGCTCACTCTGATGCACATCGCATCGGTACAAAGCGGAATTGAGGCCAGTCTCGGCGGATATATATCTTCAATCTCACCTTCGCAGCTCATTTCCCAGCTGATTTCCTCCCAATTTCCTGGTAACGATTTCGTCCTGGCTCGATTTCCGGCATGATGTTCAAGGGCCAGAATCCCGGCGGAGCCCGTACATGCGTAAAATGCGTGCAACCAGCCACATCTTCCTCCGACCCCTCCTTCTGCATGTGCTGGCTGTGTTCCAATTGTTCTGCCGCAAGAGACGTGACCCACAGATCACCTGTCCTCATCCGGTCCCGTCCATCCATGCTTTCCTTGCTTCCTCTTTCTTCCCTGCTTCGTTTTCGTGATGCGCCTGTGGATGAGCGGATTCTTGCGCCTTGCGATGCGGATACAGTGCAGTGGCGGACTTGAATTTGTGGGACGACTGGTGAGCGGTGTCGAAGGAACTACCTACCTAGTGCCACCTTCTTGATCCATTTGCATGTCGCATGACCCGCATGTGACTTGTGACTGGCGCAGAACGGGCATGACTGGATGAGGAACGACGGTCCCGAGAAGGCGGCGATGAGCAATTCATCGCAAATCATCATCGTGAGTACTACTGTATGTCTATCTAGTCGTCCAAGTTCACCGTTCAGCCCGAGTTGCACAGCTTTCCGTTGGGCAGCAATTCGCCGCTCGTGAGAAGTACCTCCGTACCAAGTGTATTGACCGTACAGCTTCCTTGTGACCGTGCTGCGGAGGAAGTCTACGTACTGTATCAGTCAGTATTTGTTGTGTTGTGCTTCTTATTCGCGGATTACCAGTGTTCTAGACTACGTGATCTCCGTCGCTGGACCTTGCCGTGCTGAGCAGGTTGATTTTGCACATTGTATTGGTTGCTTTTTCTGTTCTAGAAGCAGGGCATGTAATTGCTAGTTTTGGGCGGAAATGCCCTGTCAATGGCTAGCCTCATAATTATCTGATGGTTCAGTCCCTACTGTGTTATCCACTAGATCGCCTCAAAGTTTAGAATATATTTTTTGGACATTGGCGCTACCTTTCTTAGATCGTGGACTGGGCCGTACGTTATTCCTCCAGTCAGATTTCTCCATGGTTTTCCTGTTCCTGATACCTTGGTCGGCATAGTTCGGAAGGGTCAACTGAAAGCGGCTATTCCACATTCTTCTCTCCTTGGGCAGCGCTCTCGCACCATCATCATCCTTTCTCAGGTCATTGATCGCCCCAAAGACTCAGACCATAGTCTGATTACTCAAATCAGCAAACCTGAAAGGCCAGGCATCTGGGGCATCTGGTACAGCATTGCACTCAGGTGACCTGCGCGCTTGAAGCATAAGCCAGCGCCTACTCAGCGTCAATCTTTGGTCTCATCCAATCATCCCTCGCCAACCCAGTGTTTCATCTCAACGTGTATTCTCGACACAACTTGAAGCGCTCAATACCACTCGATTCAAGGAGTCAGAGAGAGACGGAGACAGCACCGCCTCACTTATGTTGGGCCTCCCAGAGCGCTCTCCTACATCCTATGAACAATATGGCCCCTCGAACCGCCCGTACAATCAAGCTGTACCTATTCCAGCACTACCGAAGCTATTCGAAGTTACACGGTCGACGCGCGAAGGCCTCTGAAGCCAGAGAGAACCCACCGCCGGACGACGTTACCGCTGTCCACCGAGGCCGATGACGAAAGGTAAGAGGTGATCAGGTAGGGACAAAGAAGATGATCGTGGTTAAGAACAGGCCGCCGTTTCTGGGGCTTCATTGTGACATTTGTTTCTCCATTTGTTTCTTTGTTGAATACCTAGGCATATCCTCATTACAGTTGTTGACTCAGACCTGAGCCTTTTGATTCACAGTTCAATTCTTCTACATGATCGACACACATTTCCTGTGCTGCATTACAGAGTCTTACTAAATATCTCTCTACACTTTCAAAATACGCCACATTCACAACTTCGTCGAAAGAACAGCTTATCTTCGTTTCACTGCGATGAAGGGACCTCTGGTCACCGGACATGCGCTGCTTGCGGCGATATTTCTCGCCACCTCTGTCACGGCACGATCTCCCAATGTCCTCTTCAAAAGAGACTCAACTTGTCCAGATACATCCCAAAATCAGTGTAATCAAGCAGGTCTACCCGATAATTTCTGTTGTCCGGCAACCACAACATGCATACCACTTGCTGGCAACACGACCGTTCTCTGTTGTCCCAGTGGCAGCAGCTGCGACACTATCAAACCTATCACTTGTGATATCAGCGCGCAGAACGTTACTCTCAACACTGATAGCACGCTTAAGACGACGGCCCTGACGCTACCGCTACCAACTTGTGGCGGGCAGTGTTGTCCTTTCGGTTATAGCTGCGACGGTTCAAACAACTGCGTCAAGAATGAAGATCAGCAAATTGCACCAGGCCCGGCAACAAGCTCATCTTCCAGCTCTGCGGCACCAACTTCCTCTACGTCAAGAAACTCTTCCCCAAGCTCCACCACAACATCCTCACCCTCTACAAATACACCTGTGGTGATTTCGCCCAGCTGTGACAAATTTCCAGTCACAGCTGTCCTCACAGGCTTCTTCCCAGGTCTTGCTGCAGGAATTCTCCTCTCAATAGCTGGCGTTTGTATCCTTGGTTCTCGCCGTAGAAAGGCAGCTCGGAGACGCAGTGGCTCTTCGTTCGGTAATATATCTGATCCGACCCCGAGCAGCGACATGAGGACAGACTTTCTGCGAAAGCCACCTCAGACACCATCTACGATGGTTGCAAGTACGCCTGAACGGCGGCATACAGTGCAGCGGGTGAAATCCTTGTTCAAAAAGATGCCAAATTCGCCAGGACAAAGCCCGCGACTTGCTCCGCCACTACCTTTGAATGTTCAAAGACCTATGGCGCAGAACAATCGACCAGTGACTCCGCCTTTGCAGCGGGAGCCAAGTTATGAGGACATTAATATCTTCGCAGACGGTGATACAGCGAGTGCGCTCAGGGAGCGAGAGCGTGGTAATGGACGTGCCAACGGTTCCGGTTTGGCTCCTCCAAGGTTCCCGGGTATGAGGGACAGCCATCAGACAACTTTCTCCGATATGATGGAGAGATCTGGGCTTGCTGGGCTGCAGAAAGGTCAACGTAAGCAATACCCTCGACTTGTAGGCTTGAAACTTTACTAATTCGCCGTAGCATATGTGTACAAACGAGAATCACCTGGATATACTCCACCGAGATAATAGGCGAAGAGTGCTTTTCATGACATCAGACCGCGAGGCGTTTGGGACATGGGAACATGGATTATCGGAGTTTTGCAAATACCCCAATCGTGGATTTCTAGCATTTTGCGTGGTGTTGAGGAGAACAGTCTGTTCGTCTCGGTCCTTTGCTTATAAAATTTCAATTTAATTCTGCTTTTGCTGCGTCTAACTCTATTCATGATTCATCAGTCTGTTTGTGCCTTTCTATGTTTTCCGATTTATGCTTGCATATTTTAATCACTGCTCTCTTTCCAGCACGAGGGTAAAGAACTTACTCAAGCCAGTTCGTTTACAAGCTCCCAATACCCAACGCTCACAAGTATCTTTAGAGAAATCTTTCATGCTGATGACTGACACTGGCAAGCACAGAGCCTTGCTCTGCTTGTGAAACAACAGGCTGCCTGCCCTCACAGCCTTGCACCGAAAAGTGCCTTGGCTTCCGAAATTGCCAGCCTGCCAACACATCAAAGGAGCTTAACTGATTCAATTCCCCTAAACACTTCCTTTGTCAGGAATCTAGAGTGGACTCAGAATGCACGTTCCAATTGCCTTGCGAAGTGGACTGAAGGCGATCTTTGCAGTTTGTAAGTTTCTTTCTCACATGTTTGCACAAGGCTGGCTAGCTAAATTCAAACAAAATATCGGCGTCCTGTGACCTATATCTGACATAATCTAAGGCTTGTAACTATTACTTGCCTATTTCGAAAAGACTAGCTCCAAACGACCTTGATTCACAGTCGTCGCCGGTTGTGGAACAACTACTACTAAGGCAAGCCTACTCCAGGAAGTTCTCCATTGCGATTACTCTACCCTGACTTCTCAGGCCTGAGACCTCTCCCGACACCTTCTCCTCTTTCCACACACTCTCACCACGGTCATCGAGAGTCACCAACAAATCATGAATACTCAAGCACCCTCAACCCCTCTGCCCAAAGAGAAGTTGGACGAGAAGGAGCGCAAGTCAAAGTACAAGTTTCAAGCCGATAGTCTCTCAAAGGCGAAAAAAGCCATTGCAGGCACTCCGACCGAACCCTCTCGCAACGTACCTGGCAAGCCTCTTGTTGACTTCTTTATCTTCGCCAAATTTCCTGCCGAGATTCAAGATGAAGTCTGGGAGACCGTTTGCTTCCAAGACACGCCGACAATCTCAATCATCGTCGAACAAGCCAGTATTAAGATGATCGGCCCCCTCCCCAAATTTCCCTACTTCCTTCACGCGACTTCCGGAGCCCGGGGTATTGGACTTCGATACTATGAGGTTTTGACAAGCTTTGATATCTTTGATCGAGAGTATCGGGCTGCTCTGAATCTTCAGGCCGTTGCTACAAATGCTCCTAACACATGGCTGGCACCACCAGGAGTTTGGGCACCTGCTGCAGGTGTGCTTGGTCATGGGCCAGGTGCTCAAGTTGGTCTTCACGGACAGATGAACCAGGCTGCTCAGGTGATGATCAATTCGGACCTGGACATGTTCTTGGTACAGCCGGAAACAACCCAAACACAAACAATGGTCCTTTCCCAAATGCTCCCCCTACGCCACTCGTGGGACCATTTGGTCCACCTCTTCCAATTCTCAATATCGCCCAAAGAATTGGCGGGACACCTGCCCTTGCAAAGAACAGGGTTATCCTCATGGACGCCTTTCCAGTCCTCGCTGGTAATGTCGTTGGTCTCTGTGATGAGTCAGGTCCGACTCATCCCCTTCTGCCAGTTGAGCCTCCACGAGCTGTCCTTCCGGGCCCTCCAGGATACCACAACTTCTATGCCAATCTGTCTGCCACCACGTTCAAGTATGTATTTTGCGGGTCTATCTCTGGAATCCGCAGAGTCGTTTTGATGGATTGAAGCTAACCTGTGCTAGGCTACAGATTGGCGACGCGTTGCAGTACAATTACCCGACGTTCAGTCTTGCTGAAGAGCCTTCGGTCACTTGTGCAAAGAACTTCATTGATCCTAGTCGCCGTCAGGAAGAGATCTCTGCTTTGCTTAGGATTAATGCGGCCCCTCCTTCCTTCCCGGCCCTTGGAAAGCTCCCATCGATTTTCAAGAAGGTCGAGAACCTGGTGCTGAACATCTCCTTGCCACACTGCGACAATCCCACAGAGTTCTCGAAATGGGCCACCAAGAATTCTAGCTTGTTCCTCTCCTCTCTTTATGTCCGCAGTACCGTTCGTCGTTTCCCCAACCTCCGACATCTTGATTTCTACATTCCCGGAGATCACAAGATCAATCCATTCGGCAAGATGGCTCTCAAGCACTGGCGCGAAGTCGTCGTTCGAGACACTGACGGTATGACATTGGGTCGTTCACAATTGGGCCTGTTGGAGATGATCATGGACACTGAGGTATAATGCGTCACACTCCCATATCCCACATGCTGGTACTTGCGAGAGTGAAGTTAAACAGTTACTGACTTCCACAGATGACGGCGATCCGAAAGGAGCTTGACAAACCTGATTTCCCGGCTCCGAGACTTCTAGTCTACGTCCCACAGAAGGCTGATAGAATGGAGTTCGATGCGGATTTTGCGACTGATGACTCATGCTTGAGGTTCCGGAGTGACGTATTGTCTTGAGGGAATAGTATGGACTGGGATGGAGTATGGATGGCGTTAAGGATAACTTGATCTTGATTCTCTTCTTCTTGCATGGACTGCAAATGGGCTGGCCATTCGTCTTGACTCTACTTAGAAGAAGTTTTACTTCTACGGCGAAATCTTGCAAATTTGGCTGGCGTAACAGGTTGTTTTTAAGTCGTCTCCTCAATGAAAGCTTTTTCGAGGCGTGCCGGCATTCTCAGTCCATGTTCTGTTCTGCTCAGATGTGACTGAAGACATACTGGACGTGTCAAGATGCTCGAAGAGCATGAGAACACAACGATCAGTTTACTGAATACTGATTCATCAACCCCACTACAAACATGTACCGAGCAGAGAGACATTGAAAAGAGCGCCATTCCCTGCCCATCAAATCCGCCATAGCCCATCACATCCACATCGTCGTCTACGCAGTCTCTACCTCCTCGTTCTTTCACGCCTCCTTATAATAGCTAGTGGTCACCGACAACCCCCGAATCTGAGATCTCGTCCACTGCTCCGTAAGCTGACCCAGTATCAGCCAAGCCCACAACCGAGGGATGCAACTAGATGAACCAACATAGCTACATACCGTCATCCTCATGTCCTTCTTCATATCATACTCAAGCGTGCCAACATGCATGTAAATCGTGCCATTTTGCTCCCTCAAGTACACCTCTGCTTCGTGGGCGAAGGACGATCCGCAGTTGCTGCAGAAGTGACGCCAGACTGCGTAGTCACCTCGGAGGACGGACTCGGCGTTCTGGTTGCTGGGGACGATAGTGCCGCTGCCTTTGTAGCGTTTTGTGGGACCGGTGACTGTGAGGTCCTTCTTGAGGAGCTTGATATAGAGAGCTGTGATTGTATTAGTCAGAATCGAGACTCAGGTTCCCTATTTTTGGAGCCCAAAGGTTGGAGGAGTTCTGGGAGGTGGGATTGGGAGTCGAGAGCCAGGGAGACTTGCATCTGTCACTTCCTGTCTGGCGCTGGCAGTTGAGACAGCAGCAAGACTCTAGGCTTGTCAAGTTCTTTGGTGTAGTCGCGCTCCATTGCAACCGTGGCCTCTGTATGTTGCTTCTGGGTCCATGTATCTAGTAAGAGGTGCGGAAAGTGGAAGAGACATGGTAGCTGTGTTTGTATGGTTTCTTGAGATACGTGCCAAAGAATGGGACTTAGGAATGATCGAATTGCTATATGGACATCTGAACCCGATGCACCGTTTTCGTGCTGTCAAAGCCGGAATGCGGATCAAAGCGAGAAGCTCGAAAGCAGACTGTTTGGTCGTGTCGACTGATTCGGACAGAAAGAACCATTTCTTTTCTTGTGTAGCAACGTCGAAAGGACAATAGGAAGCTTAAGTTGTTATTCAGAAGTCAGAAGTCAGAAGTCTCATATGCACAGGTAGTCACGGCGGTTCCATTGTATTCCGCTGAATCCGACCACCAATCACGCGTGGAAAATCAAACTCTTTGGCATTTGGTCTAACTGAAACCAGATTGACAAAGTACAGAAACCTCTCAGAAACATTGAATCAAGTTGAGATGTAATGCCAACCAAGATTAATTTCAGCGTCAGAAAAGTCCTCCGACCGGAAGACCTTCGCTATTAAGCGCTCGACAGAAGAAGAGATCCGCAAGGAGGAAGGCCTTCCCCTCACCAGCGGGGCTGCTAGATGATCTCACGTCTCTTCAGATGATCATATACTCATAAGATACTCCCCGATAGAGCCAAATTTTCGGTTCAAAAAGCAACATGCGCCGAGTCGCCTCCATCTGGCATCCAATGGACACGATACCGAACCTAAGCCGCCACACATGTGTGACCTTTTCAAGCCTCCATGGCATCTTCGAGGCTGTCTGACAGACAGCTGCCAACCAGTGAAGACACTACATTCGGTTTTGTCTCCGTTGAAGTCGATCCCTGAGATGCTGGCGTGGCGGCCGAAATTCACGGAAAGAGGCCGGTTGCTGGCAGTCCCGAGTTATCTTTCAGGCTTGTAAAACGGTACGTAGAAAGGAACCCAAGGGACGAGCATTGAGAAGTCATATCTAGCAGATGGCTGAACAGCTTGCCCTGGTCTCAGGATTGTTGTGTTTGTCGTCCAAGGTTTCAAATGCCTCTTTCGGACTTGGTACACAAGAGGCTTTGCGGGCGGCTTAATCTCTCCACCATATCATCTTTCGGACGTCTTGAAACGATTTCTTGACTCGACGAAGAATTTGAGCTCACTCGCGTATTGAGTTTGAATCTCTTCTAGGTCCTCCTTAGAGGTCAGGAGTAGGTAATACGAAGCGATGCCGAATAAGTTGTGCTGTGTGCGATATTCGCAGAATCCTGGCTGTCCATCTAGTGGTACTACTTCTTGGATACGCCCCGACTTTAGGAGCCAGTTTGGGTATGAGATGCTCTCTTCCGCGATCAGCCTGTTCTTCCTGTCCAATGTCTTCAGTTGAACAGGAACATTTCTTGTGACTTCGTCGACGAGTACCTGTGGGATGTCAGGATATTATTAAGGAATATGAACAGTGAAAGACAGTCCGACATCTTCGACCAGACATCAACGGCATCTCATACCTTGAAGTTTCCTGTGCTCCCTACCAGAGGTACACCCTTTTCATCGGTATCTTTCCACTCGTAAATGGCGAACGGAGACCACGTGGGATATGAACTGTAGTCTGTGATAGCAGAAAACACCTCATCAGGTGTCGCCTTGATCTTGCTCGATGCGAACGTGCTAACAATTGCACTCTTCTCCAAAACAGGCCTTCCTGTAAGTTTCGAGTTGCTCTCAGAAGAACTTCTCGTCATCATGAGAAACAGAAGAGCGACTAGGAAGAGAGTTGCACCAGCAATCAGATAGGCGATGAAACCCGTCATTGTGACGAAATATCAAGTAAGAGATGCAATTGTGATTCTGAGAAGGACATCAACGATAAGATTCCCAAAGAGATGGGATGAACAGGTTAAGGATGAAAGTTTGATCACCAGAGACTTTGTCATCTAAAACAGGCCTAGACCTGGGGAGGTTAGATGGAAACACATCGTACTCATTTACCACACTCAAGCAATGATATCATGTCCTTTCCGAGGATATAAACTTTCCAGCATTCCGGAGCGAGAGAAAGCGGACCTGGCCCGCAAAAAATGATATGAGCACCACCTGCCTATCTGGGCGTGGACCCCCAAATCTCGTGAGAAGAGGCTAATGACAGCTAGCGAGTCGGGGACCTGAATCTTGGGCCAACGTCAACTCTGAAGCTATTCCCTTTCCCCTCTCACAGTCTTTTGCGCAAACGATTCCACGGACAGCCGCAGCCCTTCGAGCCCTGGAACACCGGCACTGTAATCTTGCGACGTTTTGCTTATCAGGCAAGACATCTGCTGGCAATTCCAACTTCTTCAACCATAACCCCCACCTTCCGCGACACGTCAACAGACCACGCATCTCGAACAAGTCCGAGAAGGAGAAAAGTATTCAAGATGGATCCAAGCAAGGTTTCGATATTCAAGACATACGATAAGCCAAGGGGAGAGGGCGGCTCCAACTCTTTCGCGACTTTCATGATCATCGGCCGTAAGTACAATCATCAATGTTTCTCAGCGCAATTGCTGACAGAGTTCCAGCTGTATGCTTCTTCTTGGGCATGCTCTTCTCCTCCTTTCCCTACGACTATCCTCTTCTCTGGACCACTGAGGCTACACCTGCTGCGTACTACGATCAATTGGAAATCCATCTCAGATTCCTCCATGCGTCTCCCCCGATAATCGCCCGGATTCTCCACATCGCAATTACAGTCGGCTTCGTCGGCTTTTTCATCAAGCTCTTCAAGCCTTCCGAAGCCAACCTCCTCTTCGATGGCGCATCCCTGGTTCTATATCTCATCGCTGTTGTTGTCTATATCACGAACATTGTCAAGGGTCTTCGAATTGTGACATTGGGTGTTTACGGTGTTCCAGAAGGAGACACAGAAATCGCAATTGGCAGGGAAGACAGCTTGAGGGTTTTGGCTGCAAGCAACACAATTTTGGCACTTATTCTGGTTGGAGTCTTGGTTCTGCAAGCTGGTCAGTGGTATGCTGAGCGCAAGGATCTTGATGAGGCCATCAAGTACGAGAAGGAACAGGAGGAGAAGGCTGCTACGAAAAGTCCCAAGACCGGGAGCCATGTTACGAGATCAGTATCCAAGAAGAAGCAGTGAGTGTGTGCGGGTGGTAGTGACGGGAGGATGGATGTAGGATATTCTGACTGTACCCTTCTTAAGGGTGAAGCTGTTGCATACGAAAGTGGGATATTTTCAGAATATCTCCAGGAATTAATATCCCTTTGTAATCTTGTAACATGTCTGACTTTGGCTTGTGGCTGATATCTCTTTAGTTGTGGTGTTTCAATCTAGTCTCCGGGTCTTTGGATAAACAACGCCTCTGGTCATGAGCGTCGATATACCGACTGCTTGTCCACGAAACCTTCTATGTGAGACTGCTTGGGCTACAGAACGAGAAATTTCATCTTCAAATCTTCTTTGATCTATTCAGACGCAAGCGCGCCTGTTGAAAGTTTCAACATGCATTCACTCCTTGCCTAGCGCCATCGGCTCCTCTCTCTTGCCCCTCAGAAGTCAACAATAGTCTATAAAGCCATCGTCTCCTTCATAGAGTTTTTTCACTACAACAACCTTCTCTCTTTCATACTTCTCCTCCCTCAAACCAACATCAAAGGTGTGTAGGTTATCATCAATCAAGAGGATCTCCGTCATATACCTCTGCAGCCATATACGGTCAAGACTGCAAGCTCAACACACATTCTCTGTGTATCCTTAAAAGCTTACAAGCTTTGGGTATTTCAGTGATTTATCTTTCAACATCCGGTCTTTGCTTACGACTGGGGCATAGCTTCGCCTTCAGCTTCTCTATCTAGACAGGACGTCTTCCACAGTCAGGAGAAGTCTTGACTCTCTCGCCCAGCACTCCACCTGACTTGTCCTCAGTCACTTTACGAAGGGCATTCAGCTTACTCATATCTACCATCATCTACTACTCACCTCGACCAAGTTCATCACAGCTTCACCTCAAGATGGCATCATCTGATACGAACAGTGAGCCACCAGTCAAGCGCCAGAAGGTATCGGAGCCCCGAACTCTGTTGAAGGATCTTCCTGCCGACCAGTTTCTCAAGTCAGTACTCTTCACTTTTTCTGCTAATGCCCGGCTCTAAGCTGGTCATGTAGGCACGCCGCTCTCTGGCAGAGCCCAGCTGTCAGTATCATGGTCCATGGAACTGAAATAATTGTGCCCAAGGATCTTCTGTGCTACAACTCGTCATACTTCAACTCTGCTTTCAATGGCCGGTTCAAAGAAGGCGAGGAACAGAAGCTGCATTTCCATGACTGCTCTGCCGACACCTTTCAGATGGCTGTCCAATGGATCTACTTCTCCCAAATCAAGGTTCCAACCTGTCAAGTCTCTGTCCAGGAAGCCCCCGCCACCGCTAAACTGAACATGTCCCAGAATGGCACCCAGACCAGCTGCACGGCTAAGCAAGCTAAGCCAACCACGCCATCGCAGTCTCGTCAAAGTTCTGTCGCTTCCAACGAAATTGACACGAACCTGAGAGCTTGGGCTATGGATGAGAACCTCGATATCCAATTCTACCCGGATTTCGCAGCGAATGACAAGGCGCAGACGGTCTCTCGATTGCTTGCGTTCTTGAAGCTTGCCGATAAGATCGACCTCATTGGTCCCTTTGACTCGGTCATTGCCAGCATCAAGCAGGTTATCTCTTCCTCTCCAGGTAGAAGAGCTCTTATGCCTGGACATATTCGACTTGCAGCAGAGCTCTCCCCAACTCATCCAATTCGAAAACTCTTCGCAGATGCTTGCTTCAGAGAATTCGTCCAAGACTTGATTCCCGGCACGAATGTCCAAGGAAAGCCTTTCCGATTCGACAAGGAATTGAGCGAGTTTGACTCTTTCAGCTCCGACTTGCTTCGGTCTTACAGACAAAGTGAGAAGAAGAAAGTGACCAACAAGAAGACCGGACCTGAGTTCTCCTTCACGGATCCTTTCACGGAATCTAAATTCAGCATCACAATCTAGACAACACTTCAACCACGGGCACTGGCGTGTGCCAAGCAAGGCAAGGAACACGGGACTGATTGCATATGTGGAATTCATACTCGTGACCATGCACAAAATCCATTACAACAGATCATCACACCATATGTCTCGGAATGAGTTCATGACATGGTAGCGGGAAATCATGCCGACAAACGGCGGAGGGGCAGCATGTGGGAACTAGGGTGAATATCTCAAATACAAGGGACATTTATATTCGGACGAAGCAATAAATCATACCCAGCAGTGGAGCTGGCATAGGAACAAAAGAAATCGTCGAAGCTGACGGATCTTTTCGTGCTGTCTGTCAGCTTGAAATTGCAAACGTGATTGGGATCCACTATCTGACCAAGAGCTCCAATGATGACAGCCCTGTCGTAAGAGTATTTCCCAATGAAGCTGGGACAAAGATACAGATCTGACGTGAACAAAGAAGAAGCAGCCTAGCGAGACTACTTCGCAGTATTACTGGACTTCAAGAGCGATATAATTCAAAAGTCCGAAATAACTTGGGCACCGAGTAAGTAAGTCCGACGAGGACGTGTGATTACATATATAGTTCCATTTCTCTTCATCTGTCCTCCGGTGTCAGAGCATAGAAAGATTATACTCAAAAGTTATCTCCCAATGTAAACGGTCAACATGCCTATCACAGCACAGATCGAAATAGATGCATCGCCGGAGGAAGTACGTAATGTGGTAGGTTCGCAGCCCAAGATTCCACATCAGAGGTTCAGCATCATTAGTACACATACCTATGCCATTGCAAGAAGAAAGTACAAAAGAAAAGCACCAACTGACGACGTGAACGAATAGTTCCTCGATTTCGAGCACTGGCCCGAGATCAAGAGCGACATGATCAAATCGATCTCTCGGCTGCCTTCGCACCCAGATGGCCCAATTAATATCAACGAGAAGCTTGCGGTGAGCTTTGGAGGAATCATAAGTAATGTGAATGTACTGGTAAGGCCATATCTCATTCTTTCTCATCACCTACACCATCTCTGCCTCCATCATGACGAGAAGCTTGATTCTTGCGAGCGGTTGACATATTGGCGGCGGCGAAAATGTCAACAGCATGACACGTTGAACGACGAGAAGCGAAATAACAACAGCTAAAGAACAAACAGGCAAACACACCTACCGAGTTTCGTTGGCGCGGCGATATCTATTACGTGTTGTCAGGAGACCACACATTCCGATTCGAGCCCAGCATACTTCATCCCGGGAAGACGCTGTTCGTCAGCACTGAAATCCCGATGAGGGTGCTGAAGCTGCTGGCTGGACCGATTGGAATGCAAAAGGCGTTCGAAGGATTCTGCCAGGACTTCAAGAAGAGGGTCGAGAGTGTTGTGAAAGGCAGGGAGGTCGAGGTGCAGAGCTAGACGAGGATCGGGCCTGTTGTCCGATTATGGAAATCCGTCTTATTTTTACAGCATCGAGTAGAAGTGCCAAGTCAGGCTGGTGACATAGAATTGAACGGCTCTCAGACCCTCCACTACTCACTCTGTTAGTTGTATCTTGTGAGACATGCCTAGCTACAATTGCATCCAAGTATATTGGGCGCAAGAAAGCAGGAAAGAAGGAAGTGATTAGGTAACACAGCAAGCAAGCAGCGGCAAGTGTAAGTCTCGAATTGAGGGGATCTCGACATTACCCGGTCGCCAACTCGCATCGCATAGGAACAGAGATTTAACCTTTCTGGACCGAGTCTAAAAGCGTCTCGCTCGTGGACTTCCAGGATCGGTGCTAATCAATTCATTTGTTTGTGCATTGTGCAGCGATCTACTGTACGGTTCGGCACGTTGGTATCACACTGATCTGGAGCTTGATCTTGTGACACGCAAGATGGGACACCATTTGGATAAGTGTGTCTGTGTGTATTGTACCAGCCTTCAAGAAGACAAGTCTCATGTATCCTAATCTCGATAGAAGTAACGGCGTGAAATGTAAACGTGCTTTGCTTGACTGATAGTGACATAGAGTCTTGCCTTGCATCGACATCACATTCTGTACGCAAAGTCAAGGTACAGCTTAGCTAAACGGTACCAAAAAAGAAATGTGCCGCTGAGTGCCGTCTGAGCTTGATCTGAAACCCCGTGTTGATAGCTTTCGAAACAAAATTTGGCCGAGCACCCCCTGGACAAGCAGGAGGGAGGACGGAGATGAGGGGCAAACATGGAAGGAAACAAAGCAGGGGAGACGAACCCGCGTGGAAGGAAATGAAACATGACGGGGAGAGGTCTAAAATCAAAATTAACCTTATCTGGGGTGTGTTTGTTTCAGAGGCAGTGATGGATAACAGACAGGATAAGGAACAGATTGGAGGTAGATGCTGGCTGGACTACTGGACGGTAGGATCGAAAAGAGGACTCGAGATGACGGACAGATTCAGCTGAAGATGGGATGGGCAATTGGCTCTCGAATTCCGACATCAGCAAACTCTTGACTTACTAACGTGACTGAACTTGCCGCCGCCATCTCATATTCAATATTCAGTCTCTCCAGCCCCATCCATTCAGGAATCCATTTCATCCCGTTTGCAGCAAACAAAACTGAACAAAGCGCATCCTCATCCACCCACGATTTCGCAAGATCCACCTCCTCCAAAGCCAGCGCTTAACACAACCCAACCCTGCTTCCCATCTTCCAATCACAAGCCTAATCATCTGCGCCGGAGTATCACACCCGTTCAGCACCAGTCAGCTGGCACGCAGCCGGCGCTTAAGAGAGCGGAAAAGACGTCTTAGACATGGGGTGGCAGCAGGGGACCGCTGCAAGCGTCCAGGATGCCGGGCCTGTTCCCACTCTGCTTGCCGTTAGAACGGACGCTGCTTTGAGTGTGGGTTAAAAATAACAATAAGTTTTGGAGGGGTTGGAAAAATGTCCCTTCGCGCGCTGTTGATGAACCACCGATGCTGATGAGGCGCTGCCCTCTGATGCTTACCTGGCTGGGGAGCTTAGGATACCTTGGATGGATTGGATGCTTCGAGTTGGTTGGACGGCGTGAGCTGAGGATGGCGCAACTCTGGGGGAGGGAGGATGGAGGGGTTCGACGATTGATTGATGGTTATCCTGTTTATGCTTACCTGATAGTGATCGATCTCTCATGTGGCAACGGGGCATGTTGGATCTTGGTCGTGTTGCGGTCTTGTTATGATTTGCGTTGCGTCGATGCAAGGTACAGTTGTTGCGAGGACGAGAATAGAAAGGCTTGCAGGTCTGCCGAACCGTCACTGTTATGATCTGATTTGATTTGACCAGGTCATGTTTTCGGCGGTCTCAGATCTGGCTCTGTTTACGATCGTGGCTCTTGCTCTTCCGCGAGACATATTTGTGATACGATGGGGGTTGTTGAGTAAGGAATGTGGAAGGATCAGATCTTATTGGTAAGTTTGGTTTGAATTCATTGCTTATTCTGGTATCACCCCCCGCACGCCTCTTTCTCCGAATCCATTGTCAAGTTCCATTTCAGTTGCCCAAAGTACGCCGATGAACGCCCATGATAGACAGGCATTTCCCTTGCCTGCCTTGAGAAAGTTCCCTTCCAATCCTTTAAGTGGTCCATGACATGACATCCCGAAAACCAAACCCGGTTTGGCTCTTTCGAGGTCTTGCGGTTACCTTACTCCAACGATGCTCCAGGCGGTGCGCCGAGCAAGATAGTGACGTGAAGCGTGACGTTTTCCTCCTTCCTTCCCTAACTGAGACTCTCTCGTCTGAGCTTTTGTAATCGTGAACAAGAAATAAAGACATGTAAATCGTAATAGCGGATATGTTGTGAAGTAGTGAAGTTGTGAAGGTCGATGTCGTAACAAATGGGAGTTGGTAGAGGAGGATATCCATAGAAATTGTAGTGATGAAGTCGCTTGATCATAGCCCGGGTTGTTGCGGAGTATTATTATTCTATCTTCCTCCTCTTTCCCTTAGGCGCAGGACTCATCCGTGGTGTATATGTGACCGTTCGCGTTACAATCTCTCTGACTTGGCGAACGCTGGATCGAGAAGATTTTGGGGACTTGACATCAAAGTACCTTCCCTTGCTTTTAAAGTCCCAGTCAAATGGCGAGCGGGCGCTTCTTGCGCTGAAGGGAGACCGTACAGCTGAGGTTGCACTCATGGGTGATTCCGCACCAGTGAAGGCTGGAGATGGAGGTATCCTTAACCGTCCTAACCGTCCTGTCGAGGGAGCCGAAGAAGGAAAGACGAATTGAGCGGGTGGGAGGGCGGAGGTTGGCGATTTGTGAGTTTCGCAATTGCATGAGCAGTCGCTGTGTTCGCTCGAGCCGGTAGAAGGAGCTGAAGTTGGTGTCGTTCGTCCAGAGGAGGACTTGTCTCCAGCAATAGGGCTCGCCATGGTCTTGAGAAAGTCCGTATACGCAATTGGAGGAGTAATCGGGGTCTTGATATACTCCTCCTGTTTTATGAAGTCGGCGTATCCAGGGAGAGGGCTTCGCGCAGACAGTGCCGACAGCTCAGAGGGAAAGGTCGACGTCATGGGAGTCTTGAGCTGCGGCAGCTTGGGCTTGGTAGAGGGAGGCATCTTGTCTCTTCGTTCAGAGTAACGAGTGTTGTGAGATCAAAGAGTGACTCGAAGCACAAGTGGCCTGCAAGCTGCGATGCGATGACGGGTAGTCCGTGAAGGAAGAAGAGAAGAGAGGTCAAGTCGTCCGGGTGGAAAGAAGTATTATAATGTGACTGCTCGAAGGGGCCTTGTTTTTCCCGGTATAGTACAGCTGTGGCAGAGTGGCCGTGGTGGCAGAGCGCGTCCGAGGGGCAGGAAGAGAAGGGAAGGAATGGCAGGACAGGGCTGCTCAGGTCAGACCGATATAGCAGCCAGTGCTATGTGGGTTGGCAGATGAAAGCGCTTGCGAAGACGATTGGGGATTGGGAGGGTCGGTCGGCGTCGAGGTGTTGGCTGCTGCACCGTCCTGCAGTGTGCATCAACTTTGTTGTGCTTGCTTGCTTGCTTGCCTTGCCTTGCCTTGCGTTTGCCTTCCTTAGGCCTTTGCCCTTTGCCTGTTTGCGCTTGTGGAGCGGCGAGGTTGTGAGGATGTTGGGGCAAGGATCTCGCAGGGCCGTCAAAAGCAGCGTTGCAGGTGCAGGTGCAGCTCTGGCGTTCAAGGTGTTGTTAGGAGCAAGCGAGCAGGCGCTAAACCCCAATTGATCAGGATGTTTTGATTCGTGGCGACCGGGGAGCCGGCGGGACTTGGGGACTTTTGGGCTCGGGAGCGCGAAGTAACTTCCAGTGCGAGATGCTTGGGGGTCTTTGAGCTGGATTGGAGCCGGGCTATCACTGGCACTTGATTCTGAGACTTGCTTGCTTGCTTGCAGGCTTGTAGGCCTCTGGTCTAAGTGGTCTTGCCTTGGTCTTCGGGGAGCGATGGTGGGATGGGACGTATGGCGGGTCTGGGGTGGCCTGTCGGATACACAGCTGATACCGCGCAATGTGATTCGTACAGAGCTGACCGAGTAGACTTGTGCTGGCGGCGAATGGGTACGGCGGCGAGTAAGAGGCCAGAAACGAGGCCTTCGCGGAGTGGATGTGATTCGCAATGGCAGCGCGAGAACAGAAGGCAGGCCTACTGCTGGGATTGGACGTGATTCGCGCCTCGGGGGTGCAGATGGAAACAGCGTCTGGGAGATGCTGCACGCTGATTCGTGCTGGACGGGCGAGATGTCTTCGTCAGAAGTCGTGAGTCGGCTATACTTAGCAACCACCAAGTGCTGGCAGCGCAAAGATGACAAAGAGAATGATGGGGGCTGCTGTTAAAACCGCTCTCTTTCCTGCTATGATTGGGCTGAGTCGCAACGGTTGGAGGTATCCGAATGAACCGTGTCGTTGCTCGTGGTTTTTCAAAGTGGGATTGTTGGTCAAAGGATGATATGAGACCAGGGTGTGCGTCCTAAAGTTCTCCGGCAGGACGGTTGCTGGAAACCGTGGGACGAATGAAGGAGCTTGAAGCGATACAAGTCCAAGGGTTGTTGTTTGAACAAGGGCAGACGTTGGGTAAATCAAGTCGTAAGCACTTGGTCCGTGGTGGTGTTGGAGCAAATTCCGGGCGATGCTGCACTTGGATTTCTGCTTCATTATGTATTCTGTTCATAACGCCCGTCTTTGCGTCTGATACATCAGCCCGCGCGGCAGCAGCTTCAACCAATTCTGGGGAATTCCCAGTGGTCGAATCATTAGTTATGATCAAGTACAATTTGCTGCTTGCAAAAATGGGCTTCAAGTTGGGTCAACGACTCCCGCGCGCTTTGGGATTCTACAAGGATACCAGCCGCCAGCCACGAGGACGAGGACAACATGATCTAGCGACGTTGGAGGGAGGCTCAAGAGTGTCATCTGAGTGGCTGATATAACTCTGGGATTCAAAGGTAGCTACCATACAGTACGTGGACCAGACATGTGTTGGCAGCGCGCGGGTATGTCTGTTTCCAGCTATGTAGGTTGTAGTGCTGGTAACATCGAATGAGAGGCTTTGTATCGACACCCTTCCTGACACCCTGCTGTGGCATCTTCTTCTTCCCTCATTCTATTTCGGTTTCCAGATGAGAGGCTAGGCACTGACAGCTACCCTGAACGGTCGGGTTCAACTTCTGAAGGCTCGGAAGGTCATTCATGGGAAAGTTTAGAGCCATTGTTGAACACATGTTCTCAAGTTCGGTTCAAGATGACGATTACTGCAGGAATTATTGCTGTTATCCAGCCGTCACACTGTGTCACTGAGAACTTAACGCCATGAGGCACAGCCAGCGCCTGTGCCCGTGCCGTGCATCGAATTGACTTGAAGATATAAGCTCTCCTACTTCTTGACGGAAAAGAAGGCCTCTTCTATGCGGCCGGATTGTTCCCAGCACCCAATACTATTTGAGATTCGAAAATGCAATGGTGGTGGCTAGTATGACACAGGAAGGTCATACTATCGTTGGCTTGGTTCGTACGCCTCTTGTCGGATTATGTGGAGTTGTTGGGAAGCAATATAACATACAGCCGCGATCTTTCATTTCCCATCTCCCATCTCTTATTACTGCTTTTAATTCCCGTTTGAGCGAAGTTGCCCTTCTTTTTCAATCGTCCTACCAGGGACTCATTTTGTCTTCTTTTCTCCGAAAGGGGAGGGAAAGAGAAGTCGTGCATGCGCGTTTAGAATGACTGAATTACGAATGCCCGGCAATCTGGAGCAGCTTCCAGCCTGCAAGTAATCCAAGACTTCTGAGACATCCCAGCTAAGTTGCATGAATGGTCCCTGCCCCCGAAGAGTCCGTTTGACTGGCTGGTAGCAATTCTTCGCCACTATTCGCACAGTGCGTAGGGGAACGTGATATGGATACTTCTCTTGCAGCTCTCGGCGCTTGACTCCGGATACAATGGGATGAGCCTGACGACGCCATGTAATAGATCCTCCCGATCGCTACGGCGTGTCCTTTTTGTGCGGCGTATACACCTGGTGGAGGGCGGGAATGTGTGAAGTAGTTGGCGTGTGCTTGTTGTCTAAGTGAGGAAAGGTGTGACCAACTTTTGGCATTTCTGCTTCGAGAAGAGCGGTGGATATTCCAGCATGACTTTGATATCAGTGAAAACGTGCCCTACATCGATTGCTGTGCCTCATAGCTGTTGTTGCCAGTGCTGTTGCGGTCTTTACTCCAGACATTCACGCTCTCTCCCATTCCCTCTCCACTTCTCATGGGGACCAATAGGACACCCGACTTCACTGTTGAAGCTTCAATTAACTCTCAAGCCACGAATACCATATTCGAGCCGTCCTTGACCTGAATATCCGTGTCCGAAAGCAAGTCATTCATTGCGCTCGTCACGAAACTCCTTTCAATAGATCTCGTGTGAACTGGGAGTATGTTGGCCTTCAATATGTGTGCCCAGTGTGACAAGATTTACGAAGTCGTTCATTCCGCAATAGTGACTTGCCACACTTGCTGAATTGACTGCAATAAATCTGAAGGTCTGGATTTGGGCCCGATATCTTCTTTCTGCACTGAAATGTCTCCTTCCGGACCAAGCGTCAAACATGCTTAGCGAGATTTCTTCGGACAAGCCCAACACTTGATTGATTGCGTTGCTTCAAGTCAATTTGTAGATGTCCTAGAAAATATACTCCTGCTTGGTATCTTTCAATTAGCGAATCAAAGTATGCTTGGCAAGAACGCATGTACTTCTATTCAGCCGTCTCACCTGTTTGACGGCAATCAATGTAAAACCGCAGGCTGCTGAATAAGAGAAAGTCGATTTCAAAAATTGGTACCTAAGAGCGAAAATTGGAATCTAGACTTCCCGTCTTTCCTTAACGTATTTGTTTTAAGCTCCCCACTGTTGAATCTTCCGTGGGTGATGTAGCTGACGCACTGGCTGGCATGATCGTAGGGGCCTATCAAGCTTTCAGTGCTACGAACTTGGTCATCATCTCTGGAGTTAGGAACCTTGGGTACCTGTAATCAGCTGGCGGGCAGGGGAATGTTTCCGAGGTGTCACGCACGATCGATAGTCCTCTGATTATGGTAAATGCGATGCATTATCTTTGCGAGCTTTTTCATGATGGTCTAAGAACCATCGAAGTGTGGGAAAACGGTAGCCATATCGTCCAACGCCTCGAATGCTAAGAATTATATCATCAATAGCTCACCATGCAAGAGCAATAACCACTCAAGTTTTCATCTTCCTGTGCCCTCGGAATAGCATTTGAATGCACAGCTGCAAGAATCTCCATCCAGCCAGATCAATTGTTTGCGCCTCCCCATCCATTATTCCCACCGCCACAATCAAGACTGCGACCTAGAGGCCACAAAATATGTTCTCTTGTCAGAGGATTGCACAGTTGATACTGGTCGGATTGAGATGAAGCAAGCTCCTTGAGAAGAGCAGAGCAGAACCCATCAACACTGTCAAGCTCCTTGTTGAATCTGAATGCATAGTCCCAGGTTCGGCTCAACATGTAGGGCATAACACAAGCTTGTGCAAGGATTTCGCGAGCCTCATGGTCTGGACGCAGTTCAAATGCCGCATGTATGTTCTCGGGGGTGATAACGTTGTGTCGGAGGGGATCCATGTGGGCCTCCTTAGAGAGGCAATTGTAGCGCACGACGTTGCAATTGATACTGTGCAAAGGTAGATTCCCTGAAGTCCATCCATTGCTCCATTCACGTAGAGTACACGTATAAGAAATACCGGTCCTGTTCTCGTTCTGCGTACATATTTCGGTACAATCCGATCGTGTAATGAAGCCTCCAACCGCACTCAGGTGCTCTCTAAACTTTTGGAACATCGAGGAGAGAGACCCCAAGAGGTCAATCTTGTCCGCAAGCTTGAGGAAGTCCAGGTAGGTTGCAGTTGTTTCCGAAGGATTCCAGCCGGATGGAAACAACTATATTACCAGTATAGATCCACTGGAGCATCATTTGAAATGCCAACACTGTATCCTCCGGAAGACGAATGATACCCTCGGCGGCTTCCTTGAATTTTCCGTCGAAGGCTCGATCGAAGAACTTCGAATTCTAACAGAGAAGATCCTTGGGAACCACGAAAGGGGCTTCGTCTGGACCGACAAGAATGGTAACATTTGGAGTTTGGAAGAGCTTCAGTCTCCTAGCGAACATTAGGTAAGAGGCGTTGAGTGCCCTTCGTTAAAGTGAGACTGCAGATTGGCTGAATGTATGGAACAGCACCTTAAAACGATGATCTCCTGTAGTTGTCAGCCAGGTGGCTCTGTTTGCGAACAGGAGGAATGTGTAGGTACTTACGCCTTCACGCTCTCGTTAGGATGTTTCTTGACGTTACCACCAATTGAGGTTTCTGCACTAGTTTCATGCCAATTGCCAGTCGACTTTTGATAGGCGTCCCAACCAGAAGATTCTCCTTCGGCTTCACTTCGTATACTCTCGACTGCAGCAGAGATACTAGCCTGCTGGGGTTCTCCTTGAAAGGTTGTCCCGTACTCTCTTGAGCTTGGGAATGGACGAGTCCGCCAGAAGAACCACTTCTCTCATCGCCCTCAGAATGATCTCCATTTCTTGAAGCGCTTGTGTTACCTCCAACACTCTCGCCAGCTCCCGAGCCTTCACCTTCGATGTCGCTCTCGCCTTGACTCGCACCGCCATGCTCGATGTAGTTCTGCTCCTCATCGGAGTAGTCCTCGCCGTAGGAAGACATGCTTGCTGGAAGTTGTTGCTCCTGCGTGGTTGAGCGAGGTCGAAGGAGTTCAATCTGCTCGCGGTGTTGCTTTGCAAAAGAATTTCGGAGTGAGGCAATGACGTTGGTGCAGTATATATGGTGGCTAAGCGAGGTCGGCCGAAGGCCAACGTTGCGAGACTCATTGGGGACATTCACTATGAGACGAAGGTGAGGTTAGATGGAAAGCAGTGCCGAACGCGGATACTGGACAAGTCCTCCTTCCTTATGATATTAGACGATTGTTCAATACGCCCTATGCGACCTGCATTCCTTCCAGATTGGGATTGTAAGATCATCTGGCGGTACTTACCTAGAAGCATCCTATGAAATGGATTGCACATATGAACATGATAGTGATGGCTTTGTATAGACTTTGAGAAATATTTAAATCATGTTTGAAGGATAATACTTCGAGAGACGGAAAAAGACAACATTGTTGTCCTTGCGCAATTCAGAAAAGAATACCTAAAACGCCACTGCACAGAAACATAGAAACTTAGAGTCAGAATACAACTGCCTCCCAGCTGAGATCCTATCGAGGGCTTGAATATGGGATGTAGGTTTGGTTATTTTCGGCCAATTCATGAGGACCGAGCTGGGATTGAGTTCTCCGAAAACTGCCGTCAGACATTAGTGATTAGCACAGCAGCTTTGGGGTGGGTATCACTCACCCATTTCCACTCCCCGGAGTTTCGGACATCGGTCTATCAGTCAACGTGACCGGTGTCAACTCTGACCTCCCTGGACTCTGAGGTATAGGTCGCCTGATGATAGGACTGCTCGCACGATTCGGACTCGCGTTTCCGCCGATGTTGGAATACTCCATAGCATCTTCGGTCGGTGGGCTTCGAGACCTGTAGCTCTCATTTTCGCCGTTGAAGTAGCCTGCCGGGCCAGAGAATCGTTGCGAGTCAACTTCTACGTGTGGAGACTTGGTATACGCTGCTGACGATGCCATAGACATATGCCCGGCGCTGGGGACGTATGATGGAGGTGGCTGTTGGCTGTGTCGAAGTAGCTCTCCCAATGTCCTTTGGCGGCCGCAGAGATATACCAACGCTCCTCCCAGCAAAAGAACAGCTGCTCCGCCAATTGCTATACCTGCAATTGCCCCAGTTGAGAGTGGTGGATGTGAGCCTGACGAGGCAGCAGCAACAGGCGTGGTAGGGCTTGCCGTTACGGTCGCAGTGGTAGCAGATGCAGTCGTAGACGTCGATGATGGAGCAGCAGATTTAGTAGATGCGACTTCTTCGGGGAAGTTCTCGCCAGGGCTGAATGCAACAGTTGAGTTGTGTGCAAAGGCTTGTTGGACTTCTAGGGTGTGAGTTGAGTTCGGATTGATCACGCCAATCATTATATCCTCCTCGCAAGCACCTGGTGCAGAGCAGTAGAAGAAGATCGGTTCAGTGTCATTGATTAACACACTGAACTTAGGGGGCTTTTGGATGTCAGCAACTGTAGTATCAAGACACTGGCATCGAAGAGACTGACATCTGATAACACAACACTGACGGGCTTGAACCCGCTCCAAAACCCTTGCTTTCCTACATCGACAACTTCGTACGGTATACATGGAGTCTTGTATTCTGCTCGCGCAACGGAGCTACGCAATGGGGTATTAGTATCCGCCTGTCAGATATGTTCTGAGAAAAGGACATGACATGTCTCGGACAGCGGTCGGATCCCGAAGCGATGAAAAGGATAAGGCTTCTCCAGTACATACTGATTCTGAGGATAGAAGCGGAATTCTGACTCGTCAGCCGAGATTTTCAAAGTACGTTTTCGATGCTTCTCACCAACTGTGTCTCCAACATTTGCTGTTAGGGAATCTGGGGTAAAGACGAGTCCAGCCTGCCAATTGTTACCACTCGAGTACTCATGTATTGAATTCAACTCAAAACTTACAGCTCCGACATTGACTGAATGTGTCGCGGCAGGAGTGCTCGACGTTGAAGAGGGGACCGTTGATGCTGTCTGGGCATAGCTCAAGTGAGCTGCAAAGAGAACGACACTTAGTTGGGCTAATCCTAACATGTTGACAATCACTTGGAAACAGGATTCTATGAAGAGCACTTTTGGCAGGATTGATCATTAAGGAGTGTTGTCAAGCACGGTGCGCTGAAGAGATTCCGATGATGTGCAGATTACAGATGGCCGCTGGGAGTTAGGGTGCTGGCACAGCTGCCCTGTCAATAAGCTGGCATTTTGTGGCTTTCGAAGGATGCTTTGTTTGGATGCTGATCTTCTTTGTTTGCTTCTTCATCTAAGCGAAGCCATTGGATCCAAGAGCTTCAAGCCCGATTGTTGACAAGGTTCAGCCCTTCTCATGCACAGCTGTCAGAAATGGGAGCTGGAGTCGGCCATCCCACACAGCCCGGATTTCTCTGCCAGCCATGCATTCGAAAGGATGCATGGCTGGAAATAGAACTTGCAAGGCTGAGATAAGCTTGACTTAAGATTTGACTCTGAATCTCGGTAGCAGGTCTTGTTTAAAAACGAAAGCGAGCAAAGCGTGCAGAAGAGAAATGATCCATCGAGAAAAGTCACTCATGGGTGAACAGTTGTATTTGGATGTAATGTTTGGAGATGGTGCGCATCAGGTCTAAGTGGCCGATATGTTGCATAACCAGGACAGCGATCCCAAGAAACAATGACGGAGAGAGCCTTCCGCATTGAGAAGCGGCTCGGATCTCAAGGTTCAATCTCCACCTTCGTAAGTACTGTAACTTGGTTGGGATATATAATTGATCCAATTCCGCCTGATAGAGAATGGCTGGCTGCACACCTCCTGTCAAGGCACTCCGTGGCCATTCCGAGCTCCCCAGCTCATTCATTTCTGAATTGTGATTCTGTCGCACGCAAACCTTGTTGATGTGCGGGGGAACTTTTTAACACAAAGACACGTTGCCCGGTTCGTCGAATGTGAAAGCCAGCCTCGAGGGACCACAGCCCCCCAAAGGGATATCAGTCTGCTGCCGATTGAGGAGAGTGAGGTGGTGAAACTTCCGTCCTTACAAAAGATACTTCGGCTCTGCCTCAGATAACTTTCTCGAAAGTGGTAATAATCGGTTTCGCAGCCTTTGGAACAAAATTAGCATAGTTTGGGATTCGATAGTCCTGAGTACATACGTCAATGAACGTCTCCAAGTCCTTATCCAAAGCAGCCAAGTCGTCCTTCCGCTTCTTATTCTCTGCAACGAGGCCTAGCTTTTTCTTCAACAAGCCCTGCCTCTGACTTTCCAACGCTTCACGCTCGGCATGTTCATGGTCGATTCGTGCGGTCATGAGAGCATTCTCGTCTGCGTCTGCGTGCTCTGGATGTTCGGCCAGGAATTGTTCAACTGGGATGAGAGGCAATTGAGTGTATTTGTGACTATGCAAGACATTAGCTCAGCAGACGTTAGAAACACAGAGGATAACTCACTCGAAGGATTCACAAGCGGCAATCTCTCCCTGAAGATGTCGTTGCTCGTAGTAGAGGTTCTGGAGTTGGAGATGTAGCTTGTCGACCTCTTGACGTGCCTCAGCCGTTACGGCCTTGGTCTCTCGAGCAGCCATGTGCGCATCACGATGGAGGCCTCGTAATTGCGCCAGGTAGGTAAGGAGAAGCTTCTGCTGCTTGGAGACTTGGATCTGAAAGTCCTCAGAGGGCGCGGATGTCGCCGGCTGCTTTGAGACGAAGTCGAGAAGCGCAACTGCTTGCTCTCGGGCTTGAGCGGATGTTTCTAAGGCGGCCTTAAGGCCTGGGTCGGTGACGATATCTTTGATTGCCATGATGAGTGTGTTGCGTATGCAGAAGGTTTCGTGATGTAGAAATATGTGGTAGAAGTAGAAGTAGAAGTAGCAGAGCTCGGTCGCGGAACCTGGTTGGCTGTGAACAAGAATGCGCCAAAGCTTCAGCCTCGTCTCTTTATGACTTTGGCGCTAGAGGGCAGGGTCACGGCGGTCATAACTAAGAATAATTCACTTCAACGTCCCATCAAAATCATTCAAAACAAGATGGCGTTGCGAAGCCGTAAGCTGTTTTTGAATTGAAATATCGTCGAACAAGGAAAGTCGAAGATATTCACAAGCAGGGTGGTCATACACAGTGCATTCGATGCATTATTCTTCATTCATGACATGCAGTCCGTCCTTGACGCCAGAAAAACCCTTAAGATACGCAAAACTCCTACATCTCATCCACCAACAGTGATCTCAGCAGTTGGGTCTTTCCTGATGTCTAATTCCATGAGACCCTCTTGCTTCTCAATGACCAAACCCTTCTCATTTGCCAAATGCAGCAAGCAAATGAAACAGTAACTTGTTGAAATATCGTTCATAGCTTGCTTCGGGTAGACGTTTTGCAAATTCTGCATTACAGACGTGAATTTCAGGCTTCCATCTTCCCCCTTTTGGGGTTCGGGTTGAGGAGTGGGTAATCTTCCTGGTGTCTGGGATGGTAGGTTCTGCAAAAAGGTTAGAGGAGTACATCCAGCAACGGCTTTTAGAATGCCACTTACTAAGTCGAGTGCCTCGATACCCATGCCCTTCCACAACTCTTCCTTCAATCGTCGCACATCAACCTTCTTGGCGACACGAGCATACTGTACATATTCTGGTCTCATCCTTCTGCTCTGAGTGACGAGTTGGGTACCGAAAGCACCTTCTTCGCCCTCAGGAAGTTGAGTCATACCACCATTCAATATGCTATTGATTCCTGCCATGCCACCTTCTCCGCGCTCTTCGGCACCTGGTGAAAAGTGATCTCGTGCATCAGCAAATTCGATGTCGTCGTCGTCGTCGAGACCCCCCGGCATCGGTAGGCCATCGTCCTGGAAGAAGTTGGCATCATAATCTCCTTGGGGAGCATCATCAATTTCAGCTGGTCCTTCATTCTGCGCCCAGAAAGCTTCGTCCATGTCCCCTTCAGCAGCCTCTTCTTCTTTTCGTTGACCAAAGTTATTGGTTTTCATGCCAAGGCCAGATCTTCGACTACCCATGCGAGCCTTGGGCTTCAAGAAGAGTCTCAGCAGCTGCTTAGAGTTGAAATGCTTATCGTCAGGTAGAAGATTTCTGGTTTTGGATTTCCAGTCCTTCTTGGGAAGAGAAATTACAGTACTAGATGACGCCGGGGTGTAGATAGTTTCCGCTAACGATGCCGAGAGAGGAGAAAGAAAGTCGATCTCGAATAGCTCCTTCTCTTTTCGTACCTTGGTGGCCGTCGCAGGCTTGTTGATGTCTTTGATTTTTCGGATTCTCCAGTGCTCTGGTCCAGCCCAATTCTTCTGTAATGCCTCGTCGAAGTAGCTCAAGATATCATCATGGCCGCCTTGGACTTTCGAGCTATGATCAAGAGAAACAACGTACTCGCCAGTCTCCGGATCAAAAGCCCCGGCTGCTGCGCCATCACCATCCTCACCATCAGCACCTCCCATGCCATCGTTGTCAAAGCCTCCATCGTGGACGCGCATACGGGTTTCAATCGCAGCATCCCGGGCCCATGCCTCACCACCCTCTCCAAAGCCAGTATCCGCAGGAATGTCGAAGTTTCCGAGAAGTCCGTCGTCATCATCATCGAAGCCGACCGGGTTGTCATCATCAAGGAAGATGCCTGACTTGTCACCGACTGAAGTTTCGGCAGGCTTGTCTTTATCTCTCCAATCTTCTGGTGCTTTGAGGAATGGAACATCCATGGTACCGGATGGATCTCCAAGGTCGAAATTCTTCAGGGAAGGGCAAATATCTTGTTCGTCCAAAAGATCCAGGCTCGGGAAGAATTTGGTGCCGAGAGCTCCAACGTCAATCTCGACATCCTCTTCATCCTCTTCCGCATTCTTTGCTGTCGAATCGATCATGGAATCAGGTTCGGTCTCTTCTTCCTCCTCGATGATGTCGCCTTTGCGTTGTCTACCCTGGCCTTCGCCAGATGCATCACCAGCATCATCACTGCTATCGAAGACGATGCGACCTTGGGAATCGATCGCCAAATGGTTGAGGAGCAATCCTTTAGCGCCACCTTCGTCGAAGTCTGCTGAGGCCTTCTTGAATAGAGGATCAACTGAGAACTCGAGTTCGAACTTCTTTAGTTGTAGAGCCGCGAATGAGCTTGCTAGAGTTGCTTCTGATGAACGTTGAGCCTGTTTACGAGTTAGTAAATATTCGGAAGGCTGGTTAGGCGAAAGAAAGCGAAAACCGAGCTAGTGTAAATTTTGTGCGGCGACAAGAATGAAGTCCATGCAACATTTGAATTTGACAGCCAAAAAAAATCAAAAAAATCAGAACTCAGCCATAGAAATCTAGCTGGGCATTTCGGCTAGAATAAATGCTAAAAGCCAAAAAGAAAGAACTTCAAAATACACATCTGTACTTCCAAGCAAGTTCGGGGGTGAAACGATTTGAGAGCTTCAAGGAATCCTCTCCGCCCCGCGAATACTATCCAAATGGCAAAGAAGAAAATTGCAAAAGCTGAGAAGCTCCAGGTATGCACCTGGGGCCATGAACTCAAGAGAAACCTCTCTGACGGGGAGTCGAACCCCGATCTCCCGCGCATTGTCTGTTATGACAAGCGGAAATCATGACCGTTAGACCATCAAAGATGAGTAGCTTTGAAGCTGATTGATACGGAATTTGGCTTATGTGGATAGATATGGCCACGAGGGATTGGATGGCGCGGGCTAACGGCCGGACTTCCGGCTTGCAGAAATGGCGCAGCAGGGAGCCACTAAGAGACAGTGGAGCAAAAGCATGTGTCATACGATTTGACAATGCTGTACTACAGACCGATGAAGTCTGTAGCCTTGCGGCAGCAAATCGGCAAAAAATGTAGCAGAAAATTGTGTCAGGAAAATGTGGCACAGGAAAATGTGGCACAAAAAGTTGCGCCCATCTCCATAGGCACAATGAAAGCGCAAAGCTTCGACGGGTATTTACCCCACATGTCGAACAAGATAATAGATCAGAACAATTTTTCAATTCGAGATGATATAGAGAAGATTTGCATGGCCTTGCCCGAGGACGCTGTACCCAAAGACAAAAAGTGCAAAAGAAAAAAAGTGCAAAAGAAATATTCCGGAACGGGGAATTGAACCCCGGTCTCCTGCGAACTAAATCAACTGTATTTAAACAGATCATGAGAGGCAGAAATGCTAGCCACTACACCATTCCGGATCTTCTTGGTTGGATGAGAGCACGGTTCTTATCTGAGGCCATAGAAGTACGAGAAAACTTGCCTGCCGGAAAGTGTCCATGGCTGCTGTGGACTATGCCCGGAAGAGTGGACGACTGTGGTTTAGTGGTAAAAACCATTGTGGCCACGTACTTAGTACATTTCGAGGGTCTCGGAGGCCTCCGACAAGGCTAAGTAAACCCAATCATACCGCGAACCAAAAAATGACAACACGGAACCGAAATGCAATTTTTCAAGGGGAAGGAATAATGTTTCACTCTAGCCAGGAGGAGACTTCTTCAAATAAGGCCAATGGAATAAATCAAAACGTCTGGTCTGCTCAAACGGCAAAAAAAAAAGACGAAAAGGTAAAGATTCAAAAACATACAACAGCAGGTATTCGCTGGTGGTCACCCACCCAACTACTAATCTGCCGATCTGAGGCTTATGTATGGCAGAGCGGACGGGATGCCCAGTT
>JGI24512J20087_1000265_pt1 | contig 50171 bp, 50 predicted proteins | sample LinPmetageLP35_FD_20087 | JGI IMG/M metagenome (IMG submission 20087) | reverse complement strand
TGAGATCAGGGCATCCCGTCCGCTCTGCCATACTTAAGCACCAGATCGGTGGATTAGTAGTTGGGTGGGTGACCACCAGCGAATACCCACTGTTGTATGTTCTTTTTTTCTTCCTTTATTTCTTTTGTGGAGTTGCGATGGAGGTGGAAAGCATCGTGGCCATAGGTACAGGTGGGTGTCATAGATAGTATAGACTGAGAAAGTCAGGGTTCAGAACTTCAGAAGCGATGCGGTGTCATACCTCCCCCTTTTTTTTCTGGCATTCTAGGAATTGAACTGACTGCCCGTCTAAATCATATGTTTTTGGTGATTTCAAGGTAGTTATATCGGATGGACTTCAGGAATGACGCGACCCAGGCGTGGAGTGTTCGGTTGAAGAGGTGGTCGGCAGCAGGGGCTGGATGCTGTATCGCCTAGTGTTGAAATACGACTTAAAGTCGGCAGAATGTCCAAGCATAAGTAGATTCTCCTTGCTATCTTCGGATAAGGGAATGTGCCAAAAATCGACGTTTGAGAGGTATAGTAGCTCAGGACTGCCCTGATCAAAAGTGGTGGGAGCGTGGTGAGAATATCCGCAGCTGTGATGTCGTGGCAAAGTGTGAGTATAATGAGTCGATGAAGGTCGTGAAGTGTAATGCATAGCAAGGGAACGTAATTCACTTCGGAATAATCAACCTCCAATTCTTACTTGATCATCTAGACAAAACACTGTCAACACCTCGAAAGGCGATTGCAGCTTCTCCAAAGTAGAGAAGGTTCGTCTGCAGTATTCGCTTCTCATCTGTTTCTCCAACCACCAGAAATGTTCTCGGTGAAGCAAAGAGCAGCCAGGGATCCGACATAACAATTTCCTTAGCACCTTTTGAGTTTTGAGAGCAGCTCGCCGGTGTCGTCGTGCCGTCATCCCTCGTAGATGCTTGACGTCCTCCGGGGCTTAGTCGATCCCTCCCGACGTTCAGTTCCCAGTAAAACCAAAGGCTAGCTGTAACCTCCTCAAATTGGTCCTGCCGGTCGGAATGTGTACCAAGGATCAAGTTCTCTTCTTTCGGTATTTGGATATAGTCCTCACATTATCTACAACGAATATGCATTGATTGTTAGCCCAATCTAGCATCGAATCTCCGGCTGGATCTAAGAACTATACTAAGTGCAGATTTGCTTGGCGAAGTTTGCTCTCGGTGTACATATCCGTCAAAACTACAGGAGAAGCTCGAGTCAAGCATAAGAGAGTCGTTTGTAAAACTTTACTCAATTTTATGAGGCTGTCGTGCATATTTTCTCCTCACTTCACCGGCACCACGAACACCATTCACCAGTCGATCCGTGAGCCGCGGAGGATATACTAGGAGAATATACTTTGCGGCTGTGCTTCCTTAAGTGGAATATCTAGCCGTTGAGAAGGGCGTTCTCGAAGGTACGAAGGTCGTTCCCCGAATGGCTTTGCAGGAGTGGGTCTTCACCGGCTGGGATTGATCTCCGCCAGTTTGGTAGGTGGATAGGTAGGTTTAGCTTGTACTCGGTGTGAGATTCTGGAGAGATTGGTAGATGTGGACCTCAACCTTGTCCAGACATAGCAGTCCTCTCCATGTCAATAAGTGAGGAGGGAGAAGACCCTGATAATTTGTTTCGTGAGCCCAATTTATATCCACGTAGACTGTGGAAATTTACGACGAAGGACGAGTAACATGTGTCCTCTTTGAACGAGAGTTATGGATCTGACATTGACCTACTGCCATGAACAATGCTGCGAAGGAGCTTGGACATGCTTTCGACTTCGTCGAGGACGGACCAGTCCTGATTGACCGCCCGTCAGTCCTCATTCATCTGATCCGGCAATTATACCTGGATGCGTCTGGTCCCACTTACCCCCGCAGTAAGTTGGAGTCTCCGATACTACATAGCAAGCATGAGAAAGCCCTCAGGGGCAGTATATCAGCGGTAAAGGGGAAGTGATGCATATAATGATGGCTCGCTTAGAAGGCGACCTACTGCGGGTACATATTCGGTGAGAGGATGCGACACGAACCACAGGAACTGACTCTCCACGAGCATGAGGGAGACTTATGGATACGCTCGGAGTGTACCATCATTTGTCAAGACGTGGTGTCGCTGCGGAGTTAGATCTGAAAGCTGGACATTGCTTACTTCTAGAATTGTGTCAGACAGAGTCATTTTATGGTAAGACAAAAAACCGAGATTATGAGGATGTTTAGAGAACATTAGTAACCAAGCATATTCCAATAGGACGCCAGGTGCAGGTATTGAGAATATGAACCATTCTCATCTCAAAAGGTTCAAACCAAAAACTGCACATGAGAGGAACTTGGCGAACAATTTTTGGAACAAAGAATCTGGTTGGAAATAGCTTATGGAGAGCATCTGCATGACTTTAGATGTACCCAGTGAGGACGAATAAAGACCCATTGCATCCTTGCCAATTAGTTGTGTCGTGATTGCTTGGAGCTTGCCGAAAGCTCTCACCGAAAATGCGCTAACTGAGGGTATTCCAATATATGGTCACGTGATAATGACTTAATCCTTGGAACTCTGTAATTTTATCCATTCAGGTCACAAAGGCACTTGCATCAAATCCGGAAGTTTCACAAAGCGCCCTCCAATTGATACTCGAAGCTTGGTTCTTTCGTGAACTCAATAAGGCGAATGTTTGCCTAATCAGCTAAGCCACACCAGTACAGCCCAGCCTTGTCATTTCTCCAAGCAAGCGAGCTTTGATCATTGACATCTTCATCAACAATTCATCCCCGCGACCAGCTCATGAAACTTTCACATCGCTAATGAATTGAATGTTTGTTTCTGGCTAGTAGTCCGTTCTCTCACCGTCTTCGCAACTCTTCTGCGCCATGCAGCGTGGCCTTGACAGCTCCAGAGACAAAATTCGCGCCAATCTGCCCCACAAGGCTGTACTCCTGTATCCATCATCAGGCCCTCCTAGCACTAGATTCTGGACCCAGGACTCACATCCATATTCATAGTTCATCTCACCTACTGCTATTCACGAAGGCAGACTTTGTTGTTGCTGCGCTGGTGATTACACCGACACTCTCGCGAGTCAACGACGAGAGCCTAAACTTCTACATAAGCGCGCTTCTTTCAGCCTCATTCTGGGATGCGGCGATACTTCAAACATATCATGTCCAAACGCCAACACGCTGATATCACCATGGATACGCAGCTAGACTTAGATCGCGAGCTTCGGCCTCAGAAGCAGCAGCGGGTTCAAGGTGCCAGCAGCAAAATTCCTACAGATCCCGAGAATCTGATGGACAACTGGTTCATCTCAGCGCGAGAGACCAAGAAGCAGAAAGAATCATCGGACCCTCGGGACTTGAGGGCATGGAAGGCTAGAAGAGCTCTGCATCCCCTATCGGATGAAAAGGTTCAGTGGGGATCGTGGCAGTACTCCAGGAAATCTGGACAGCGAAAATGGGCGGTTCACCGGAATGACCAGCATAAACTGAGTAGGAAGACCAGCGCTTTAACCCTAGAGGAGAGCTCATGTAACCTTCCCATCGAATATGGTGACTTAGAGATATCTTGGATCTATCGAGATTTCTGGGTTTCTGGTGAGACGCAGGAGTTCCTCGAACAGCTTTATAGGTATGTTTGCAGCTTTGGATAATGGTATCTCATGCTGATAGCCCAAATAGTAAATTTGGCAAAGATGGGGTGATTCCAGAGCAAAAAGTCTGGGAAATATTTGCGTGCCTAGTTTCCGAACTCGTGCCAGAGGTAAGTTACTCCATTGCCTTGTGTGGTTCAAGGAGCCCGCTGACTATAGAAAGGACCGAAAGTGGACTGGAGCGCCTGAACACATTGTTGCATCTCCAAATACGATATGGCAAGTCGGGAAATGTATGCTTCACATCATTACCAAAGGCCGCTTCTGGGACGAAGATAATAATGCCTTGAACCCAAAGGACGGCGATGAAAAATTTGGTATCTTCAAGCAGAAAGTTCTTCAAACGAAATACAGCAAAAGCTTGATGAAGTACATTCTTGGATGCTTATCGGTCAAAGAATACGAGCGCTTTACGAGAAAGGACTTAATAGATCATTTTGGACGGGTACGCGCTGTTTACGAGGGCACCTATGATCCACCACCAGTCGAAGAGCCACTCGACGGTCCTTACGAGCCTTCAGATCCACGCATTCCTAAAGGTTTAACCCAGGAAGAGGGACTATTCTACGAAGGTTTGATACAAATAGTCGAAGATCGAGAAACCCAATTCAAGAAAGATGGGATTGATCGAAAGCCACATGTCGTCACAATCACAGATCTCGCAAAGGATTACGATGACTTGATGGCAATGATGTGTCTGAAAGAGTTCGACCGCATGGGCATAATTCAAATCGAAGGTTTTGTGGCGAATTTGATGCCAGCTGAGCGACGAGCCCTGTTTGGGCGGGGCGCCTTAGATTCTCTAGGCCGTCAAGATCTTCCGATAGGTATCGGTTCGATCGGAGATGCTCAGCGACACCTAAATAACTACATGCACGAGTTCGATAATACCGAAGACTTCATTGCACCGGAATCTACAAGCTTGCCTAAAGGTCAAGAACTTCTTAAGAAGATCTTCACCGAAAGAACGACGAATGACAAGAAGCTGACGGTGTTGACGATTTCAAGTTTGATGGACATTGCAGAGTTCTCGCAGGAGCATACAGAACTTCTGAAGAACGGCATCGCAAATGTGGTGCTCCAAGGCGGATACCGCATGATTAACCACAAACTGGTACCAGACTCCGCAGCTGCGAATAATAGATTCGACCTCGAAGGCGCAGCAACTTTCCACAATTTTATGCAGGATTACGACATCCCTTCCACAGCATGGACGAAAGTCGCCGCCAACGCCACACCTATCTACAGCTCACTCTTCGAATTCCTCCACGACACGGGCCACCCCCTGGGCCGTTATCTCCGAAGCGTGCAAACGAGCCAAGAACTCAACTTCTATGCTCGATGTTGCAGCGACCATCCCTTTGCGCCACACATGACGCAAGACTGGGCTGTGAAGACAAAGAGTACGTGGTTTGCGGCTGGTCACGAACCTGACGAGGAATACCCCATGGGCGAGGATATGCTGCCTTACTTCACAAAAGTCATCGGATACGATGCTTTAGCAGTGGTAGGTGCCTCGGGCGGAGACGTACTGCAGAAATTCGGCATCGTCAAGCCGCTCAAGAAAAGACTTGATGCCGAACATCCTCTTCACCACATCGTCGGTATTCCCAAGACAGATGGAGTAGACGATGAAGATGGACTTCCCGAAGAGGAGAACCTCGATGGCAGAATGATGGGCGTCGCCATTTCGGCATTGATGAAGGGCTCAATCCTGTCGGTGCAGCAGAAGCTGTCGTGAGCTTCTGCCGATGCGAACACTTTGATTTCGTTAGCCTCATGCTATCAACACTCGGGTGGCACTGTCAACCTGTTAATGAGGTCTGCACTTTTAGTCTCGAGCGAATTTACCTGTATCATATCATCGCAGTCCTATGATGGATGAGGACACGGCAAGGATGGCTTTCTAAGTGCGTGATAGCCGGCTGGGTATTTTCATCAACATGATATCTCAGCGAGTTGGTTTCAGCGATCGATGAGTCGTACTTCTTACTCGTGGCTTTCAGTCGTGGTCTGAGATGAGATACTGTTTTATATTGTGCGAACCTTGCGAATATGATGGATGGACGACAGGATAGATTGGGGGCGTGGAAAGGTGTTGGGGAATGGAATGGGAAATGGTATGGAGATGCTTAGGCGTTGTTACTGGGGGATGGGGCTTGGTAAATGCTTGGTCTTTCTGGCAGTGGAGTTTATTTTCTTTGGCTCGGGATGATTTGGCCTGTGTGGTCTGTGGCACTGGACTTGGCATTGAGTGTAACAGTACATATCTCGGTCCCTTTTGAAAAGACATTTTGCCGTCAGGTGCGTAACTTTTTGATTGCAATATGACCATGTGACTGGACAGAAAGGACATCGACCAGCGGACTTATCCACGAGAGAAGCGGTCTTACAAAGGCACGAGCAGCGCTGTGCAGTGGGTCTGCCATGAGCCATAAACATGCCCCTCCCTTACCTGATCACCTTGCTCACTTGACGACCATGCCCTGCAGTAAACACAGCTGACTTAACGAAGGCTAAACTTGACGTCTTGCAGAATTCAATGCAAAAAGGCAGACTCTGTAACTACTTCAAAGGCTCCACCAAAGCGTTGCATCTATTGACTATCATTTCCTCGTCACACAACGTCATCCGGCCTTAGCCCCATCCTCGGCGACATAACCTGGAATGGTATAACAGGCGGCATATCATCCTCCCTCGTCGTCAACCTAATGTTATCCGCCGACGCACTCCCGGTCCTCACATTCTTCAGCGTCAGCACCTCAGTCGGCCTTCTATTCCTCGACGCAAAATTCGAGCCACCCGAGCCGTTCGCGCTCGAATCTTGCCCACTGCTTGAACTTGAGCCGTACTTCCTCCTCAAGGAAGAAGCTGTTAAGCCTGCTCTCTTGATGAGTGGTCGAAGAGTGGGAAGACAAGCACATACGATAGCGATGCCGATATGTACCGCTGACCATAATTCTGCTCGTGCGAATGCGACATTTTGACTGCCTGGTCGGTAGCCGAGGATCACACGGACGAGACCGGTGACGATGACGCTTGTAGGATGTTAGGGGACTGGAGGTTTTGGTGAATTCTAGCTTCAATGTACTTACAAGCCTCCAAGGGCAAAGATACCCACAACCAGCACTTTCTGCTGACGAGACAGCTGCAGACCGAGAACCATCCTTACGGGAAGGATGAGCAACAAAGTGTCGATCACCAATTCTACGGCTCCCATAGACATCCAGTAAATGTTGAAGTCGAGACAGTAACCTCCGGCACTGGGACCGATCCAAAGCCGATTGACTGGTAAACAGCTGACAATCGTCAGGACACTGCCAACGATCCACCAGAGGAGAATCAGTGCACCAACGACTTGCGATTGATTGAAGAACTCGTCAATGGGAAAGATGCGCCGATACATATAGAGGATTGAGACTTTGATCGCTGTCACCACTGAGAAGTACAGGGTTGCTGCGATGAAAGACGTCTTGAGATAGGTTGTGTGTGGTGTGAAATCGAAGTTCGGATCGTCTCGATTGATGACTTCGCCTCCATTTGGATCTGATCTTACGCCTGGTACAACAAATGAGTAATGTTCAAGTACATCAGGGATATCTACGAACCATAGAGAAGAACTCCACCAGTTGTCAGCATGAAAATGAGACCGATCAGGATCCACCAGTCGTCAGGTCCATAGCCAGCTTTGATAATTCTTCGAGTCCAAAATCTCAACGCAACAGATATCACAGCCAACACTGACACGATAGTTGAAGCCGTAGTAGTATTCCTCGCCTGAGCTGAAGGATGATTATCCATGATTTGTGCAGGTAGCAAATAGATGAAGTGGTACAAGCTCTACGAGAAGATGGCTGAAAGCGGGTGTGGAGAGAGAGGCAAGAGCCTCTTATGACTGGATTCACTTGAAGCTGTACCACCCACCATCGTGGAAAGAATATGGTGGCCGAGTATTCACAGCCTCGGGAGGCAACATAAATAAGGAATATCAAGGGGGAGCACAGTAAGTGGACAACGACGGACGAAGCAGCACAAGCAAGGCTCAGGGCGCCCAAAATTGACAGTCATTTCTATCATTGGAGATATGGAGGTGATGCAAGAGGCTGGTGGCCCGGGAAGGATTTTGACAGAGTGTCGATGTACAACATTCCGGGCTTATGTCGGTGTTGTTGGTGCAACTCAATGTCGCACTTTCCTTGCAATGCTAGTGAATGCGACCAGCCAAGCGAGAGTACAAGCTTTTCAACCTCATCTCGTGGATCCACATATCTGACAGTCAAATTGCAGGGTCCTGAGAAGCTCACCTTAGGTAAGAATCGAAACCTAAACTCGAGTCTGCTTTTGATTCCTCGAACAACTCCAACTTCATCTCAGCACATCGAGTTGCTCGGAGGAGCGATCGACGCAAACATGGCTCCCAAAAGGTCCTCAAACGTGATTACTCCAGATAAGCCAATGAAGATTGTCATTGTGAGTATCTATTTTATGACAAACAAGCAATTATGGCACCAATACTAACAATTACCAGATCGGCGGCTCCAACACAGGTCTCATGAATGGCATCATCCTCAAACGCCTCGGCCACAATGTCCATATCCTCGAGCAAAACACCAAGTCTGAACGCTCAGATCTAGCTGCTGGCATTACCACCCATCCTGAGTTCGATGAATTCATGGACGTTCATGACCTCGTCAAGGAATCGTGGTTCGTTCCGAGTCCTGGTATTCAATGGCTCAACAAAGATGCAGCTGTCACTCGTGAAGCCAAGAGACCTCTCAAGATGACCTCCTGGGAAGTCACCTACCACCGTCTTCGCGCCAACTTCGATGGATTCACCAGTAGCTTCTGTCCCGATCCACCAGCCCGAGGAGAGAAAGATGGAAGTGCAACGTTCGACTTAGGAAAGCGCGTCACAGCAATCTCTGAGCTTGAGGATGCTGTTCAAATCTCCTTTGAAGATCTGCTCGATGGCAATGAGCAGGGGACCATTAGCGCTGACTTGATTATTCTTGCTGACGGTGCCAACTCCACACTACGCGGTACCCTGTTCCCTGGAATTGAGCGGGCCTATGCAGGATATGTCGCCTTCAGAGGGACTGTACCCGAAGCCGAAGTCTCTGAGGCGGCCAAGAAGGCGTTCGATCCAAAGCTTACTTATTTCTGCTTCAAGAATAATTATATCTTACTGTGAGCCCTACCATTGCAAAATTGCTACCCACCAGACTACGAAAAAGATCGCTGATCAGTAAGCAGGTACATCATCCCTGGCTCAGATGGATCCCTCGAACCCGGTCAGCGCCGCTACAACTGGGTCTGGTACCATCCCCTGGCGGGCGGCTCTCCAGACTTCACCGAGATCATGACTGACACCTCCGGCACACTCCATCGCAACACTCTCCCCGCCGGCGGTATGAACCCCAAGGCTTGGAGCAAGTACGCTGAGATCGCTAAGGAACAGATGTGCACTCCTTTCGCAGACGTTGTCGCAAAAACGACTCAACCCTTCATCACAGCCATTAGCGACCTTGCTTGTCCCCGTGCTGTAGCCATGAACGGTCGTGTTCTCATCACAGGTGAAGCACTCAATCTCGTCCGTCCACACATGGCTCTCAGCACGACTGCTAGTGCGAAGCAGGCTCTTTTGCTGGAGAAGGTGTTCCGTGGGGAGCTGTCCGTACAGATGTGGGAGAAGAAGGTCTTGCACGAGGGTCGCATCAGTGCCCTGAAGACTAATGCCTTTGGCACTTTCTTCTTGTATGGTGCCTTGTCTGCTGTAGGATGGGTCGCGAAATTGGTGGGTGCCATGCTCGGTGGGATGTTGCCATTCTCTTCGCTTCCAGCTGTGCCACAGCAGAAGACCTTTCCCAGCAAGCTTTAGCCTGAAGTATGTTCGGTGGCTTGGGATATCATGACTGGTCTGATGAACGTCAATTTCTTTATGGATGGGATTGTACTATTGGTCTCTTTGCATCTGGCGCATTGCTGTAGATGGATTATGGACGATGAAATTATGACGCATTAAAACAGCCTTGCTCCTTATTGGAATGAAAGTAAAACGAACAATTACAAAAGAGTGCAATACTCAACATGATCAGAGCCAACTCCAGCGCTCCAGACCTCCTCTCCTCAACCATACTTCACTCCATCAATATCCATTCCTTCCCTCAACAACACCATAAGCTCCACCTCCCTTCCCAAACATCTCGCACAAGCCATCCGCAACATCTTGCGGGCGTTCCCAGCCTGCGAAGTGCCCTCCCTTGTCATAAGACTTCGAAAAGACAACAGGTCCTATATCAAACCGTCAGTATCTGTTCGGCAACGGGGAAGGAACATAGGGACATAAGACGACATACCCAAAGTCCCCCACCACGCCTTCGGCGCATTCGAGATCTCGACCGGGAAATCGGCAAGTCCAAGAGGGACATCGATATAAGCTATTCCACGACATCCATCAGCCACATTCAAACCACCACAACAAAAACCAAAGGATAAATTAAAAAAAAAAAAAAACTCACACTGCACAACAGGAACCGTAATCTCGCTCCCGTGCATCCCCTCATAATAATGATAACTACTCGCCTCCGGCCCCGCCTCACTGAAATAATACAAGCTCACCCACGTGAGCACCTCATCGTCCGTCCAAGCATACTCATCAGACCAGGCAACAAGCTTCTCGTAGATCCAGGTCAGGAGGGCGACGGGGTCGCGGTGTGCGGCGGCTATAGTTGCTGGCTGTGTTGCATTGATGGTCAATGTCTCGAAATCTGGATTAAAAAATTGGATGGGGAAATATACCTTGGTACTCTGGATTGCTAGATACCCTCTCCCATCGCCAGCCCACCACTCGTGTGCGCGTCCCAATGCAGCTTTCTCTCTGTCGGAATATGATGGCTCGGGGTTCTCGGCTGTCCATGTTGGTGGAGAGGCGAAGATCCAATTTGTGTGCATTGCTTTGCAGGATTCAGGGTAGAGGTGACAAATTGCTCTGTTGACTGTTGGGACGTTAGTCTTCAAGATATCTGGCCGGGTGGCTTCGAGCATTCGGAGTTTCTCCTACTCAGGAATCCCCAGTCACCGCCCTGGACCACTATAAACATAATATTAGCTAAATTCTGTATTGATGGTTTTGGGTTTGAAGTGGAAGTACCGTATTTTTCATATCCGAGCTTCAGCATGAGTTTATGACATGTTTCGGCGTACTGCTTAATTTCGAAGCCAGGCTAAGGTCTGTCAGTGCCACTTCTTGTTATCCCTGCGACTCTCCGCTGCAGCTGCATTCTGTCGCGCTGACAAAAGGGTACGAGCAGTGCAAGGCATACCTTCCGAACACCGTCACTGAAGCAGTAATTCGGCAAACTTGGAGCCACAACATTGAACGCTGGCTTTCCATCTCCGCCTGCACACATAGTCAGCTAGATGTCAGACCTCGATGCCTGAACACAAATTTCAACTCCATCATTCATTTCCCCCATCTCGGTCTCCAAAAAAACATCTCTCCCTTCATTCTCCACCCTGTCACTCAAACCCCAAAGAAAACTCCAACAAACTCACCCTTCAAACTCCCCAACATCCTCGTAACCTCCATAAAGCTCCCGGGCCACCCATGCACAAACAACAACGGGATCGCCCTCTCCTTATCCACACCCTCGCTAACCTGATGCAAGAAATGTATGCCCAGCTCCCCGAACCCGTCAACTTCGATTCTCGTTTTGAAGTGTGGGAGTTTGTTTAGGGTTGCTTCTTGGGTGCGCCAGGAGTAGGAATTGAGCCAGTGGGAGACGAGACGTTTGGTTTCGGAGCTGGAGGAGGAAGATTTTAGGTCGTACTTTAGTTTGAGTAGGAAGGAGAGTGCTGAGAGTTATGGGAGGAATGAGAGGATCCGAGGGGAATGACTTACGCAGGGACGCCGTATTTCCATCCTGCACCTTCAATTTCATATTCTGGGAGATCAGCTAACTCTAGTTTCTGCTTGAGTTTCTGGAGTTTGGCATCTGGGACGTTGATGGTGTACTTCTCGATTCCTGACATATCGTGGTTTCTACTGATTGGTCTGCTAGCTCTCTGGTTTGAAGCTGTAGGAGGAAAGTTACGAGACAGTTGGGTAAGTCTTGGCTGCAATGGCAAGATAACAGGGAAAAGGACGAGAGGAGGTGGAAAACCAGGACGTGTAGTGAGATCAAAGGTAAGGATAATGCGTAATATAGCAAGGGGATTTAAGCTTAAAGTCCTCGATGTGATGGGGTGTTCATTAAAAGCTCCCCCGCATCTACATCTAGTGCTACCCCGCGTTCCCTCCCTCCCGAGGCTGAGAGCTGACGACGTGGACTGAACTAGCCCCAGTCATAGCAAAGAGAGAACGATTACATCCGAGTCTTTGCAGAATGAGAAAAGTCAAATACAGGTGCATTTGCATGTGGCTCTGAAAATTCAAGACTTCTGAAAGGTCAAGACCACAGGCTCGATGCACTTGCTTCAAGCTGATTCGACCCATGATTGCAGTTCGTGGATCCTGCTTCAATAGCCTTTCGTAGCAAATTCGGGAGATCGAAGCTTGTGTCTGCCCATCACACCTGAGTTTGACGTCTTTGTGCATTTCGAACAAGTACAGTACAGCCATTCCTCCGTCTGACAGGGCGAGCCAATTCTCTATCCACATAACTTCTCCCCTAAGAGCCATTATAATTGGCTGACAGCAATCGGAAGACCAAGAAAGCAAGCAGTATTGCCTAGCCATATGAATGTGAAAAATTGTATTGCATTATATCCAGACGCCCCCGTCCCCTCCGTCCGTAATTGGTTTTGTTTTAGTGTATGTGCAGAAGTGAAGCAAGGCGGAAAAGCATTGCGATTGCGATTGGTGTTGATCGATTGGAAGGTAACGGTAGATAAAAGTAAGAAGGTAGGCGTACGCTGGGCTGAACGCTGGAAGATCGAATAGAATGAAAGTGGGTATATTCCGAGTCGAGCTTTCGTGAGGAGTTCGAGGTTCGAAGGTACTGGAGAGTATCGGTCTGGATATGGTGAACAGGTCGGCGTGTGATTCGGAGGCTTCGAGCACTGAGTCGAGGATCCCAACACTGTCCCCCATGTCCACGCCTGCATGCAAAGCAGCATTACAAAAGAAATATGTACTGTGCGCAATCGCGCACTGTCAATAAAAGGACCGCTTGTGCCACCAACGCCAACTCCAGCTCGTCGGACCCCTTACATAACATTACACTTCGAGTCGTCCTTCCCTCCATTGGGCTTGACACTCAATGCCACTCTAGCCGCCTCTGTGAACGCCTCATTGACCCCTCGATTGCGCATGGCCGAGCACTCCAGATATCTCAAGGCGTTTATCCGCCTCGCAACCTCCAACCCTTGATTGTAATCGATCATGTCCTTCTTCTCCCTCACTTGTCCGCCCTCGGCGGGCGCGTCGTCATCGGCATTCTGTTCGCGCAAATCGCACTTCAGGGCGACGAGCACGAGCTTCACGCCCTGGCAGTTCTCGGCGATTTCGCCTACCCATTTCGATTCAACGTTCTCGAGGGAATCTTTGCTGTCGACGGAGAAGCATAGCATAATTGCGTGAGTATCGTCGTAGGAGAGGGATCGGAGACGGTCGAATTCTTCTTGGCCGGCGGTGTCCCAGAGGGAGAGTTCGATGTGTACATTGTCCACGAAGATATCTATTGCTGCATCAGATATGTCTGCCAGGTGCCAATTGTGACCAGTACGCAGAATTCTACTTACCATGGACATAGTTTTCGAAAACTGTAGGTTCGTAGACGGTTGGGAAGTATCTGTGCCATGGTTAATCTCACCAGGCCATTTGCAATGGATAGAATGCTTCTGTACCCTCTTGTAAACACATTCAGCAACGAAGTCTTACCGCACGCGCCATCACCTCTGTATCAATCGTCAGCTCCCCTCTTAGCATTTCGTCCTCTTCCCAATTGCGCATGATTTGTCCATCCTAGCGCATCGACGCCTCCACCCTCCTGGGCAAAACGTACAATAATACCAGTTTCCTCTGGGTAGTCTTGTTTCCTCCGAGTCCGCACGGCATCTTGTCTACTCTCTACTGTCCTTGCGTATTCGCAGATGTTGTACTCGCCTTTCCCGGAGAACGTGAGGGTATTCCGGCGAGATGGTTGCGCTCAGCTGAAAGATGTATGCGTTGGGCGGCACAAGCTTGGTCGAGTGTGGCTGGGCTGGTTGCAGACGACGATTATGCTGACGTCTTGCTGTGACTGGTAAGATGGGAATCCGAGTGTAATGCGAGGTGTGGCAAGATCTGGTGATTGAATTGATTGGGGCCGCCGACGTGATTAAGGATTGAAAACGATGATGATGGTCTGGCGTATCTGGATAGTTAGTTGGCTTGGTGAGGCGCAAGCTGAGAGATCAACGATCCATCATCTGCATCGGCGGAGGTTCAGGTTCACGGTCAGGTCAGAGTCAGGGTGGCCCGTGTTGACGATTGCCAAGCTTAAAAGCCGAGGGGAGATTGCTACTGGTGAAAACCCACCGGGCTTGATGGGACTAACTGGAGGCAATCTTAATTCTCATCTAACATATCTGCCATACGTTTTATGTAAGTCCATCGTTCAAAGTATATCTTCATTTGTTGTTCCTCAGGTCTATTTCTTTTTCCTTTCATCCACAGTTTATCCCTTCCTCCTTTCCCTTGACCCAAGTCGTTCATTTGTTTCACTACCCCATCTGTCCTCAACGGTCCAGCCCGCAGTCAACCCTCGGACTTCTTCTCCTTCCTGATATAGACATGGTTTCTTCTATTATTGTACTGATTCATGCAAGCCGTCAATTGGCTGCAGATTGTATGCGGAAGATCGCTGCTGCATGGACATCGCTGTATCGAGTCTAGATGCTTCGTTTAATGGGCCAAGGAGGATTATTGACTTTTTCTCTCCGCATAAGCTTATATTCTCCATCTTTAATGCAGAGCAAAGGAGACAGAACTTCAACAGAAGATTGGGAAAAACTTCAAGAGAACACGTTGTTTCTTTAGCCCCTGGCATTTCTGGTTAGGTTGGTTTTATCGTCAAGTGGTGATGTCGTGAGGGACTTCCAATGACACGAACTGCCCCACTGCAGAAAGAACTACCAGCGCTTGGAATTCTTTGATCCGTTTCGACACTGATGTTGATTGGTATGCTACATCAGCGGGGTTCGATGCTTTGGATGCATATCTGTTTCGCTCCTGAAGTCTATCTACAGCTTGCCAAGCTGATTATGTGAACGCAGAATATCCAACAACAGTCTAAGGTTGAGGTGCCGTGCTTCTACTAGTCATATGGTATCAAATCGAAAGCATCAAAAATTCTTCACCGGTATGGGAAACTTCAACATGCTACTCTATTTTCACTGTATACATATTTCCCATCTCTCCATTCGAGACAAACTCCAAGCCGTGCGTTTCGGCAGCCAAGTCAAAATCTTTGAAGGCGGTCTCGAATCGGAGCTCGTCATCTTTTGAAATCATGCAATACTTTCCCAACTGATGGAAGACCCCTTCTTTTCCCTCTATCGGCTTCAACACAAGACCATCCCATGAATGAGGACCTCTCTCATCAAAAATAGTCCCCCTGTTATTATAGCCGACGCCTTTACCAATTGGCATGACCAGCAGATCATCGTATAGATCGACTACCTTCGTATTCGAGTTATCCGCGAACAATGTGTCTTTCTGAAAACTCCCTCTGGTTGGAATGAAGATTTCGCTTTTAATCTTCAATTTGTACGCAGGATGATCGGCATCCGTCGTATCCGCACAAACGACAACTCTCGCAAGTCGGCCTGATATACAAATATACCCACCCGAAACCGGACCATAGACATCTGTCGAAACCAGATCCATCTTCCACCCCTTAACTTCAATGACAATGTCTCTCTCGTCTGAGAACTGGATGTCGCAAGCATCGAAAACCGTGTCATCCATGGAAGCCCAGGACCACGTTGGAGCTCGATAAGTCTTTTGTCTTTTACCATGCAAATACGGATGAGTCTCCCACAGCAGCTGATTTCCCAGGTATTTGCTCCAAAGCCCAGCAAGATACTCACCCTCCAATCCGAGTTGCGTTTGACAATGTCTCGCCAAAGCCGAAATGGCAACCAACTTATCCGTCTTGAAAGTCAAACCGCAATTAGAATATGTACTCACAATTGTTCTCCAGATTGCAAAAGAATCCAGCAGGCGATCAGGCGGAAGATCTTCATATTTCCGCAATAAAGCTCCATGTTCCAGACTCAGTCTTTTCTGGTAATAGTACGGAGGACAAACAATGCCAACGAAACCCTTCGGGGTGAGCTCACAGGCTGTGTGCTGCTGACACTCCCAAAATAGCTGTCTCCGCCGAAAATGCAGATTTCGCTGTGAGAGGAGCCGTTCTTGCAGGACCCACGCACGCCTGTTCAACGGACTCCAGTGGAGTTCATGCTGCCAGGTGTTTTCAAGCATGCCGAAATAGACACCCTCAAAGCCCTTCCCAGTGTACTGGTAGCGGGCCAGTGCTCCAATGACGGTAGTCTCGTTGCGTGAACAATCCATTCGAACCTTCTGCTGTAGCACAGATATTCAACGCGGAGTTTGAATACACCGAATGCATGCGGCTCGACTCATGCAGCCAATCTTCGGCAGAATCTTGGATGATACATAGTGAGTCGATCCAAAGGTATCTTAGATCCAAATGCCTACACACGGCAACAGCATCGCGAAAATTGGGCGTCAGGTCTTCCTCATGAATCTGGGTCTTCATCGCCTCCACATTCGTGGTCAAGAGCTTGATTGGTATACGATCTCCCCAGCAATGACTCAACGTAGCAAACTGTTCAGTTCCGATATCCTCGTCTGTGATCCGAAGATGAGCAGAGTCCATGGATCCCACATCGAGAAGTCGAGAAGGTTTCTGGCCTGATTTTACTTGATTCTTGTATAGCTGGCAGTCCTTATGCCCGTCGCACCGCGCCAGCCAATCTTTAGCAATATCTAGACTCGCACTAGAGCCCGTCGACCTATCGAGCTCAAGTTTGTATTTACCTGACGGCCTTCAGTAAGACCGACACATCTAATTCCTGGAAATGGTCATGGAATCTGGTTGTCTACTCACCAACAGGAATCAACTGTACCGTCCACACCTCATGAAAGTCCCTTCGTCCGGTCCACCACCAAATAGAATCTTCAGTACCGGATATCTACCCTCCTCCTCATCACCCTCGCCATTTCTATTCTCATCCGGTACAACCAGTAGAATCCTTAACCTAAATTTCTCATCTTCTTCAAGCTTCCCATTCCGATTCAAATCCTGCAACATCTCGAACGTGTCTCCGGAGTTGCATAACGTGCAAAAGCGACACCCATTCTCAGCACCGAGCCTGAATGAATGGGCGGTTGATTCCAGAAGGACGTATTCGGTTGTGTTGGCTGCGACGAGTGAGTAAGGGTTGGGTGCTGCGGTGGGAAACGGTGGGGTACTGGTGAAGAGGGTGGTGCAGAAAGGGCAAAGTGGGGTTGTCATGATGCAGCACGAGTGAGACCTGAAGAAGGCTTCTATACAGGGAACTGATACACAGGTGAAATATCAAATGTAAATATTTGATCTCCTCTTTTGCTGTATGGGACAATCAAGTTGAGGAGGTGAGAAAGAACATATCTCTGTCAGCTTTGGTGATACCTCGTGATCGACGCGCAGCCTTCAGCAGTCCTGGTGAAGGCAACACAGGGGGGTCATGCACGCCAATTTAGCGAGTCGCAGCCCCAGGATTTTGGACTGTGAATGCGGGTGACGGTAACCGTCCAGGTAATCTTGCTGCGTAACACAGACACCGGGATTTGGCGGCTCAAAATTTTGACTCTTATGCAATTGTTTACGCAGTAACGCGTGCGTAGAAAGATCCTTCATCTCATGATTCGTTTTGCCAGTGCGATCCCTGGGCTGAAAGCAGGAAGTCCCTGCCCTGTCCCAGGACAGTTTCTCGATGATCATCTGAAAGAATTCAGGGCTGATCCAAGAGTTCACATTCCACTCGGCAGCAGGATAGCCTTGTACTTATGTCTCGTTTATGGAGGTTTCTTTGCTCATCTATAGCTAGATCTAATTCTGGAAGAAAAAGGTTCTCGCTTATCTTTAGAAACACAACAAATCGATCAGGTTTACCAATTTAAGGCAATTTCCTACTACCATCTCAGATTGCCAAGCATCAAGTTATGATGATTGATAAGTTTGTAATATCTTGTGTGAATTGCCAGTAGACAGCATATCGATAACTTTCCTTTCCTATATAGAAGAAAGGAGTTTGAACTTCAATTCTAACCCATTTACACGTGTGCCCGAAACACTTTCAAGCACTATTTATTCCTTGAAAACCCATTACAAGGAACAAATACTAAAAATTTGAAATGCGAGTAGTAAGAATGTTACATCCACTGGGGTCAGATTCTGTTGCCCCTCTATTAAATATGACCCCGCGTTGAGAACCATTTCCTAATCTCTGCAAGAATCATGGTTAGAACGAGGTTCGAAATGTTGTTTTCTCAATAGCACTAGATTGCAGTACTTCCCTCAACTCTCTATCTTCAAAGAATTCGCCTTAAATCATCTGAGCCTTACCTATAGCCATAGCCTGCCCAGTTGCAAAGCCTTTCGTCAGAGCATCAATCGGCTACGTATCTTCAACCCCGTACTCCTCTACACAAGTAGCAACTTAGTTCCATTTAGGACTCTGACCGGGGTACTTAAAGATGAACTTTTGGTAATCTTCCCAGGTACGAAAATCCAGCTTTCAGAAAGTATCGACAGTCGAACTGAGCAAAATCCCAGGGAGCCACATCGCCATGTCGTTTGCTGCATTCCCTGCCTTTCTAATGGAGCTACTAGCTTTCGACATTGAGACTGGCACAGGTCTTCATCAACCCTCTCGATGAAGAGAGTTTAGCACTCAATGTACTGAAGAGATAATAGATCTTTCAATATACAATGTAGATGTATAGCTTGGCCTAGTGGTTCAAGTTGGTCACATGCCGGTATTCCGCTAAAAACACGGTAGGGTTTTCTCCGCAGAGGCGGACGCGTAGACCCTCAAACCGATCGCAATCAATCCCATCATAGTTACTTCTTGCTGCCAGACTACTCATCGCAGACCTCATTGATTTGATGATTGATTCTTTCCAATATGTGACCCATTGCGCAATTCAATTTGAGAACGGGTTGCCCGAATTGTTGTACCCCTCAAGCAGGACCTGGGCCAGTCTGGATCAGACTTGTGCTGCACTTAACAATACAGACCCATGAACCAGTTCCAATTGCCGAGACGGTGTCTACTTAGTTGGATCAAGCTTATTCCTTCTTGCCGTCAGCCAGCCATAACCACAGGCGTCGCCCGCGCCAGTGCAGTGCTTCCAATTGCGTCGCTGTTTCTGGACGTGGCGCGCGTTGACCCGAAAGGGATGCTGTTTCTCGCCAAAGTATTGACCACTACGGCTCAGTGTTTAAATCTGGTCAATGCCCTATAAATCTTCAATCTCATCTATTTTACAAGTCTGTCGAGTCTATTTCTCGTTCATGTTTTAATGTTCTACGACTATCGTCGGGTCACGCTCTTTTTGTATTTCGAGTTGTCACGGTTTTGAGAAGCATTTGCAAGATGAAAATCATTCTTCTAGCAATCGCCATTTTGGGTGCAAATCAAGCTATCGCAGCATCGACTAGTTCATCAAGAGCTTCTACTTTCGTTTCCTCCTCGCCAACTTCATCGCTTCGGTCAACAGTCTCGAGCTCTTCTTCGATAAGGGGCTGATCGACCACCGTAAGAACATCCTCAAGCTCAAGCTCAAGGACGTCTTCAACGGTCATTTCATCAGCTACTAGCTCACCGTATTGTAAGAAGTTCTTGGCAGAAAGCCTGGCGGTTTTGCCAACGAGACTGACCAATTTTCAGGGTTGCAACAGATCAAGCATCAAGGACTTTCTCCTTTCAACCCCGATGCAGCAACCGATACTCGCTCCAGACAAAAGAACATGCGGTTAACTTGTCAAGCAGGGTGGAGTGATTGGTTCGGTATGACTGTGGCACGACGCTTCAGGCTTTTGATGAATGATTGTCTCGCTGTTTCCCGCATACTTGCTTCCAGGCACAGCCGCAACTCCTTCAGACATCGCCATTCTTTCGAGATCTACCCATATCCACAACCGCAGCAGTCACTGATAACTTCTTCTTGGCTTCTGTCTCAAAATGACAGGCTTATAATGACGAGACTCGACCAAGCCCAGAGACCAACGCAAAACTGAAGCGAGGAAGAATTCCAGCATATCAACTCAAAGAGGATGTGCTGAGAGTGTACCTCAAGCAGGAACATCCTTCATTAAAAAATAAATTAAACATTACTGTTCGTAGAACATCTTTCAGCCGCCAAGTTGGTTGAAAAGAAATTCGTTTCTGACATTTGGTTAGCTTCAGCAAGACTATCATATTTTCCAATTCCAAGTCCACTTACGGAGGTTTGTGCTTGTTTTCGTGGTCTAGTAGGAGATTGATAGGTTCTTACTGAATGAGAATAGGCGCAAATCACTGCGATCTTAGAGCTTCGAGAGGGCTATGAAGAGTAATGGATTCTAATCTGCATTACTACCTACTTTCTGTACAGGTGAGGGCGAACGTACTAGGAAATACAAGAAACAATCTTTTCTATGCGAAGAACCAGTTCCAATTGTCTGTTGAAAGGCCGTTCACTTCATCACCATATCGCCATGTAGAAACACTCAGGAGCTCGAACTCGACAAAGTTTATTCATGCTATTGTCTGCTTGAACCTCCACCAACTTCTCTTCGCCCCGTCTGCTGTTTTCCGCTTGATCACTCTCCTCTTCCCTCTCGGGTAATTTACTGGACTCTCGCCACCAACAAAGATAGCTGCATCGTAGAATAATCCACCCACCAAGCCACCACTGACCGTGCCGCCCCATGCACCATAAATCCACCACGCATTTTCGACTGTGAAAACTTCTCCACCGTAACCCACAACAGCAGCTGCGATTCTTGGTCCGAAGTCCCTGGCTGGGTTTAAGCATGGCCCCGTGTTGTACCCGAATGCCATCGAGAGGACAGTCACGAGGAGACCAACAATCAAGGCGTGCATGCCTGCTCCTGGTGGAGCATTCGAGTCGTCTCCTAGAGCCAGGATCGCACAAGCGAGGATTGCAGTTGCAACAAACTCGTTCGCGAAACCTGTGCCGACGCCAGCGAATGCCGCTGGTTGTGAGAAGAACGAGGTGCCAGTACCACCCGCTGATAAGCCAACGGGAGATGCACTGCCGCCATCAGCTCCAACTGAGCCTCCTGTGGTATTGAAAGCACCGATGGCATCCTTATACACTCCGTAGGCTATTATGCCAGCAAGGAATGCGCCAAACACTTGGGCGGTGATGTAGACCATTGCTTTTCGGAAAGGAAATCCGCGATAGAGACATAGCATAAGTGAGATTGCAGGGTTCAGATGTGCTCCTGAAATCCCACCGGCGATGTAGATACCGATAGTGACACCTAGGCCCCAGGCCCAATTACTTGACAGGTAAATTCCCGATGTCTCGTTCGAAGTCTGAACCGCAAGATTAGTGCAGAGACCTAAGAGAACAGCTACCATGGTCTGCATAATATTAGTTTTGTTGCATGATGAGAAGTGCAGGTGAGAACTTACAGCTAAACATTCCGCAAGAGGTTCTCTGTATCTTGCACGAAACTCTGCCCACGAATTGTGCATGTTTCTTTCTTCGTCGAGATATTGCTCCTCTTCTCCATCCTCCACAGGCCACTCGTCGAATTTCTCCCCAGCTTCGAGATCGATATCGGCCGGATCAACTATTGCTCTGTGGCCCTCGAAAGAAGCGAAGCTGCTATTCGAGACAGGTTCTGATGGTTCTTCTTTTACACTCGACAGTCGATTCATACATCTGTCCCCAAGATCTCCAGCTCGATCATCAAATGGATCGGATCCCTGTTTAGGAACCGCACAATCTCCCCACTGTTCCATGGGGTTCCCTCTCTCATACAATGGTGAAGAATTTGGATCCACAACAGTGCCGTTGGATTTGACTTTCTGGGCAGTGCCGCCAGTATTCGTTCGATGATGTCCATAACCTCGTTCACGGCTCTCCTCTCGCTGCCCAACCGCATCCTTTCCGACATCTGCCCTCTGATCGCTGATCATGCCAAGTTGTGGTATTGCCTCGGAATCGCCAGGCTCCTCTATCTCTGCTTCGGTGTCCTCAACAGTGCCTTGTCCCGCATGACTACGACCTCTTCGCATTCCCTGCCGTACAACTCTTGGTAATGGTTTTGCAAGCCCCCATAGTGGTGTATTGAAATCCTTCTGGTATCTGGGATTGTACTCGTGGTAGTCTGGATCAATGTAGCTTCCACCGTGGTTCGGTGGAATTCTGCTACCGGCGAGAGAAAAAGGCTGTCGTGGAGGTTGGTGTCGCGGTGGCCTGCGTGTAGATTGCTGCGTGCCCAACCGTGATAGATTCCCAGCTCTATTGCTTCTTAGATGATCTCTCGGAGAATTGTCTGTATGTTGATATGTTGGAATTCTTGTGGAGCTGTTCCGGTGGGGTCGACCGTAGCTGAGAACAGGAACATCTCTCTGCGTTCTGCTGCTTGGATTTTCTTGCGGATCCTCCATGGATTTGAAGCTTTGAATTGACGTTGGAACTTGAGAAACAAATTTTCGAAAGAAAGAAACAAGACCTACCTCCCCTACTATATCAAACCCTTATCGTGTTGCAAAACAGCTTTGCGTCACTGCAAATTCATCCTGCGATTGCCACAGACGGGATGTGTCTGTGTTGAGAGACATCGTCGCAATCGGGAAGGTTTCTGCACAGTCCGTCAACGTCGATTGTCCTATGATTCGAGAAAAGATGTGGGTTGGTGGAGAAGTGAGGTTGAGGCCGGAGAAAAGCTCCAGGCGAGGATCCGTCTTTCTTAGTCAGCAAAACCAGGCTGTTCCCGCATTCGCTTCCCACAACTTAGGTTGCTTTCCCTCATCCTTGATGTTCCGCGCCTACAACGACCGCTTTTCATCATTTTCGATACTTAACCTGAGCCGGAGCAAGGTGCTAGATTTTTTCTGGTGTAAGAGCGGTGCATTGCTTGTTGAATAATTTCCAAGCTTATCGGATTCTGCCAGGTTTAATGAAGCATAATCCATGGTGTGGTTGATTCTGGACTCCAACAAGTCGATTTGTCTATCTATTAGTACTTTACGTCACGTTTGAAATTATTTTTGGGTCAAAGTATACATGTTAGGAGAGGAATTTTTTTTCCATTTGTTTTTCTATCCCCCCTAGGCGGTTTTTAGCTCAAGGAAAGTCAGATAGTCTAGGAGGGCTTTTGGGGTGCTTGGAATAGAGCGACAATTGAATGCATGATACGGTCAATTTACGCATAGTCTAGGCCATGAAGGGATAGACAGAGGAAGTGATGGTTGAGAGATTAGTGTCTAACTTATCTTTTGCCTCCTCCGAGAGGGCAGTCTCCCAGGATGTTGCCAGGCTCGTGCCAATCCGCTCGATGGTGGACATGACTGTCCTCGTCTTCACTGCTGGAGAAACCAAGTGCTTCCGCGAGAGCAGCAATATAACTATTGGGCTCGGCAAAAAGTAAGGAGCTCTTACCGTCAGACGAATTAGTTCCTGGAGACGAATGGTCTCCATGGGATGCACGCTCACCTTCTGATTGATCAGCGGGTGACTGTTGCTCGGAGCCATTACCAGACATCGTTCTTGCGGTGCGTCCTAGGAACTGCTCACGCTGTGCGTTGAGCTCCTCTTGTTCCCGTCTGGCTGTTCCGAGCTGTTGTTCCTGCTCATCGCGTGAGGCGTGAAGTTCTCGTTGGTGCTGCTCTAGTGACCGTAGAATGCTACGCCAGTTTTCGTCCATGATTGGCATTATTCGACGCATAAAACCCCGTTCTAGCGTGACCTGATTCGTCAAGTCTTGACACAGCTCCATCGTAGTTTCATTCAGGATGAGCATCGTCCAACAGCAGCGTACTACGCCCTCTCGTGCTCGGAGCAACCCAGCGATGTCTTCGACCGGGATTCCAAACATCACGTCTTGCATCTGGATACGCTGTTGCCAGTGGTGTCCAGTTCTGATCTGGGTGTCCAGAATCGCGCTCAGTGGCTGGAGATCAGCAGGTAGGTCTGGAGCGTGTCCATACATCAGTCTTCTGTCTCTGTCTTCGCGCGCCTGTGCACTCATACCTGGTGGAGTCGGGGTGTTTCGAACACGATTTCGGAGGTCCAAAAACTCATTTGTTTCCGCCTCCGATCTGCCGCAAGTAAGGTACTCGACCACGTAGCTCTCGATATCGCTCTCAAGTGTCCATGTGAATGGACTTCGACTTACCGGATGGGCGATGAAGTCATGCGACTGGATTCTTCGTGTCACCCACTCGTGGAATGTGACGAGATCGTTGTTTGAAGTAGCCATTGTGAAAAGTTGAATATTTTGTTGGTGATGAATCAAAGAAATTTGGGGATGTAATTGAGAGACATCATATACACGAAGAGTGTCCCTTGTCTTACACTAAGCATCTCTGTTCGCTTACCAATGTCGGCTTGTTTTCTTATTGGCCGCCCTTCACTTATCCAGTCCAGAGAGATCCGATTTCTTGTTGGATTTCCAACTAATCAGGATTACCATTCCTTCTTCAAGTATCCTCTGTTCATGAACAATAGTTTGCTTGGGTGTTTTGTTTCGAGAGGTTGTCTTGCCCTTTGTTCTGTACGGGCGTACCCTCCAGCCTCACAACAAGAACGTGGAGTTATAGCTTGTACTTTGAATGGCGCGATACTTGATTTGGAGCCGCCTCCTAGCCATTTGCAGGCAGCTGTATCGAAGGGTCTCCAGACACCTCGTTCCAAAGAAGGAGAAGAGGTCGGGACTGGCCTCCGTACCATATATGAATGCGCCAGAACGATCACGTGCCGAGGCGTTATGTTGGGATTTTAGCAGGAAATGTCAGCCAACAACAAGAGACGGATTTCTTATGGTATTCTCCTATATTAGCCAATATAAATTCCCTCATTTAAACCTTTTCCTGATGCGTTTAGTGAATGTACGCTGACTGGAAATGGAGTTCCTGACCTGAAAGCTTATCAATATGAGTCGCGCTCGCGTCGCAACATCTCGCGTCACCTTGACAACCAACAAAACTACAACCTGCTTCCCCCATCATCCGACTTGCCTTCTTTTGATCTCAGCTCTAGCATATTCAAATCACATCAGCTGGAACCCTCGATGACTAGAGCAAAAGCTAAGAAGAAGCAAGAGCGCATTGTCTGCTTTCCCTCGAGTCCCAGCTCCTTATCGCAAATCGATAAAGCACGCAGCCTCGCGGCGGTCCTCCTGCGGCTGCAGCCTCGAAGCAAACAACATCACTCTCTTGCCTTCTGTACGGTTCGACTCGCCTTCCACATCGCCTTACTCTGAACTCACATAATAACAATTGTTTGACGCACACAACGCTCCTTTAGTCAACCGAAGACAACATTAAAGACGAGTCAGCCCACCTAGCCTTGCAGCCAGCCTGCTCTTCTGCTTGACTCCTCTGCAAGTCCCAAACTGCTTCCAAGGCAAGTTTGCTCCGTCGATTCGCTATCCCCTGAAACTAGAATACTGTACTTTCACCTCTTATCGTGAATCTAATTCGCAACCCGCCAACAGTCTCAAGATGTCTTTGCTAATACCTCTTTCCACATCTAGCTCTTCTCCCTAAATCCGCACGCGCATACCCACCTACACAAGACATCAAGATGTCCGAAAATGCCGTCCCAGAAGGTCAAGCAGGCAGTGGCAGTCCTATGTCCGAGGCCAAGCCCGAGCAGAAAGCAGGAACCCTGGACATTAAGATAAAAGACCAGCAGGAGAACGAGACCTTCTTCAAGATCAAAAACCACACCAAATTTGGCAAAGTCTTCGACGCCTACTGCGATCGCCAATCTCTCGCTCGTAACACCGTTCGGTTCCTCTTCGAGGGTACCCGCGTCCAGGATACCGATACCCCAGAAAGTCTGGACCTCGAGGATGGCGACATGATTCAAGCGATGCTTGAACAGGTTGGTGGAGATGGATCAGATGCTGGCGCTCCTGCTGCAGAAGATGAAAAGCCGGAAAAGGCGGGAGTCATCAATATCAAGGTTAAGGACCAGAACGAGGGCGAGGCGTTCTTCAAGATCAAGGGCCACACCAAGCTTGGAAAGGTGTTCGATGTATACTGCGACCGTCAATCCCTCGCCCGCAATGCTGTCCGATTTCTTTTCGAGGGAGCCCGAATCCAAGACACGGATACCCCTGATTCCTTGGAAATGCAGGATGGCGACATGGTGCAGGCCATGCTCGAGCAAGTTGGTGGCGCAGACGAGGCAGGTTCAGCTGATGCGAAGCCTGAGCAGAAGCCAGAGGGCGGAGAGCACATCAACATCAAGGTCAAGGATCAAAATCATCAGGAAATATTTTTCAAGATCAAGCCAACAACACAGATCTTGAAGGTTAAGAAGGCATATTGCGATCGCCAAGGTCTTGACATATTAGCTGTTCGGTTCCTCTTCGACGGGGACAGACTTCAGGATGATGATACACCTGCTTCTAGAGAAATGGAGGACGGTGACTGCATCGATGTATTTCTGCAGCAAATCGGAGGCACGGTCGACGAAGCAATGAGCAATGGAGATGCAAAGCCAGAACCTCAGCGGATGTCTATCAAAGTCAAGGATGCCAATGGATACGAGGTTGAGTTCAAGTGTAAGAGCACAACCGTCTTGAAGAAGCTCATGGATGCATTCTGTCACGAGAGAGGCCGAAAACCCGACTCGGTTCGCTTCTTCACACCGGACGGAAAGAGGGTCACGAGCACTGACACCCCTCAGTCGCTCGCTTTGGAGGATGGTGACCTAATTGAAGTTCATGAGGAACAACAAGGCGGCGGACTCTGACGATGGTCTCCACAAAAACCTGTCACTTGACGATTGGCACACGCAGAAACGACCAGTCAAGGCAGTGATGATGATGCAACGATTTCCTTCAAATACATTCAACACAATGACACTCTACTGGCAGTACTAGCTGGCATAACATTACAGGCAGGCACATGGGATGATTTTTCTTGATCATAATGAACCCATCATTTGCCGGGACGGCCTTTGCTTTACAGGCGCATACGGTAGGGAATATCCGGATCTGACTATGAGGTCACAGGTCCTTGCTCGTTGCTTTATTCGGTCTGTTGATTACTTCGACTCATAAAATATGCGAGAAATGAAAAACTATGCCCCCAAAAAAACCTCTTGGTTTCCTTCTACTGTCGCTTTTGTCCACCATCAACCGCTATCTTTCGATCATTTCTCCACTTTTAAGCGCCTGCACGTCCTCCATATTTAGCTGGCAGTAACAGTAAGTAAGCGGGAAAGGAGCCGTCTCTGCCCATATTCTGCTACGTACTTTCAAACTTCATCTCTTTAAGTTTTCGAATCACATGCACGGGACAAAAACAATCAATGAAAAAAAGCTTGTGTTTCATCTTACTCTACCTTCCCCTCCTCCACACCATCTTTATCAACATCATCATCAGCATCATTCTCCTTCTCCTTGGCACCATTCTCCCTTTCATTCTCCATCCTCTCCCTCTCCACCGCCTCCCTCCACCGCCTCCTTCTCCCCCGCCTGTTATTCCTTCGTCTACAATAGAAACAATACCCGGCGCCTTCGGGAGGTTCAATAAAGCAGATTAGCAAGTCCGGACATTCTTCGGGGATGCAACCTGCGAGGGATTGCTGCTCGCAGCAGTACATTACGCCGTCGACGTGCTTGCAGATTGGGTGGAGGATGTTGGCGTGTTCGCACATTGCCGGGATGCGGAGTGGTGAATGGAGAGGAAAACAGAGGGAAAAGATGGAAATGGCGAGGTAGAGACTTTATAATGGTAAATGGGTATCAATGTAAGTGAGCTATGAAATGATGGGAAAGAAATATTTGAGGTTTTGCTAACGGAATTAGAAGCAGAGAATGGAGGGGTATTGATATTATTTCTGGGCAACAATGGGCCTGAAGGACTCTTTAACGGGTCTATTGTTTGATGTCTGGGGACAAGTATGTTTTGTTTCGCTCTCTTTGAAGTCCTTTGGTGTGCAACGCGATAATGGATACAATACTTTCTGTAAGGAATTCCTTTGCTTTGTCCTTCTCTTTACGCCGTCCTTCACTTTGAGAGGTCTTCATTGGGATCGTTCCTCACCAATTGCTGGTAAGTCCAGCTTCTTTGCTTCCGCAAATGTGATTTCCCAGGCTCGGAGCCACTTCTCGATGTCTTGAATTTTGGTGTACCCCTTGAAACTCTGGTATTTGTCTATGATATCGAGCTTTCGTGCTTGGTTGGTAGGTGCAAGTCGACGCTGGAGGCCGACTAGCATGCGGTGAATTGTTGTGATAATGTGGTCGAGTATTACACGAAGAGCAGCCAGGTCTTTCTTTCCCCCACCTCCTCCGTAGGAGATGGCATGTGCTTCATTTCAAGCTGGCCACCCTTCAGGGTGGGTGCCTGCGACACGTAGTGGGAGTTGGGCTCAAAACTTTCTTTCCAATTTGGTTTATGGACTGGTCAAGACTTCTCTTTTAATTCCGCTCAGAACCAATTCCAGAAGCTGTAACCCGACACATCGCCTTGTGCTCTTTGTAATGGGCGACCTGGCACGCCCGACCGCAGTACATGACCTTGTCACACCTTCCACAGCGCATCAACTGTACAGAAACCTTTTCGCACTTCGCGCATTGGGGCAGTGTCGATAAGAGGCCCCTCTCATTTCCACTTCCGCTCTCCACCATCGCCAACAAATCCTTCGTTACCTTCCTCGTCAATCTCAACACCCGCTGTTCACCCAAGCTGACGTGCGCCGCCGACCATGCGTTCCCCCCCGGAGAATAGAACCCCTCCGCGAGTTGCTCTTCCAGCTTTTCGAGTTGCGTTCCGAAGCCATCGAGAAGATCAGAAATCGATTCTACCAGAAACCGCAGGACTTCCACTTCATTTGAATCGCTGATTTTCTCAATTGCTGCTTCGCTCTGACGAGGCGCTATAATAGCAAGCTCCGATTCGTGCAGCCGTTGAATACGAAGGTATCGAAGGACGCTTCTTGGCAGAGGATCGGTGGGCGTAAGAGAGATAGTAGAGGTCGAATCGAGCCCAGCCGATACCCAGAGTTTGTGCTTTTGCTCAAAAAATGGCGCCATGGGATGCGTCATGAGAACGAGATCGTAGCTCTCGTAAGGATTACCGGGTACGACAAAGCCATAGAGACGTAAAAGACGATTGTTTGGAATAGGCCCATAATTGATGAAGAGCTGGAAGAACAATTCTAGGTAAGCGCACTGATTGGTAGCGTTAGAAAACAAGATGAAACGTACCTGATCTCCCGGTTCGTACTTTTTTCCGGCAAGAATAGAGAGGTTTCCAGAAAAGGCATCGTAGACGTGACACTGCTTAACCTCATGCGAGTGGTTCACCATATCCGCGAAGGGCGCCAGAAGTCGAATCGAATCTCCATGGGGAAGCTTAAAATCCATCGCACGACTCCACACGGTGGAGAGAGCCCACTTGTACTGAAAGATGGGAAACAAGTGTCAGTAGCTGATTCACAGCATCTTTCGCTATTTGTAATACCTACATCTTCGATGGTAAATTTGTCGCGTGGAAACAGTTCTTGATGTTGCCCAAAAAGTCGCACTACCAATTCCCTATAATCATCCTCGAACTGTCGACTCAGCTGCTTTGTGGTAGTGTAGAGGTTTGTTCCCGCGCATACTTCCAGCTCGGCCTCCGTAAAGAAGACGCTCGAAGTGTAGCTCGCAGGCAGCGCCTCCACATGGCTTCGCAGGCCATCGTACCCCGATCCGTACGATCTGACGAAGAGAATATACGTAGCTAAGGTGTCATCGACAGACAAGGGCGGCCGCGCAGAGAGAAGGGCTGGCCCAAGGAAGGGATCGGCATATGCGTGCTCGACTGTCCAGAGAACGCCATGTGGAATGGTAAGAATCTTTTCTCCTTCCTCGAATCGCCCCAGCGTTCTGACACCACGACCAGTATCCGAGAAGTCGGCAAGCTCCAAGTCATCCAAGCCTGACACTCCAGAGTGTTTTAGCCAACTTTCCATAGGATTGGACGAGAGAGTGTGTGCGGAGGAGGCCAGGAAACTACTGTTTTGTGGGCTGGCGGGGTTGCCTTTGACGCTAGTATGCAAGGTTAAATGCGATGTCTTTTGCTCTTGCTCCCCTAGGACAGTGGTCTATTTTTTAAGCGAGAAGTCACGTTACCGAATCTTTTCTTTGTTCGGATTTTCAGATGTTTTGGTCAAGAAATGCTATCAACCACCCGATCTTTGCACAACTAGAGTAGCTCTTTTAATACTTGTTGAATAGGGACTAGAAAAGTCACCCCACTTGATTACCCAAGGAATGAAAAGCTTCAGGTAAGAGAGAGATAACAAACAAAAGGAAGGGTAGGAAGGGGGGAGGGGGGTCGCGCCCACAGGCTGTCAGTTAGTCTATTTACGGGTCCTCGATTGATCGCTTTTACTCTATTGCTTTAAATCAGTCGTCAAGTGAGAGAAGAGTAATCAGCGTGAAAGGCCTGCGTTGCCCATCGAGCGGCCATAGTATGGCAATATAAGTGATTGCACAGCGAGTCAAGCGGCGAGAGAAGGGCGACGCAAATTTCAAGTTCATCGTCACACATCACGTGGCGAGTTACTCCGAGATGGGTTTCAGGGCAGGCACTCCCGTCTGTTGCACTTATCTTGTGTCCTTATGTCTTACTTAAGGCATAGATAACTAACTGATTCCCGTCCCGATCCCGTCTTGCCGCCCGAAAGCTTGGCAGCCCATCACACCACAACAACCTCAGCAACAATAGATTTTGAAGAGCCGCTGAACACTCTCCGCCAGGAGTGTGCCTAAAGCTATAAATCTCCGACTCGCTTGTGAATCATGTAGTGGTTCATTCGTCAACGGGGTCAATACAGCGCCAGGGTGATTGTACCGTCATTTGTCGTACACCAAAGCATTATTTATATTCATATTTTATAGTGAGACTACGCCTCAGGAATTGACCACAGAGCCAATCATTGCATAAGCCACAAAGCAGCAGTCCGCAGCCACTGCCGTAGGCTCCCGTCACAATCTACACTACCAATCTTGCCATACATAGCTGGCTCAGGGCGATCTACGGCGCACAGAGAGATAACAATATACCTCTGCTTCTTGACATCAAGTTCATCGTAACATCATCATTTGCACACTCAAGCGCGACAAATTTCAGTTCAAAGCTACAATTCCCCTTACTTGCGTCCCGTGCTAGCAGAGTGCTGCAATCCGTTCCCTTTCCTACTTCTTCCCATCGGCCTGTTCATAGATACTCTCGCACCCGTTGGCTTTGCGAATCAGTCTAGAGGTAAAGTGCTCCCCACGACTACATAGCAAAGCTTCTATTCTGCGCTGGAACCAACACCAAGTCTTGGGTCAGCAGCAGTCACGAGACAGTTCACTGGTTGCCAAAAGCCCACTTTCGCCAAACAATCACCATGTCGGCTGGTGATATCATTGCTGTCGTGACTATCCTCATCAATGTGGGGACGGATCTCTACAATCGAATTGACTCTGTCAAGCAAGCTGCCGACGATCTTCTGCTGCTCACCGCCCATCTTGAAGTTCTGTCGAAGGTGTTTAAGGGATCAGAGAGCGACATCATCATGGCCTATTCGTCAGAGTTTGTAAGGATGCTAGGTATCCTGAGAAGTATTCAAGAGTCATACAACAAGTGTGCAAAGGTCCTAGGCGTCGAACCTGCTGGAGCGACAACTGCGACTCATAAGATAACGATAAATGGCAAAAGTTTTACCAAGCGGGTGGTGATTTTTGCCCGGATCCCTGGCATTCTCGCCGAGATTCGGTATAAGGCCGAACAACTTCAAAAGATATCTAGCATACTATCTGTTTCATTTCTCTCCGACGTCCGGAACCATCAGAGGAATGCGTGTGGGAAGGAATCTCTTCATTCTCTTGGCACGAAAACCACCCCATTGCACGATAATTTGCTGGACCTGGACTTTAGCACGGGATTCGCTAGCATCGACCGGATGGTGGAAAACCTCATGAAGGAATGCAAACACCTTGAGCACCAGCTTCAGGAGACTACTCTGTTTCCCGACACGTCGGCCGTTCAAGATTATCAAATGCAAAACCCAGAAGGAGCATCATTTTGGAAGGATCGATTCCAGAAAGGCAAACTTTACGCCTCGGCTCTTCGCTATGAGGTAATGACGCTTCAAGCATCGCCCAACCTTTCCTTCTATTCGCCATGTCGCATATTATATTGACATGTGGCGTTCTCAACAGAAATATTATGTTTCTTGGGCACGCTTCGTACATGAGGTTGAAACGTCATTCATTCTCAAAATGATACCGACTGGGACTTTTGAAACCGAAAACCTAGACCGTGTTCGCCTACAAGGGTCTCGTTATTCAATCAATCAAGGTGGCATACGTCGTCTTTCCACCATCCGGCCTCTCTGGCTCCCGGCTCTTCGATCCGCTCTCGATCCGCTGCACAAGGGCTACGTTAAACCTGAGGATTATTTCGGATTAATACACGAGTATTCCTTGTCCGACACACTGAGAAGGCTGGTCCTCGAAAGCGCAGGCTATGGTACGCTTGTCGAATGTGAAAGAGCGTCCGGCGATCTTGCCTTACCGGCGGCAATCGAGTCTCCTTCTGGCCATATTGGGTGGATATCTGCTCAAATCGTGGCCGTTCCAACACCTGATGAACTTGGAATCGTCACCGTACAGGAGGTCATGGAATCAAGCAACGATGCTCTCTTTGCTTACTTCAATGGAATGGCCGGGGACGTTCACGTTTACGTCCGTTACCTCCAAACTGGCCAAATCGAGCGGAAGAGTCTCTCAAAGCAAGTTCGTCCGGTCGGAGGCATTTCTGTTGGTGCTGCATTGTCCATCCATTACGAGCTGGATTCAGGCGATCATGCCTGGAGCTGCGATCTTCGCATCACCGAGTTCAAGGCATGTCAAGGTGGAGAGTACATTATTACAGCATGTTGTGGGTCAACTTCAGTCGAATTTTCCACGAGGCCTGTCAAAGCTTCGTCCGTCATTATGTTACACGGTAAAGACAACTCCTCAAGTTTCACCATACCGGAGTTTGACTACACGCTTTTGGGGCCGTCGAAGGTATTCATCCACCCGCCGAAAGTTGGTGAGAAGGTTCAGGTATGTACTCCCTCGCTAGAAGACTACGTCAAACATCTTTTGAAATGCGATTCTCATTCTGTGAATGGCTAGATCGAGTACGACGGGTTCTGGTATGATTCAAAAGTCACGGTAGTGGACGGCGATGAGATCGAGTTCATCGGTTGGGACAATTTACCGAAAGAAGGCGAAACTAGCATTACACAAGCACGAGACGGCGGTGAAGCAGAGGAGAATGATTCCGGCAACCTGTGCTTTCCCGAAGAGCAGTTGACCCAACTCGGGAAGGGCACGCGGCGACTCTGGCGACCCTGGCGGAGAAGCATCATCAAGTACGACGTTCGACCTTATCGTTGCTTCCATGTCGGCGACACTATTGAGGCACCCGTCATGTATCCGGATTTCCGATTCCATTACCATGTTACCGACATTTCACAACTCTACCTTCCTGCTCGAATCGTTGATGTCCAAGGTGACCAGTATGTGATCGAATTCGATCCGGCGCTCTCGGTTCATGGCTGGTGGCCGGGGAGAATGCCAAAGGGCAAAAACATAGACCTAGCACCGGAATCAGGCGTTATGGTGGAAAATCCGTTCGACTTCAATCGCGTGACGTTGGGCATGGATCGGGTACGTCCTTTCGTTGCGGGACCACGACCAGCTCTGGGTGTTCAGTCCGCGAAGCCATTTGGGTGGAGTTCATTTCAGGGTGTTCATCTCTGCGAACTTGATGACCTTCTGGAGGACAGTCTTTGGAACAAGGACCGCGATAATAAGTGAGCAGGCGGCCAGATAATCTGAAGCCCATTCGCAAGTTAGGGCTAACCGTTCGGCTCCACCTTTTCATCTACGTCGTGCCTAGGAGGTGCGGGACACCTATGCGCCAATTCGCCAGCAATAAGCAAATGTGGCTGAATTTCTCAAATCATGTTACAATTACTAAGTATATACTTTGGTAGCGGGCGAAATAAGGTCAATAGGTTTCTAGCAATTTCTACGATGCAAGGGGTTCACAGGAGTAGCCCAACCAATGAATACAACATGTCTCTCGGCTACTTTTACCTGCTGTTTCTACTGCAAGCACCTACCATTTTGCAGCTTCAGGCATAGAACCAAGATCACATATTCTTGTCCCGAAACAACCATGACAGCCAGAGCTTACTCGCAACCAGAAGTTCCGAATTCAAGCCCTATTTTTTGACACCAAATTGCCTTTTCACGTTTGGTAGTCAATCTAGAGAGAAAATCCTGTTGGAACTATCAGGTATTACGCTTCACTTCACCCTTCACACAGTGAAGAAACAAGAACAAGTTACATGAGTGATGAGTTCTTGTGAATCCTAAATTGTCTCCCATGTGAAGTCACTTCGTCATGAAGTCAGATTCATATTCTCTTCCATCATTTACTTGGGACTGTGAATAACCATACCGAAGCTTTCCGCCACTACAAGTACTTCCCGTCTCTTCCTCAGCACAAAGTCCTTTTCCAAAACCCTTCAAAAACAAACCTACTTAGCACCGTCAATATCAATGCCTCACACCGCAACAAGTACAGCATCATACAGTAACTCGCATTCAGATGCAGCTCAGGACACTTCTCCTCACGCTCGGTGCGTTAGCAATCGCTGTTTACAGTGTCAACACCATCATCCAAGCCGACTCCCTTCCATGCGTCCCCAGCAACGACCCGTCAACTTGCCTCTTGAACTACGAAATCAAAAGCGGAGCTGCAATTGACCTGGCAGACCCCGAAGTCACCGCTTCCGCTTTCATCTACTCTAATACTTGCCTCCAGCTCGGCCACAAGGAGGTTATAGTTCCAGAAGAGACACCAATCCTCAGCTGGGGTCTCAGCTTCAGTAAGCCTCTGGTCCTGGGATCCGAGAAGAGACCTGATATCCACTGGTGGACGCCATGGTTTACCTACGACGGAGACGTTATGCTTATGAAGACTGCGCTTGTCAGGGTACGTCCTCGACTGCCAGTCATAAGTGTTCTTGTCAGTTTCAGTGCAAGCTGTGGGTCACGAGCTAGATTCGGGAGCGGGATCGATATATGAGAGAGTCGCGAGAGTGTATCAAAAATGACTCGACTTCCGACACCCGAACATACACAGGAATGGATGGCGTGAACATGGAGATGCTTGCGAGCTGAAGGACGAAGTATTATTACATTATAGACGTGACAAAGAGGTTTGAGGTAGACATGAAAACAAAAATTCGTTTGCGAGATTTTTCCATCCATTTCCAATAAATTTATTTACCACACTTTCAGGCAGTGTCACCGAGACTGCTTCACTTTCCGCGATTTGCGTGAAAACATGGTAGTTGCCGTCACATAATGTCCCGAGAAGAACATATAATTAAGTCTTAATGAGATGAAGATGAAATGTGACATGCTTAGAAGAGACTCTGGTACAATCGACATACATCTACAGGATCTTCGTGGATCCTTGTCTTTGCGTCTTCGGATGATTCATCTGTTGTTTTGGCTGACAAGTGCTTCGACTAGTGTGGGAAGACAAAGGAGTCAAAGCCAACAATAGAGCGCAATGTTATAAATTCCGGATCAGTCTTCTACTGGAGATATCCTGCGTCTTTCCAAAACTCTTTTGACCATTCACAGCTGTCTGCTAGTCTGGCTGGCAGGAATAAGTTTGTTGACTTCAATCACCAGTCGGCTATTTGTCGGCCAATTCGTAGATCCGAGCCGAATTGAAGCTCTAGGAAACCAGATGGCCACTTCGAGCTTACATATCGACCTTCTCCGGCGCCTCTTCCCAGCAACACCCAGCGTTTTCGCCAAACAAACTCGCAATGCCTTCTTCTGTCAGTATCGGCTCCCCAGCAGAGTTCAGCAAGCTGCTGAGCTCCTCCACCATCGTGATCGCAGATTGTACGTCCCCCACCTCTCCCGCGCTGCCTCACCAGCTAACACCCCTCAGTCTACGCAGACTGGTGTGGACCATGCAAGACTATCGCACCCACCTACGAGTCCCTCGCAGCGAAATACTCGAAGCCAAATAAGATCACCTTTACCAAAGTCAACGTCGACAGCCAGCAGGAGATTGCGCAGAAATATGGCGTTAGAGCGTACGTTTGCGCCTCCAAGAATCGAGTTCTGGCTAACAAAGTAACAAAAGCATGCCAACCTTTATGATCTTCCGATCAGGCAGCACAATAAACACAATCCGCGGCGCCGACGTTCGCGGACTCACAAATGCCATCGAGGCCGCTGTTAAGATGGCCGGCGCAGCTGGTCCCTCCTACTCGTCTGTTGGACGAACACTCGGCGGACCTGCTCCCCGAGCATCCCTATCCCGCGGCTTCAACTTCAAGGGAATAATCGATGCGATCATCGGCTTCCTGGGCCTGTACTTTATAAGCCTGTTTTCGTTCGATGCGTATGTAGCTGCTGAGAACAGCCCGTTCAACATTCACAAGTCTGGGCAAGGACACGTCGCTACGTCGAGAGGTGGGAAGGTTGAGAAGAGGAGCGGAGCTGCGACAGCAATTGGAAAGAAACTGGGCACGATCGCGGATTTGGCGGATAAAGATTAAGGGGGGATAAGAATGGAGTTGGGCGTGGAATTTAGGCGCTATCAGGGCGTCTGGAAAGAGGATATTCGAATTGGCATTCTTTACAATTGTATTTGCGTTAAATCAACGGACCTGCTTCATGACATTTGCTCATTAAATTGTGGCTCTGGATTGTACTGCCACCGCAATTTGTAGCTCTAGCGTAGCCACTTCATTGCCGGCGGATCGAGTGATCGAATGCAACCCGGCGTCCACTCTAGATTCTGCTTTGGGATGAAAAGCTTTGATCAGGCAGTCCTTTCCTCCTACAATCTCTCTCTCTACAATGACTAATGTGCTGAAGCACAGATTCTTTAGTTGCATTTGGTATTTATCTCATGATCAGACCTAGTAGTCGAGTCTTTGCGTTAAGCTTCATAGTCCTCTGCTCTCTCACAATATCTGCTTTGTTCTGCTCCTTTCTCTCTCCAAGCTCTCAGCTACTCTTCCTCCTTGCTCACCTCCTGTCCCTGTCTCTGCGCCTCTGTGACAAATGTCCTGAAGGCACGCGCGGGAACATGCTTCATGTACATCTCGTCGAGTTCTTCGTAAGACCGTCCAGCGGTCTCCGGCTGATAGAAGTACACATAGATACAGGACAGCACAGATAGGCCACCAAAGATGAATGAGATCTACGAAAAGTCAGCGCACTTCTTAATCATAAGATGCCTGTGAAGCAAACCTTTGCGCCAAGATTGGCCTTGTCAGGATTGAACAAGTACGGCAATACCAGATTCCACATCGTATACCAAGAATTCTGGACCGCGATTCCGATGGCAATCGTTTTGATACGCAGTCTCGATGTTGCATTTTCCGTCAGAATGGTATACGCCGTACTTCCTATCGAGATGTTGTAGAAGAAGCCGTATACGACCATGAACGCAATGCAGCCTTTGAGTGCCGGCACACTGCCCACTGTCGCAAGACCGCCGGCTAGCATCAGAATAACGGTGAGAACGGCGACACCCCAGAGTGTAAGATTGCGGCGTCCGACCCGGTCGATGACGAACCATGAACAGATGTTGCCCACCATCGAGACGACTTGGAGTACCACGAAAAGCTGGAAGGAGAATGCGGTACTGAATCCAGCGAGTCTGTGGATCAATTTATAAGCTTCTGATTTTGACCCTTGTTTTGATTTTCGAGAGTATGAAGCACTTACTGGAAGTAGTACGTCGAGTATCCAGCGATGAAAATGACCCCACCAAGCGCTTGGATGGAAAGCGGCGCAATGCTGATGATGGTGCGTCGCAAATTGGACTTTCTGAAGCACTCGAGATAAGTGGCACCCTCGGTCTCCCGTTTCACTTGCTCCAGAGTGAACTTGATAACTGCCAGTCGCTTCTCTCCTTCGCCATTTTCGGTATAGCCTAGACGCGCGAGACTTCGTAACGCTTTCTGGTCCTCGCCTCGACTGCAAAGCCACCATGGAGATTCGGGCATGAAGACAACGAACAGAGCTGCAAGACCTGCAAAGCCATATTGAGCGCAGAAAACTGCTCGATAGGCCCATCTTGTTTCCATGGTACCAGTGGAATTGAGAATTAGAGATGCTGTGAGTGGCCCGATAGTATATGCTAGAGCGATGAGGCAGGTCAGAAGCCCACGGATAGCCTAGAATATGTAGTCAGCATTGTTGTTCTGTGCTTATGATTCTCTCTTAATCCTAATGGATATCTCCTTGCTTCAGGCAGGCTGAGGAGGTATACGGGGTACTTACGAGAGGGCTGATCTCGCCGACATATGTTGGACAGATAGCTGCCAAAACTCCGACCGCAAGTCCATTGACAAACTTGCCCGCAAAGAATAGTGAATTTGTAGTTGAGACGAATTCCATGGTTATGGATCCAAACGAGACAGCGAGGAATGCCATCACCGTCTTCTTACGACCAAGCAGATCGGCGAAGAACCCGGCAGTCAAGGCACCGATTGCAGTACTGCGAAACGATTAGCCAACTTTCCCGAACTCACTTGTCAGTGCATGAGGCGCTCACTTACGAAGCAACAGGCCCTGCACTGAAAGCAGCTTGCCACTGCGCTGGAATGACATATGTGCCACCGTCAACGTCGAGATAGCCGAAGTCTTTTCGGAATTGAGGGATACCAATCACGATTCCAGAAGCCTGGTTTTCGAAACTGACAACGATGGTCATCCAGACAGCGTACATGCACCAAGCGAATACCCAGGGATTCTGCTTGATTGCTTGCATTCTCGTTTGTTGATGGTCTTCATGAGAAGCGAGATGCGCGACTGCATCGCTCTGTTGACCAGAGAGAACTTCGCAGTGGCTTATGCCGCCAGTCTTCTCGTGGTCGACTTCCATGATGTTCAGAGATTGTTTGGCAAATGAAGCTTCGCACCAATACTGTTGTCGAGGAAGTGAGTTGTTGATGACAGAAGAATGAAGATGGTGCTGAGCCCTGAGAGTCTTCTGAACCTGGGGGAATAGACTTTATAGACTAAAACAATAGTGGCTCGGAACCGAAGTGGTGCGCGGGGTGGTAGGGCCGAATCTCAAAGAATGGCAACGAGGACACTGACACGTCTACCATCCATGCAGCAACTGTCTTAAAGAACTATCAAGCCGAATGTAGAAACCCACAAGCTTCATGTTCTTCTCGACGTCTATTGGCTATTAGGCATGATTACACACAAGAGAAAGTCAAACCTGACTCGGAAACTCTGATTCTGGAAGGACGAACCGTCATGAGTATTCTAGATCAATGATCTAGAAATTTGACTCAGCTTCAATTCTGGGAAAGTTTTTCGAGCCGGACAACTGCCTATTGGTGCGTCTAGGGATCCTTCGAAGTTTCGGGGTTACAGTTTCCATAGGGTTACAGTTCCCAAAAAGAGAGGAAGAAGGGCGGCTTCTCGCCGTCGTCGGGGAGGTATCGAGCTGTCGTGTGATAGTAAAACAAGCCGCCCCGAGCAGTCTGTCAATGAGGCTTGCATGGTTCATTCATGTTGAAGGGATGGCAATTGGGCCGCCTATGAGATGGACAAGGCTCAATGCTCAATGCCGTCAAAACTATTCGATGGTTAATGTTTGACCAAACCACTTGGAGCCTTCAGATGATACAGATCCCGTATATTTTCCGACGTTGTCCCTGAGATGTGCCGTGATGGGACAGGGATTGGAGTTGGATTGAGGGGAAGTGGGGATGCGGGGATGTGGACTTGCATGATCCATCCAACTGGGCACGGGCGACGCTCTGCCGGGAACCTTGGATATTGCTGAGCATCATAATGGAATAAAAAGTGACTGATAAGAAAGACTTTCTATCATGAAGCTTCTGGAGGGCTGGTTTCTCTAGGAAAGAGCAAAAATGTTGACAGCACGTCAAGTCAACCAATCAACGATCTGACGCTGTAATCGTTCACGATGCCTCTGTCTCGGCCCAGATATTGGCGTCGTTAGATTCCATGTTGCATTATCCGAAGATGAAGCGAAGATTCCTGGAAAGTTTACCAGTAATAACCTTTCAGGCGAGGTAGATCGTACACATCATGCCATCCCACTTCCCCGCCGTGTCTGTGCATATCTCGGAAGTGGACTTCGGGTCTTGTACCCATGCATCAACATGTTTCCGAGTCATGTAAGCGAACTGTCCACTCCTTTCTTGACCGTTCTTGTCACGTCCACCAGCATCCACTATTTGTTGTCCGCAGGAATACGCGTCTTGTTTCTTGTCCTATAAGATCGTATGTGCCACCGTCCTGTCTTTTATCATCATTTTTCTTCCCAATTTGTATTTCTCACTATGACTAGTTTTACAAAGACAAGCAGAGGGACGGATTCTGCAATCCATACTTCAGCGCACCATGTCATCTCAGATATAAATCCTCTCATCTATGGAGGCTTTACAGAGTAGGAAGAGCCACCATCCTGATCTTGAAATTGAGCAAAGTTATACTGACAAGATCACAGACACATGGGACGCTGTATCTACGGTGGACTCTACGACCCAGAAAACAAGAATGGCCTCATTGACAAGAATGGGTTCCGAACAGATGTCATTGATTGCATGAAAGAGCTTCAAGTTCCTGTCGTTCGTTACCCTGGAGGCAATTTCGTGGCTACTTATAAATGGCTTGATGGGGTTGGTCCAAGGGAGAAACGGCCAAAGAGACCAGAACTGGCATGGCAGGGAACAGAGTCGAATCACTTTGGTACTGATGAGTTTATGGAGTGGTGTAAGATCGTGGGCGCTGAGCCATATTTGGCATTGAACATGGGGACAGGGACATTGGAAGAAGGTAGGTCTTTAAGTCTCCTTTGTACCATGCCACCGGCTAATATAGTCCGGTAGCACTCGCTTGGGTAGAATACTGCAATTCTGATAAAGACACTTACTATGCCAATCTTCGTCGAGAGAACGGCCATCCAGAACCTTACAGTGTGAAGTACTGGGCTCTTGGCAACGAGGTCTGGGGTCCATGGTGAGTTTGCAAAAAAGCATTTGGCGTTCCACTGACTGACGAGTTCTGTCTAGGCAAGTCGAACAAGATACTATGGAGAGCTACGCGAAAAAAGCCCATCAATGGGGAAAAGGTAATTATACTAAAATTCTCGACCGGGATACTGCGATTCTGATAAATTTCAAGCTTTGAAACTCCTCGATCCGTCCATCAAACTGATTCTCTGCGGCAAGAATGGTCACAGTGACTGGGATCGATACGTGCTACAGAAGGCGATGCGCTGGGCTGACATGCACTCAATTCACATGTATACCTTCGATAAAGAGTAAGATATTTCCCCACATCGTCATGGACCTCTGCTCACTAGTAGAACTCTAGGCATTACGCGAATGCTACATCACCCCTAGCAGCCGAGCGAGCCATTGAAATTACAGCCTCTCTTATCGATCTCGCCCGTTGTGATTTTGATTATGAGGGTTACATGACAGGCCACATCTCCACAGCACCCGCACACCATCATCGACCAACCATCTGCTTCGACGAGTGGAACGTCTGGGACCCAGCCCGAGCTCCAGGATACAAAGGGGCCGAGGAGCTCTACGATGTGAGTGATATGCTAGCTGTCGCCGTATGGCTTAATGTCTTCATCCGCCAAAGTAAACACATCGGCATGGCGACTGTGGCTCAGAGCGTGAATGTAATTGCACCTCTGATGACTACCGCTTCGGGAGTGGTCAAGCAGACGACTTACTGGCCATTGCTGCTTTTCAGCCGTTATATGCGTGGCAAAGCTTTGGCTACTCATGTGTGTGCTGAGACTTATACTGGGAGAACATTTCCGGAGTGGTTGGCAAGCACACGAGATTTGCCGCTGCTTGATGTCTCTGCTGCGCTAAGCGAGGACGGTTGGGTGAATCTGGCGGTGGTGAATATTGATGAAGAGAGGGATTTGGAGACAGATGTTCCTACTGATTCCGGCGCAAATGGAGAAGTGCAAGTCTACACTGTCGGAGGAAGACAAAATGGCATCCGAGACAATAATACTGAGGAGAATAAGAAGGTCTCTATCCACGAGTCGACGTGGGATGGCAAGGGAGGAAAGTTCATCTTCGAAAGGAGAAGTTTCACGTTATTGAGATGGAAAGCTCAGATATAGAATACATAGATGCAACTATAGGCGTTATTCGATGGACCTCGAGCAAAGACAGGATGTTTACTTCAAATTCCTGTACCAGCATTGGCGCACGTGTGAGTCGTTCCCATATTCCCATTACCCCGCCCCCTTTTGAACGATGTCCTGATTCAGCGGCGAATTGTGTTTCAATTTTATGCTGAATGATCACCTTTTGTTTCTCTCATAGACTTGGACGATGAATCGGATTATGCGAGGCTCGCATGTGGATGATGTCCTACAACTTGAGGAGCATTTGACTGTCATATGAACAAGCCTTCCAAGAAATCAAGCGAGACATGGTGAAAGTTTTGCGAGTGGACCTTGAAGATCGCTCGCCAATTGAATCCACACGCAAACCTTTTCCAAACACAACAAAACACTTTGTCTGACTATTCATTTAACGGCAGCTTATTCGCCGTGACAGAGTCCAGAGTCTATCATGACCACTTTGCGAATATCCAGAGCGCTCACGAGTTCAGATTTATGTCAAATTGTCAACACGAGTATCTCGTGTTTGTGGGACCTCGTAACTTACGCAATGAGGTAAGAGGAGACAAGCTTCCCTGGCATGCTGAGCAACACGCCTCAGGGCATGGTGATTCTGATGACTGGAGAATGTTATTTCTGGAATTATCGCGCAGCAAAGATGGAGCTACTTGCATCAGCATGGCCCATATGAATCAGATTTGTTTAGTACATAGGTAAATTCTTGAAACAGCGTTCCTCGTTCCTTGCCTTGTTACTAAAGAAAGGAAGATATTTCCCCCTTGAACAACGGTACTGACTCTTTCCTTGAAGAGGGTGATATTCCTTGCTGTAAGAAGATTCATATATCCGAAAATTAAATCCCAATTATTTTGGCGCCCCAAGTGGACCCGATAAATCCGACGAATCTCCTTGTTAAGGTTGCCGGATCTTCGCGATTTTAAGGTTAATTGTGGGCAATTAAGCTTGCCCCATGATCGGCTAACCTTAAAGCAGTCTGGGTTGCCAAGTTCCCTTATGTCAGCTTGACGGCGCAGCCATTGCAGCCATTCCTTCGTATTCTTCTGCTTCTAGATTTCCAATCTGGCCCGATTCCTCGGCTTCTTTTCTCCTGCGATGGGAGCAACATGATTCCGCGAAGCATTTCTCGCCGGCCGCTGAGGGCCGTTGCTTTCGCTGCTATTGTACTTCTCTTGGTATACTCATTCAATGGAGTATCCTTTTCTGATTTTGGCGGGCGCGGGTATCATAGTTGGCGTTGGCAGTCCTCTGCTGTGTCCCCCTGTATGTGTCAATCGCTGCCCCTTTTCGCTCTGTGTCTTGAAAATCTTGATTCGGGCACCATGTCTTAAAGCAGGATTACATGCAAGGCCCCTTACTTTGTAGACCTTGTGCTAATTCATACGAAGTCAATGAAACTGGAAAATCCCCTCGAGCAACTGTAGCGCGCGATGTACAGATTATTGTCAAAACTGGTGGTTCGGAACCACTTGGTCGACTTACGACGCAGTTAGCGACACTGCTTACCGAAGTTCCAATGCAAAATCTCCTACTCTTGTCTGATCTCGAAGAAGATATTGGATTCTACCGTGTTCATGATGTGTTGAAGGATATCCCGGCAGAGGAGCGAGCAGCCTATCCCGCATTCGCTTTGTACGATCAACAACAGGCGCTCAAGGCAGAAGGAAAGGACACAAGAGCATTGAATGGGTGGGAGTTGGATAGATACAAGAACCTGCCGATCAAGCGCAAACTATGGAATGCTCAACAGTATACGAAGAAGGAGGAACGAAAGAAGTGGTTTCTTTTCATAGACACGGACACTTGGGTCGAGTGGGACAACCTTTTCGAACTTCTGGGGCATCTGGATTATAGGGACAAGCTATATATGGGGAGCCCCGTTTGGAGGAAACCGCTGATAGAGTTCGCGCATGGAGGTAGTGCATATGTTTTCTCATACGGCGTATTGGAGGCACTCAACAAGCCCGACTCCCATAACCTTGGTACACCATTGTATAGTCAATACGGAGTTAACGTGACCGATATATGCTGTGGCGACCTCGCGGTGGCTCTGGCTCTGAATGACAGGGGAATTGGAATGAAGGGGTACTGGCCAATGTTCAATGGAGAAATTGCGGCAACAAGTCCATATGGAGATGACCACTGGTGCGAGCCAGTCATTTCGTTCCATCACATCGGAGAGTCAGAATTGGATGATTTCTGGAAATGGCATAAAGCTTGGAAGGTCAAAACGAAGGGACTGGTGAGCACTTCACCACGGCATTTGAGGTTCGACGCTAATGCCTAACAGCAACCACTTCTATACAAGGATGTGTACGAATACGTCAAGGATGGTTTCATGGACAAGCGTGAAGATTGGAACAACATCGAGGAAGTCACCAGACGTTTAGACGCTGCGACCTTCGAAGACTGTAGGGATGCTTGTGAGGTTGACAGATTTTGTTATCAATTTACCCACCACGGAGCTACGTGCGATTTGGCGCATTACTTCCGAGTAGGGCGAACCCGGCCTGCAGAAAAAGGAAAAGATAAGTTTGTTGCTGGTTGGCATATGGGTCGGATCAACAAGTTCATTGCGAACAAGAAGTGCAAGACCGCGCACTGGGTCAAGTCCAATCCCTGATTTATTTGGGCAGCTTGATCTCTGGGTATTCGGCGATCGATTGGATGTAAATCATTGGTATTTATAGCTTGAGGACATATTGCTGGGTTGGCGGGTAGCTGGATTTATGGCACTGGAATGACAAATGGGCGAGCGGACTGGAAGCTCGAACTTTAGACGGGGGAGGAATTGGTGTTATGATTTACTAGATCTCAACCACAGCTAGCCATATAATGAGTCAGTCTACGATTTTTATGCAAGGGTTTCTGAGGTATGACTGTGCTTGGGGGGGGGAAAGCTGGTCAGGCGAGTCAAGGTTATGTATTTATGCGACTACGTTGTATCTATTCAAATTTTAGATCACAAATTCAACACTCTCACACACATTCCCAATCATGAGAGACCCTGTCAACTTCATTTGAAATGGACCATCATGACAAGAGATCGTTCTTGGATCGTCAGGAACAAGCTTCTACCCGTGGCTCCACTTTTGATACCATCGAGATAATGCCCTAGATAATTACTAATCGACAAATCTGACCTCTTCACGTACTTCACCAGGTCTCAATTTTTTTGAGCTGGGATCCGTCCTCTTTGTATCTGCAATTTGTGCGTTGCTTCGTCCGAAGTCGCAATGTCACTATATAATGTTCCAGCTCTTCCTCATCTTTTTCGCATCAACCGAAAAACCTCAATCCTACCACCATCCTCCTCATCCTTCGATGCCCAATTTGGCGGCGTTCTCCCTCCAGCCCAGACTTTGACCACTTATCATGGCACAACAACATATTATATCATCAAGCCCTCCCACCCCTCGCCCTCCAGCTCTCCTCCGCGCCATGTAGTCCTCGTTCACGGGGTCGGAACCCCAGCAATCGGTCTCCTTCCCCTCGCTACCCTCCTCGCCGCCTCATCCACGCCCACAACAGTTCTGATCTACGACATCTGGGGCCACGGCCTCTCATCTACACCTGCTGAGACCCACACACCAGGTCTCTTCCACATCCAACTTCTCGGCCTCCTCTCACATCTCCAATGGACAGGTGTACATCTCATCGGTTACTCATTCGGCGGTATCATTGCCGCTTCGTTCATACAATTTCACTCTTCAGCCGTTGAGTCCCTCGTCCTGATCGCACCAGCTGGCTTGCTCAGGCGAGTAAATCAAAGTGCATGGACGCGGTTCATTGATTTCGGCGGCTGGGGATGGGGATGGGAAAGTTTGAGTGCGAAGCGGATCTACGACTTCCTCGGCCCCGGTCCTGTCGAAGAGAGCTGGCAAGAGAATTTCAAAGAGAAGGGACTGGCAGCTATTCCTCGAAACGCAGTGCAGATCTGGGAGAAAGAGAATCACGAAGGGCATGTGGCGAGTTTGGTTAGCATGTATCGTTATGGAGGAATTTATGATATGCATGAGACGTATCGGAGTTTGGTGGAGAGAGGGATGGATACGAAGACTTTGGTTCTGCTTGGGGAGACGGATGGGTTCTTTGAGAAGGAGTATATGATAGCTGAATTAAAGCAACTCGGATGGATGGGAGAGGTGAGGGTTGTGGAGGGGGTGGGGCATAATGTTGCGGGTGAGAAGACGAAGGAGACCAGGGAGTTTGTGGAGGCTTTCTGGAAGGCATTGGCTGGTAAATAAGTACTTGAATTCGCGAAGGCGACATTAAACACTTTCGAATGTTCCTAAAGCGTAGACAGCCTTCTAAGGAGAAATCAATTGAGCATCGACTGTGTAATGTGTCAAATGGTGCCCTTTGGCATAAAATGTAAAGATTGAGCTGCTAAGCTCACATTGTGTTTAGCATCTAAAAACAAAAAAATTAAAGGACTCACCCTTTCTAGGCCTCATCTTGGCTTTGAACCACACAAGGCGCGACAGAATATGGAACGCAGGATCGGACACTCGTCACGTGGGATCGTCTCGTGATTCGGATCTTTTATACGTGATGTTTCTGTCTATTACACAGCTTACTACATTCACTTCCTGACGTCGCAAGAGTTGATACCAACAGGTGTATTGACTCTCTAAGTAAGCACCATATCGAATGCCAGAGTTTCTGAGCGACATCATTCAAGTCAACATGGAATCCCCAGAATCCTACACCCTCTGTTTCAACAAGTGGTCAATCTGCTCGCAGATGGTCCAATTGACTTTGCGAACCCAAAGAGGATGAGTCCCCAATGGCCGTAGAACAGAAGGAAATTGACATCCTCAAGTCCGGACAGCTGGAAGGAACATACCTGTTGGAAATAAATCCTAAAGGACAAGTTCGTATACCCCGCACTTGCAAATATGACCTCCTAACCATATCATAATAACAGGTACCAGTGCTCACACATCAATCCAAACTACCAAACCCGATCGCCGATAGCCTGGATATCACCCACTTCATTGCCGGCAACTACCCGAGTCTCCTGCCATCAAGCCACAAAAACGAGATCCTCGAACTCCTCAGAGAATTGCACGGTATCAACTACTTCTCACTATCCTTCGGCAGCAAGCCTGCAGCAGCAAAAGCACAGGAATTAGCCATGAAGAAGAAGATCGCAGTCCCCGGACTTTCAGAGAAGTACCGCAAAGCCCTGGAGTTCAAGCTGAAAATGTGAGCGCTCTGAGCTCCACAAATCAGACCAAATGAGCTGACAACGTAGTGTACAAAATGAAAAGGTGAATGGAGTGACAGATAGCGAAATCAAGGCTCAGGTCGAAAACTCGAAGAAATTTCTCGCGAAGATCGCTGATCTCTATGAACCTGCGAACGGGCCGTGGATATGGGGCCAGAGAAACCCAACTGCACTGGATGTCCAAGTGGCTGTGTTCATAGCAAGGCTTCATGATGTTCGTTGGTGTGGATTGGTTCCTGCGAAGATCGCTCAGTTGCGTGAAAATGTAATTGGGGACATTGGAATGGCAGGAGTTGTATCAGGGGCGAAGTACAATGTTCAGTGTGCCCGGTCCGGGAGAGAGTTGAGGAATGAGAAGGGAATCCGTACTAGCACGACGAAGAAGACGATTTGAATAGCACTAGGATTGAACTTGCCGCCTCAGATGGCTGAGAATACTCATAGGTTTCTTTGTTATCTCATGGGGGCTGCCTCTCTTAACTTTCGACTCAACACTGCTTTCGCGACAGGGAAAAGGAGGATGGGGACTTCAGTAGGGCAATTTGGTCATTTGGTGATTGAGCAACTGAATGGTCCATAGAGTGGCGATTTCCGATCGGCATATGAGAAATGACTTGGGAGGAGCAATCATTGTGCGTAGCAGAATGTAAACTTTCATGAAGTCTTCAACCCCTCTGTCTACTTTCGGTAAGTAAATACGAATACGGGATAGGTGGAGGAGAATGGGTTCGATCAGTAATCTTTATTTCCATAGTGCCTTGCAAAGGACTAATGTGTGACGAATTAAAGTTCAATTTAGTGGATCCTGTGGGTGTCAAATGGTGGAAGTCCGCAATGCGGGAAGTTTAAAAGTGCGTAGCGTGACGTACGGACGTTACGGAGCTAAGAACTTTTGCTACCCAGCTTCCGTTTGCATGTCGGCACTTGTTCCATGATGTTTATTTTTATGGCTCCATCTCCTTTGAAATGCGGTACATGAAGATATTTTGGGTTTCGATACCCACGTCGTCTCGGAACACGTCTAGAGATAAAGTCCGTTTTCTGGGAAACCAAAGCCCCACTTTGGCCACAACTCAAGTATGGACAGGGATGCTTCACAAGAAGTAGATGATCTGGAAGTGTCTGTAGAAATGCCCATTCGATAATATCCAGACACTCCATTGGTCCAAATGTTGTTGTAAGGAGGGACTCTGCACAAATTTGGCCGTCATTCGTTTGCCAAGGGCAAACATGTCGGAACAATCAATCGCTCCGTGAACATATCAGCCAGCAGCGCCCGGGTCCACGCTAGGTTCAATAGAAGGATTTTGAACTCAATATTGGTCATTGACGATCAGGCATTTCGAACACTCCGAGAAAGATACGCGCAGTAGGACGTTTTTTCAAGGACCACTCCGGCATGGACCCTGTGAAGTGTATCATACCACGGCATTCGTGGCGACATAGAGGGAAGATAAATAGGTCGTTACTTTCCCAGTATGGCCTTTCTCTATTCAACAGTATTCGTCAACAAGACTCTCGCATATCCCGTTTCAAAATCTAAGATCCTCAATTCAGCAGCATGTCTCGATACGCCGAAGCTCATTCGACTCCCAGTGGTCCTGGAGACGCTCGTCCAACAGCCTTGCAAATCATAAGGGATGAAGGGGCAGAGGGTAAACTAGCCGGCAAGGTCATCGTCATCACTGGTACATCTTCTGGCATAGGAATTGAGACCGCTCGTGCCCTTAAACTGACAGGAGCGAAACTTTTCTTGACCGCGCGAAACCTGGCAAAAGCGAAGATTGCTCTGGGAAATATCGTCGAGCCTGGTCGAGTTGAACTCGTTGAGATGGACAACACTTCATTAGATAGTGTCCGGTCCGCCGCCAAAACTATCATCGAGAAGTCGATCAATCAAGTCAACATCCTGGTCAACAATGCCGGTATCATGGCCTTGCAGAAGTTGGAATACACTAAAGATGGATTCGAAATGCAGTTTGGCGTCAATCACCTGGCCCACTTCTTGTTCTTCGAGCTCCTGAAGCCCGCTCTTCTCGCCAGCGCCAGCCCTGAATTCTCTTCTCGAGTCGTTAACCTCTCATCATCCGCTCACCATGTCGCTGGAATTAATGACTCGGGCAACTACAACTTCGAGAAGAGCGAATACAATGACTGGGTTTCCTATGGCCAGTCCAAGACCGCAAACATCTACATGACCAATGAGATCGAAAGGCGTTACGGATCGCAAGGACTTCACGCCAACAGTGTCCACCCTGGGCTGATTGCTACAGCCCTGATGCAGCACATGGACCCAGCCATGGTAGAAGCTTTCTCAAAGGACGAGAATGCGTACAAGTTGATGAAGTCTCCAGAGCAGGGGGCTGCTACGACGGTATGGGCTGCCATTGGGAAAGAATGGGAGACGAAGGGTGGAGAGTATTTGGCCGAGTGTGGAACAACTACCCGCGGGAATGACAAGCATGAAATTGCTGGTGTAGGGTATGCTGGGCATTGTTATGATCCCGAGAAGGAAGCTCGACTCTGGAAGGACTCGTTGAAGATGGTGGGGCTGACAGAAGACAACTGAAGGACAGGAGCCAAAGCACATTTTCAACTGTTTAGAGCAGCGGATCTCCATGCATTGGACACAATCGTGATTGTCTTGATCCATCTCTGGTAAATCTCATGTCATTTGAAACACCAGTCGCCCAGGCGCGGGTCTGTAATTCTCTAGAGTCCATTTAGGTTGGTTTTGCTGGCATTAATTAAATGCGCCCCTCTCTCACATCTACACCCCCCCCCCCCCCCCCC
>JGI24512J20087_1000264_pt1 | contig 50423 bp, 53 predicted proteins | sample LinPmetageLP35_FD_20087 | JGI IMG/M metagenome (IMG submission 20087) | reverse complement strand
TGGCGGTTTCCTTCTTCTTACAGCTCGTGTATAACCCTCTTTCCGAAAAGCTGTACGAATAGCTAATCCTCCGCACCAGTTTTCCCACTCGAGCCATTTCGAGAGCTCTGCCCAAGGTATTTCTCGTCGGAAAGAGCTTTGCGTAACCCAATGGATAAGATACTATCGATGAGGTGTGTCAACTTTCGTAATATGGCCACACTTATGTTTCTGAGGGGTAGGGCGATTCTCGAGAGCGTATTGAACTTGCCGGTGCGTGATTCTTGGGTTTTGCAATAAAATATCGTTAATTGACCAACCCGCAAAGTAATATAAGATCTGAATACGTAGCCTATCATCTCGTGAGGCCATATAAGTAGGTGTCTTAAGTGTAGGAACATTTATAATCGTTATATTAATCGTTGTTAAGCAAATTTAAGATATTTTAATTGATCGTAAGGAATTTCAGTTTTTATTAAAGCAGCATCATGCCACTTTGAATCTCCAAATCACAAAAGCACCTGATTGGCTAAAGTTGTGGCCGCTTTGAGAGTAATGGGGTGACATTTAACAACTACTACCACCTGTAGGTAGTACACAACTTACTGATAACATCCGTTCTAAGCGAGAAGATCACAACCCAGCAGCCCAGCCCCCCACTTCAGCCTAACATAACATAGCATAGCATCTGTCCATTCTCCAACAACATTAATTCCTTTCGCTCGTATTAGAGTTCGTGAGATGGATGACGCCACAGATCGTTCACTTTACGATGAGTCCAACAATGAAATAGAGCCACCGGCGAAGAGGCCCAAAACTCAAGCGTGTTCAAGATGTAGGCGACGCAAGGTGCCAAACCCAGCCCACTGTTGGCAGTCCTACGTCAGACTATGTATGGTATTGATCATGCTCTAGCAAAAATGCGACGGCCAAAGACCATGCAGCAACTGCTCAAGGGCTGGGGAACACTGCAACGAGCCTACAGCAGCCCCCGCGTTTCATCCACGTGCAATTTTTCCGCAGCCGATGTGAGTTGCCTTCACGAATGTGAAAGCGTATTATGTCTTTCCTCCAGCACAGGTATTTTAACAGTCCAGCAGTCAGAACGTCCCGCCACAAATGCCACTTGCATGGTTTGGTGACCTTGCATCATTGGAGGAGCGACTATCTCGTCTTGAGCAGTGCAGTATCCAGCCCAATTCGAGTGGGAGCGACACTATTTCACGAGGGCACGGTCTGCAAGCAATCGCAAACGGCCATAAGGAGTTGTCTCTAGAACTTAGATCATCTTTCTCGACTCACAATGGGCCTGAAGCTCTCTCTGGAAGTTCCCCCGCGATTGGTCTCCTCGCTACTTTTGCTCGCTCGGAAGTTGAAAATTCCCAGGAAAGTAGCATAGTTACTTCGCCTGCAATATTGAAGGACGCAGAGGGAACTCTTGATCAGTCCGTAGAGGATACTCTATTCGAAACGTACCAACAGAAAGTGCACTGTCGGTATCCATTTCTACATTTATCCAGTTTCCAAGACCCCTCCAACAGGCACGTTAACATTTGGATGGGTTTCTTTACTAACATGATATTTTCGATTGGTCTTCTGCTAGAGAGAAGTAATCGACTCGATCCTACTCAAACCCACCAGGCTTTCTATCGGATTGCTGTCACGCGATACCTGTCTCACGTTTTCTCCGAACCCGATCGGCTTCTTCACATCCAGGCATATTTACTACTGGCAATGCATGCCATTTATTCTCCGTCCACAGAACGTATCATATCCATAGCTTCAGCGACTATGAGATATTGTGTCATGGCTCAATTCCATCTGGTACGTTGTTCGGGCAGTGTCTAATCTACCCGAATCCAGTGTCTCGGGGGTACTTTGCTTTCAAACACACTCCTGAGTCATGAGTAAAATAAACAACCGCTGACTTCCCGATCATCACAGGCTGATGCAGAGCCAGAACCAACAGATGTCGCAGCCAAGGTTCAAATACAGATGCGGCGAAGGGTCTTCTGGTCAGCATACACTCTCGATCGAGCTGTTAGTACGGCTTTGGACCTTCCCTTCTCTATTCCCGACTACCAGATCACTGTTAAATTGTTCGCGAACATCGACGACCATGAGTTTGAGAATCTCGCCGAACATGTGGAGAGTTCTCAGGATCGCTCTCACCTGACTAGCGTTTCATATGCGCTACATGTTGTATACTGCCGACAGATTCAGTCCGAGATTCTAAATATGACTCTGCATCGCGACTTCGCCAAACAGTTCGACCGACTCTCGCACTGGCGACATGGCGTACTTGGGAAACTAGACCGCTGGAAGACTCTCTGTCATCGACATTCTGATCCACGTTCCACGACTTTCACTAGCAACGAATGGCTCAATATGATGTACAACTATAGCCTTGCCATGCTCTACCAACCTACCCGGTCGACTGTGACTGGGCCTGCTGGAGATTGGACTGTCAAGTCCTGCATTCAGGCATGCCTTATATTTCGAAAATTCCAGAGAGAAACCCAGAGAATTGAATTATGGCTCGGCCTCGTTGTTCAATTCAAGTGCGGAGTTGCACTTCTTTATTGCTTCTTTGCTACTCCAACCCATCTGAGGTCTGCAGCCTACGAGATTCCAGAGGCTTCAGAGGCAGTCAGAGCATGCAGTATAATCCTCTCAATATTCGCGGAGAGCTGGCCACAAGCAAGATGTGCCAGGGATGCTTTTGATATTCTCGCCCGAGAGATTCCGCTCTTCGTGACCGCCTCACCGCCCAAAGGTTTCAATAGTCCCAAGAAGATGCGGCCGGAGTCCTCGGAGGCTTTGCTGGCCCTGCTGGTACAGCTGGAACCGATAATTGTGCATCGAAATACTCTGAAACTGGTCAAAGAGATGGCTACCGCGGAGTTCCCCCGACCTGCCTTGGACCAGGAAGATAGCGTGGAAGGAGGGACTGGTGCCGCCCAATGTCCCAGTGGAGACTCTCCTATTTGGAACACAAGCATGAACGGGGACATCTTCCAGCCAGTCACACCGTACTTCTTGCAGACAGACGTGTCTACTCTTGATCCCGATGGATTTGACTACATGACACTTGGATTTCCAGGGGAGTTTGATCCTTCCGTGCCGTTTTAAACCACACTCGTTACAAGAGATCAACGGTTATACCTCGAATAGCACGAGTAGTACAAATGAAAAGCTGGCACTGTTCAGACTGTTATATTTCATTGACACGATCTCACCTATGCCACATCGGTGATCGGGCGACCGGCAACAACATCGAAAAACGCATCCGCCAGATACCCGCCTCGAGATGTGGGCTTCCCATACTTATCTGTAGCCATATTGGCCATAGTGGGCAAGGCTACATCTCGCATATACCCAGCTATCCCGTCCTTTTTGAAATTCTCAGCAAACTCTTTAGCACGTAAACTGAGTCCCTGTGTTGCCCAAATCGGCTGTACCTGCCACACGACACCATACTTTGCAATATCAGCTGGAAAAGTCTCAACTTCCTCTGGAGAGTAGCCGCCTTTGGCGAAGTCTGCCGAACCTGTGTAGCCAAATGTGAATATTCGATCAGGATAGACGTTTCTCATTCCCGTGTTGAAGTCGTGCATGTCTTTTTTATCTGGATCGAGATATGTTAGCCCAAACAAGGGTGCGCATGGTATTTTCTTTTAAGGCAAACGGAGTCTTGGAACTTACTGGGCTTATCTAAGACTTATTAGCAGCTGGTATAACCGGTGAGGAAGACTGTCAACATACCTTGTCGGCTCCATGATACATCTCCTAGTGGTGCGGCCAACACACATCGATCAAGTACAGCTTTGGTACACCACTGCCAGCGATATTGGCCTAGGGGCGTTCTTGGAAGTTCCCAGTCAAACTCAACATCATTGCCAGCCAGTCGCTTCACAATTCCTCTTCGCTCCTGCAGCGAAGTTACCCTGTCTGCTATCTCCCTGATGTACGCATCGTATTGGTCGCTTGAAATAGCGGTCTTTACAGCATCATCGAATGTCATGAGTCTGGCAAGAGCTTGCCACTCTTCCTTGATGCTCATATAATCTTTTCCTGCTCGTGTCCCCTCTTGGACGGCATCGACAAATGACGGGACAGCCTAGGTTGCACCGAGAACGTACGGGTGATCTCTGGGATCAAGTACACTATCGAGAAATTTAGTAAGTTCGACATCACAAGAATTCGAGAACCTAGCATACCTGGTGATGGATTCGGCGTGATCGCTGTCACACCGGACGAGTAGCATTATATCGACACTGAGGTATTCAGTCAGCAAATCACGCTTGCACAGCAAAATATGCTAAACAAACCCCATGATATCGAAAGTCATCCTGACAGTTGTCAATCTGGTCAGATACTCGGACGTAGGGACGATTGTTCTACCCTCCCCGTTGGTGAACTTCTTTAATCCCATGGCTAGATCGTCAATATGGATCTAGCTACACCAGCTTCGACAAAGCTCCGAGTCAATTTCATACATCCGGTCAGCGTGCCGAATCCTAAATGACAGCTTAGAATTCTTCACCTCACGGAAACAACGACATGGTGGAAAAAGGTTAGGATATATCTGGGATCTTTTGGGGTTTCAAGGATTCTTATAATTACCATGTCAGCATCGGCAACAGTTGGCCAGCATGTAGTCGACGACTCCAGATATTCAAGATCTTCCTCGCTATAGCGCATTCGCAATTGTGTTTGTCGCTGGTCGTGGAATAATTGGCTGTGAAAAAGCCGCTTTACAACAGAGGGTACTAAATCAGATGGATAATCTGCATGATCCTCTCCCGGCCACGATGCTTGAGACAGTCCACAGAGCGCACCCGATACGTAGACTGTTTGCACTTCATTGGGGGGCAGGATACATGAAATTATATAGCGATATGGGTGTACTTACTGCATTTGGCCATTTCCTTTGCAATCAGCAGTTCGGTAGTACCGAAGGTCAACTCATATGTCCCATTCTCATTGCGTTCTTTCAATAGTCGCCAAAGCTTTCGTCCCTGCGCGCTGGACGGATACTCGATCTTGAAACCGATGTTACGCAACGCTGCGATAGATCTGGCAGTATATGGTCTTATTGAGTCATCATTAATAGTATTTCCATGGTTTTGATCAAGGAACGTACCTTCTGATGTGCTTCTGTCGATCTGTCTTCCACCACTCCTCGATCTCTTTCACTTCCATATCAAAAGCACTGCTTTCGGATTTGACGCTTGCCCATTTTTGAGCCATGCTGTTACAGTGGCGGCTTGACTTCGACCGGATGAAGAAGGTAATGGCTCGAATCGTTCTACTGAAGGAGAGATCGGCTTTCCATTCTAGCTTATCTATTTCTGGGATCGGCGAACTACCCCACTGTTGTTGTAATGGCAATCTTCCTTTCGATGTCATGAGTCCTCCAAGTGCGGGCATCCTGCTTCTGCAGGCCCATCGCGACATGGCGTATTTCTGACGAAGTACCTATCGTCGGGCCTGTCGGGACTTGTTTTCTTTGGATCGTCTATCGGACCCTAGCGCCCGACGGTATGATTAAGCCGTGAAAGAAGAGCGGGATAGGACGGCCTTCCAAATATGTTGCCTCTCAACACTTCAAGTGCATAATAACCATGACAGTCTTGTCGTTCATTTCTTTTCGAAATTGTTCCGTCTTGGCACTTCACCGAACAACTTCGTCACGATGGGTAGTATCACTGTAGAGTCCCCCGCGAAACCATTGATCAACCTGCAGCTGGGCTGGCCTTCGCCTCGATTATTTGCCGCCAGTGCACTCCTTGAAGGCGCCAATAAAGTCCTCAAATCAGAGTCCGATACCGCGGCTGCTTTGATCTATGGACCACACGCTGGACACCCTCATCTCAGGAAGAGTGTTGCGAAATGGCTGTCTTCTATCTACTCGACATCGGAGGATGAAGGACGGATTTGTATCAGTAATGGAGCGTCAGCTAATCTCTCCAATATTCTCCTCAAGTTCACCGACCCTCTATACACTCGAAAGATTTTTATGATCGAACCCACTTACTTCCTCGCGTGCCCGATCTTTGAGGACAGTGGTTTCCAAGGAAGAATGATAGGTATACCCGAAAAGGAGAAGGAGGGGATTGACTTCGACTTCCTTCTTGGAGAGTTAGAACGTGCCGAGATCGCGGCGATCCGAACCGCGAAAGACACGGGGAAGCCAGACGCCCCAATACTCAAAATTGGGAAGAATTACCCCAAGATATTCAAGTACATCGTATACCTTGTACCCAGTTTCTCGAATCCGAGTGCTCAAACCCTTTCTTTGGACGCACGAAAGAAGCTGGTCAGTCTGGCTAGGGAGTTCGATGCCCTTCTCGTTTCTGACGACGTTTACGATTTCCTGGCTTGGCCGCAAAATCCTGCTGCTGCTGTGAGTTCTGTGACTACGATCCCCCCTCGACTGGTAGACATAGATCGGGACATGCCTGGCTGCAGAGACTTTGGCAACACAGCTAGTAATGGCTCATTCTCGAAGGTCATCGGTCCAGGGGTCAGAGTCGGTTGGACAGAGTGTACACCACTTTTTGCTAGAGAGCTGGCTGAAGTGTATGTGCTACAAATGTACAATTTTGTTATTCGAGATGGGACTGACATTTGTATCTGTAGCGGATCTTCAAGCTCAGGCGGGGCACCGTCACATCTTACGTCTACGTTCGTTGACAAGATGCTTCACAGCGGCCAGCTTCAGAATCATATTAAGGACCTTCTGATACCAACATATAGAAAAAGATACTATGCCTTGATGGAAGCTGTCGAGAAATTCCTAGTACCCTTGGGGATCGTTGTCGAAGCCAACAAACCTCAGAATAGCTTAACCGCGACTGTAGGCGGATTCTTCGCCTACCTGCGACTTCCGGATGACTTACCAGTTGCTCGAACTGTCGCTGCTTTTGCATTGAAGGAACACAACCTGAGAATTGCCTTTGGACATATGTTCACAGTTACAGGCGACCAGAGCAGTATTGTACGAGCTGAAGCAGCTGGAGGCTTCGCTAGTTGTATTCGGCTGTGTTGGGCTTGGCACGAGATTGATGCGATACAGGAGGGCATCGAACGGCTTGCTACTACTCTTGTAGACATCCGAATAAAAATAAACAAAGGAGAGTATATAGAAAAGCCTGCGATAGGTATCAGGTGAGGATATGGATTTGGACTTGAAAGTATGAATGCAGCTTTAATTGTCAAGACACCGCCGAGATTGAACTCAACGAAGGGTATTTCTTCGACGCAATAGAGTCTCACATCAATATACTAGGCTGTTTTGGTCACGGTTGAGATTAAAAACAGCTAACTACTCCACTTCCTGCTACGTCGACGTTCAACAAGCTCAGTACATCGTCTCGTTTCGTCGGAGCCTGTCTGAGGCTCGACCATGAGCCTTGCTAGACGCTGATAAAGACGTTGGCTAGCTGGTATTGGGAATTTGCTGATAGTTAGTGCTCATTGTGAATTCGAAGCGCTCAGATAATATCTTCTAAAGTACCAATAGAGCTCCAGTTTCTCTACCCTGTATTTTTTAACTTCCTCAATACACTCCTATATATCAAAGGCTAGTGGCGGACGTCGAGAGGACACGAAAGCTGCGGGGTATGCTTCCCTAGCACTCTGTAGCACCAGCAGGAATTTTGCGATGTGACCGTGATACAAACTGCAAATTCCAATCATGTCATGATACCGTGCTATCGGATGACCCCATATGCGTGGCTCGAAAGTTGCTTCATCGAATGGATCTTGTAGCCCACTGTGAGAGGAGATTTCCAAAGGGTCACAAGCGGTAAGATCTTGGAGTCAACTCCCGTCGCTCTAATATTCATGACTCGATTGCTACTCCAGCGGAAGTTCGGGCGGCATTTTGCTTCGAATACCCAGTTGGCGGCTCGGGTATCACACAATGTTAACGTTTGTGTGTCTCACAGAGGCCCACTGTAGACAAAACCTCTTAATTCTGAAGCTAAATGTCTGTAACGTCATTACTAAGAGATAAATGAGCGGGCTCGAAACAGGCTGTCCGTTTCAAGCAGCACCTAAATGCAGTGTTCGCAATAGCACGCTAGGTGTGCTACTATCGCCGTATTTGGAGGTATTAATACGTAGGAACTGTTATTCTTGGTTTTTTTAATATTACTGCAATATACTACTGTCCGCATAAGATAATGTAGAGCTAGCCTTCTTCTAGCTGAGAAAAGAAAAGAAAACCACTGAAAAAAGGAACAATCTACTTTACTGGCTGAACACTCTTATATCCACTGTACTTTGGGTATATTAGTATGCGGCCAGTAGTATTTAATGTCAAAGTTTCGTACGAACATAGAACTAGAAATAATATATTCCCGAGGTAGGGCGTATCAAGATACCGTATACAATATTACGGACGCTGTCTGAATGTCTTGTACGAACCGAGAAGAGGGGTAGGACGACCGCCAATCTCAGCATATTGAGGCATAGGTAGATTTGTCGATACCCAAATTCCAGATATCAAAGCATTCTTAAAGCAATATTGGGCTTCTGTCGAATTTCTGCAATTACAATTTGGGGACTTTGATACTGCATAAGTTCATTCGTTCAAAACGAGGCACGGATTGCACTTTGAAAATGGGTTATTTTATGGTCGTACCCGGTAGCAATGGTGGAACTGACTCCCCGAAGATCTGTTTCACTGTTCCCGGGAGTTCTTTCCCATTCCATAAATCGACGTGGAACCACCTAGTCAAGCAGTGATACCGAATGTGTAAGAAACCTACACCGAGAACACCTCGTACTGGCCTGTATCAGATCCGACATCAATGACGTCTTCGATCAGGATCTGCACAGCTAGTCTCCGAATACAAGTTTCTTTGCATGTTCAGATCCATTGGATCTATGCGGATGAATAGACTGTTTGGTTCGGTCTTCGACGGAGCTAACTTTTGAGAATTGAATTGAGAGTATGCATATATTACTGTCGATACTTCGTTGTTTCTAGCACTATATCTAGAGGACACCACCAGATGTAGAATATCACCACAATTTGCCTTGCGCGCCTAGCCTAGAGCTTGTGCCACAAGCAATTCCCCACAGTTACACATGGTTATAGCCATTTCGATGATCATTCGAGTGGTGAAAGTGCCAGCCACTATTGATACCAAATATTTCGCAAGGTCAGACCGCTCTGTAGCCTCTGTGCTCGGAAATCCTATCCCAGTCAAACGGCTCCAGATCGTGATCGCGCTATACCTCAATATGTGAATTGATCTGTGTATTGAATGAACGGCGATATTCTCTTATGCTCCTGCGAGGTCATCAAGAGTAATTCACGTGCCCAATCACGCATCCGAACCCACTGTAGATCGTAGATCAAGATGGTATAAATCAGATACTCTACCCACCCCTAGCCCTCCCTGTGCCTTATTAGCACTCCTTCCATCGACATTTCATAGCCAGACACTAACACTCTTCAAATTGTTCTGCCCAAGCTACACACACCCATACTGCATTTATCAACTGCTGCACTGCTGCTCAGCCTCCGCCTGGCGGCGGCTGCCCCGCGTCATCACAATCTCGATGGACATGTGCCAGGCCATGTGAGTTTTGTCAATCGTGAGTCTGCTTTTTCGTGAGTCAAACAATTCACGACTGTCCTGACAAGTGTAGGTCTTTATGGGTCTGCTCCACAGAGCTTCGAGACTCACATCTCTGCCGTCGCGCGCCCTCAAGACGAGGTTGGTACGTCGATCATACAAGTGGATATCACCACCTCACGGTCAAATCCCAAGCTGGCTGATTCGAAGGTTTCAACCACGGTACTCTAAACCCATTCTGCAAAATGGCATGGTCTGATGTACCAAATATACAGGCGGAGAGGATTCCCGGGTGGCTCTTCCTTGATGGGAAGAGACTCCAGGGACGGATTCACGGTAACACTTTTTGGAACATTAAAGGCGAGCTGGACGAGCCGTTTCCAATCGAGGAGTTCTTATTTGACCCCCATATTTACACTCTCAATCACCGAACCGATTATGACGGAGAGTTCACAGGCACAATTGGCAGGGGTCAAGCTGAGCTGAAGTGGGAAATATCGGGCGCTACTGTCATTGGCAGAGCCGGAGTAGGAGATTTCACTCTCAAGGGGAAAACTCGTGTTGATTGGTCTCCATAGACGGGAGAATTTGGAGGCATCGTCTTGAAGAGGAATCTTTTTTCCCCTTATGGTTTTTGACCTCTTCGAGATGTAATCGGTATTATTGCATTCTAGCTTCACAGGGGCAGCACAGTGCTCAGAAACCTGGCTTGAATTATTCGCACACCCTAGTCAGGATTTTGCCGTAGGCTTCTCTTATTTTGAACTGGAGTGGCATCAATAACAACACTTTGAACTATCTTCTCGACGTCCAGAGACCCTTCAGCTGATCAAATATACTTCAAGAATTGAGGATGAGAGATAACCATAGAGTCTGATTCTCATGTGATCAGGACAGGGATGCGAAGTGGGAGAGTGCCAAAAGGACTGGCGAGTAGGAATATTAGCCACCTAAAATCTCGGTAGGGCGGCATGGTGGGACACAGGCAGGGTAGTGAGACAACATTGTCGCGCTTTCATACGAAATCTTCCCTCGGGGTATACCAATAGCAACAGTCGAACCAATAAAGGCCGAAAACGATGTAGCCGAACAATATGTACGGATTGGCAGTCTGTGTGGCTTTATTTGAGTAGCCTTTCTCACCCTTCCCGTTGGGTCGAGTATCTATTTAAACACTACAAACACTTGAAACTACCAAAAGTTGTTCTGGATACTGTAAACAAACAATGGACTTAAGCGAGACAGGATAAAACTGACCACGCCCGGTAGCCCAACAGCGACAGCGATTGGAATTGGCACGCTCTTATGACCCGATAAATAGACAAAATCCTGGGGAAATTGTTCTTAGTATGAGAAATTCAATAGAAAAGAAATAATTAATCGCTTCTCAGCCATTATACATGCGAGTGACAGACCTCCAACCCGCTCAGGAGCTCAGCACTCACGAGTAGATAATGAGCTGTACCAAGTTCATCTTGGTACCGCTGAAAATCCAGACAGCCTTAAATACAAAATCCAAAAATTTCCGCTCCTTGAGCGTGTTCCATTCGCCGGATCATCCATCCAAGCTGGTAAATGGTTCTGCTCATTGATCTGCCAGGTCCGCCTAGCAGTCGTTCATACTGGTCGGAATGATTACTCTTCAAACGTAGTTGGTTTTATATTGCTGTATTTGAACCAGAATATCTTCTTGTTCGGCCATTTGCCAGAGTTGCTTGACCGAGTCTTGTTCGTCTTTCCTTCTCAAATCTCCACCTAGCCAGGAAGGCTATTTAGCGCAATTTTTTTTTGGTACAGGCTAGTAAACATGCTTCTCTTGTAGGATTTTTCCTCTTGCAAGTATTTGAGGTGAGAAAAAACTACTTCAGTTTCCCAAAGGGCGGGACGATTTGCTGAATCGTCATTCGTGTCTGAGGAATTGAGGAGGGCTCCAAATCACGTGAAATCCAGTCGACTGTATCTCATCAGCTTGCAATGCGCGGGAGAACTTCAATAACACCTTTAGTATAAATGGGTACTGTAGAGTTAGAAGAGAGAAATGTACTCTTTGAAGTGATTGGAAGGTCGGACAAGGGCAACAGAGAGAGATATGTCTGAATAGGACCAAGCAGATGAACAGACTGAGAACCAGAACAACTTTGCATGAAGTCCCTTGGTCATCTCAGCATTCAAGATTGATCGAGCCACCATAATTTTGACCAGAAAACATTACTCCGTGTATCATCATTTCAGCGGTATAACGTGCGAGTGGTATGTTCCTCGCATCAGTTGCAGCCTTAGAAGTAGTATGATTATCCCAAAAACCTCTTAACTGTCTCCAACGGACTTAGCTTGGATGGTTTAAAGGGAGCTCAAATCTAGATCGAATGAAAATGGTAAAGCTACTATAAGAATATTGGCCGCGCGCCTTGTATGATCGGCAGTTTTCCAAATTTGCGACTTTGTAACTTCGAAAACGACTCGTGCTATTCGGCCCACTATCTGGGGGTACGAACAGATGACATCGAACTAATTTGGCTATAAATCGAACGAGTGGTTTGTCGTCTGGGGTATCACGATATGCTATCCCATTTGGTCGATTACCTTGATTCATGCGCAAAATACAGTTTGGAGGAAAGTTCGATTTCGACGACAATTGAGAGGGGATGAGCTTAAAAAATTCTCGAGGCTCCCACTGTTCCGTAAAACCTGCACGATTAGAGTGGCATGTATTCCGACAAGAACTTCGAGGAATCGAGAGACTAATGTCAGAAGCCTGTGCCCGCTGGTATTTCAGATCTTATGACAGACAAACGAGGCATGCTTATCCTTGAAGTGTTGAAGACTTGGAGCCAGTTTCTCACGGCCCTAGAGACTCTTGCTTCTAATTAGCCCGCATTCATTCATGGCCTATTTCTTCCTAGGATCTGCAAGAGAAGTCTAACGCCATCATTGAACACCATTTTCACCGCCAGGCCCCGCTAACGAAAGATCATCTATTTTACACCGAAGCTCGCGCGGACGGCGGCACCGAATCTCTCAATAGCTTCAGTCATCTTATCCTCAGCAGCAGCCGCGAATGTAGCTCGGAAGAACATCTCTGTTTGAACAAAGCCAGCACGTTCGGCAACGAACCAACTACCCTTGCTGACGAGAACACCTTCATCAACAGCTGCGAGGAAGATCTCTTCTTCAATCTCGGAGAGTGTCTTTGTCTTTGCGTGTGGGTGGAGGTGCCAGTTCACTTTGAGCCAGAGCTAAATTTGTCAATTTTGGGCTCAAAAGCTGGTGTGATGGGGAGGGGAGACGTACAAACATGCCTGCAGCGGGAGGATCCCACGAGACGACTTCCTTAGGCAGATTCTTCTCACAAGCAGCGAGAATGACATCTCTTCGTTTAGTATAAACCATGCGGAGATTGATCAACCACTTAAAGTAGCCATCGTGACCCCAGTGCTCATCCAATAACTTAAACAAGACCATCTGGGAGATACCGCTAGGGTTCTGGACAGAGCACTCATTCGCACGTGTGAATCGCTCAATGACTTGCTCTGAAGCAGTGACCCATCCGACTCTTGTACCCGGTGCGATAACCTTCGAGAAACTGTCCATTCGCATGACTCGGCCATCGACGTCCATGCTGAGGTAGGTTGGGACAAGAGATTTCAGGAATTCCTCATTGTTGGCTGGTGGAGGCACGTCTGGTGAGTCAGGACCTGTGTAGGGCTGCATTTGGAGAAAGTAATAAGGCTCGTCCTCGAAGATATAAAGATCGTGCTTCTGGGAGATTTTGTAGATCTCTCGTCGACGAGTAACCGACTGAGTTGCTCCTGTGGGATTTTGGCCGGATGGGACAATGTAGAGGACGAATGGCTTTCGGGCTCCTCTTGCTTTCTCATCCCAATTCGACAGAATATCATCTAGGCTTTCGGGGAGCAGACCTTCAGCATCCATAGCTACTCCGATGAATCCAACTCCCAAGGCAGCAGCTGTCTCGACTGCTGAAGCAAAGGCATAGTCCTCTGACAAGATAAAGTCTCCTCTCTCGCAGAACATCCTTATAGCAATATCCAATGCGGACGTGCTACCGACAGAAAGAGCGCATTGCCAGTCTGCGTATGCCGGGTTACAAACGATTTCCGTATGTTCAGTAACAAAACGGATCATCTGTGCCGACCCCGTACCCAAAGCATAATTCAACGCGATGGACAGATCATAGACACCGTCATCCCTCTCGGTAACATCGTATTTCCCAGCCTTCAGTATTGTGCCATCTTGTTTTGTTTCGGCTTCGGAGAAGTGGGGGACGGTTGGGACTTTGACGCTGATCTCTTCGATGGGAAAGTTCTCTGCCACTGGAAGGCCGCCTCCAAGGGTAATCAGTCCTGGTTTACTAAGATATTTGGCTGCTCCTTTCAAGCTGGAGGGTTGCCTTGCTTTAGCTTCCACGCTGAGGTAGTCTGCGAAAAGTAAGTATCTATCAGAAGTTGGTTTGGAGTGGGCAACAAACGGTCCCATCGTTTCGCTTTAGGCTTTCCAGTATTCTGAAGATGTTAGTCATTGTCTGTCATTGAGGAAGGTGAGACCGACGGGAGTCTTGAACAGGTCACTGCTTGTGGGAGCCGCAGTCTTTGCGACTAATCTGCCTGCTTTGACACGTCTTGCAGCAACGGCTTTGACGGTCAAAGGATTAGGAAGGACAATTGCCTCTGTGTCAGTGATGGCTTCAGCTTCAAATCCATGTGCGATTGCAGATGGAGGAGCCATGTTGTAAGGAGATTATGAGTATGGGTACGGTTATGAATATGTAGGAGAGACGGAGGAGAGGTATCAAAGAAATTGAGACTTATGACGGAATGTGGAGTCGCACTTGATCAACAACGGATGTCTGTCTGTCAACCAAGTGTCAAGTCCAGGGCGTATCTGTATTTGTACGATCGGAGTCCGGTATGCTGCGAGCTAAGGGCACACGGCATGAACAGGAACAGGGCATGTAAGTGGGAACAAGCTAAGGGAATGGAGTGAACCTAGAAAGATATCTGCTGTCACTCGATGCTTGTTTGTAGTCATAGACGGCCCTTTGTGGTAGGGAAATCCACACATTCCGAGCTCCTAAAGGCGTTCGAGGGGTTGAGCGGTGTCACGGAGTCGTTTTATCGAGACGGCCAACTCAACGCCATCGCTATCGCTATCGATAGGCCGAAGATAAGCGCCGCATAAGCGAACGCCGACGCTCCGATATTCGGTCATTGTTTACCCCACCTGTCCATCCAGCCAGCCACCCAGCCACCCCACCACTTCACCCGTCCATTGGCTGCTGTACCTGAGTCTTGTAGTCTGGTGTCGTGCTGCAGCAAGCCAAAGGAGGGACTCAATTTCATAGGACGAACAGCATGATAGACGATCAGATAGGGTGTAGATAGCATGCTTTTGAGGCTCTAATTGGCTTTGAGAACATCCCGCTCTTCGGTAAGGTACTGCACTCGAGTGTACTGTAGCATCAAAAACCCTCAGTGCGACCAAGCGAGTCAAGGTGTTTACCTCGCTATCTTGCCCGAGATCAGCTGGAATGCATACTACCCACGAAAGCTGTGATGCATTACAATGTTAGATTTAGCGATTCTCTAGGCGTCGTGAGATGCCGTCTGCTGGAGATCCAGGGCGTTTATGGAATATCAAAACACCGGAGAGAAACTCTTCCTTTCGCAAATCGCAAAATGATCTATGCCGCTCGAAATGCCCAAATAATTCGCCTGAGCTGCGAATGGCTTCTAGCATCTCGGAATCTCCATTGTTTATCGAATGCACAGACTGTCATTTCCAGGATACTTAATTGTAGGTTCTCTCAACAAGATCCTTCATTGTGCTGCAACCAAGCAGGCAGGAACCGCCTCTCCTAATGCTACGTCAGAAATTGCCATGTATTGCATACGGACAGAACGACGATATAAAGAGGAAGCCCATCGAACAAACCACGAGTAAAATGAAGACCAGGATCAAGACTTCGAGATCAATTGTTGATCTTAGAAACCAAAGGCTACTGCCTGCGAACAAGATTAAGACAAGATCCATGTTGAAGTCACTTGCAGATTTAGCTAGAACCTATCAAAGTATTTGGTACCTATCCAAGAATTCACCCAAGATCCAACCACCGATGATCCAGAAAATATCTATGTTCCCCCAGAAAGCTAACCAGACACCACCCAAACCCATCTGGAGCACAGCCACATAATTATCAAAGACTGATCGTCCTTACACCACTTCGAAAGAGCCCATTTCCCATCCGTACACCCTTCTTAGTCGACTCGCAAATATCAGCAGAACAACTCCCTCGACTCTCGACTGGTGAGGTCGGTGGAAAGTAAGAGACTTCTGTACGCTCATCCGAGCTGGAGGGAGAAACGTGTATACGGATCCGAACTTCTCAATTACAGAAAAGCCCAGGTCGGCCATGGCCGCTTCGAAATATGTCCAGTGTATTGATCCTCTCGCTTCTCCTCGGGCAAACAGTACTGAGAAGGTATTAAATGTGTCTTGTCTCACTTGGAACTTGGGAATATCTTCTTCGCTATCCGAATCATTGGTAGGTATCGTAGGAGAGTGGAAAACAGAAGGCTGTGGCGGTCGTTTCTTGTTCTTCTCCCGACGCTGCTCGATCTGCGTTGCTGGCGATGTCGTCTCGATTATCGGAACGTACGGCGGAACTTCAAGCTTCCCCGGGCAGCTTTGGACTTTTGCTGCTCATGGTAGTCTCGAATCTTCTCCAGACACTCTTCGACCATGTCCTGGTACGGCATCTCGAGCTTGATTCCTGTCTTTTCTACAATGAGAGTGTCTATCGCGTTGATAGCCCCTTCCGTGTTCTTCTTCTCAAACAGATTCGTCATTGGGTTTACGAATTCCGATAAGTCCACTTCGTCCTTCAAGGGCTTGAGCTCAGTTTTCAGAGCTTCCAATCTTGCTTGATAGATCTGACCTTTCTTGCCAGCCTTCGATGGAAGCGAGAATATCGATGAAATGTCGACGATGAAACTCGCAGTTGCCGCCAGGTCGCTAAAATTTCATATTCTGCCTGTCGCATTCGTCCTCGGGTGGCAGGATCGGTCTGGTGGAGTTCGTCGGTCTTCTTGATCAGTTCGATTACTGCGGCAGCTTCATTTTCCTGACAAAGACTCAGCAGGTAGTGCGTGTGCGGGTCTTTCTTCATGTCTGGCTTGCTTTTCACTCTGAACAGAGCGAAGCCATCTTCTAATCCTCCAGGCACACGCTCGAGGTGCTTCTGGCAAGGACCAAGCTGCAGATTGTGCTTGAAATGTCTCCGCACCCGGCGGTATTCTGTGTGGCAGACGTTGGCAAGCTCTTGGACGACTATAGCCTTGAGTATTTGGTCATCAGGCTGGTTGATATCAGCTGACGCAGGCGGCAGACATAGTCCCAGATCGCTACACTGGCGACCTTGTCGTGGATCATGTCGAAGACTGAGATGCTGATATACCTATCTGTGGTAACAGGCAAGTTCTGGCCCTTGTGGTCTGGCACCAGTTCCGGTCTCGCGACATGCCATGAGCTGACAATGCAAGCACAAAAGGATCCGTGCGACACAGGTAGAGGATATCTTCATATGATTCCTTTTGCTGGATTACATTTTCAAAAACATCTTGGACGGATATTCTATCTGGGAGGTAGGCGATCCGAAGGGCTGAAAATAGTTTCATCGCCTCTTCTGCCCGTCCTGTTGGTGTTGCAATTGGCGCAGCCGTGACAGCTTTTGCTCTTCTGTAAGCTGCTTCGACGACCATGATGTTGACGAACAAAGCATTGACGGATTGTAGCATGTGATGCTGTCGTCGCAAGACTAGGTCACCAGTTGACCTCGGTAGACAGGTCCCGGTTGTTGCAGAGCCCGAGTACAGAGCGCGTGTCTCTTCGTACTTCATTCGGTTCGGGTACTGAATTCTCTTGATGTACTCTTCATCGTTACTGAAGATGTTCAACCAGTATCGAAGGGGGTTCGCGCGGTGGGAATTGTGGAGGCTGTTGACTTTCATACTTTGCTCATTGAAAGCAGCATCACCGGGCTTATCGCCCACGCCCTTGTTGTATTGTTCCCAAAGAGAGCATTCGGCTCGATATCTCATGAGATCCAAAAGCCGATTATCATCAGATATCTCTTGCAACTTCAACCCTGGTATGATCTTATATATCTCCAGTCTTGTGTCTTGTGGACTGATCAGAACTTTGGGTGGATTGCCGCCAGCCGTGCTAAGGAAAACCCTGGCTCGTTTGTTCTTATCGAGGCATCTCCAGAGCTGTTCAAATCTTGCTCCATCCTGTCGGAAGTTTCTTGCTAAGTCTCCATGGAGAGCTCTAGCTTTCTCGGGTAGCGTCGCCGCGAAAGGATCCATCTCGAGGGGAGTTGATCGTGCTGGATACTAGAGCTTTGTACGGAGGCTGTCAGGTGTTGGTGAGAGTGTGGATGCTGTTGTCTAGTAATCGAGTCTTAATAGATAGCCTTGTGTGGGACGATATTAGACCTCTGGCAAAGTATCCTATTTGAATCGACGGAAAGACTTACAAGCTGTAATGAGGCAATTGACTATCGAGAGGAGCGCAGTTGATGTTACTAGAATCAGAGTCAAGTGATCAGGCACCATTTTGTATTCTTCTCGAAGCCCTGAATGAATCTGGTCCTCCCTCGAGGAGTCATACGGTGTGACCGCTAATGTAGGACACTATAGTAGGAAGCTCCCGGTACCGACAGCCTTTGTTTTGATTGTATACAATGAGGTGATTGAGCGCCTTGGCGCGTTCAACAATACCACCTGATGAGATTATATCATTTTTTATAAGTCAACTTCGGAGCCCATGTCTATGACCTGATGGATGGGCCCTCGACAAGAAGACATATGAGATATATTGACGATCCGTTGCTGTGGATGGACCTAGGGAGGCCAGGACACTTCGGATTATGTATCACTGCAAATACTTCTCAGCACAAAACTAGATAAGCAACCGAAAAATTGAGCGAAACATATAAGCTTTAAGTAGTAAAAATGCCTTGACGACTTATGCAGCTATAACTATATCAAGTGATTACAGCCTTCACGTGCTGCTGTAGTTGTCCGAAATACTTGGGAGCAAATAACTAGCAGGCAAGAGTGGCGGGCAAACGTCAAAGAAGCAATCGAATTTTCTGCAAAGTGGTAACGATAATAGCTTCGCTACGATCAAGCTTTTGCTTAATACATAAATAGCAGACAGATGAATCTTCGCAGTACGACCTGCAGCAAATGGAAACCAGGTAATTGATATCATGCGATTTGGGCATACGCTTGACAAACCGTTATTTGAATGCCCTGAGTAGAATTGTGACTTCTGGGAATCTTGGTTATTTATACTTTATTTATACTTTATCCATTTGTTCAGGTACGACTTTCCGTGAATTATCGAATCAAACGAGGGAAGGAACGTTTGTTTTGTTCCAAGTGAGGGAGTAGCGAGGTGGCTCAGGGGCTTCGCTTAACAGCCCAGGTAGAAGTGCCACGAATCCCACCAAGCCAGAACCCGAAAAATTATATCATAACCAGAAAAAAAAATACACACGCAACACCCGGGGGCAATAAGCACTTCCTACTAGGCAGAAGACGAATATTCAATCCTCACTGGGTGGTCGCTTGTATGTCTTAGTATGTCCGGACCTGGGATAGTTGGGGCGAAAACTTGAAGATCTCGCATTTTGAGATACAGAAAAAAATCGCAAAAAAGTTGAAGAAGCTTCCAATGAAGGAAACCTCGGGAATTGAGCCCGAGGTGGGGCTCGAACCCACGACCTTGAGGTTTTTATTTCTCTGTAATAAGAGCCACACGCTCTACCGATTGAGCTACCCGGGCAGGGTAGTGGATGCAGAAATACTGCTTATGTCAAGATATACGCCAAACAGCAAAAGTGAAAACTCTGACCGTTTAGCATGGCAGGCGGCAACTTTGTGGACTGGCCAATCGAGCCGGTCCATTAAGCGTCATCCCACTTTTCTGCTGACCTTCTTCATCTCACTAATCCCGAGCTGGATTACAGCTACATTCGAGTTCCGGGGTTCTTGCAGTATTGTGGGAATTAGGTATGTCGGTTCTATATGATTGTACCACATATCACGATGATACCTTTCAAGTCAAATATTCACGACTATGCAGATAAGACTTTTGTCTGGAAGGTGTTAGTTTTCCTTCACAACATACAATTTCTAGTCTGCTACTCCTAGCAGACTCTGCGATCCCATATGACTTGTCCCCATTCTTCATGAAACGTAAGTGTTGAATATCCATTCACTGCCTAGATGCCTCTGTAAAATTTCACGATATCCAGCCAATCAATGGCAGTGGCTGTATCATCTTGGGCCTATATTTGGTATTCAGGCTATCTTCTCTCTTCGATTGCTTTAACAAGTACATATTCGATAGCATTGTATCAATAAGATGAATTGCAGGTACCATGATAAACTGAGCTCACACTTTTTTTGGTGACGTAGCTTTTTCATTAGTTTTCAGCTGCAAGAATTGGTCTAGGCGAAGCAAGCCTGTCCAGTGCAATGAGAGACAAGCAGCAGGTGATATCAGTCCTACCTACGAAAGATTTCCTGAAAAGTGGCACTTATGTCCAAAGGATCATAAATTTTGATTGTATTTATTGAATATTTTGTTGAATATTCCAATTCATTTCCAAATATCATTCAGTAATCACAGTATCCCCGCCGTGTCCGAGCCACAACCATACAGTACACGTACTTCGAGGCAATCCTTCTCCCGACGAAGCTTCCTCCGGACCATCCGAATACATTGCTGAGTCCACCGCCAGCGGTACAAACCATTTACAGCCCCCTTCGCCAAGTACATCCACCTCGTCTACCATTCCGCATCAAGCCACCCCGGTCTCCACCCCGAGAATCTAATCTAATCTGATCCTTCTGACCCATGTACTGTAGCCATCTATCCTCGAGCTCCACATTTGATCCCACCTGATAACTTTATTTGCAGGTTTTCCTGCTAGAGAACTGTCTTTTGAGCCGACGGAGGACCATCGGCCTTGGCTGCAGTGCTGAGATGTTTTGACTTGCTTGGAAGGTGGTGAGAATATGGTCAGGAGCTATCTATCGATTCGAGATGGATTTCCGATGCAATGGAAAGTAAGTTAGCATCGGAGTAGTCCCTAGTCCGAGATCGCTTGCTTTTGTTCTTGGATGGCATGGCTTGCTAGTGACCGAGGTAGAAGGAAGGTCGTGCTCTCACTTAAGTATAAGAAGCCCAGGAACACCAGGCCCGTCTTCCAACAACATTGAGTCCATTCTTTGCTCACGCTGTCGAAGTCATCTATTCTTCATTACTCAATATCCCACCAATACCCACGAAGTTAAATCATCATAATGATTTGTCTTCGCTCTCTTCTAGCTCTCACCAGCTTCCTCGCTCTCACCTCCGCATCCGCCCTCCCCTCAGACACAGCAGCTGAGATCTTCCACTTCAACCTCCTCGCCCGCCAAGAACCTGGGACACCACTCTATGCATGTCATCTCGCTTGTGGTACGTCCTCCCTCCTTCTTTGCAGCTATATTCTTAATGACTCCTCTTTGAGTCCAAAGTCATGTTCGCTAAATCCCCATCTTCGAACAGGTACAGCCGTAACACTCAGCCGTGGTGCCTCGCCCTGCACGGATGTCGCTTTCTTGATTGACTACACGGATTGTCTGGCTTGCGCGGATGCGAGTATACAGAATGTCTGGAGGTATTATGGTGCTACTTTGACGATTGCTGGGGAGAAGTGTGGACTAAGTACCACGCCTGTCGTTGCTGTGAGTGATAAATGATCAGACATCTCTATTATTTTCGCAGAGAGTCAGGCGTCAAGAGCTTCGAGACGAAGGACTGATCATTTACTTGTAGTAAATGCAAATCGAAGATGGAAAACTGGCTGACTGGTTGGTGCTTTTCATTTGTGGAGCGAGCGTGCTGATGGTTCTCTGACGATTTAAGGGAATATGAAGAATGTTTGTGGTACTTTAAAATGACGAGTTAAATGGAAACAATGCATGATAGAGCTAAGTCCTTGCATCAAGTGCTCAACAGGCATCAGACACTTAGTCTCGCTGTCGACTTCATGAACAGGTATCCAAGCTAATCGTATGTCAACTGACACAAATCGATCCTGCGTATCCCATTCCGACCCGAATCGTAAATTCGTCCTCCCTATCCATGACTCCCGAAAAGCCCTCCACCTCCTACAAATGGAATCAAAGTCGGATTCAGTGTTTCTCCCCCTCCACAAACCCAACCCTAACCCCCTGCCCAGGCTGCAGCACAATCTCGGCCTTCAAACATGGATCCCCACCATCCACCACCCCCATGAAATTCTCCACGCCCTCAAATCTCTGCAACAGCCTCACAATCGTATAGCCCATCTCCGTGAGAGCGAATTGCTGGCCAATGCAAATACGCGGGCCACCATTAAACGGAATATATGTCCACGGTTTCGGCTGCCATGTTTGCCAGCGCTCCGGGACAAAGTCGAGAACCGTGATCGGGGGCGATGACGGGGAGGTTGGGTGTGGCATTGGGGGTGTGAGATCAGGTCGGCGTTGCATGAGGAGGGTGGAGTAGCCGATGGGTGTGTCCTTCAGGATGCCAATCGGGGAGAGGCCGTCGGGGCCGCCGCCGTGGGGAAGAGTGGTGTCTTTCAAAGCGAGACGGACGTTGAAGGGAACGACGGGGTAGAGGCGGAGGGTTTCATTCATCACGTTCTAGAAGGCATTAGTTTTGCCTCGCGATTTCTTCATGACAATGGCTCAGGGGAGTTGCCACTGGCTTACCTGCAAATACTTCATTCCCTTCAGATCCGCATACGTAGGTGGGCGATCCAGCCCGACTTGACTCACGATCTCGGCACGCAACTTCTTGACTATTTCGGGGTGCCTCGCCAGCTCATAGAATGTCCAGGACAGAGTCGAGGCAGTGGTATCTCTTCCAGCCAACAGCACAGCGACCAACTGATCGCGAAGCACCTTTCTATCACGGGTAAAGGATGCTAGAGCATGGAGGAAAGTATACCCCTCTTCGGATTTCGTCTTCGTGGCTAGCTCTTCGGGTGAGAGACTAAGTGCTTGCTCGATATATGGCGTGACGAACTCGTTGATGACCTTGATGCCTTTGTGGAAAGACGAGCGTGGAACGAGAGGGTTCAAAGGCCTATTCAAAGTCAGTTCCGCATCATGTATGAGCAGTAAATGGGAGGTAATACCCCGCTCGAGCGATAATATTCTGCACCCTCTGCACCTCACCAAAGGCCTCCGCAAACTCCTGTTCCGGCAATTCCAAACTACCAACCGATCTTCCCAGCAAGAAATGCGTAGCCGCATCCAATGTGTACCGGAAGAACAGATCGCTAACATCGATCTCACCTCCTCTCGTGCCATCATATCGTTTCCCTCCTTCAATGATTTGCTTCATTAAGACCTGAACATGCGTTTCGAAAACATCCAGATCACTAACCCGATCCTTGACGAATTGCGGCCGGATCAACTGCCTCGAAGAATGCCATTGGTCAAGGTCAGTTGTGAAGATACTGTCTCCTAGGAAGTCACTCCATTCTCTGTGGAATGGCTCGCCCTTGCCGTAGTCTGTGAACTGGGTGGCTAGGATAGCTTTGATGTTCTCGGGATCGGCGGTGAAGACTAGACGACGACCGACGGGCTTCGCTTCCATGGTGTAGCGTTTCTCGCCTGTGGAGGTTGTAAACCATCGATTCCAGGTTTCGAGGTTCCTATGCTTCATGGTTGCTTTGATGGCTCTCGCTATCAAATCGAGATCTGTTTGGATTTAGACAAGGTAATGACGTTGATCAGTGACATTATACGGACCTAGAGGAAACTTCGTGTTGACTTTCTTTGCATGGCCCCCTAGTGCCCGGATCTTGCGTTCTGTGTTGATCCATGTTGTGATTTTGAGGAGAGAATAGATAGCGACGATGCCTATGAGGAGCGTCTTGGGCGAGACGCGATTAAAGACATCTTCGATCATGACGGCGGGTGTTTCCGTTTCGCGTCCTTATAATTGACGTGAATATTCTGCGTAGGCTCTCTTTGAACAACAGTGCGGGATGTCGTTGGAGACGAAGTTTTCCGCACCCTTTGCCGTCCACTAGCTTGGACTTGAAGCTTTTCCTCGGATCCTCTCTGTCCTGCGACTCGTCTTCGTATTGCAGCGAAGAACAAAGGAGCTCTTTCTGTGGAATCACACTGTTGGAAAGAAGTCTACACACAGCTTTTATCCAAATACCCCTCCAACTCAACGCTCGAGACAACCCTGGTACTTGTACCCATTGCGCACAGCACGAATAAGTAGGTGGGTCGGTGGAAAATCGGGCCATGCCCACTGTCAAGGACCGACATGCGATCATGGGGGGGGGGGCCCAGGAAGGTCGGATAGGTAGGGGTAGCAACGACAACAGGTAGGGGTAAGGGTCTACCGGAACTCCACATGGATTCTAGCTCGGCTGCCTTGAAACCTGAAAATGGTCTTGTCTTCTTGCCTTTTGACTGGAAGGAAATGCGACAGTCTTGGGATGTTTGGGCATTGTCTTGTCGAACCAATCATGAGTGGGATGTTCTAACTATCAAGGCAGAGGCAGAGCAGACGGAGCATGGAACAAAGGAAGGCCCGGCCGGGATTTCACATGTTTGCTCTGATTTCTTTGCGAGAGACATTATGAGACGAAGCGAGGTTCAAGTTCGTTCAAGTGTGGAAGATGCAGGGCAACGAAAACCTAGGTAGGTATGAAAGAGGACGCACTGGGCAACATCCGGTTAGCCATGCGATTTTAGTCTGTGGGGAGAATGAGGGGAACCTGCACGTGGCTGAAAGCAGGCTGGGCTTGCCGATTTTGCCTCGCTGTTGGCTGCAGACCAGCCGGGTGGACAGTGGAGTGGCTCGGACTCTGCAGTGTATTAGGTAAGCAGCGTTCAAAGCTGGCTGGTAATTGTTCTGGATCCTTTTCGGCACATGAAAACAAAACATGGAAATTTGTCAAGAACACATGAACCGAGCTGTCGGCGTCGGTATTTAGGATTGCGATGTCTAATAAAACTTGACAGCGGGGAAATCAAACTATCCGACAGAAATGACAGACAGGTAACTTAGGTAAGGTACGAGTAGTACTTACACGTGAAGCCTTCATGTACCTAGGTATGTGCTTCGAGGTTTGGTCCGCATTTGATTGACGACTGCATTCTATGCCATCGTACTCGCAAGAACACGACCGACCACACCACAGTACAGATGGGACGACTGCGGATAGAATGTGGTCTTCCGAAGAGGAGAGAGTGAACGAGAGAATGTAAGCAGGGATCTTTTGTTGCTATGCTTCGTATACCACGATCTCTATCTAGTTTGGAATGTCCACGCCAATCATGCAGAATTTTCCATGCGATCGATCACTCAGGATATCACAATAAGGAGAAACTCAACGCTCGAAACGCCAGCCAAGTATGCAACCATTGAACGCCGATAAGATCCAATCATTCATCCGTCCATTCATGTATCGGTGCATCAAAGAGCACATTCGGTCGCATTACTCTGTGTGCAGAACACCATCTGTACCGGTCCCGCTGAGATCCCACGACTAACCATTCGCTCTCTCATGTCCGCCAGTCTAGGAGCAGCAGTAATCTGGCTTCTGTTCTGCCCACTGGCATCCTGTCGTCCGGACCAGAGTACCTCTCCTGCGGCGCTAGCTCTCGGCCATACCATGTCATCAAGGTTGACAGGATCAGTCTGCTCAGACCAAATATGCACTTCGCCTCCCATGACAAGATGAGTTTCGTTGGCTGGGACTCCGCCAAGAGGATCGTAGGAGTAGACGAGGCGCCAGTTCTTGACCGGAGAACAGTAGTCGAGGAATGGGTAGTATTGTTGGAAAGAGGCTCCATTATCGAAGTTGAGCCATTGGCCTTTGCCGCAGTCGAGATACCAGAAGTTGTAATTTCCTGCCAGAACTTTGTGTCCTTTAGCTGTAAGTGTTGCGACTGATGACTCGCTGAGCCACGATTGAACCAGGACGTCACTGCCAAGTGTGAGGTTCCATTCCAGGGCCATTTCCTCCCAGACAATCGGTGCAAGCCCGGCCTTTCTGATCTGATCATGGTTGCGATCTACCAGCTTCTGGATGAGTGGTCCGATGACAGCGGTATCATTGGACTTGACAGTATCGTCAAGAAGGTACACCTGCTTATTGACTTCATCCCCTCCAGTGTGGAAATAAGCGGAGTATGGAGCTACTCTTGGCAAAGCATCATCGAAAAGCTTCTCAAGGAATTTTGGAACTTCTGGGGAATTCAACTTCAGAGTTCCACAAGGTGGTTCGTTGCAGTACGTATCCCATGGCTTTGCATCGGCGCCTGCGATCAGCTCTGGGTAGGTGTAGGCAATGGAAGTGGTGTGACCAGGCATATCAAACTCGACGACGATTTCGACACCACGCTCGATTGCGTAGGTCTGGATCTTCTTGAAGTCAGAAGGACTATAAGACAGACCAGCTTGGAAAGCTCCCTTCTTGGACAGGTCGGGCATGGATGGAATATCGAGAGGCCATGATTGCGCATCAGTCATGTGGATGTGGAGACGGTTGAACTTGTTCATGGACAAAGCGTCGATTGTTCTCATGATGTCGGGGACTGGGAACCAGTTTCTGGCGACGTCCATGTTAAGTCCTCGGTGGGGAAACTTGGGGGCATCGGTGATGATAATGGGTGCCATGTTTGTATAGATGCCGCGACCAGAAGAGTGTTGATAGAACAACTGTTTGACACATCAGAAACTATCTAATTAATGGTCTCGAGATTGCTCCTCAGGTTACCAAAAGAGACGTCGGCTCTTAAAACATCGAGAATAGAAGGTTTGCCCTTACGATCTCAGGATCATCCACCACTAGATCCTCTAATGCCTTGGGGCGGAAAGAGCAAAAGTGAGATACTGACCTGAGTGAATGTCTGAAGTCCATGGAGCACACCAGTTGAAGAGACAGCGCTGAGCTTTGCAATACCTTCCATTCCAATGGTGAGGTTATACGACTCATCGACCTGTCCAGCCAATGGCTTGAATGTACTAGAATTATCGTTGCCGGTCTGAGTAATGGCGAGATTGGTGATATATTGCTCTTTTGCATATTCCTCCGGCTCGAACTTCGCCAGTTCATTGCGAGCAACCAGCTTCCAAGGTACAAAGCTCTGCTTGAACAAGGTGTCCATGGTCCGGGCAATGGCACCCTGGACGATGGAGCGGCTTGAGAAGCTGGTGCTGGCATCGTCACGAGAGTATAGTGAAGACTGTGTTCCGGGAATCTGTTTAGCATCATAACCTGTGAAATTCAATGGAATATTCCCTACATCGCCCCGCTCGTAAGAAACACGCACGCTTTCCTCAATCCACAGGACTGAGCTGCCAGTCGTAATAGATTGAGGAGCTGGCCAGATCGCGATGACCTGGACAGAAAGGAGAAGGAGAAGGTATACAGGTCGGAACATGATTACGATTATGAGAATGAGAGTGTTGAGATACGAAAAGAGAGTGACGAAGTGTTGTGGCGTGAGAAGGAAGAATGGAAGAGGAGATGGTGAAGTTTATGTACAGGATGAGGTTATTGTTTTTGAGTTCAAGATGTCATAGGTCGTGAATTACCCTCTCGCTAAGAAAAGTAGCAGGGATTCAAGAACGAGTTGAACGAAAGCGAGGAGGGCAATGCAAAGGCAAATGCGACGTGAGGCTGCGCTCTGAGCTCAGATTTTGACTTTAGATCCACACTTAAAGTTATCGTGTGTGTGCGTGTAGTGCAGCGCCGCTTTCCTGATGAAGCAACAATCGTCACTATTCGCTGAGTATCGCCGGCGCCTGCAACGTTACGGGTTCGGCGGGGTTGACGTCGCGGTTCACCGGGTGCGTGAATGTTAGGTACATCAAGTACTAGAGGTATATATCGATTGCGAAAGTCGAGGACGATGTTGATGAGAATCAAGCAAGAAAGAATAAAGCTAGGATACTTGGCTGGGTTGTATTTTCTGGTGTATAGTGGGGGGCTGGGGTCCGTTGGCTGGCGGCAATCTTGGAGTTACTCAGAAATACCACGTCTTAAATGCACATCGTGACACGGAGTCCGAAGGTCAAAACCGTACCTCCGGCCTATTATTATACAGTTTGACGATCCTAGGCTACTGGCGAGGCCTAAATGTTGTTTCTGCCGGCTCCTGTCTGCCTTGGATGGATTCAATATGATTCCGGGCGGACTGAGAGGCGACTTCTCCGAAACCAACTCAAGTCAATGATTTGAGAGTGACGATATGTGAATCTTCCATGTCTCGATTCGGCTGACAGTAGAGCTGCGTAACTTGAACTGGCTCGATATTGGTGACAGGGTACAGCGACGAGTGCTGTTGGTGTGGAACAAACGATCCGAAAACTTTGAGATAGACTACAAAGTACGCTGAAACAGGGCAGGGCGCAAATTGCTCTGGCTGGAGAAAGTCGCAGTTGGATGGCTTTGATGCTCGAGATAGTTAGATGTTGAAGGCTGGAGGGGGATGAGGCATGGAATAGAGGACGTTCGCATTCGCAGCTGTATTAGCGGATTAAGTGGTGAGCATGGCATAGCAGCAGCAAGAAGCATAGTAACGCCGTTGGCCAATCACAACGCCTCAAAAGGCGAATGATTCTCTGAATTTTTGTACCACAAGTGGAAGTGCAGCGATGTCTTCATACCTAAGGACACAGGTTTCCCAGTAGTATACGGTAATGGTACAAACACTTGGATAGTGATCATTCCAAACCTTTAGAAGCGGATATAAATTTGCTGGTGGTCTTGATGTCTACGCTTACCATGTTAATTGTATCAAGGCGAGGAGAAGTCTAGAAAGTTTTCATGCTCTTAGACCCCTCCTCAACATAAGGAAACGAGTGTAAATTTCCATATATTTATCTCCGTACTCCCCGTATTTCACCTGTTTGCTCCCTTGTCCGTAACTGTTCCTGTCCTTCTTCAGTAGAATGAGAGTCTAACCACCAGTCCAAAAGAAGGCTAGCTCTTTGCGTCACCATAGCACGTGACTAGATTAACAATGTGGAAAGCGCCTGAACGCCTTCTTTGAGCCGCGATTCATTTCTCCAGCCCTCCTTGACCATCGACGGAACAACGCTCTTTGACAACCCCAACGCGTTGTCCACCTCGAATCTCACAAAGAGCCACGGTCTACGATCTGAACCAAAGAAGATCTCTCTACCCGCGACTTCGATCGACCGCGAAAAGCCAGCCTTCAGGCAACAAACACCTGGTTCCTCGATTTTCCTCTGCCTTTCTTTGCACGCTCCTTGACGACGAAACCCCCAAAATTGTACCAACATGTCTGTTGAGATCTCAATCGAATCGCCTCTGGCGCAAGCTCTCAACTCTGCCATCCAGCCGAAGCTGGTAGAGGTGGGATGGAGCTCAGGTGGCGGCGACGAAGGTCAGCTTGCGGAGTACATTCTCCTCATGCTTGCCAACAACAAAACCCAGGAACAAATCGCAGCGGAACTCTCGAGCGACTTACTGGGCTTAGGACCTGACGATCCAGGAGCCAGGGACTTCTCGCAGTGGCTCTTTCAGCAGATCGACATATTGAACTCTGCGCAAAATGGCACAAATGGACCCGCGACCACCGATGAGCAGGCAAACCTGCAGGATGCAGATATGGGAGACGTCTCAGATGCTGGAGACGGGAAAGTGTATGCTTTTTCATCAGTTGACCTTTCGCAGCCAGATACTAGTCTTCCTACAAGACCCCCTAAACTAACACGTTATCCTAGACCTACGGGTCCAAAGTCTATGCGCGATGGTACAGGCGTCTCTCGCCCTAGAGACAAGAGAATGCTTGGCCAACTCGCAAAGGCAATGGACAGAACGAACGACTCCGTCCTGCATCGAGTTCGTCCTCAAAATGGCAACGAGCGGATCAACACACACTCTCGAGCCCCTCCGACCGGACCACGACAGCAGGCGCCTGGTCGAGGCGGAGTCAGAAATTTGAATTCGAGGATGAACGGGAATGCGATGGGAGGCATGCCAATGCAACACGGAGGAGCGGCGCAAAGCATTATGAACATGACCCAGGGCCAGCAAATGCAACTCTACCAGATGCTAGAGCAGCAGTCAAAACTCATGGCGGCAATGATAAGCCCACAACAGCAGCAACAAATTGGCATGGGTAGAGGTGGCTTCGGAATGAACAATAACTTCGGCCATCAGCAACCTGGTAGATCACTCTTCGACCGTGTCCAACCACACCAACGACCACAAAACAACCAAAGCTTTCCCCAGAATGACAGATTTGGTGCACGAAATCAGCAGCCAAGAATTGGCAGCGAAGCACCTTCATCATCAATGGATGTGGAGATGTCGCAGGAGAAGAAGGAACTCGACCCGGAGAATACCAAGTGCAGATTCAACCTGAAGTGCACAATGCCGGATTGCAAGTTCGCACATCAGTCTCCAGCTGCACCTCCAGGAGCAACCATCGACTTCAGCGACGTCTGCTCTTTCGGCGCTGCCTGCAAGAACAAGAAGTGTGTAGGGAAGCACCCATCGCCCGCCCAGAAAATCTCCTACCAGACAGCTCAGCAATGCAGATGGGGAGCCGATTGCACGAAGGTCGACTGCCCGTTCGTTCACCCCACACCTTGCCGAAACGGTGCCGATTGCAAGGTTCTTAATTGCAAATTCGGCCACACGAAGATCGAGTGCAAATTCAACCCATGCGAGCGTCCAACGTGCCCATACAAGCATGTTGAAGGTCAGAAGAGAGGGAAGTTTGAGGATAAGGTCTGGACGGCAGAGAAGAAGGAGCATGTCAGTGAGAGAAAGTTTGTGGAGGAAGGTGGCCCAGAGGAGTTGATTATTCCTGGCAAGACAGAGGAACCGCCTGCTCAGGCTTCTACCATCAAGGAGGAGGAAGTGATCTCCTAGGGAGTTGCACTTGTAGTGGAGGGAGATTAAGACTGTATACCACGTCCGTTACATGTCACTAGGGTTCAGGATGGCGTTTAGGTTTGACATTGCGGATGGGATACTCGAAGCATGATATCAGCTCGAGAAACGATTATGTGGAATTGAAATTTCTGATTACTGGCACCTCAAGAGGAAAGACTCTGAGGCAAGCCCTCGAAGCGTTAGATTATCCACAATGACTGTGACCTGACGAAAAATGTAAAACAGAACATTACTATAAGAAGGCCCGCCGTCATCGTGGGGAGTGGATTTAATAAGGAGTTTAGCGAAAATGCACTAAGATTCTCGTGACCTCGAATATCGGCAGATGGTGATGTTTACTACAATGCAGCGCTCCTCTACAAGGCAATGCCTCCTCAATTGCCTGAACATGTCGTGGTGACTCTACTTCGACAATGCTATCTCACGCCCAGATGCCAGCCATCACGATTGCGCCGGCGATCGCTCTCAAATAGCTGCATTAGAGCTCTCTCCACAATCCGCCCCTGCCCACGGCCTCGACACCGACAGGCCGCGAGAGTAGGGAGTCAGGCGGGATACCTCTCTACACTTCCTGGAACTGAAGATGTAGTTCAATCCTCCTCCCAGACCAATTTGTCGGGGTTAAACCCCGCAGATTCGGACGGATGTCAATCGACAGTTGCGTTCTCTGCCCAGCATGATGAACGTGGACGAAAGGCAGAAGCGGCGCGCATTGCGGTGCTTGGTGGTGGCATAACGGGACTTGCGACTGCGCACTACTTTGCCAGGGAGAATCCTAATGCGAGGATCACGATATATGAGAGCAGTGCTAGGTTAGGAGGGTGGCTGAAGAGCGACTCCATGGATGTGGATGGGGAGAGCGTGCTATTTGAGTCTGGTCCGAGGACGCTGCGGCCGGGCACTCCTGCTGGCCTTGTTACTCTGGAATTGGTATGTTGATACATGATTGAGTGGAATGTATGGGCTTATGTTGCAATAGATCCAGGAACTCAGCCTGCAAGACGAATTGCTCATTACCTCGAAAGCTTCTGAAGCCCACCAGAATCGATTCTTATACTACCCCGATCGCCTGGTGAAGATGCCTGGACCGGGACAAGATCCTTTTGATATAGCATGGAGGGTTATGACAGAGCCTGTGTTCAAGGGTCTGATCTGGGGCTCGCTTACAGAGCAGTATCGTCCTGCTCGATCGAACGATATGGACGACGAATCTGTAGGCTCATTTCTTGCTCGAAGAATGATGAACGAAGCCCCGGGAAACAACATCGTATCGGCTGTACTACATGGCATTTACGCAGGTGACATCAACCAATTGAGTATCAAGAGTCTGATGCCGATGCTGTGGCATTATGAAGCGTGGAAGGGCAGTATCATGAAGGCTACATACACGAGAATGGCGGAAAAGTTGGATATCGTGTCGAAAAGAGATATGGACCTCAAGCTGGAGGTACTACCCAAGATCAAAGCTGATTTATCGGATGCTTTGAAATATGCCAGTGTTTATTCCTTCAAGGAGGGTATCGGAGCCCTGTCTGGCGCGCTGGAGAAAGCTTTGAGAGAGAATCCTAATGTTGATTTCAAGAAAGAAACGGGAGTCACTGCCGTGGAATACGATGGCGAGAGTGATAGTGTCAAGGTAATGTGGCTTACCGATTCGGGCGTTTTCCATACTGACTTAAATGAAAGATCTCGACAACAGGTGACGCTCCAGCCAAATACACCAAAGCTATCTCCACGATCTCCAGCCGTGTCCTCTCGACCCTCACCTCAAACGCCCTCCCAACTCTTGCTGAAACTCACTCCGTGACAGTAATGGTTGTGAACCTCTACTTTAAGGATCCTCATATCCTCCCAGAACGAGGCTTCGGCTACCTGATCCCACGCTCCATTCCCTTCGCCCAGAACCCAGAGCGTGCACTCGGCGTCGTCTTCGACTCCGACGCCGTAAAAGGCCAAGACACAGCCTCCGGTACCAAAGTCACCGTCATGCTCGGCGGCCACTGGTGGGACGCCTTCGACGCCTACCCGGACGAGGAGGAGGGTGTCAACATGGCTCGAGCTGTCCTCCACCGACACTTGAAGATCAGCGACAAGCCTGCCGCTACTCGCGTCTCTATTCAGCGCAACTGCATCCCGCAGTATACTGTTGGGCATGAGTCGCGAATGCAAGCCGCGCATGTCGACCTCATGCGTGAATTCAAGGGCAAGTTGGCAGTAGCTGGGAATAGTTATACAGGGGTGGGACTCAATGATTGCGTGAGAGCCGCGAGAGATGTGGTTATGGGTATGAAAAGAGGTACTGTCAGTACAGGACTTGAAGATGCGGGAAGGAAGGATTTGTACGTTCAGGTCACGCTGCCGAGTGCAGCGGAGATTGATGCTGAGACCAGGAGAAGAGAGGGGAGGAGTTGAGGAATTCTTGCTTGCAGCAATTAGATGTGGTATAGGTGCGGAGGTAACGGTATATTGTTGGAGTACCTGAACGGACATAGACTGTAAAAGTACTTCGACAATGCATAGGACTGGTATAGATCAGCCGAGGCCGGCTCTTTTCTAATGATAGCTGTTTGCTGAACTCAATCCCTATCCATCTCGCCAAGTGGAGCTCAGTTCTTGTCCCCAGACTCAATTCGTCCACACACATGTGGTCTGAAATTCGTTGTTACAGATGGAAACTTACCCGACCGGGGCTGATGTTTGCCAGTGGGTGAGTCAGCTTGTTTGCAGCCCCAACGTGTGAGTGGAAGGGACACCATTTCCTGCATGTGGCTGAGGCTTGCAGGCCCTCACTATCTAGAGGAAGTTGTGCTTATGTGGCTTTCCCTGGAATCTTGGCTGAGAGCGAGATGGCATGGGCGGTAGCGATCCAATTACGTCTGTGAAAGGCTCTGTAGGTCCAATGCTGTCGAATATCTAGCCAGTTCGCATAACATTGTGTTGATATCAAATACCACCGGCGATTGCCAGCCTAGCCTGATATCTGGTGTTGGTTTTCGTTGGTGGTGAGAGATTGTTGTTTTCATTCCCATTGGAGGTAGGCTTAGCCGAGGACGGGTATGTTTGAGTGCTTTTACCCGTTCTTCACTCATACGACAACATGCAATCCTGGAAGTTTCAAGAGATATGGTAAGTAGTTTCGTTTGAACAAAATTTTGCACGATGTCTCCATTCTTTTGATTAGGCAGGGTCTCAGTACTAATACTACTTACCACCACTGAGTATGGCAACCTCTGGATTCATCAGCACTTGGCCATACGACGACTTGTCCTCGGATGAGTTCAAACACGGTGAGTAATTTCTACCGCATGTCATCTCGGTTGCCTTCTTCGTAGAAGAGCTAACGATACGTAGTCGTTGAGCGCCACATCACTCCTTGGGACGTCAAGGACAACCGGCCCATCCAAATCGGCCAAGTTTTGAACCCTCACACTGGAATCCTCGAAAGTCCCTCCTACGATATCGGCACTTAAACTGGCCCACCATTCGTTGATCTTATCGTGACCAATATCAATATTGGACCCGCTCTTGATGGTACGGATAGTTTTATCTATTCTCGTGGAGCTCACATCGCATCCATGGTGACGATCATTACCGAGATAGGTGACCAAGTGAGAGGACTTGTATGAGATCGTGTCGTTGAATGCAACGAAGTTTGCTGTTATTGAAGTGCTTAATACGAGGAGATCGAGGGGTGAGATGAGTGGGAAGTTAGGGGAGATGAGAAGGAGGTTGGTTGAAAGGACTTGGGAGAGGAGCAAGAAGTTGAGAGACGAGGCTTTGGCAGAGAGTCGAACCGGTGCTACAATTGATTAGGAGGGGGAATAGAGGTCGAGAACCACTGTTTGAGACTTGTACGTCTAAGAGCCATGCATGTTCTTCAGAATCCCCCAGAAGTTCGGCTCAAGCCTTTTCACAGACCACAGCAGTATGATTCAGGTTCAAAATCATTTTTATGGATCAGAGATTGCTATGGTCAAGATCAAGTAGAAACGGAATTCCTGGACCAAGTCTCCTTGATTAAATTCTCCACGGTCATGGCCTCCAAATCTGGAAACCTGTCATTCAGTCTGAAATCCTTTTCGTCAGGCAATAAGAGATGACCTCTCACGGCCATAATTCCAAACATGATCGTGGCATCTCTCAAGAACTTTTCACTAGCCATTAGTTCCGTCAGATTGGTCACCTCCCCCTTTTCGAGCTTCTCAATACTGTCATACGAAACCTTAAACTTTCTTCCGGTCGCACTCTCAGCCCACGCTAATATCTGGTTGAACGTTATATCCTGGCCCACGAATCCACTGAGTACCGGCCAGTCAGGTTCATCTAGCATCTTGATGATAAAGTGCGCAAGATCAGGCGTGTAGGTCATCGACATCTTTTCGTTACCCGTCCCAGGTATAGCAGCCACACCTTTCTCGATATCGATGGCCCAGGTGAATGGGTTCAAGGTCGTCTCAATCTTTGGCATTCCCCAATAGTCCATAAACTGGCCAGTAGAGATTCTGGTGTACTGCAGCGTTTTCGTCTTCGCCAATGCTTCTGCGTTCTCGACCCAATACTTCGCATAAGGGTCTAATGCTGCAGTATCTTCATTCGCAACGACTCCGAACTCGCTGGGTATGAAGCGTTCTGTGACTGATGATCTGTCGGCTGCTGAAATGAGGTTCAACTGGGCTTGTGAGGTTGTGCTGCTCTCCATGGTAATAGTTGAGAGGACGGTGTCAATCCTGTTGGCTTCAAGTAGGGACACGATTGAATCTATGTCCGAATAGTTTACTTTGAGGTATTTGACATTGGAAGAGTATGGTTGTCGTTCCTGGGAATAGTCAACAATGGAAGGCAGAGAGGTAATTGTTCCGGCTTACACTTCTGCTCAGTACGAAGACTTCATGTTTTGTCTTGGATAAAGCTTTGACGAATGTCCTTCCCAACCCACCAGCACCTCCAGAGACTGCAATTCGGGTCATTCTGAGAGATTGAATACGAATTGTACTTTTTCTGGTATAAATTCTCGTTTGATGAAGAAGAAGAAATGGGAAAAAGGTACTCGTTTTCCAAACACTATTTGCTTCTTTTTATACCTTTAAGTATCCACTCCTGGCGCAAATCATTTCATACTTTCAACTGGTGAAGGAATCCGCGGAGGCCGATCTGAAGTATCTGCTCATGCTGTTCTACATTTTGTTTTGTAAGCAGCAGAATTGTTGCTTACAGATTCGAAGCATGTTGACGTCTGCCAATGGTGGGGAGATTTAGCGAACCTTTGGACATTCAGGGTGTTGGCTCGCCAAAGTCCAGGTGGGGACAGGTGGAATCCCTGTAAAGTTCGAGAGTCAGCGCTAGCTAGCGATGTCATGTAACCTATCCTGCCAGCCCACCAGTGAGCCTGCGTGACAACCGCCTCCTGTCCTATTTTTCTCCTCCACACCATTATCCATATCCGTCTATTAATCTCACGATGCCCTGACACCGAGTAGATCCAGATGTAGCAGCTCCCAGGTATTGGTGCTTACTTCTCCAAGCTGATAGGTGGCTTTGCAGGCTCGCATCGGTACCTTAAGTTCCAAATCTACTCAGGATGTGATGATGGCCTGTGGCCCCCAATATCAAATTGCTTGGCAGGGGAGAGCAATACGAAGGATGAGCATTTATGGACTGTAGGCGTCTCTCTGACTTTTGGCTGCTTATTTGTGGCGTTCTGCCGAAGAGCAGCGGGCATGGGAAACGGTAAGCTTATCTTGATGCCTGTCATTTTCAGACACCGCTCATGCACAAGAGTCCTGTGCTCTACGAGGCAAGAAGATTCTCGTATACATATGCCACTCTTAGCCTACTGTTCTTATTTCCTCCTGAGTTATCAGATGTCCTGTTACACGATTCAAGACATTTGCTTTACCGACTAGCTAGAATTCTCTATAATTCACATTATCTACCCCGCGGTGAGCATCAATCCGGGCATATCAACTATGTCTCTTTGGGACGAAGGTCTCGACAGCTTCTTGTCCGATTTACGTTCACGCGGCATCCCAGAAACCGTCATTCAGTCTTTCCTTGCAGACAAATCAACACCCGAGGAGACCAAAAAGTCGGCATTAGCTCTACAGCATGACAGCGGCAAGAAGTATGGCGCTGTGGAAGTCGCCGGGAAGACAATTCCAGGGAAATGGATCGCGGCGATCATGGACAACATTGGACGTTTTGTTCAAATTACTGACTACGCGATGAAAGGTGCTCCTGAGACAGTTGGATTGGCATGGTGGGCGATTAAGCAAGTTTTAGGAGCCGTTCAGAATAATTACAAACTGTACGGATTCTTTGGTGGTGCGCTGAGCGACATTACGGAGATGCTCGTTATCATCCGATCTTATGAGTAGGTGACGATCTAACCCCCACGATGCGCGATGGTTTTTCTGGATTTTATCTGGCATGCTAATCTGGCATAGCAAATTGTACGATGAGCGATCCAATTCCAGTTGGAAAGCGAGTGACATGGTAGCCGAACTATTCAAGCAAATTCGCGATGTATATGCTGCTATTCTGGATTTTTCATTCTCAGTCAAGCAGCATTTATCTGCTGGAAAGCTGGGTTGGTATCTCTCAATCGATTCATTCGTTGGAGAAATTGCTAACTCAAATAGCCAAAATTGGACATGCTTTTAAGGATGCTCTAGGAACAAGTTCTGGGGAGTTCGAGGGGAAGATGGGCTCGATTAAGACTTTGAAGGTCAAGATTCTAGAATCGGCGCAGGCTGCGTTCCAGCAGAAGACCTTTGTCAAATTCGATGGTACGTACTCTTCATACGTTAGGAGGTAGACTTCTTACATATATAATCAGAGGTCCAGGAGACCATCAACTTAGTTATTGAGGGCCAAGAAGCCGCGGAGAAGACCCAACAGGCGATCCAACAGTCAGTCGAAGAAATTGCTCGACAGACGAAACCAAAGAGTCGAGACGATGTGGCTAAGGAGCTCTTCGAGAAGAACAAGAAGAAACTTAATCCGCTGCCAGATTCCAGCGCGACTTACAATGCTTATAGGAAGGTCAAGCACCATGGAACATGTGAATGGATCTTCAATGATCCGAAGTACGACTCTTGGCGAACCTCTGAGAAGAGTAGTATTCTATGTATCAGTGGAGAGCACGGTATTTACCATTGAAACACTATCCGAAGTGAGCTAACGAAACAACAACTCTAGGCGTTGGAAGATCTGTTCTCATGGCAGCTATCACCAATCGTGTTGAGAACGAGCTGAGTGAAGAGCCGAACTGGACTCTGCAATACGTGTCCTGCGAGTCTCTGCAAAATAGCACCGGACTGGATGCCAGAAATGACTCGTCACTCAGCAGTACTCGAGTTAAAAACACGCTTGTGTGTAATTTATACGAACAAGCTTGTGCGGACCAGATTGATACTACGCTGCTCGAAAAGTGTAACGACGTCTTCCACAACTCGAAGCGCAAAAAAGCATCCGCAGCTCTCACACAGCATAAAGTCGCAGAAGAACTTCCCGAATTTGACGAAGCACTCGAAGAGCTTTCCCAGGCCCTGAATAAGAAAGTGATCATCGTCATCGATGCCGTAGAAATGATCTCAGACGACCAAGAAGAAGATTTTGCGAATTCCCTCCAAGTCTTACTCAAGAGGACCGGGATGCACACGCGAATTATCGTATCTTCCTTCTCGGGATGCAAGTTCTACAGCACCTTGGAGAAGAATCACACACCCAATTTGAGTCTCGGTGAACATAATCGTGAAGTAAGTAGTCCAAGTTTGCGTCGCGACATAGCTTCCTTCTCAATTATGTCATGAGTCCGTATAGGACAACCCATCCTCATTCCTCAGTTTTCTAAAATGCTAATCTTGACCATCAGGATATCGATCATGCGACAAGGTCCAAACTCCGAGGTATGCCAGGCTGGTCAGACGCCGAAAAAGAAGAGGCCCGTAAAGCAGTTATCGAAAAGGCTGGGTCCGATTTCAAGTATGCCATCAAAGTTGCACTACCTTTCCTCGAGGAGCCTTGGCAGCGACCACTCAGCAACCGTCTGAAACAGCTTCCAGGAGGTCTAGAAGAAACATACTCCCAAGCTATCAGCCAGATGGCACCTAACTACCGAGCTCTTCTCGAAACCTCAGTCACGTGGGCACTCTTTGCTAATGGTCCAGTCACTGTGACCGAATTGATGGTTCGTAATCTCCTGCCCTTAAGGAGTCCAAGGTCCGGGATTCTGGGATCATATCCTTTGTTCTCTATCCTAGAATCCCAAGGCAATGACAAGAAAAACATACTAAGTGTCTGATCAGGATGCTCATCTTGGTACCTATCTCACTGATTCTCCCGAACTTGAAGGCCCAGTATCGACCGAAGAATCTTCACTTTACCGCGAGCAGATTCGTGCAGCTGGTGGTCCTTTCCTCGACTGCCAGAGAACAGAGTCCCATAGCTTGGTCAAGCTCAAGGATCCCGCTGCTGTGAGACGTTACTTTCTGCACGCAGACGAGCAGATCGTTGCAGGAAAGTCCGATGACATTCACGTTTGCAACCATTGCAGGAATAAAATGAGCTCGACTAAAGAGCTGGAGATCAGTGAGAAACATGGTCATCTTTTGATGGCTGTCACTATGGGCAAGTTTTTCGAATACGATGAAGCCTCCAGTGACTAATTTTGACATAGTCAAAACTTTGAACTCTCCCGCCTTTCAAGAACGATATCTTAGTGCACTGGTGGAAGAAGAAAAGAACGACGATACTTCTCAATCCGATGACAACGAGTCCAGGACTGAAGCTAGGGATGAGCAGGAGAAAGGGGCCACCGATACTGTTTCTTCAGTCAATCCAAACCCGTTGACTGAAGCAAAGCTTGAGGAGCATAATGCTAACGATGTTTCCGAACTCGTCGCAGAGGACAAACAAATCGATAAGTCAGATGAGGGATCGGAGACTTCTGATGACACCGACGTCAGATTTGAAGACGACGAGGCAGAAGAAGCCAGTGTCTCCCCAATATCGGAGGAAGTTGCTGACACACGCTACGAATTACGGCAGTGGTTTTTCCACGTCAGGAAAGCTGAGGGCTTGTGGCCTTGTAAGGTAGAGCGAGAGAACAGCAATGACTGGAAAATCCTTCTAGAAGAGCTGCACAAGTTTTCACGCAACGAGAAAGTCTTCAATGCCTGGAGAAGGACATGCCTTCCATCATGGCAGGGATCATACACGCCATTGCACGTAGCAGCACATTTTGGGTTGCTATCTCTGACATCTCAGCTTCTTGAGAGTGAGGCAGATATCATGAGCGTTACTGAATTGGGTTATAAGTTGACTCCGCTGCACTGTGCTGCGCATGAGAAGTATCCGGGAATGTTCAGGTCAGCATACTTTTACTTCCTCCTAATGGCCTTTGCCAGTGTCGCGCTTTCAATTCGCAGCCTTTTTCGTCTCACTAACAATTCACACAGGCTGCTTCTTGAAAATGGGGCACAACCCAACTTCCAGCCAGATCCTAAATCTGGAGTCACGCCGTTCCAATATTTGATGTATTGCCAGCCAACTGTTGAAGACGTGAAACTTTTCTTCGAACATGGCGCTTCCTGCACGAAGACGCAAAGTCAAGGGTACAATGCCCTACATTGTTTCAGCTATGCAGGAACGAATGTTGAGGTCTTGGAAATGCTCCTGGATCACGAAGAAGAAGACGGGACGAAGGTGGATATCAATGCCACCGACTCTACTGGAGAAACGGCATTGCATGAGTTGATGAAGAGGAAAGACATACCGCCGAAATTGCTGGAGAAATTTGTGGAGAAAGGTGCAGATGTCAATATGGACGACAAAGATTCGCAGCGTTAGTTGCATGTCATGGAGCCCTCTTCCAATGCTAACTTGTCGTAGGACCATTATTCGAGTGTGCTTGGGAGGGCGAGGTGGAAGCTATGAACATCATTATCGGGAATGTGAAAGATATTGACGACGACGACAGGAGAGGTCGAACAGCCCTACACAATGCCGCTTTCGGGAGCCAGCTGGAAGCTGTCAAATTTCTGCTTGAGCATGGTGCGGACATTGCAAAGGTGGACAAATATGACGCGAATCCTCTTTTCTTTGCAACTCTCGGGTACGTTTGCCATTCCATTGCCTCGAATATGCACTTCTTGTGAATCATGATGAGATATTTTATGCATGATACAATCCAGAAAGATGCCTTGACAAGGCGTTCACTGACTTTCTGCTCAGAAAATCGGAAGAGGTAGCCTTCTACATCTTGAACAAGATGATCGAACAAGGTAAAAGCATCCAAGAGATTAACATGAAGACAAGAGGGCATCGAACACCACTCCGAAGAGCCGCTTGGAGAGGCTTCACTGAGGTAGTCAAGATTCTGCTGAAGATGATTGACTCCCCAGAAGTGATAGACACTGTCGACCTCATTCAGGGCCGAAGTGCTCTCCATTGCGCTTCCATCCATGGCCATGCAGCAGTCGTTGCCCAACTTCTCGAAAAAGGTGCTGATACGAAGCTGAAAGATGGTCCGCTGAATCCTGAAACCAAGACACACGAAGGCAAAACTTCCCTTCAGCTCTGCCACCAGGAATGGGCTATTCGAGGCATTAAGAAGTATGAGGACACGATTGCTCTTCTCATTGACGCCGATCCAGCTGCAGCTGCCCAGGATTCAATCCTCATTGCTACTGCCGCCATCAACGGCAGCAGGAGAATCCTCGAGCAATTACACAAAGTAAACGCAGATCTAGATCAGACAGATAAGTACGGATGGACGCCGTTGCTTCTCGCGAGACGATTCAGACATGTAGAAGCGGAGGAATACTTAGGTATTCAGACCAAACCGACACGGTGGGAGTTGGAAGGTGTTCAGATGACAGTCACTGAAGATGGATGTGGGCTTGAGCATGCGGGGGAGTGTAAGTTTGCCTACAAGCCCGATTACAGTGCCTCAGACTGACTGTGGCATTCCACAGACCGAATTAGCTTACCCGCAAATCGACCTATCTCCTCTGGGCTGACGAAGTTCTACTACGAAATTTCATTCCTAGAATTGGAAGGCGGCCGTCCTAACCCGTAAGTCAAATCTAGGTATGAAACATGCTTTCGCTGACGTGGAGTAGCGAGGTGGCCATAGGGTTCTGTACGATCTCCGATAAATCCTTGCTCGAGTTTCCTGGTTGGCCAAAAATGGGAGCGGCAGCTTCAAAGTCATGGGCCTATCACGGTGATGACGGTAGATTCTATTGCTACCTGGGCCACAACTCCGTGCATGTTGGAGAGCCGTATGGCCCGGGAGACGTCATCGGCTGTGGTGTTGATTTCGGCACTGGCAAGATCTGGTATACGAGAAATGGGACGCTACTTGGTTTGTGCTCAAGGTCTTGCTGGAACCAAAGTATACTGACTTGGATGGTGTAGCGCATGGATTCGAGAACGTCTTTGGTAGACTATTTCCAGTGGTTGGATTGTCGGATAAGGTCAAGCTCGAAGCAAATTTTGGAATTGATGCGGAGAACAAGCCATTTCTCTGGAAAGCCGAAGATGGGCTCAGGTGATATGGATACGTTCAGAGGACGTCAGAGTCTCTGGGTACAGCATCGAAACATTGATCTGCGAGCTTTCTGGAGGCATTTCTCTGTTTCTAGTCTCCTCCCGCCACTTGCGTCCAAGGTTATGGAAGGGCTAGATAATTATAGTGATTGAATTATACGGTATATTTTATGTGACCGAAAGACGTTGAATATATTTGGAGCTCGGGATGGCTCAGAACTCTCGGATTTCGGGGGGCCTTTTGAGGCTACGTGTGATCGACTCGCTGCCCGGTTTCAACTGAGAGCCATCTCGCGTACTTGAATGTCGCTTTCCAAGAATGTTCGCACAAATCTTACGAGACAAAGCGATGACCATGAGTGCTATCGAATTGAGTACTAGGAAATGCTCACCGCCTCGATACCCGATGTCTCAGTTCACATTTTCCCTTCGAGCATTATACCGCATGGTGACCAAATCCCATGAACTCAGGACCTATGGGCACTCCCATTCACAAACGGGCTTGGGCCCCGCTCCTCACGCACCTCCCCCATACCGAACCCCATCATGCGATCTCCCCCGTCATGAACACCACTTCTACCTCTTTCTACTTCTTCCATTTCCCTCATCCTTTCCCTCTCTTCCTCACTCTCTCGTTCCAACCTCGCCATGTCCCTCCTCTCCCTTGCATCCCCTCCCGCCAACCCATCGACAAACAGATACAATCTCATAGATAATCTAGCAAGCCATTTCCACACTATCTCCACTGTTCGAGCTGTCCAGGTGTTGGAGAAGCCGTTCGGAGTTGGTCGCCCCACTTCCCATTGCTCGAGAGTCTTGACGGTTCCGTCAGGGCCATGTTCTTGAGCTGGAATCCAGCGTATGGTGGTTATCAGGCCAAGAAGCATGAAAATGGAGAAACTTATTGACAGTTAGTATCAGCTGAGCAATTTAGGGAGATATAGGGAAGTAACGGACATAAGCAAGGAGTATGGAAGCCACTTTTCGATGCGGGTGTGGTTTACACCATGGCCGTAATTAATGTAGGCTAGAAAAAGCTGGGCAACGACGGATCCTAGCTTTCCGAATGCAGCCGATATTCCGTGGCAGAGACCACGATATCTTGTTGGGAAGAGCTCGGCGGGCATCTACAGATTATGGTCAGTATTGTGCTCAGGTGACTATATGAGGAGCTGGACAAACGATGTATGTGGTGGTGTTTGGACCTGCAGAAATCTGTTAGGATTTTGGTGGTCTAGAAAAACGAGAGGATACAGAATAAAGGAGTACTTACCAAAGTTGAAGAAGATCTGGCATAAAATGTACAGCACAATAATAGCCGCTGACCCTCCAATCTCGTAGAGGTGGTAGAATGAACCTCCTATGATAATGAACAATACGAATAGCCAGAAGAATCCTATGATCTGAATATTCCGCCTTCCCAGCCTCTCAATAGCTACAAAAGTAATAGCGCAACCGATCAGAGCTCCAAGTGACACAATGACCAGACTTTGCCAGATGTCGTGTATCAGGAGTTTGTATATCTGGCTTGGCGGGTCGGACTTGCCGTACCAGATCACTGATATGATATTGGGCGAATTCATACCCAGGCCATAAAATGGAAGATCGAGGTAGAACCAGCAGAGTGAGGTGGCCATTAGCGTTCGAAGATTGCCATCATGCCAGAAATATTTCTTGAAGTCTTTCCAGCTCGGTGGAGGTGGAACCACGTTTTGGACGGTCTGTTCCAGATCCTGGCGGAACGGATCGTGACCTTCAAAGGGAGATAAGATATTACCATTACCATTACCTTGCTGAGGCGATGCGAGATTGTTGGATTGTCCCTGCTCACTGGTTCCTGGCGGTGGTGGAAGAGAGAACACGCGAACAGTCTCCTGCTGGTCAGTTTTAACGACAGTATCTCCTCCAGGCAATTCGACGCGAGTAACGCTGCGAGGAGATGGAGAACGACTTGCTTGGCCAGATTCGTCACTCATCGCTCCTGATACTGCGCCAGAAGATATTCGTCGTCGGGTAGTGTCTGGATGTATGTTGAGCGAGGTGGAAGTCGCTCCAGCGGGTTCCGCTTGCATGAGGAGATACCGATGTAACTCTGATGCAGCCTTTTTACTATCTTGCCCAACGTCTGCGGTGTATCGTGGAGATTCGATGATTGTGAGACGAAACCCTGTAATGGTTATGAAGTCAGCAAGTTAGGATTTACTGGTGACTCAAATAATATTTGGAAATGAGTTGTGTAGTCTCGGAACCTTCTTGGGCTAAGAAAGGGATTGCTTGAACAACGTACATAGAGCGATGACCGCGGGAATGACCCCCACACCAATTATCCAGCGCCAGACTGAGTCCAAGGTCTGCATACATTCTTCGTTGCAATTCTGTGGAGTCGAATCTGTGTATGCAGTTGAGTCCGAGGGAATGCCATTGCGTTGTCTCACTATGGCAATAAGAGACACTAGACTGGCAGCCAGCTGGCCTAGAGGTTGGCATGCAAATACGAGTGTCAACATTCTGCCGCGGAGATGCGTAGGAGCGAATCTGGAGAGCATTTAGCCAAATATGGTTGAATTGTTTTAGCAAGCTAGACCTACTCCGAACAAATCACAGCGCTCAGAGGATAACTCAAAAAGGTCAGTTGCTATGTGTGAGAGAGGTGAATGGGAGCACTCACTCAGCACCAATTCCAATCCCGAGCACGAATCTCCAAATCAGAAGCCATACAATGATGGACATAGATCCATATGCCCCATTCGATGCCATCACGACACCAAGAGTCGCGCCAATCGTGATAATCAACTCCAAACCATACATTTTCCGTCTTCCCCAAATGTCGGCAGCAAGTCCAAAGCTAACTTGTCCAATAATCGAGCCCCCCAAGGTGACAACACCCACAGCTATTCCGTAATTATGAGGCATTTGCCCATCATAATATATAATATCGATCATAGGCATAACCATATTAATAGCAAAAATCGAATAGGCATCGGTGAAGAAACCAACACCAGCGACGATTACCACCCATGACCACTCGGAGAATTCTGCGCCTTCAAGTCGACCTAGGATGTATGATCGTCGATCGGATTCCTATGAGTTTCAGTGTGTTTTGAGCCTGCGAAGGGAAAGGTGTAGATACACTGATATGCTCAAAGTCATCGTTGGCATACGGATTGAGAAAAAGCTTGAGCCATCTGAATCCCCACAAGACCATGACTGGAAAGGGCACGCTCTCTTGGTTGGGTCACAATGTAACTCGTCGTAGGTGTAGATAGGCAGTTCGGTAAAAACTCAAGCTGTGATAAGATCTTTGTTTGCGTTCAATTTAAGGTCGTTCCGAAGTCTCGGCTTGCTGATGTGATGCTCATGTCGATGGCAGGAGTTGGTAAATATGGAATACTGTGAGGATAGCCTGAGGCGCAGGACACAGGTTCAGATGAACTAGACTCAATTTTGAGGCTCCCGTACAAGGCTGAAAATGAGCTTGGGCAATGTGGCGTTTTGCAGGCCCCATGCGCAGCCTTCCAATGGTCTTTTAACTGACAACCGCCCGTTCCGTATCCAGACAACGGGAATGGGCCACGGTAACACCTATGAGAGATGTAATGAGCTTGGCATCTATTTGTAGAACAGACTATCGATCGCTGGCAGAAGTGTCTGCCGCTTTTGGTCTGAGAGCACGCAAGAACGAGGCATTTGTGCGAACCGGTCTGCAGGTCGTCAGCCTCGCTTTCACACTTGATACGGCACGTCTCGTATCATGTCATTCATTCCAAAGAATCAGTCGAGTCATTTAAGGATGAGCTTTGTGCAGCTGTCATGTGGAACAATTGCGGAGAGATCTTCCACTCGTGGATGAAGGTTAAGATGGAGAATTTAGCCGAGCTTGTGCTGTTGTTCGACGTCTGTTCGGTTGTCATTGGTCAGCTCGCCAACACGTGGGGATTTGAGGTCAACCGATTCGCTTGTTTCGACGACCAGTGATGACTTTCAGGGTAACTTGCTAACTTCCCAACTTCTCGAATATTGACAACCCCATACATTAACCCTGCGCCCGCCTGCATGCTTCAGCCTCCACATCCAGCTTCAGTTCCATTTCCATCAATTCTCATGGGCGACCCATGTGTTACGCTTGATGCTCGCTGAGTGGAGGGGAGGCATCTTGGGAACGAGGCAAGGCGAGGGGCATCCCCGGAGGATGCAGATGAGATCCCCGGTTCGTCGATATTATGCACAGCCGCTCAGTTCCCTTGTGGTTCCCTCTCCTTGGTATTGCGAGGTCCCTAGAAGCGTCAAGGATCCCAGGGGTCATCAGCAGTTCTGGGATGCGGCAGCAAATCTTCTGACAGCTCATGGCAGGGCAAGGGCTCAGTGAGCTCAGGCCAGCTACTGCACCCTTTCGGTTGCCTACCGTCCCGTTCGTCATAATTATTCCAGCATCTGTCTTCTGAGAATCCATCATACACGCGACACACATTGCCTTATTATCGAATACTTCGGAGAGAGAGATACTCGATTGATTTTGATCAACGTCGACGATATAATTTGTCACTATACTTTCGTGCCAGCCTTGCACATGGTCGAGTCTGCGAAGGAAGTGTCTCGCCCCAAGGAAACCCCTGGGGGGTATCGAACTTTGATTTGATCTCCTCCTACCCCACAAGTGTTTTGATATATGTTCATCTCTAATTTTCTGCCCGCTGTATTTTAATCGTTATGTCATTCGGTTGGTCAGCCGGAGACGTTATTGCTGGCCTCAAGGCTGTTTGGGACGTCTGGCAAGCTGTCTCTGATGGTCCACTCAACGCTAGATTTGAAGCTGCGCAGTTCTTCGACGAATTCATTCATGTTACGAGCCGTTTATCTGAATGGGAAGTACGGAGGGTGTCGTGTGCGAAGGACGAGCGCCTGCACCGGTCCCATCAGGAACTACGAGACCAATGCACGGATTTTATAAAAAATCACATGGCGATCATTCAACGGGCCAATCCCAACACCAAGGCAATCCGATCACGCCGCTCGACATGGATACAAAAGGCTACGTTTACACAGAGTCAAGTTGTTTCTCTATACCAACAAGTCCAGTGGCCAGCTGAGCGCAAGGCGGTAATCAGACTTCGGGAGAAGCTACAATTCTTCCTGAATATAGCGGCCCTAGATGTTGGATTGGATACCAATGCTATGGTCCGTGATATGAAGTATGAGATCCAGTATCCTAATGTTAGCACACCATCTAACAGCTTTCCAGGGCATCACAGTCCTCTCATGCAGACCTGCTCTCGACAAATCTTCGCCTAGTCTCTTCCCATCTTGACTTGGTATCTCGAATTACTCTCAACCTGAAGCTGATCACATATCCACTAGAGCAAGGAAATCAGGCTAGGGAAATTGACTACCCAATCCTTCGGCAATTCGAACAAGCGCTCCACCCTCCTCAACCGATAAGAGCAATCGAAAATCGCACGCATGCAGTAGAACTACCCTGGCAACTTAGACCACCCTTGGAGGAGAACGAATATGCAGCGATCTTACCATCAACATATGTCGGTCAGGACCAAGAAAATTTCCAGCAGACAGAAGTTCGCGGCCTCATATCTCAGAGACTTGATAATCTTTCAATGCGAGTGAAACGGGTGGAGACCATGGATACCATATCAGAGCTCGGAAATCCAGAAATTCACGATGTCTCTGTACATCAGCTTTTGAAAAGATTGCAAGTTATGCGGGAACAAATAGCGGAGGCAGTTGGGGTCTTGAATCATTCTAGTGCTCAGAAGGATATGACTGTTGTGGTGACGGAACCACGAACGGCACTTCAGCAGGAACTCGAAGCATGGAATAAGTTGGAAGAAAGGATCGAAAGAGAGAGACTCCATCCTCCTGTTGGTATTGTTCAGACACCTACACGTCCACGACCAATTCCTGTACCATCGCCCCGATCCTCAGGTTCTCTGTCACCGATGACATCTCCATGTGATGGGTGGTCTGGACCGACTTATGGTAGCCCGGATCGAAACAGGAGTTCATTTTCCTCGTCGCCTGGTCAGCCAAGACCCTTTGCCCACAGCAGAACGCAGTCAACATCTTCGAACTCTCGGCGGCAGTCCATTGGAATGGAACGTCAAATACCAGTGCAATTATCTTACTTGGACTACTCGGTCAAGGGATTCATCCGTACAATAACGAGATTTGAGAATGGCGATGTGGAGACAATAATAACGACTAGTAAGGACGGTATGATCAAGTTCAATCATGCAATCGATATTAACGGGCCTGCTACCGTCGAGACGTCGATGAAGCCTTTTCTGGACAACAGCCACATCGACAAGACGCATAAACTACGAGTTCAGTTTCAAGGCTCGCATACCCTGAAGATAACGAAGCAAAACGAGAAGCCATCAATTTTTCCATTTCCACCTGTCTACACATTCCCCAACAAAGAAGGTAAGTACTGCTCAACAAACATCACGTCATTAGCCAGTCCCTGACAGATTATTTGCACAGACTATCTCGACTTCCAGAGCCTGCTACTGAACAAGAAAGTTGTTTATGGCGCCGACGTCCAATACATCAAATCAACCGACAAAGACATCCAATGCCGTCTCGGAACCATCCGAATCCTCCTCGACGAAGACTCCCGGACAAGATCTATTCTCTACTTTCGACATACTCCAGATCAGAAGCACGGATTTGTAGAATGGCCCAGTATGTCTTCTCACTTCTCTATTTTTTGTGGAATAATAACCCCTATGTTTAACCACACTGACTGGTATCGCTTGCAGTCGGACTCTTCAAGGCTCCTAAGAAGCCCGCCCGAAAATCCAAGTCCATCACTCTCGACAGCTCGGACGGCAAAGCCCTCTTCCTCGCCAAAAGTCTCTCGCGCCGCAGTACCCAAGGCAGTGTCGCTACAATAGCGAGCTTCGAATCGAGTGCTGGCCCGGCATACGCTAGGATGGACCAACGGTCCGGTTCTGGGTCTGGAAAGCCGGTAAGGGGACTTGTGGTAGAGTTCTGTGAGGCGGATGGTACGTATTTTCAGTCCTATTGGCTGCTTGTTGAAACCCCGAAATAGAAATAGAGAGCTAACGTTCAGTGACAACAACAGATTGCATAGATTTCTGGAAAGAGTTCACAAAGCAGGAGGTCAATTTCTCGGAAGTTAGTTTGGGTCTGCCCGCTTTACCTTTAGAGTTATCTGGGGACACCTTTCGTGTAGAATTGCCTGCTGAAGAGCTGCCATATGAACTTCCTTCTTGAGTTCATGAGACAGTTCTATAATGATAACGTGCATCAAGTCAGCCTCTATGTACTTAGCCAATTGTTTGATGGATTGTCAATTCAGACTGAGAGTCAGGCTCTTAGGCGCAGCAGATCGGGGATCTCGACGTCGACTTTTCCACCAATGAATCCCCACCACCAAGTCCAATCTCGCTCAGCCCTCTCTGCGTATAGGAGAGCAGACAACACTCAGAGATCAAACAGGGAAAGAGAGATTCCCCAAGGATACACCGAAAGTCCGAACCCCACTCCAAGCTCCTCGCCTTGGACAGTTCACGCGTGGCTCAGCAGCTCGAAAAGCACACAGCTTCAACGCAACCAGTAAGCCATATCCGAGCTAAGCAGTACCGAAGTCAGCATATCATCACGACATCATGGTCGAAAGCCAGCTTTCATACGAAAAGTCAGAAATGGCGCTAGGCGAAAGGCTACAAGTCCAGGAGATAGCAATTTGAAGAATAAGGAGAACTTGAGAATGGAATTGTTTTGTATATTATACCCACAAGAAGCTCAGGAGTGCAAGTTTATGCGCGATGACTATTGGATATGAGGGGCATAAGGGGCAATTTATATGACGAAATGAGACGTAGATGAACCGAAAATGGTTAGAAGAAGAAAAATCTGACCAGATGAGAGCTGGGTTCAAGTGAAGTCCTGTCTCCAACGATTATGTTCAGAACGAAGTAAGCAGAGATCTTTGTCAGGTTCGGGTACGTCTTATCAGCAATGCCGGAATTGGAATTCAAAAATCGATATTCACGTGATGTCCTTGTATGTCGCTTAGATACATGTCAACAACAATCACCATCTGGAGCAGATAAACACATTCGTTGTCCAAACATATCGTAAACGATTTTTCAGCATTATACATCCAGAACGACAGGTACGCTGGAACCATTTATTTGCTTCGCTCTAGACTGTGTCGGACGACATATAAGAGCTTTCGTATTTCATCAAATTGCTTCACATGAAGTAACCCCCCCCCCCCC
>JGI24512J20087_1000262_pt1 | contig 50741 bp, 57 predicted proteins | sample LinPmetageLP35_FD_20087 | JGI IMG/M metagenome (IMG submission 20087) | reverse complement strand
TCCAGTGGGGGGTTTCAACCCCCCCCCCCCCCCCAAAATCCCCAGATCATTCGGCATCGTAAGTGCAGAAGTTAAAATTCAGCGCCCGTTTGCCTTGACTGGCCGTCGCCGTCGCCGTCTTTGAGGTTCGGACTCGGCTTCCGTGTGTAAGACGGAAAATCAGAGGTCCACTGATCTGGATTTTGGTCAAAAATTGGCGGAAGTCTCGTCCTACTCGAGAGCATGGTAGGTCACCTCACCTCACCTCACCTCACCTCAGCTTTCCCTCTACTATCTATCCCAATCCATCCCATCCCATCCCCTCCTCAGACAAGGCGTGTGACTTCGCCATGCCCAGCAAAGAAGGCTCCAGAGCAGAACAGAACACTAACAGCCCACCCCAGGATTGGTGGAAAGCGAGCAGGCAAGGGTAGAGCAATGAGGGCATTCCAGTTGTGCCGTCCCAGTGTCCAGACCTAGACTTTCATACATTTATTCAGTTGCATATATTTAGAGAAAATAAATTAACAGGGCTCTATCTGGGCCGCTTCGCTTCGCTAATACTGAGATCTCGAGAGCGCGAGCACGAGAGAAGACAGACGAGAAGAGAGAGGAGCCAGCGCCCCTTGTGCAAGCTGCCCGATATCCTGAAGTTCCGAGCATTTTCATGCATCCAAGCCCACCAGAGCACCAGGAGCCCTGTCGCCCCCGCCCGTAGCTCCATTGACTAGTGAGTTCGTAGTGTTTTCTACAGGCTCAGGGCAGCCAGGGCACCGAGCTAACGTGCTGTGCATCGCCCAACGCAACGACTACATCGCATCCGCATCCTCTTTCTCCTGCTCTGCTTCTGGCTTCTTGTTTTTCACGCTGCACGACTGCTCTCTCCTCGCTGGAGAACATCGGCCAGAAAATCTGAATCCCCTCTTTCAAGAAGTCCTCGATCCCGACTCATCAGTACTGTAGTACAAAGAGGGACCTCTACTCCGTGGCAACAGGACGGAATCACTGGCGTGGTCATACCTTCCCCGCAACCCGCATGCGCCTCATCCCATACCTATTCTACTCTCCACCTCCTCGTACTGGTACTCCTCTATCCTCCCTCGAACTTCGACAGCAGCAGCTCTCAAGAGTGAGCCACCCCATAAGCCTGATCATGGGCCACGAATAGCACAGGCGAACCAAGCCTCGACCCAATAAAGCACTTTGCGCAAGAAGGCTGTACGATCTGTTTCCTTACACAATTCTGGTCACCGCAGCGAAGTAGAAGGTATTTGGATTGAGAATATAAATTGTGCAAAAGCGGATTGGGCGGATCTTTTAGAAGGGGTTACGATTGATACGGCAATTGCGGTTGTTTGGATTTGTGGTAAGGGAGCTCCTTCAGTGCAGGTTACCTGCAAGACACAGTCTGTCACTTGAAAAGAATAACAGCTAACATGACCTTGGGCATAGATACCACTTCCCTATTTTCCTTTCGGATTTCAACTTGTCGGACATAATAATTTCGTGGTGGTAAGTAAACTACTTCCATACTGTCCTCACGCCCTCATAGCACAAATCCACATATACGTTATCAACCAGGGCAATAAAGACATCATGCGTGCTCTCCTGACAGTATTCATGTGTGTCAGAATGGTAGCTCGCAAGCTGGAAAGAATCAAACTAGTGTTTGTGTGCAGCTCCAGATTGCTACGCTTTGGTGCTAGGTTCTGCTTAAAGCTCGAGTTGAGAAGTCACCCAGAACTCTACTACGTGCTCTTCAGTCTTTGAGAATTCTCACAAACTCAAAGAAATTATGAGTGTCAATGAGCTGTTTACATTGTTCAGGCTATCGGTTTCTTCTAATTCGAAGGAAATCTGTGCTTCGAGTAGCTTATCACATTATAATTGGACACTGTCAGACGTTCATGTTTCCTTCCTGTTTTGAGATTCTTTATGGCTGTGTTGTTTACGGTACTAATATTGCACTCTCTCTTCTAGCATATCGATAAACCTATAATTACAGTCCTCAACAGGCTCAATACAACGCCAACCACTATATACAACAATATTGTGGTCTTGACGTCGACTTCTATCTTTCGCCTCTCATCTAAATTTGGCTTTTAAATAGCCTGATAGTCTTGTGTGTATTTTTCTTATCGCGAAACACGCTTCTTGTGGGTTTTCACCTGCCACCGGTCACTTTTATACCTCTTCGCTTGGTATAATCTCTCTACACAACCGTCACCACCTTCACACTTCACTACCGAATTAACGAGGCACAATCGATCTTCGAAGTGATCGGAGCACCTTTCCAGTTCTCCTTCACCTTTGGAGGAGTTTCCAAGATTCTTACTGTTTCGACGGTCAGCCGAACCTGTCATTACTTGAGCCATCATTTTGCCAGTTCCAACTCTCAAGGCCACAGGTACGTTCAGCTCATAAGCAGCATTTGAACTTCTCTATTCCCTCTTGCCATCTGATCTACGTTATCGGAAAGCGTGCTACTTTTTAAGTTCTCGCCCACGACCCTCTACTGCTGTTCAGCTGCCTGACAGCCAAGTCTACCAGCTTCACTGGCCTGTCTGCCTTGGAAGCCTGCTTCAAACCCAAGCTTTCGTACGAGCTGGCACTGCCTTATCAAGTTCAACCTCGCAGCAAATCGCAACGGCAAGCGCTGTTGCGCCACTGCTTAATGCTCCACCGTACGAGCCATTTTTGCTGGTCTCATTCTCTACTCCAAGCGAGACATCAACACTTACCCCCTCGCTACGATCTTGGCCACCGGGCCGAACTTCTGGCAAATTCACTCCAGACGAGCTGACAGCTCATAGCAGCCTCTTTTCAAGGGAAGATCTCCATCATGGCCTCCAATGCCGTCAAGATTGGAGCCGGTGGGAGCAAGAATGCACCTTCGAATCCCTCCTCCATGACCTCGAGCAATCCTTCGATCTTGCTTGACAAGTTCAATGGTCGACGGTCGACACCTGATTCTGAGGCCCTTGCAAGCTCTGATGATGAGGTTGAGCGACAAGACCATTCCCAACCAATCGCACAGCCACAAAAGCCAACTCGTCGAGCTTCATGGCTGAATGATACAACAACTCCTACTGGCCCTCAACCACGAAAGAGCTCGTTTGCCTCGAGTTCGATGTCACCAACTACCTCACATCCAAGTACACCCTCTGCAGAATCAAGTACATGGGGGGCTCATGGTCAAGGAAGCTCTGGTGTTGGCCGAGGTCACACTACAGTCTCAACTGCGTTCCCTTGGGGAAGTGGAATCTGGAATAATGACTCTCGAAAGGAGCCTCCGTCGAGGCTGACTGAAGTCCTGCCTTCGCCTACCTCCATACACCCTCCATCTGGCAATGGCTACTTCGGCGATATGAGCAACACTCATCGCGATGCGCCATCAAATCCAAATATTCCTTTCGCCATCCCACTTCATCCCACACCAAAAACATACAGATCGCAATCATACTCTGTAGGACAACTCGATCCCGACTCACCCGCATCGACTACTTCTTCGGGCACTACTCAAATGTTCACTGGCCGTGGAAGACCAATTCAGCATTCCGGTCTGCAGCATCGACCATCAAGACCGAGCATGCTTAGCGAGATGTCTAATGAGGGAGGTCTGAGTAATCTGAAAGAGGTCGATGACGATGATGACGAAAGCACGAACGGATCAAATCATGGAGTTACATTACAACAGTCTAATGAGGCTAAAACAATAGAAATTCTAGCTCGAGAAAATGCCATCTTGCGGCAACAACAGTACCACTCTCGCATCCGACCACGGTCTTCAACAAGTAACGCTTATGGCTTAGGAGGGTACGGACTCCAGGAAACTCTCCCGGAAGAGTCCGACTATGCCATTGATGAATTGGAGGAACTCCAGCAAGATATGCAAACAAAGGCAATGCTAGGACGCAGAATGAGCGAGTATGGTGCAGCTGGTCAACCTCGTATGTCTCCGGCTTACGCCTCTTTGGAGAATCGGAAGCTTGAGAATGTCAAGAAGGCCTACTGGCAGAGCTCCCCTGGCTTTGGTGGCCTTTCGGATATCCCCCAAAGCAGACGCCATTCCTTCGCCGATGTCCCTACTCGACAGGGCTCGATAAGCTCTGTAGGAGACCCCCTCTCTGCCCACGAAAACAGCATCCAAGAGAGCATGTCACCCAAAGACTATCAAAATAGGTATCAAGATGGCACTGGCTACACAAGCAATGATCATGGTATGTCAAATCAGCTGCGCCGCTCGTCTCTCTATGAAAACAAGCACTTGAATACTTTGTTCGAAGAGGGTTGCAATGAAGCCATTGACTCACAAAACAAAACAGCAGCATCGTATTTTGGCGGCATCGCATCTCTCCCCAGAAACATAGATGCTTACGGCGCCGCTGCCTATCAAGCACCAGCCTACCCGTATGCAAACTCTGCTGCCCAATATGGTGGTGGCCGTTCAGCTTCACCCCATCGAAGCATGTATGGCGTTCCTCAGCCACGACACAACCAGCTCCTGTATATTGTGCTGTTCAAGTGCTCCCGTGCAGATGTTTTTTATGTCCAAGAAGGGACCGGATTAGCCGTTAAACCTGGAGATCTAGTCATCGTCGAGGCCGATCGAGGAACTGACCTCGGCACTGTGGCTCGAGACAACGTTGACTGGAATACCGCTAAAGAGCTCAAGGAGCATTACGCCGAAGAGCACTACAAATGGTTGATGATGTATTCTCAAGGCGCGGCAGGTACCCAGGACGGTACTGGAGCTGGATTGATGGCAGCTTCCAATGGTCTACAAGGAAGTGCTGTGGGTGGCATGGGACCTCCAAATCAACATGGAATGCAAGAACCAAATCCAGGCGAGATCAAGCCGAAGATTATCAAGAGGCTGGCTCAGCAGCACGAGATCCAAGCTTTGCGAGACAAGGAGGGTAATGAAGCAAAGGCCAAGAGAGTCTGCATGCAGAAAGTCAAGGAGCATGGCCTGCATATGGAGATCCTCGATGCAGAATTTCAGATGTAAGTTCCTTCGCACAAAACGAGGGGCCTTGACTAACCAGCCGTAGGGATTGGAAGAAGTTGACTTTCTACTACTTTGCCGATGCATATATCAACTTCAATTCCCTTGTTACCGACCTCTTCAAAGTCTACAAGACCAGAATCTGGATGTCCGCCATCAATCCAGCTTCTTTTGCCAGTCCATCGCTTGGCCTCCAAGCCCCAAGTGGTATTGGCCCTGGTGCTGTTGGCGTTACTCGAGCCCAAACCGAGAGACGTCCACAGGCTCCCGAGCAGCCATCCTATCCTCAAGGAACTCGAGGTTATCAAGGAGCCTTTGCCCAGCCATTTACTCCTAGTCTCGATCGTAACTCAATGCCACCACCCGCCTTCCAATCGCCTGGGTATACCTACGGCTATTCACCATTCAACGCAGCTCCACGTGCACCAGGCAGTTTTGTTCCAATTGACCAATTCAGCGGCTTCCCATCGCAGGCAGGTTATCAAGGACTTCCAAACCGATTCCCATCGCCACCCGAAGCTGCTGATGGGAGTGAGTTTGGCCGACATGCAAGCAGTATTCCAACCCCCAACGATGGTTGGGTTTCAACTTTTCAAGGTCTGTCTTTGAACAGTCGTTAGAGAATATACGACGACACCTAGTCATGGCAGCACTCGGATAAGACTGCAATCCTTCTGTCCAACACTTAACCGCAGTCACGTGGTGTAACCATATTCTACCTTCTACGACCAATTTCATAGACTCACACGATTGTTCATACCCTCCCAGGACGGACCGTTGGCATACATTAGACATTCTAGACCTGGACTTGCAGCAATTCAAATTGAAATGCCACTTTGTCCCGTCCTAAAGATGACAGCTTGCCACTTGATACTTCCAGCGGCATACCCTGGCCATAAAATCTCATGGCCTGACGCCGGTTGTCTTCATTTACTTCACTGTTCTTCTTTGCCGACTTTGAAACTCTATATCGAACGGCTCGATTCCTTAGCCGAATGAGCAACCGTTCGCCACCACGAGTTCCAAAATGGCATCCGCTGGCACTCTCATTCGCAGCACATTTGACCAAGTCCCCAGCAAGCTCTACAATGACTTTTGCCTAACAGACAGCTCGTTCATCTCTGAGAGTCTAGGGTCGTTGGTTGACCGGTTTGAGCGCGTGCTCGGACATTGTAGAGTTTCCCAGGACGTGTTTTAGGTGGCAAGAACGATTCATTCTTTTTTTTCCTTCTTTGTCTTTCTTGCACATTGTTTCAGCAGGAGGGTATTCGCGCATAAAGACGGGGCGTTTTCATTTTCTGTTTTTACGTGTTTCATTCTCCCACTTTCGTTAACGAATCTTACGACAAAACGGGTACACGTTTGGGGAGAGAGAGCTTAGACAGATTTCGCGTATCAAATTCGGGCACAGGTGTCACAGGCAAAGGAATGGGCATGGGATAATCAAAAAAGAGACAACTTGGGGATTCTGAGATACTGGGACTCCGATCCATACCTGTTCTCAAAATGGCTTCTGTTTTTTCATATGCGGGCTTGTAAAGGAAAGGGAACGAGGGTGCACAGATACACCAGTCACCTGGCAATAGCAGAATGAAGATATGTGCATTATTCATTTCCTGGTCTCCCCAATACAGCGGTCGGTTCAAGATGAGACGTGACGAGACGTGATCTCATTTTGGTCTCGTTGGTAAGGTAAGGTCTCTCTGTGCATCAGGAACAGCCCAATATCTACCTAGGAAGGGAGTTTCCTGGCGAGTCACTGACTGCAGCTGGGCTTGGTGACTCTGGGCAGGGGAGCTGGGCTGCGGTGTGGCGTGGCGTGGCTACCTAGGCGTGGCTACCTAGGCGTGGCGTGTTGACAATGATACAAAAAGGGAAGGAACGATTCTGTCCCGGCAGCAAGCGAGCACCATCCTTACCTACCTTACCTACACCTGCACCTGTACCTGTACCTGTACCTGGTACAGTTCTTATCTATGCATGCCCCAATCTACCCTCTCTCCTCTTCTAACCTCCACTCCCATCCTCTCCAGACATCCTCCGGATATCAGATTTGTCAACACTTCAACGACACCACCACGTCCAAAAGGCACAATGGTCAAAACAATGACGAAGCGCAAGTCCGAAAGTGAGTTGCTGCCGGTGCCCCGGTGCCCTGTCGGTGTCCCGTCTCAAGATCCTGCCCGGGAGAGAAGCCCCAGCGACTAACGCTTGACAGGCGCACTGCCCACTGGTAGAAGCAAGTATCGCAAGACCTCTGCCAGGACAGAAAATGCGTCAGACTCGGTAGGAGATGAGTCCAGCGACTATTTATTCGTCGACCAAAAGCCTGCCGCCCCCAAACATGTCAAGAAGAGCTCGTTGAAGTCGCGCAAGTCAGAGCCTATCAAGCGCGCTACCCGATCAGACGAGTACGAGGAAGATGAAGGACGCTTGGGAAGCAAGTATGCACAACGCCGACCAACGCGACGCTGTCCTCTTTATGAGACTATCTGCTAATCCTTCCCAGGCAATTCCTTGCAATGGTTGAGTTCTACGGCGAGCACAAGAAAAACAAACGAGCAACTAAAGCTGCCACAAACTACATCGGCGTATTTGAAAGTAAGGTCGGCAAGTCTGAGGAATCGTTGAAGAAACGTCTTCATGATCTTGGCACCGAAACGTATGAGATGATACCCAAGTAGCCCCCACAGTATTTGACCTCTGAACTGACCTTGTATAGTAGCAAGCAAGACTCAGATTTCACAGAAACATTCCAGGATGCGTACGCCGCCTCACGGCCATTGCCCTCAGCCGTAGATGGTGAATCTAAAGCACGATCGAAGGACATCTCGTTCGCTACTATTTTTGATAGAAGCCAAGAAATAATCGCGGGTGCTAAACTCATTGTTGAGAAGTTTGATAACGCCTGCCAGAAAACTTCCAGGGTAAAGACATTGAAATTGGCCGATAACGACTGGGAGCATGAGAATGTGCAGACTGCACAGATTCTGGCGATTGGACATCAAGTCGGCTTGGACAAGTACGAGACAATGTTGACGGGATCTAGTGGGCCAGATATTGAAGAGGAGGATTCGGTCTCTGCCAATCTCATATACCCGGAGACTGAGGGCAATATGACTATTCCATGGGGAGGCATTGCTAAGAAGAGCGAAAAGACGATGCGAAAGTTGCTCAAGGCTATTGTTGTGGAATCAATCTGAAGCAGGGCAAGTTGACTTGAGAGAGAAGCAGTGATATTTGCTAGTTCACAATGCTGTCGAATTTGCTGAAGCTGAGCTACTTTTTGAGCTATAGATACTTATGTATTTCAGAATCCTTCAATGGAAGTTGTTTATACAAGTCGTCTCTCTGATCCGTCACCTTTACACAGATTTCTTTCTCTGCAGTCTAATGACAATACTTGATCGAATTAAGCCTGAAAACAGATCTCTACCATGTATTCACTAAACTTCTTTTCGCTTCAAAACGGCGTTCATGGGCTCTTTTTCCCAGGCCCAGAAAATCTTCTGAGAAGTCCACACATTGGGCGTACTTCCCTTGGGAAGCCTCAAATCAAAATTCCACAGCAATCTCGTCATGATGGAACGTAGTTCGAACCAAGCAAGCTGCTGCCCAAGACAACCATGCAAACCAACGCTGAATGGATGGAATGCATCATGTTTATCGTTGACATACGGAGATGACTCGTCGCCAACCCTTCGGAGCCACCGCTCAGGAATGAACTCATCAGGCGAAACGAAGTTCTCCTTCGACCTGAACATTGAGAAACACGAAATTCCCACCGTGACCCCTTCTGGTACCATATATCCCGCAACGACAACGCCACCCTTTGGCACTTCTCGATGCATGTTATCTGGTATAGGAGGACACAGGCGCATTCCTTCTTGCAATACAGCTGTGAGGTACGGCAGGTCTTTCGTGGTTCGACCAGAGATCTCGGATTCCGACGCGAAAGACGATCTGAGTTCTTCAACGAGTCGCTCCATTTGCTTCGGATGAGAGAGTAGGTTGTTGATGGTGCCAGTTAGAGCAGCAGTCAACGTCTCGCTGCCTGCAACGATCAAAGCCATCGAGTTCGTTATCATCTCTGCTTCAGAGATGCCTGTTTCTGGGGATGAAGTATTATGCTGCATGATATATGACATGATATCTGCTCTGTCTGTTTTCCGTCGGAGTCGTGATTTGACGTTCGTTTCGGAGGTTGATAAGACCAAATTCAGTCCGGCGAGCGCTGATTTGGGGGTGATGTACGAGACCAGTCTTTCCAGGAAGGGATAATAGCTCAATGCTGCAGCGACCATCAAAGCTTGGAACTGCAGAATAACAGTAATCCAAGGATGATAATCTTGCTTCTCCAAACACTGGAAAGACTCTCCCCATCCGAGATCACTGATGATATCGAACGTCGCGAAGTTGAGCCAGCGTACGATGTCAACCACGGTCTCGCCTCCATCACTCTCAATCTCTCTCCCAAGACTTTCAATCAAATCGTTGACATACTTTCCTACAATCGGCTCATACAAATTGACAGCTTTCTCCGAAAAAGCAGGCGCAAGGACTTTCCTGAAGCGCACATGGTCCTCAACAGAAGCGGAGATTAGGCTATCTGCTTGCACACCGGGAGGTTTGCCGCGCCATTGAGAGGGTCGGATGAAGGCTTTGTTTTGGTAGATGGCTTTCCAGGCTGAGAGGTCGGTGAATGAAAGCTCTGACGGGCTGATGCGAACGATGGGACCATACTCTGTATGTAGGTCTTTGACAGTGTGGGGAAGACGGCCGATGAGCATGGAGTGGAGGAAGGGTGCGTGGAAGGCTCTAAATGCGAGAGGGCCGGGGAAGGGCGAGAGGGGGTGGAGGCAGAGGTTGTAGAGGGCTGTGCTGAGAATGTACTTTTGCTTTGATGAGCATTTTGGTGGTGAGGAGTTGCTGCTCTCGAATAGGACTTACTGTTAATATGGCAATGCCAATAAGCACCAGTGCTGTGGGATATCCGAGACTCATTATGATGAGAATTCTAGGAGTGTCATTTCTCCCGAACCTGTCAACATTAAGGACAATTCGAAGTACTTATACGAATCGGTGACATTGAACTAGTCGCTGGCTGACTTATATTGGGACATTCTGCTTCAGACTAGAAGACCAACACATTTCTCGGAATCGAAACGCGTCTATGCCATCTAACTGTATCCAATATCCAGCGGGGACCTTGCATGGGGCGGCTGCATGCCGCTGGTGCATGGAGCCAGTCGCTGGTGAGATTTTAGGGGTTCACGTCAGATTCGCTAAAATCATGGTATACAAACACTGGTTTTCCAAGTGTCACACTGTTTGGTCGGGTTACCAGAGACATATACTTGATACCATTGTGCATTTATAGACCTGAGTACTGATTGGAAGTCATCAATGCCTCGGAGAAATTCTGAGTATGTATCATTTAAATGGTTTTCTCGGCAAAGCCAGGGCCACCTTTCCATCGCAAATGTATGACTCTTCTTTCAGATCGCCGGCAAGTTACAGAAGATGTAACGTTAAGGTCAGTTTCTAAATCACTTCTTGCAATCCGTTCGTTCCTGCATTGACTTTCTTTTTTTCTCGAAGCTTTACTAGATCGCTCTGAAAGCAGAATTCCCCCAAGTTAAAGCCATCTTAGACATATAATGGCCATCATTCTATAACAGAAGAGTCGATCTATTGTTGCTGTACTGCGCATCAAATCATTCTGTCTTTTGTTCTTTAACTGGTATCGGAACATGCTAGTAATGTTCTGTCAGAGTAATCTGTCAACCGTTCAATTCCTGCCTACACCATCAAACAAAGCCCGAAAGACTTGTTGGAGGCTACAGAGATTGGATTTGCAAGACACGATCTCTTTTCTCGTGCCACAAAGTCGCCAGAAACTGAACGAGCGTACATAGAACCACTTGCTTTGACTGTAAGGTATATATCTTTTCCGTATTCTACATTCCTCCCAGAAGCACCCCCCAGGCATCTCATAGCAATCCACTCTTCCAACACCAGCACCATGAGTACCAATACCCCGATTCTCAGACCTGCCCCGGACGGAACTTTACCTCTTCCAACCTTCCTCGGCGTACTTAGCCAATATGGAACCTTCAGGTCACTCGCGAGATGCCTCGATACGCGGGATATGTTCAACCTCAGACTGGTATCGAAAGAGCTCGTCGACAATTACAAGGCTTACATTCACGTACGGTGGGACCCAAATCGACGGCAGAAACGTTTTGTCAACAAGCCAGAGGATTTTCGATCGATGATGGGACGCTGCGACGCCATCATTAGCGGGAGTTTCGTCCTCCAATTTCTGGACGATGTGACTTGGCTGGAATCGGGTATCGACATCTTCATGCCGAAGGGGAATGCGACAGACTTCGGGGACTACTTTGTGGAGAAGGAGGGATACAAGTTTGTGTGAGAGAATGCGGCAGCAGACGAGTATATTGCTCATAACATTGAGAAGGTGAGGCCTCAGAGATCCTTGAGATATATTAGAACCGAAACTGACGAGTGCATGTTGCACGGCAGACCACCACGTATAGTCATTGCGTTGCCAAGCAGGACCGCACGGAGATAATCCAAGTCATAGCCACGCAAAAGGCACCGATCCTGTGCCTTCTAAATGGATTCTGCACTACGGCTGAATGAATATCATGACTTGGAGCAACGTCTACTCGGTCTTTCTGGAGCACACTTTTCTGGAACCACGTACACAATACCGCCTCAAGTCCCTAGAAAAATGCTCTGCAAAGCACATGACCAAATACGCCTCCAGAGGCTGGAAGACTATGGGAATCATGCTAAAACCAGAGCCGTCTTCGGGATCCATTCGAACAAACACTGTACGATGGGTAGGAGATTCAAAATCTTGGAAGTTGATCTTAGATGTAACCGGTGTCGATCCATCATCGACGCCAGATTGTGCCATCGAGCACTCATACTTCTACCTAAACAATATTGCCACGCTATACTACATCTGCGAGGCTACCGAATATCGGAACGATGTCCTGAAGTACAGATATACAAGGAGTGTCGGTCACGCTTATCAACACTCCAACACCTTCTAGGCATTCATCGGACACAGACTCAGGATTGTGACAGTCGCTGAGCTTTTGAGACTCAACCCACAAGATATCCCAGAGAACGTAGTTTTACCAACACTAAGCGAGATGATGAGCCCAAAATACCCAATGTACACGTTTATGGAGATAATTCCGATGCCCGAGTCGTGGAACTACATTGACTCTCAGATCCCAAATTGGAGCAAGGAGTGGGAAGCTGAAGCCCTCGCAGATGATAAGAAAACCGCTCAGGTGAAGGCAGCCGGCGGACCCCAGCCTGACGTCGGAGCCAATGGTGCTGGCGGGGTCTCAGCCAGAGGTGGAGATTCTGGAAGAAACTTGTAAGAAAGTTGCAACATGTGCAAGAATGACTGTGTTGTTTCTTGAAGGGTGCATGTCAGCATTCTTGCGGATGATCTGTATTATACTTAGAGTGCGAGGGGAGCATTGGAAAAGTGAGCGAGAGAGATTGCGGTTGATGGAATATGATTGATGGCTGAGCAGAGTACGGGAGACCAAGCATACAGTTCTATGTAATAAAGGAGAAGAGGAGACATTGGTTTTCCCGACACGTACGGAGAACCATGTGTTCTCAGAGGGTAATCTTAGATTATTTACAATACCTAAGCGAGACTGCTGAGCGAAACTCACTGACCGGAGGGTTTCTTTCGGGGCAGACCTAAGGATTCTGCATGATGTACAGTATCCACGGGCATAACATAGATTGGCTCATGGTATAGCGATAGTGTTTGAAGCTGAGCTACAAAGAAGTATGCATGGCATCGGGCAAGGCGAATGTCCATGACTTCCCTGGCATCCCTTTGCAAAGGAGTAGTGTGTGAAATGTATTGATCAATTTTGACTTAGTCAACCTTCACACGGAGTAGATTTCTTAGCTGCTGTATATAATAGTCTTCAACTAGCTCCGATATTCATCAGGGGTGACGATAGCCACAGCAGCCATCTGCTCCACCAATTCTCGCTCAGAATTCTATTTCTCCCACTCATCGCACCACGCCGGAATGTGCTCGTCGTAGAACTTCCAAGTGTCCGGTTTGACAAAACCTGCCATGAATCTGCTGATTCCTGAATGCCAAGGGTCTTCCACTGGAAAGTCTAAGGATGCTGGACGTATCTCCGCGTCCAAGTTTCTCAATGCATGTACAAGCAAGCTATGCAACCTCGTAGTCATGAAATCCCGCCAGAAATTTGCCTTTCCAGGCGAAAATGTATACTTGTACTTGAGAACATGAGTCGTAAGATCGTATGCGACGGATTCGTAAGTCGCTTCCCTGCCATTCGTGCCTACAATATCTTTAAGTTGATAAGCCCTTGTGGATGATTCACTAAGTGCTTCAAAAGTCGATTGATATTCCATCTCTCTCTAGTATGAGCAGCATAGTTGTCCAATAGCCTCTTACTTGCTCGTCGGAGAGCGAACAGAGTAGCGGTGTCCAAACGACAACAGAGCGCACTGAAGATGCCATACTGCCCAAGCACTCCAAGCAGGTTTTGACCCTCCCGCGATTGTACAGATAAACTCACGCTTGTCATCTTGATTTTCGGTTCCGTATGCATTCCGGAACAAAAGACGAATACAGGGGTCTCGGATGCATAGGACGAGGATGCCATATATCACATGATTCGCTAAGTCATCTTCGTGCCCCAAAGTCGTCGGGGCAAATGGAGGTTATTTGAGAAGTAATGATTTGTCCTGCACGATAATTAGTCCCTTGGTAGAGCATTAGTTGCTGAAAAACCGTGGGAATCGTAACAACCGTCTGTGATGTACTATTGTCAGTTACATCGTTTCATAAAAATTGTCAACGCGTCGAACTCATAAAAGCATCACGCTTCACTGGAATCTCAAACCAAAGATACCACATTAAAGATTGACATTAAACATTCAAATATATCGTAAGAGTCATCTCCAAACGCTCCGCAGTAACCTATCCTACACCCCATACTGTGCAAAAATGCTTTGTGTTGCCGAATTCTCAAACGCATCGTCAACATTCAACTATCATCTAAGCAAGTTGACCTCTAACAACTCCCAATGGGAACAAGTTGGTGTGTGCATCGGTGAAGAAGCCAGCTGGGTTAGCCTCGATCTGAGCCAGCTTGAAGCCAATACCAGTATCCTGTCCATTGGGGCCGTTCAATCCGGTGGTGAAGGGACCAGTCATGCAGCCAGTGCTGACACGCTTCTTGTCGTCACCCTGAGGATTGGGGAAAGCAAGACGGGGTGGGCCTGATGCGCCACGAGCTGCTTCGTGGATGTGAGTAGCCGTGCGAGCGGGTGAGAGATATGTGCCTGCTACATTGAGAAGCGTGATTTCCTGACAGCCTTGTTAGTTTTTGTTATCAATCTGGTACGCTGGAAATGACTTACCCAGCAGATTCTCTCGGTCTTGGAGTTGATTCCATAGTTGTAGTATCCAACAGCATCGGCTGGACCTGGTACAGAAACAGTGCCGTTGCGGACTTCAGCACCAACAGCTGTAATATGGTATCTGCTGGTGAATTCTGGTTCGTCGTCTTTCTCGTCATCATCGCCCTTTGGTGGTGGTGGGTAATGCTCGAGGTTCTCGCCAGTTCCCTTGGGGTAGTCGACGTTCTCCCAACCTCCAGGAGGAGGTGGATAGTGCTCAAGGTTCTCGCCGGTCCCCTTGGGATAGTCGACGTTCTCCCAACCTCCGGGAGGAGCTGGATAGTGCTCGAGATTCTCGCCTGTGCCCTTGGGATAGTCTACACTTTCCCATCCGCCCTTGGGCGGACCGTATTTGATGTCTGTGGGAGCTGAGAGGACTGGTGCTGCGAGGAGCGTAGCAACGGAAGCGACTGTGCTGAACTTCATCGTGATTATGTGTTGATGTTGAAAATTGTGTAGGTACGGAAGTGATTGTTATTAATGTGTGTAGGAGTTATTTAGAAGTGATTATTAGGATAGTGATGAGAAGGACTTGACTTCACTTATATAGAGAACAGTAGGCTTTAAGGTAGTGAAAATGATGTATAGTAAGATATACTTGCCGAGCTTTGGATATCTTATGGTGTCGTCACTGAGGCTGAGCACAAGGAAAGCCAAGCCCGGAACCAGATGTGAATATTGATTTTACTGCATTTCGGGAGACGTTCTGCTGCTTGGCTACAAGCAGTCAGACCCTCGACCTACACCAAAGTTCCAATTACGGAGGACAAAGCTGGACTAAAAGTACCCCGCGAACTCAGCCAAGAGATAATACGCGATCGTCGGAGGCAGTCAGACAGGACAGCGGGCTGACGGCGGCATAGATAGAGCAGTCTTCCAGCATTGGCATTGAGAGGCATCGTCAGAATGGTAGACGCGATCTCTAGAGAGACCGTCAGCCAAGGTCGATTGGCGCTAGAGAGGCTCTTAAAAATCCGCCAACCCGGAATCGGATTAAGCTTATTCTTCTGGACCCAAGATCAAAGACCCTTTGGTCTTTGCCAAGAAAGTTTTTAGCTCAATTCGACCTATGAGCCCGATGAAGGTTGGCCACACCTCGTACTGGTGATGCTCATCGCGGGGTTTCCATCATCCGAAAGCTGGGCGATGCATATAGAAAGGAACATGACAAATGGAGAATCGCACTTGGGGTAAAGATGTAGGGCTTTCTGATGCCATAGGACATCTGACTCTAAAGTTTTTGAGTGGAGTTCTTGGATTGTTCCTGGGCTTCGCATTGGCAAGCCTGAGAAGGGAAAGGCTCGAAAGCATGCCAACATCTAAAGCAGTACCATCTCGATCTGCTTGGATCGTCGACATCAAAAGCGCAACTGCAAACTTTGGATCAAAGGCAACGCAGTGGCTGAGCAACTTCCAGAACTCTGTCAATGTCCAGCAATCGGATTAGCAGCATCCGGTCCTGTGTGCGGATCGCCGGCCTTGGTAAAAATTTCTTATTTCATGATCCGCCGTAGTATCTGACAAGTAACCTCTCTCTGTGTTGTACAAGATTGTCTCGGACTCGGAGCGCACGGCAGAGCTTCTTCTCTTTCCACCCCAAATTATCATCCAGCAGCAATTGAGTATAAGCGAAAACACTGGCATCGAACAATGCTGGTTTGTCGTTGCCAAAGAACCATGAATCTTCTCCAAGCAGAATCGAGAGAGCTTCGAATGCCTTGTCAGCCTCGCTGTATAAGTCGTCCGTGTCTATAATTGGTGTGTGTTTCAGAAGTTCCGCTTCGGCCGCATTTCGCAATTGATATGATATTGACGTTCGAACTACTGGATTTGACGAAGTTGAAGCGATATAGAGTGGGTAGGCAACTGCATCGAAATTTAGAGGTTCCAAATAGAGAGTGAAAAGCTGGAGGAGTGATTAGAAGGAATGCACAAAGCTATAGTTAGGGTTGCACCTACCCAAGCATTCCGTATCCGGTGGTCGAGCAGAGACTGATAAGCCGAATACCGCATGCTGGGGGACTCCTCAACAATGCCGCCGTGTTCTGTAGCATATTTGACGAACTTGTTCGAAGGTACGGGGAGGAGTGATTCTTGTGAACTGTCTGAGCTGCGCACTGCTGGAAGTAGGAATGGTAGAGCGCCGGTAGGAGAGGCGTGGTTGTTGGAAGAAATGAGACGGTGGTCAACTCCTGCAATATTCAGGAAAGTCTACAAGTTGTTAACCTCGACGCCCCTTATGAAAGCTGTCTAACTGACCTGCCACTTCAGACAGCTAGGATTGAAAGATGGTCTCCCCGCTGCGGCATCCTGACCCTTACTAAACACATAGAGACTTGGTATCCTCGCAGACTTTGGTGCCCGTGGTGGAAGCGGATTTGCTGGATATACCACAACTGGTACAAGGTCGAATAACTTCTTGATGGGAGCTGGAATTGAGAAGATCTCTCTCACTTTCCCCGTCTGCCGTGCGAATGACGTCTGAGTATCATCGCTGGGTGTCCTTTCGTCTATCTGGCTCTTCTCAGAAGTCTTTTTGGGCGGCATTGGGAGGAATTGGGTGAACTATCCCGAAGAATTGATGCGCGTCGCGACTTGCGATACTGCATACAGCTAGAAGGTTTCGGGTTATTCTGCCGGCCCTTCTGACCGCCTCTCGAGACTCGGGGCCACGGCGCCTTATTCCGAACTTTAACCCGCCGCCCAGGAAGTAAGACTACCTCGTCAATCGCACCTACACTTGCGAGTACCGTGAGTATTCTTCAATACCCTCTCTATGCATACTTCATCATTCGGACCCTTTGTAGTTGAAAAAGAGGAGAGTCTTCAAGTTCGCAAGATTGTATGCTTGTAGTGTCGTGGTTTTTATTTTTTTTATTTTTTAAAAAACCCACGACGTTCCCGGAAGGGAATTTTGGTATTTCTTTCGAAAAAGTCGAAGTTGTCGCTTTCTCCCAAGAGGCACCGGTGGAATCAATTGTGTCACTGCTACAAGCAACCCAAGGTGGTGGGTGACTAGCTACAGATTTCGCTCTCTCTCCGTACTTGCTTCTACTATCAGCCAAATATATGTTTCTTTCATTTCTGTCCTAAAGACTTTTATTGTCCATATACAATGTCTATGATGCCATTATTATCCATCTTGAGTTTCTGGTAGTGTTTTGTTAGTGATCGCCCGTACCTTCTGGCATACAGGGTAAGTGAAGACTGAAACCCCTTGCTGTAGGACAATCTCAATCACGATCTTCACAATCAGTTAGTTAGTGGAGAGGGGCAGTGGGGTGATGCCCACGTTTCTCGGCCTCATTAATTGCCTCAATCATGCAGGAAGAAGTTGCGCCACCGCTGCCATCAGATATTTTGATTTTGTCAAGTACGAAAGTACAAGGTGTCACTTCATGGCAGTATCTTGGGGCATGATTTATTTGTTTTGAAGCCTGGCTGGCTCGTCCCTCGATCTCCCAGAGTTCGCTTCTGGAGATCTGCAGCTTCATGCCCCTTCTTGGCCAGTCTAACCTCCACACTTCTCTCGTCTCTCCAGCGTAGGTACGGAGTATGCGTGGGGAAAAGCACAGACGAGGGCGGGATTCTGCCCGTTCATGTCAGGGCTGTGACGCTGACGCTGCATCCAGCGATGCGCGCCAACTGATACCGTCAGAGAGCGCCTCCGGGCCTCATACTTCCTGCAATGCACCCTGCTTGATGTGGCATCTTGCCAGCGATCTCCTTTCTATCTTTCGTTGCTCCTGGATAAATCTGACCCTTCCTGCATTTCTCCATATTATCTTGCATCGTCGCACGACCTCGGTCTTTCTCACTCAGCAGCACTGCGGAGAAATAGGGTTTCTGAGTCGAGTGAAGCGTCTGCAAACGTCAAAACCCCGGCATCTGCTCTCCACTTTAGCCTGATTTATTCCGGCGTCAACCCGAGGTTCATAAAGAGGCAGACACACGGCTGCCTTTTTCCCAGACTACTTGTTATCTTCCGCCGCACGATTACTTCTTCCTTTCGTCAAACCTCACTCCATCATCATCTCGAACCCTCGCTCGGCCATCTTCCTTTCCAACTTTGAACAACACGAGATCTCATTTGGAATCTATACTCGGCTGTTATTCTGCCAGCCTCGAGCATAGATCTACCGAGTTGACTTCTACCCCACCAAGCCTTCAGTTTCACGATAACGTCAAAGATGGAAGCACCTCTTTCCTCTCCTCGCCTGCCTTCGCAAAACCAAGGCTCCTACTTCTCCTCTGCAAACTCTTCCGCTCAATCCAGCGGTCCAACATCCGCACCACAATCCCAAACACAACAACACCAACAGCAATTACCACAGCCTCCTCCCGTCCAGCCTCGCACGAACGACGCAACGTCGCCCTTCCTCCGAGACTTCAACTTGGTAGCCGAGGCAGCGAAACGAGCACAGATGGCATGTCTGATGCGGGATTTGGAAGGTGTGGCGATTTGATGTGGAGAGAAGGAAGTGGACTTTTCGGTCCGTATTCGGTCGGGGAGGAACCTCGGGATGAAGAGGGGCGAGATTGAAGATGAAAGATAAACCACCATTCAATGCACGTCAGACCCAAGCTGGGGACTGCCTGGAGGCGACGAGCCAGGGATAAGAAAGTGGTTCTGTCAACAGGAGCACGTATGCGTGTTCGAATATTTGGAAATTTCCCTACTCTCATTTTTGCCGAGCACATGCAACACAGGACGGGTTGGTCGGGTATTAGAAGGAAGGGCACTCTCGTTCGATCCCCACGGAAAGAGGAGGGATCTAAGGCTTATCGATCGTGCGATTGTTGCAGCATATCAAGGCGTTCAATTGCACCGGAGTTTCATGGCGTCATGGGGGACATATATCAAATCAGCGCCACTTCATTTTCAGGATTTTTGCTCTCACAGAAGAGAGAATGGGAGTTGCCATTCTTCAGGCAATAGAATATGAAACTAGTCAGCTAAGAAAGGTGTTCCGTGTTATTAGACGCCAGAATCACTAATAATGCAAGACTTTTATCCATGAGATCTTCACATTTCGTTCTATGGAGCCGAACGTCACAACTCCACTATATGATTGACATGACTTTGGCCGCCGAAAGTTGGCCATTATTTTCTTTGCACAACACAACCAAAATTATGTTCGTTCATTTAATATGACTTCGTGCGCAACGATTTCTGTCCTCTTGCCAAGCATTCTCCAACCTCTGCACGAGTTTTCCATCATCTAGGCGACCTACATCTGTTTGCGAGCAGATGCATCAAGCTAGATTTCTCAAACCAACAACACTAAAGAAGCACATCCAAACAAAACCTAAAATCTGTCCTTTCTACCTTGCGATCCACTTTGAGCTGAATGTTGGAAGCTATTTTTTTCCACTTCTCGTCGAGCCGACTTTCCTCTCGAGTCCTGCTGGCATTGTACTTGCAGCTGCTCTTCCTGCAAGCAACAACACTAGACCAGCATCTAGCTTGCCCAATACTGGAGAATCTCACACCCCTGACAAGAAAAAACCAATACAAAGCTCACATCGACTCATCAATTAGCGTTGCCTTCCTGTCCACATCTCACTCACTCAATCAGAATTGGCCGTTGAAGCAAAAGGGCAAGGACAGGAAGTTTGCATGGTAGCTTTAGACTACTAGAACCGTAGAATCCAAGAATTGTCATGGTACACAGTGGTCTGTTTACTTACTGTACTTATCAAAGCCTAGAGACTCCCCCAATATCACCTCGCCAAATCTCACATCTCCTTGTGTCTTCTCAGGATTACCCAGAGACTGTTCGCTCTACTGTTCCATTTCAAGAGGACAATATGCAAGATTCTTTCCCAGTAGCGGCTAGGGTAAGAGCCAGCATCAACATCCGAAGTCGTATAACCGAAAGTCGATCAGGCAACTTTCTTCCTTGCTTTCCCACAACCCTGGAAACTTGACATGCCAGTCGCCCATTCCGCCTTGACTCGACTTTATACGACATCCAGATAAGACAGATCAATGAAGCGATGTGCAGTAGTGTAGTTGAAATAGTATTCCTAGTATCGACATCTAGACAGGTCGCAGTCAGCGACCAGAGACAAGCACACGCCATCCGTCCAACCATCCATCCAACCAGCCTAGCAACCAGCCTAGCAACCAGCCAGCTAAAAGCTCAAGCAAGGCAAGACGCTCAGCCAGTAACACCTATTGATCTATCGATCCCCAGTCTAAGCTACGCAGCGTAAAGGTCTGTCGAAAGCAGACCATTCCATAATCTCGTAAAGCCAATAAAAGAGCGCCGCAAAAGTCAGGAACAGCAGAAACCCGCCCAGGCTTGAGTGCTTGCTCGCCAGAACCTCATCCCAGATAGACCCGGCCGACTGCCTGTGCGACTGAAAGACAATGAGAAGCGAGTCAGATCCAGTACACCATTCCCACAATGTATGCAAAGAGAAAGGAAAGTGAACGCCGTTGAAGAAGATGTCTTCTATGAGTAAGAATTCGAGTCGCTATCCGCCGAAGTTGGTGTTGCAAAATACTGCTTTCTACGCGTATGTATCGTTGGTGGGCTTGACTTTGACGAAGTCGTCTATACTGACAAAAGCACCAGGACCACCAGCTTCTCCGAGCTCTTCGAGAAGGACAGTACTCTGTTGTATCAGCTTTTCGAGTGCAGCAGTTGATGATTTGCCGAGAGATACTGTCAATAATTAGCCTCCAAGAACGATAGCTATGTTAATGCATAGACTTACGTAGGATGGCAGAGTTAAGCTCCTCCGCGACTGCTGCACGTCCACTAGGATCAAGTAGATGCGCGACCTCTTTGGCATTAAGTGGATCTGTGTATGCCATCAACGCAAATGCCTCTTCAAGCGCCTTGCCTATCTCTCTCCGTGGATCATCTTTGTACTCTGCTTGGAGATCTTGGCCGAATTTCAAGGTATCTTGAAGCAGCCTTTGATACTCCATGTGATTCTCGGTCGAGTCCTCCGTGTCCATCCGGTCCCAGTTGTTGGCTTGGCTTTGATGATCATCTAGGTCCATTCCCTGAGCCACCTCGTCATACCAGTCTCCGTTGTGACCGTTGCTCTTCTTGACACCATTCGAATGAGTTGAGTTCTGCATCTCTGCACCTAGACGGATCATCTCAATGAATCTTGAGCCAGATTAGCACATAGCTTAGGCTGGGGGAGAATCGTGATTGAGGCTCATACCTTCTACATTTCAGTCGAAATGACACATGCTCGTTGTCCTTCAGCACATTCGGATAGAAGGCATGGGTATATTTGAGAGCCTTCTCGATATCTCCCTCCAAAACAGCCTTTCTGATTCCTGTCTCTGCGTTAGCGTTGGAGATTGCGCATACGACGACAAACCTACGTTGTCGATGACCTGCATCTTCGTCCTCTTTCACGTCGACTCCATCTATGATGGCATTCGGATCTAAACTCAGTGCTTTCTTTTCTGAATGGACTTCTTCCGCAAAGGCTCTGGCGGTTTCGACATAGCCATCATGTGTGAGGAACTGGAGAACCTGCGAGAACGAGTCAGCTAGGCGGAGGATATACAGGAGGTACACGTCAACATACCAACGACTGAATCAAGTCGGTCTCGCTCAGGGGCGGCGCAAGCTTCACGGTGCTAGTCATCTCGATCTGCTGCCTAATTTGCTTTCTTTCTTGCTGTTTTTCAAAGTCAGTCATTGTGTTCACATCTCTGGGTTTTGGCAGCGAATCTCTCCGAGGTAGCAGAGGGGAAGGAGACGAAGTTTCGGGACTGTAGTCCCCTAATCCGCGCATCCCAGGATATTGGCTGAGATAGACCGGAATTCTGTATCCCCGCCTCGATGGGTTGTCTGCTCTGGTATCATTGTCCAGTTCTCGCGAATAGGCCAATGCCGCTCTATTCCTGGCGAGTTCAGCGAATAGATCATTGGCTGTGACAGTTGCTGGCTCCCGACCGTTCGACACCAAGCTGAGGCGTGCTGCTTCTTCTTCAGGCTCCATCTGGGACCTGATAGCTGCAAGTGTTGGGAATAATTCTGCACTGATACGATCTCCTAGATCATCCAAGGCACGTTCACTTGCTGCGATTCGACTCCAATGAATGGCGCGAACCGGACTTGTAGATGCCAATAATGAAGTTCGATGCTCGTCGATACCAGCAGCAATACGTATGATATGCCGTTCGGTATTATTCAAAGTCCTCCTCCTGGATTGTCTTTCCAAAGTCTGAAGCAGTAATATCGTACGTGCGCTCCTAGGTGGATTCTCGATCACTGGTGCTCTGACGTTGAAGACGAAGTTGATGGCAGCTGAACCCGTTCGTTCCGCCTGCCACGTACCGTTGGGAATCGCTCCGTTATTTACTGAACGAGGCGATGGTGTTACCAACGGAGGTGGTTCGTCGTCCAACTGTGACTCGTCAAGAAGCCCTAGAGACGCCGCGACTACCGTTCCGGGATTCGATGCTTGTAGTTCTTGTTGCGGTCCAGAAATGTTCGAACCAGCTGGGGAGGGATCGCTGCCAATAGAACCAAAAGAAGCTTGAGGATAAGAAAAATTGCTACTTGCCGACATCATGCCATCTATGTCAAAGACAAATGGACTTTGCCCAAAATTTACTCGGATGTGCTCTCCTGACTTCTTCATGCCCACCGAGGGATAGAGCTTCTCCTTGTTGATATCACGGAAGGCAGTACCTTGACATTGTTAGAAAAGTTCAAGGTTTCTAGATTTGGCAGTAACGAACCTAGATGATCTCCGTTCTTCGTGAAGAAAGCGGAGTTCGATCTGAAATTAATGCCACATCCTATAATATCTCCAGCGTTAAATGGTGGTCCGTAGTGTTTACCTGAGCTGTTACAGCAGAACGAGTGACCGTCATCTCCGTGGTAAGCCCAAGATTCTGGTTCCCATCCAGGTAACCGTGATAGCGGGACGTTCTTGCTTGAGAATCCAATACCAATAGAGCTCCTAAATGTCGGGTTAGAAACATAGCTTCTGATATATTGACAAGTATAGACATACTCTTCTCTCTTTCTAGATATTATAGTCACCTCAAAATAGTAGATTCCACATTGAGGAGGCATGGGATGGTCCGCCCGTATAGCACAAGCCTCCAAGTCTCTATCTCGATCAGATTTTGGCCCCGTAAACTTGACTTCCTGCCCATCTGACAAGACTTCCAGCCCTCCGTACTTGTCTTGACTATTCCATCTTGACGGTAAGGGAGCCAGTACTTCGTCATCGGCCGGTGGCGCTTTCTCAATCAAGTCATATGTCATGCCTCGATGTGAAGGAGCTATCTTCGTATGTAGATTTATACTGCTGGCACTCGTCGAAAGAGATCCTGGCTGGGATGATTGTGTGGAGTGCCCTTCCTTATGTGCCGCAACCTTCGCTCTGTGCGCATCCTCCAACCGCTGTACATATTTCGATCCCTTCAGGTATGATGGCGTGAAGAACTGGTCGCCATGTCCGCCACCGAGACCACCATACCCATATCCATTAACCAGAGGCCCAAAAGCGCTGGAGAAACTTGGTAATTGTCCGCCACGGCCCCAAGACCCAGACCGCCCATGCGAGCCCCCATTTGTATTGAAGTCCATATCGTATGCTCGAGAATCGTGTCGCGAGTGGCCGCTCAGGTTGTGGTAAGACGTAAAGTCGTAGCCCGGGTCTGCTTCTGGATGTGCCAGGTGGGCAAATGCGCCTGCTCTCATCACCTGCGAATACTGATGGGGACTTCCTAAAGCTGCACCGGAAACGACTGAGGCGTAAGATGATCTTCGTGGCATGAATCCGGATGCCCCAGTTGGCATGTTGGAGCTTGACATATTGAGGCCGTCAAAGCGTCTAGTTGGGCCCCTTGCTCGGCTGACAAGGACAGGAGATTCGCAGAAATGGAAGGGATAGATGATTCGCAAATGTACTCCAGTTCTATGAGTGTCGAAGGCGCCCTCAGATCAAGGCCGGACTATCGTGGGGGGTTGTTGGTGTAGTGAATGTCGTTTCATGGCCAGAAGAAAGCGGTAGAATCAGAATAGATCACGGATAGCTTTACCAAAGCTGCAGACTTGCATGTGCGTCCATCTGAGAAAGTTTTTATTTTGGGAAGTTGAGAGATTCTGGAGAGTTAGGAACATATCATGAATGATGAGGTGCTGGGAGGCCGATGCGGTTGCGACTAGCCACCTGGGTGGGTCTGATCACGAGACGGTTCGAATGACATATTCCATTCCCAACAGAAGCTATAGGAATCAAAAACCTTTCAAGAGAGCTTATACTGAATCTAGATCTTTCAAGTGAATTATCGCTTGCAATTAAGTTACAGTTGCGGACTATTCTTTGGTCTGAATGCTGGGTTCATGTTCCCCGACCATCATCACTTGGACCCTTGCCGGTGCTTGTAAAGAGACAAGGGCAACGTACAAATGACCAGCTGACTAGATTTGTCTATCTATCTTGTTTTTGTATTCAGTCTCCATGTTTTGCTATTAGCTGTATCAGTGTTTCTTGCGTTCCGGCTCAGGCTGACTTGTTTATTATGTTGGCCGTCAAGCAGCCAGCGCAGCAGTGTTGTCTCCACTGCAATGATCCAGACCAGATCAGACCAGACCAAGGCCTCCAGAATCCACCACACCTGCAACATCTCTCACATTTCGACGTATCCTTCAGAGTCCATCTTCTGCTACACATTTTCGAATCTCATCTGATGCATTTGGCCTAAGATCTTATTCATAACAATCGGCATCATCTAAATATGTTACATGAAACCAGCCGTGTATGTTTACAAATCCAAGCAACCGTGCAAGAGACGCCCTCGAGCTGACAGCCTGATAGTGACCACTTGCCAAATTGTGGTGAAAGATATCGGCTCGATTTACATATAGAACCTCCAAGCAGCAGAATATCCGGCTCATTAGATGAAATTCATCATTTCGAGCGTCCAAATCAGAAGTAAAAATACCCTCCCATGATGATCCAGGGACAGTATTTGCAATCATATGTCCCCAAAACATTAGACTTCTCTGGAAATGCAGAAGTGCCTGGCCTATGTAACAAGAGCTTGATGATTGAGAAGAATATAGTGTGTGGACAAGTGAAAGCCAGTAATCCTCTCGGGGAGAATCTATGTTGAAAGTATGTCTTTCAGAGCAAAGACATATGCCACTCATCTGGATGGCAATTGCCTTAAGAAAGCCCAAAATGTTCTAGAAAAGCTTCAATTTGAGACGACGTAGAGACGAACGACTAAGATTCAGAAGAAGGCTGGCTGGCTTTGTCCAAGTCCATCTAACCCTCCATTTGTGCAGAATGAGACTTGCCTCACCCGGCTGAGGAGAGCTTGGAATGAATGCAAATGACAAGGCGAAGTCATCATGAGGTTTGGAAGAGAAGAAGCGAGACTTTCTCACCATGAAGCGGATGATATAAAATGAATATAAGAAATTGGCGTTGCTGACGAAATGACGATACCAACTAACTCCCTCGTAATATTATGCTTGCTTTTGTTCTTGAGCACTGATACAGCGATGCGTCTCTATAATACAATGTGGCCTTTGCCAACACCAACACGAGCTCCAGTCAGTGCCAGAACCAAATGGAAAACGCCTTGATCGCCATTCCCGTTCATTGAAAGCACCTATGCTGTAGAACATCAACGCCCCTAATTTTCCCTATGCCCGTAAAACACGATTGCCATTCGTCGGCAAAAGCAGAATTCCCAAGTAGCCCTCTAAGTACTCGAGACCGGGCCGGAGTCATCTGCAGAAGAGACCCCGGCCACATTATCTGCTTAATTCCACCATGTGTGACAGAATTGTTTTTGTTGTAAGAAAGTATGTACTGATACACTGCTGAAGAAGGAAACTCTATTGTCGATATGAACCCTTTAGGCGGAAGCCTCGACGGCGGGAGCTGGTGTGGCAGGTGTGGCCGAAGAGGGTGGTGGAGGAAGAGATGGGGCCGGCGATGAGACGAGGTTGCTGACGTTGCTCTTCATATCGACATCGACACCATTGTTGCTCTTCTCGCTCTTCTCACTCTCCATCTGACTGTTGTCCTTGTTCTCCTTGCTGCTGCTGTCCCCTGATGTAGAGCTCTCGGAATTGGCTTGGACGGTGATTCGTGGTGGTGCGGTCCATCTTGGAATCTCCCATACAACACCGGTGAAGCTTTTCAACTTGAACGAGCCTTTCTGCCACTTGCGACATGGTTTTCCTGACCGATCAAGAGCGCGAAGTCCGGCATTGATCGCACCTTGGTTGGCTTTTGGTCCGAGTTTGTGGGCTGCGGTGCCATTTGCTGCTCGTGGAGCGCTGGCCGAGTGATCGATCGAACCGTCCTCCCTGTTGAATGATATATTAGCCAATTGATTCTCATAGATGACAGAAAGTTGATGCACCATCATATGGCAAAGTGAGATGATGAACGATGGATGGAACGCGCAAATGAATAGCGACGTGGAAGTTGAACTTACAATCTTGCCTTCTTCTTGGGACCTGGCTTGCCTCGAGGCTTAGGAAGTCCATCAGGACCTAGAGCTGGACCAGATCTCTTGACACCTCTCTTCTTGACGACTTCTGTAGGAGGTGGCATCGAGGAGGGGACAGGAGTGCTCGCAGCAATAGGAGTGTTGGCGGCTGACTCGGAGGGAACGTCGCCGTTCGAGCTGGTCGCGACGGGCAATGTATTCGAGATGGTTGACGATGATTCCTTTGATGGAGATTCCTCCTTCTCGATCTTCGCAATCTTTTCCTCAGCGACTGGAGCAGGTCCAAATCGTTGGAGCAGTTTGGGCGACAGCTTTAACGTGACCATCAAGCTCGCCTTCGAGGATTTTCTTCGGCCGCCAGCAGCAGCACTTGTCTTGGTTGAGGGCGGCATGGTGGTTGTGGGCTTCATGTTGTTGGATGAGGAAGAAAGGAAGAGAGAGGATGGATGACGAGAGAAATTGCCGTTGGTGTTTGCGGACAGGGCTGGCCTAGCTGGTTCGCTGGCTTCTTTGAAGTCGTCACTCCGGTCCAGCACTTCTGGAATTATTGTTCCCCGACGACGACAGGGCGATGCAGGTGAGGTATCGCGGAGATGCGACGCAGGCAATGATGGATTACGGATTGAGGGGGGATGGGATGCGAGATGAAATAGAGAAGGCGAAGCGGAGCGCCATTCTCAAGGTCTCAGGAGGGGAGTCAGGGCATCTTCTTAGAACGAACCGCGCCGACTGACTTGAGTGAGGGTTTGGCACACTTTCCACTCTGCTGGTAAGGAAGTACTGGACGATTGGGGGATGGCCAATCAGGAGCGAGCTGGGGCTGGGTGCCGCAAGCGAAGCGATCCTGGACCAGCAGCGCCAGAGCCAGAGCCACAGCCAGAACCTTTTCTCCTTTGTCAGACCCGAACACCCCTTCCTGCCCGCCCTGCATTGCTTTTGTAGTCCAGAATACCTGAATTTCCGTCACAGTATCATGATTAGATGTGGACTGAATGAGTCCGCTTAATATTTCAATCATCTTGGGATATCTTTACTGAGTTATTCCTGGCGTCGCTGAGGGAGTGGCGGCCCTCGCTCCGTTCCATCCATTCTGTTGGCTTGCTTGCTTTCCACGGGACGCGCAAAGTTTGAGGACTGACCGATCTAGGCACGCATTAGGGATTTATCGTCAAAGTTCCCACTTCTTCCGTCGGACGAGTCCATCCCAGGGCGAAGGGAAGGAAAGGGAAGGGCAATGAAGCCTTCTCACATCATCCGGATCCGGATTACATCAAGCGCACCCCCCCTCCCATCCCATCCTATTCTATCCGGCGAGAGGCGCAATTTCGGACAATGCACGCCATGCTGATAGAAACCTGGAATTATCGGAATGATGTGGGCGATAATCATCGGATCTCAAGCACGCAGCGGTGAGAATCGAGAGGTGTCTAATTCAGAGGCTGGCAACAGTAATCCCGCATGTCTTTCAGCTCATAGATCACCAACCACACCAATCCAAGACTTTGAAAATGCCGGTGCATCGAATCTCTAGGCGATTGAACGCGCTATCTTACGAAAGCTCATTTGTAAACTGTGTGAACTTGACTGCCACCTGAAGGAATTATTGTTCCTCACGACTACTGTACAACTAGCCCAGAACTTTTACAGAATTTCAATGAGTACCTCCATTCAAAAGTAGAGGCAATGCATTGACTCTACCAACGGTTATGCGCCTAGCCACCCATCATACCCAAAAACTCCCCAGTGACTACCCGTTCACGAGAACCTCCCATCCTTGTGTGCAAAATGCATTGTAGAAAACGCCGAACCCGTGCGATTATCATCTTTCATGCAAACCAAATTATCAGCGGTGCCCAAAAAGTTCAAATTCATCTTCATCATCAGCATCATCCTCATCGCAGTCTCCCATTACGGAGTCCTCATCAGATTCGTCTTCGTCCTCCATGTCATCTTCGATGTTCTCAAAGGAAGTCACACTCCGCGGCTCATCTCGCCCCCAGAAATCCATATCATCCTCATCTGCTGAATCGTCTGTCTCAACGGCTTGAGCTGGTGCAGCCTCGTTGAAGAATCCGAGTCCCCGAACTGGAGACACAGATCTGCCTATGCGTGCTCGTCTAGAGTAGGGCTCAAATCTATTTGAGTCTCCTGTCGATGACGAAGACATATGAATATGCGCCGAATGCCTTCTGTGACGAATTGGTCCAGGAGGGGGGTTTAGTGGCGATAGAAAATCCCTGCTTGGCTGCTCGGGGATTGGAGCATGCTCGACCTCTCTGCTTTCAATTGGAGGAACCTCGACCGCTGGATCGCTCAAAATTGACAGTTGAGCAGTGTTATAAGAGTCGCAGATAGCACATTTGAGCCCAAGCCAGTGATACGTAACGGCGCTTTTCGCATAGCAGTCATTGCACGAGACCATGGCCTTGGTGTCCCGAAACTGTGGCGGCATAGGTTGGGCATCGATTGCTCTGTCCAGATTGCGGAATTGTGTTTCCATGTTGACAGTACTCTTGCTGCATATGGGACATTTATAGGACGACTTCATATGTCGATCGTAGCACGCTCTGTGGATGCCATGCCCACAGAGCATGAAGACAACAGGTGAAGGAGAATCAAACATGTACTCTCCACATATAGGACAGTCGCAATCGGACACTCGTTCAATGCACTTATGAGATTTCTCGTTTGCCATTGACATACACGTACCGCAGGTCTGTAGCAGAGTCAGTACCCAATTCGGACAAGGCAATTTCTGCTGATCGTACCTTGCAGTGGAAAACATCTTTTCCCAGACCACGGCCTTTTCTGCATATACCACAATCGTTACAGTGGTATATGTTCTTGTCGGCATCGTTGTCCCAGAGCTTGCAAACACCACAGAAATACCAAGCTGTTCTCTCTCCACAGTTGACACAGAACTCACCAGCCCGTTGAGCACATGAGCAGATCATACAAAGCATATTCTTTGTAGCCTTTCGATTTAGAATGTGATCTTCGGCTTCATCATGACACAACCGGCATGTGTACCATTTATCGCATGCAGAGCACTGCAGCTTGACATTCCTTTTATAGTGTTTGCAGCCAAGTATTTCGGCTTCGTCCTTCATGATCACATTCCCATCCTCATCAGTCTCTGGTGGATCCGGAGGTGCATAGGTCCGCTTCAAGTCATCTGGAGACAAGTGAAATGTATGTTGCTGGTCTGAGTTTGCCGGTTCTGGAGCGCCATTCATCTGCCATATGAATGAGCTTAACGAACCTGGCGTTGTAGGCCTCTCTTGACTGATCATGTTCGCTCGAGACGGCGCTATGGGCTGATGTTTCGCATGGAATATCTCCTGAGCGTCAGAGTACTGCTGTGTAAGAAGCTGATGCATGAACCGAGCCTTCTGATCTCCTGGTATGTCCATAGCCTGTATTCGAACAATTTGCTGCCTTAATGCTCCCATTCCATCATCTTCCGGTAACGAGCTATTCCTTGGACGACTGTTCGATCCCGGCTGACCTCTATCTTGTGTGCTGTGTATTGATGGGCCTTCAGCAGGACTCATCCTCGCACTGATTGCATTTTGGTTGCTGAACGTAGTGCTTGCAGCCGAATTTGCTCGAAATCTGTTCGGTATTCCGTAGGATGGGTTGTCAGACATGTCATCCTCGACTTGGCCATAGTCTGATATTAGAGACGATACTCTGTGTGGCATGTCACCACTGAGTACCGGTGGCGCGCTCGGAGGCCTTCTTTCTTCGAGAGCTCGAAGCTCGGCATCAAGTCCTCCATCCTCTTCGATAGGGGACGAAGTCAAAGCCGTTCCAGTTATTCTTGCCGAGCCATCACCACCTCCAGATCCTGGGGACCCAAGGCTCCCCAGGCGCTCAGCTATATCTTCAACGGCGAATTCATGAGTGTCTTCGAGAGCCGTCCGCTGGTTCGTGACAGGGTCTATTTGCGTGTCTGGGGGATTCGAGCGGGAGAATCGACGGGCTTGGCGTAGAACTGGATTGATAAGGAAATCGGACACGAGAGAGCTCATTTGGTGAACATGTGTCTCATCTGGACATCGGCAGGTGTTCTATTGTTGTTTTTGATATTATTCTTCGGTACGTATTTGGTCGTCTGCATGAGAGGAGAGCTGCCAATGACGCTACCCCCCTGTTCCGACTTTAGCTTGTTTCGAGCTCATATCAGCACGTGCCAAACCAGATTGCAGGGATCTGAACCAAACATCAATATTTTGGTTTGGTTAGATTTCTGGAGCTCGGAGACCGAGATATTATTAAGACTGTCATCATAATGTCAAGCCTAGCCTCTAAAGAAATGATCCATGCGTATCGTCAACTCTATCGAGGCCTGCTTCACGCCGTCCAATACTCGAAACCATCAAGATATTTGGCACGAGACCAGCTGAGACTTGCCTTTCGCAAAGGAGACCCAGCTTCTTTCGACCAACAGAAAATCATTCGGACGGTGGAATTTCTCAAGTATGCAGCTCGAGAAAGGGGACTTGAGCACAAAATTGTCAAGAATCTGTTCCTGACAAAATACTGGGAGGGGCGAGAGGAACATAATCTGTCAGTATCAGCAACAAAAGGGGCTCAACTTCGCTAATAAGTGATAGACAAAAATTGGCGAAACTCCCTGCCCAGAAGGAAATCAGGAGGACTGCTAGGACGCATTATAAGATGACACTGGCGATGCTTAATGAAAGTATGGGCCTCTGCTTACGCTGAAATTTCGATACAATCGATTTTCTTGCATGAGTTTGGAAGCCGAGTACTTATTGAGTCAAGAGAGATGAGGCACATCGGGACAGCCAGAAAAGTAAGCCACATCGAGCGGCCACTTCAGTCAGGAGGCATAGGCCCAGCGGATCTAGGAGTCGAGGGCGATGAGGCACTAGGTCCACCTTTCGTAGCATTGATGGATTTGCACGAGATAGGCTGAGTGTACTGGACCGAAAGCATGAGTTTGGGGTGGCGGAAGCAGACACATGAATGCTAGATCAAGGTCAAGGTGTTCGATGGAATTCGCAGGGGGTCCTATCATTAGAGAGCCCATGAAGACTATTGTATTTTGAGTGCTCAAGAGCTTTGTCAAAGCTCGGTGCACTTCAGGTGCTGTTCTTTTAATGACTATGGCCTGATCTCCCTGCATCCATTCCGCGTGAATTTGTGCATCAATTCTTTTTCACCTCCTGTAGCCTTTCCGACCTGCTCGTGGCCTGCCAGACCTTCCTTGCGCGTCTGAAAAGGTTTCGCCGTGATGTTGCACATTTAGGTGCTTCAACTCCAATATGCTCTGTATCGAAGCCACGATTATCTCATGGAATCGTCCCAATGCCCATACCATATCTCGTATTATATTCCAGGTCCTTCCGCCCTTCTCTCACTGATTGCCAAGTTGAATCTCTCTCTTCGTCTCTTCCGCATCTTTCCTCAATTCCTTGACCACAGACTGCAGTATTATTAGTCGCTGTATTCCGGCAATCCCGCAGAGAGCTTACATACCGCGAGGGCTTCTGGATTGACGCCGTTTTCGATCAACGAGATACAAATAGACAGTGTCTGGCGATCAAGGTCCGCGTTCTAGAGGTAGTCAGCTAACGTGCTTTGAAAATGCGCCAGAGGACGAACCAGCAATGTTGAAATCTCATGGAAGACATCGATTACTTCGCGTGCTTGCGCAGCACTGGCTTGTTTATCCTTCTTGTTATCGGGTTCGGCCGGCATGTTGAAATGTTCTGGCGGGTTGGTTCTGGTCTGTTTGGATGCTTGCTCTGCTCGTTATGGACGATCGATGTGACGCGCAGGGCGCGACTCCGCATTCGGATCTTCAACACCACCCCGCATTGCTGACAACAGTGAAGATAGCCACCACTACATTGCTTAAGTCATTTGAACAGCGAATTTGCTCTCGTAAGCCGCTTAAAGGAGTTTATATATCTTGTCGTCACTTCTCAGAGTGCATGCTTTTTTAACAGTCTGACATACTCTACAAGCACCTACCATCATGTCTATCTCATCTGGTTCAACGATAAGACCAGCTCTCACTGGCTCCTGCCAATGCGGCAAAGTCGCCTACTCAAGTAGCGTACTCCCGTCGAGTCTCACAACTTGCCACTGCAAGACATGTCGCAAGATATCAGGAGCACCTTTCCTCACATTTGGAAGCTTTCCGACCTCGGCAATCACTTACAGCTCTGGCATCTCATCCCTTACCAAGACAAGCTACTCGGAACTGGGAGATAGAGCTCATTGCTCTGGTTGCGGAACTCCGATTTCGATGCAGTACAAATGCCAGCCTGATAATATCAGTATCACGGTGGGTAGCATTGATGAAGAGAGCTTGAAGGCTCCTTTGCCGAAGGTCTCTCAGCATATCTTTCTGTCTGAAAAGGCGAGCTGGTTGTAAGAACTCCTTTCCTGTTGTCCACGGCTTCTTATATGAGTATAAAATAACAAGAAGATAGCGAGATGCCAGGAGAGGAGAAAGAGAGATGCCAGAAATTCGACAAGTTCTCAACGAACTTTCAGAAGAAAGTGGATGGATGGAAGAAAGTGTTCTTGTCACCAGGACTAGGATGAATGGGATTCTGGGAGGAATTGTAGGGCAGCTTCTTGCTGAGCAAACCCAAGTTTTCATTATTAGGGGCCCTGATGGCTCTCCAGGCCCAGGTGTCCCACGAAGCCACCGCATAATCCACGTTAGCAAACGACTTCATATCCGAACTCCCAAAATACACCATGCACCAAAGTTTGCTGCTTTCTCAACCGTCTCGTATATCAAATCTGTCATCCTTTCACTGCTTCCACAAACAATTCCCGCATGCCTTTAAGCAACACTCTCAGGTCCCTGCTCTCATTCAGCTTATCCAACACCCTCTCGATTTGCTCCTTCTCCAACTTGGGCTTGCAATACGGGATTTCGTATTCCCTCTTTGAAGTATCCAACTCAAACCATGCCTCCCTAGTCCAGTCTCTGTCATCGATGTGGGTGAACATAAATTTCAGACGATCATTCAACCCCGCACCTTCGAGTGTCATGCACAAGTTTGAGGTCCAGAAATCCATCTCCGGTATGTTGAATCGGGACTGTGCGTCGATATGCTGCGCATGGGCGCGTTGTGCTGCAAGACGTATGTCAATTTGCTTCTGGGTGTCTGCAATCTGCTGCTTCAGACTATCTCGAGTCGCGACATGGGCATCTCGTTGGGCGCTGAGGGAGGCAATAGCTGTCTTCATTTCGTTCGTTTCGGCTTCTTCCTTTGCGACGGTCTGTTGATGTGTGCTAGACTTCTGGGACAAGATCTCGATGTCTCTCTTCTTCATGCGCTGGTCCTCTGTGAATGTGTTAGTCCGTATCGTCAGCTCTGGTATTGGAGTATCAACCTTTGAGCTCTGCGACATTCATGCGAAATTGGTTTCTCTCCTCCAAGACACGCTTGCGACCCTGCTCAATGAAAGCATCGAACTTGACAGTGAACTTTGTCATGCGGTCGCGCAATTCATCGAAGCCGAAATTGATACTTGGTAAGGAATCTGCCATCGAAGGCGCGTCTGCTGAGGAAAGAGGAGGGCGCATTGCGCTGGTAGAAAGCGATGGCTCGAATAGTGTAGACATCTTGCGCGGGCGTAAGTAGAGGTGTTTTGTATTGATGTAGTTGGGCGCGAAAGTCGTGTATGTTTCAAGGTCTCAATGCGCTGGTGTTTTGATTCGCGTTACCGAGGAGACGACATTCGGCTAGGCCCAGATTGGTAACGCGCACCCGCTTCCGATAAAGACTGAATAAATTTCTGAGGCATGAGAGTTTACTCGTCGAAATTGTAACGCACTATCAGACCGGTCGATTCACAGCGCAAACTTCTCGACATTGTACTTTGTACTACTCGAGCTACTGCACGACGAAATGAACAAAACAGCTCTTTCTGAAGCTCGAAGACCACAGAAACCAAATGGCTGACCACCGGGTTACTGACTTGGCCATCGGTCATCCCGGAAAAGCGACATATGATAGTGAGGAACAGGAATGGGTATTCTCACAAACATTAACAGACGGTAAGTAATAAAACATGTTGCTTGAAAACAAAGCTCACATCTCTTAGGCGTATCTATCAGTCAGCTCCTCCCGTTTGAAGAGCGGGTATCTCCTACAGGCCACATTCCTTTGAACATAGATGGGAAGGCTTCTATCACCATTCAAAATCAAATGAGATGGCTATCCAAAACTTTGCCCGAGACTTTTTCAGCAAAGCCAATTGCAGCAAGGCTTGTCACAGGATCTTTGGAGGCATCGCCCGAGAGTTCCAGTGATCTCGGCTCCCTCTTGGCGATTGGTCGGGCGTATGATCCAGAGCGCGTGTCTGGAGTGCGAAGGCCGCAAATCATAGCTGTATCCTGGGGTGCAGCAGGCCACATTCTTCGATTGATTAAACCACGTGTGGAGACTCGCGGTTGGGGAAAGATGAGTGGTGCCAGACTTTCAGTCTTGAACGTAGATTTTTTGGATGCCGGGCATTGGATGGGTACTGGGGGCACCATTCGTCAGATTGTAGCAGCGGAAGTCGAGAACGAGAGAGAATGTTGGCTTGCAGTGCGTCAAACTACTGTTGTTACACTTTTTCGTCCCATATATGGCAGGATCCACACAAAGGCTGGAGCTTCCGGCCGCTCAGCTTTTGCATCATCCATGCTAGACGCCAATCCGAGAGCCTCCCTGACTGCTCAGAGGACTGGATCTAAGAGTCATTCTGATGTCTCCTTCAACCCATGGTTTTCTCGTCAAATCGCAGTCGTTGATACCCTTGGATTTTGGAGTGTTTGGGAGGTTGACACCAAATACAATCACAGTAAAACCGATTCCGAAATTCTAGTGCCTAAGAAAACCGGAGGCTTCTATGATTGCTGGGTCAAGGATGAAGCTTCAAAGACGCCGGAAGGTGGGCATTTCGATGGCTGGTATCGAATTATCTGGGCGTCCAACCTCAGCACAATCGTTGTCCTCAACAGGCGTCACATATCGGTTTTCGATATCAAGGCGCAATCAAAACTCCTTGGTCGGATTGATATATTCCCAGCTGGTAACACTGACTGGATTCTCGACATCCAACGTAGCACAGCTGACGTGAGTCATCTGTATGTTCTGACGACGTCTCGAATTTTTTGGCTAGAGATTATCCCTGCTGGGGAACACAAAGACGACCACATCGAGGCTGGTGGCAGGATACTGTTGTCGTACTTCCATTTTTTGAGTGCCGAGGATGAAACGCTCAAGCTTGCTCCTTTAAAAAGCGATAAGGGTAAGATTCATCGTAGCCGTCCTTGGGGATCCAGCTGACCAGTTATAGTGTCTGTTGCCATCGTTTCTGCGAAGAATCGAGTAGTCACTTACTACACCTTCCAAAAACCTCAGGCCCAGGCCCATGCTTCGTCAAAGGGCACATTCAGTCTACTTCTATCATCCGATCAAGATTGGAGTCCACAGCTTCAATCTTTTAAATTCTTGCCTTGCCATCTGGTGTTGAGCGCCAATCCATTCTCCGGGCCAGGCCCGAAATATGTCGAAGATGGTGTAGAGTTCTTCCAGCTGTGGGCAGTCACATCCAACTTGGGACTATGCTCTGCTCTATCTGCCGTCGCTCCTCATGGCACAAAGTCTCCGGCTGTCGTAGCGCCAGACACAAAGCTTCTGCTATCATCGCGATTTCTTGGTCCCAAATTCGTCTCAGAGGACGATGATTTTGTGGTTCGTGATGATAAAAAGCGCTCAAACATTTCGCAACAAAACATGGTCAGCCAGGCAAGCAACACTGGGGCACACGCGCCGGAGAAGGATGATCTCCGCTTTCGTGTAAACTGGAGGAGAATCTTTGAGAAAGTATTTCTTGATCAGTCATCTCAGGAAGAGCTGCAGAGTCGTGTCTCGAAGCCGGTTCCAGAATTTCCAGAACTCCTCAGCATTGCTGCTGATGATATTATGCAAAGAAAGGAATTAGAAGGATCAATAAGCGCCACACTGGCTGAGATGATTGGAATACCTCGGCAGGGCGAGGACGTAGAGCAAGCCTCCCTAGTTCTGCATGTCTTTCTAAATTCATTGAATCAAGAGCAAGATCTGGAAAACCGCTGGAGATTGGCTGTAAGGGATCTGACACTGGGCACTGGAATCAAGTTTCCGGAGAATGATCAAGCTACGTACGCAGATCCGCTCAAGATTTTTGACCAGCTGGTTGGATACTGGATGACAAGCCTGCCAATTGAGTTTCCAAATATTGTGCGGCATGCAAAGTTCAAAGTCATTCGGCAACTTGCCATGGACCTGTGCCTCAATTCGATTGGATTATCCCTGCAGGATAGAGCTTTGGATCACGTTGTGGAAACTGCCCCGATAGACGAAGAGACTGTCGCAGCTTCGCTTAGCAAAGATGGCAGGCTCACCAGAGAAAATTGGCCTCTATTGTTTTCTTCGCAGCGAGTCGCTACACAAGATGATCCGGGCTTGACTCTGCCGACACCGAATCAGACACCGTCGCTGTATTCTCAAGCCACATCGGCGTCTGGACTTGCCGAGGATGCTTCAATTGCAAGGCTACGACAATACGCACCGAGCATCAAGGCAAAACCCGAGTTCAGCGCGAACACCAATGCTTCTGTGCTATCTCATTGGCCCTCTGCTCTGGCAGACCCTGCGGAGTATTCCTACGAAAGTGCAAAGAAGGTATGGGCTGCTGCAAATACGGAAGATGACGATGCTCGATCTAGCAGGAAAGTCAAAGCCAGGAGACGTAGGAGGACGGAGGAATTTGTTAAGGCAGTTGAACCTGCTGTATCACGAAGGTTGACCTTGACTGCTGGTAGCCAGCCTGAGATCATTGAAAAGATGTTCAGCTCACAGCCAGTCAACGAAGTACCGATGACACAGCCAGATAGAGGGGCGTATGGAAGCAGATCTGTTCAGCAAGCAAAGAAGAAGGTAAAGAAAGCAAGGACGGCCGGGTTCAAGTAGCCAGAAAGGAGTGCAGCCTCTGTGCTGCAAAGAATGAATTAACATAGGCCATGAATACTATCTCATCGCATTCGAGTGACATCTTTGATAACAAGAAATGCTCTTACCATAATCATTCGCCCCCTTTCTTCCATCTTAATAAGTGACAAAGCGTTGCAGTAAGCGAGGTATCCAAGAATAATAAGGTGTGCGAATGAATCTCCCTCTGACTCCAAAGCAAATTTCTAGAAAGAAGATAGCAAAATTATATCCAACAAATCTTCAAATAGATATAATTTATCACTGCGTGCTTTCTTCCTTTTTGGAAGGGTGAATCATGATGATGCGACATGCATACACATGGGAGTTTGTTTCTGGTCATTGCCCCTCCTTTACCCCGCCAAAGCTCAGTAAAGCTCTCCTCAAAACACTTCCCCGAGCTCTACTACATACCACGACTCAAGATGTCGAGCCACTGCCACGATGAGCACGATCACTCAGGCCACGGCCACGATCATGCAGGTCACGATCACTCCGACGACATAACTCCAGCCCTCCAGTACTCGCTATACCAGCACATCAACTTCGACGATATCACCACACTGAACGAAGCACAAGCCGGCTCAGGAAAAGCCATTGTGAAAAAGACATGGGCCGAGAGACTAGAACCCGAGCCAGAGCTTGAAAGCGATGCTGATGAGCAGCTTCTCATGCACGTTCCGTATGTACGAGGCTATCCTTGAATTTAGAGGCATTTAGTCTTTGCGTGCAAACGAAGAACTAACTGTCTCGAATCAACAGCTTCACTGGCCAAGTAAAACTCCACTCAATTTTAATCCGCACCTCGCCCTCCTCTTCCGCCCCTCAAACCCTTAAGGTCTTCATCAACCGCGACGACCTCGACTTCTCGACCGCCTCAGACGCCACTCCGATACAGGAGTTCAAGCTTTCGCAGACATCCGAAGTGCAGGATATACAGGTCAAAAGAGCTTTGTTTGGGAAAGTTCAAAATCTGACACTGTTTGTAGAGGATAACTATGGAGAGGATGAGACCAGGATAAGTTATTTGGGATTCAAGGGAGACTGGATGCAGCTGGGACGGGCGCCGACGAATATACTGTACGAGGCCGCGGCGAACCCGAGCGATCATGCGGTAAAGGGCACCTCTGTCAATCAGATGGGTAGTCATCTTGGAGGTGGGCATTGATTTGGTGCTTATGAAGGAAGGTTGTAAGATGGAATCGCATGGTAACGGGAGTGAAAATTCTTTCGGTATGGAAAATTGTATTTACCTTCGGTCACGTTCTGGTACTGATCAACTATAGAATGATACGATGATACCAAACAGCTGAAGATGATGTATGCATGGAATATTTGAAAAGTTCAACCCAAATGAATGCACTCTTCCCAAGCAATATCACTTGAAGATTCGTGCATTGCATTTGATGTAATTTTATTGACTACATGAAATCATCGCTCAAGTAACCCTCCTCACGATTTTGATTGTTGGCTTCATCAGGATCCTGTTCTTGGAAAAGTTCGTCATAAGCATGGTCCTTCTGCCACTTCTTCTGCTTTCTCTCCTCGGCTACTCTGGCTTCTTCTTTCTTCTGCAAGATGAATTAGCGACGCAAGGAATACGGAGTCTGGGGTAGGGAAACACGCACTCGTTCCAGTCTGGCGGCCTGGTCCTTCTTTCTTACAGCTTTCAACTTCTCTTCTCTCTCCATTTGCAAGTCAGGAAACTTCTCGACTCTGGTCTTGTTGAGACGGTTGACTATGGGGTTCTCCCGTTGCGGAACGAGGATTCTCTTCACCTATGATGATATGCTTTCAGCAAGACATCTTCCAGCAGCATATCTACATAGACGAACCTTTCGAGGATCTTTGAAACCAACTTGACCAACCGCCATAGAGCCATCTTTCTTCAAGTTTGACCATGGAGTGTAGATGATAGTGACATTGTCCTTCTTATTGCCTTTGAAAAAAATCAATATCGCGTCTCTTCATGTTCGAAGAGGACATCTCTCAAACGGACCTTCAATTGAGTTTGCCTTTGTGAGCTGAGCACAATCGGTCAAAACTCCCTCATCAATAGACTCCCAGCTTTCGCCTTCCTTCATACGAAGATATATGTGTGCGCTAGACAGTTTGTCTGCGTGGAACCACACGTCTTCCTCGAGGCCATATTTGATCAGATCCTCGTCTAAAGTAGCATTGTGTCAGTGTGGACCAAGACCAAACATTTTCGCACGACGATAAATTGCTTTCACATACTTTCCACTTTGTCCTTGCCGGCATAGATTTCAGCGGAAGGAGACACCGCATTGGACGTAAAATAGTAAACCATGGTGGCTAAATGTAAGCACTGCTCTCATCGCCGTTCCATGTCCCTTACAAGACAACGTGTGGCTAGCGAGGAATTATTTCTTATATTGAGCGCCACACTAGCTTGGTTCGGCCGCCGTACTCAATCCTGGTCGCCAGAATATTTACTCTACTTCAAGCATGCGAGCTTCACAACCTCACACCAGCTCATCAAAGCCCACGCATCATGGCACCCAAGCTGCCAACAAGCTGGGCGCAACTGCCACCGTCATTCCTCCTCCCCGACGCCTTCCTCCCATTGACCGCGAAGCGCGGCGTCAAATATGGCTGGACGACCGCACCAGCACGAGCGAAGCCTGCTCGATTCAACCAGAAGACTGCCGGCCTACCAGTCCTCGAACAATCGCCAGCTGCGGCGCTCAAACGGAAAGACTTCACATTACCACTGAGGACGGGAGCATTGGCTGTTAAGAAGGGCATGACTGCTTTGTACGATCCAGAGACGGGGGTCAGAACGCCTTGTACGGTTCTACAGTTCGACAGAGTGCAGGTGGTGTCTCACAAGACGAGGGAAAAGAATGGTTATTATGCGGTGCAGGTCGGAGCTGGGTGGAAGCATCAGGACAATGTGACGAGGCCGCTGTTAGGACATTTCGCGGGTGCGAATGTGGCTCCTAAGAGATTCGTTTCCGAATTCAGGGTCAAGAATGAGAAGGGGCTACTGAAGGTCGGGGATACGATTGGACCGGAGTGGTTCCTCGAGGGACAGTTCGTTGATACGAGGTCAGATTGTAGGGGAATGGGATGGGCGGGTGGTATGAAGAGGTGGGGATTCAAGGGTCAGCCAGCTTCTCACGGTAACTCAAAGACGCATCGTGCTATGGGTTCTTCTGGTGCTTCGCAAGGAAGTGGTTCGAGAGTCTTGCCGGGGAAGAAAATGCCTGGTCGAATGGGAGGGAATCAGGTTACGATACAGAATGTCAAGGTGCTGAAGGTGGATGCTGAGAAGGGACTATTGATTCTAAATGGGTGTCTTGCAGGGCCCAAGGGGTGCATTGTCAAGATCCAGGATGCAATCAAGAAGCCATGGCCTGTGATTCCAGGAGAGGAGATCAAGGAGGAATTGGCAGCAGCAGCAGCATAGAGGAAATTCTTTGTACAGTAGACTATTTGTACAATACATGTGGCATAGACTCGGCGTTTTGAGCAGAAAATCCCAAGAACGCCTCTGCAATGCATCAACCAATCCCATTCCAATCCGATTCCATTAACATTTGCCCATCTCCAGTTTGAATCCCCTCACGTCTAACCCGACAAATTTGGCGCATAGCTCCCACGTCCAACCTTCTTTGGCTCCTCCTCATCCAGCTCAATGCCCTTGAAAGGATCACTCCCATCCAATAGATCAATCTTCCTCCCATCCTTGGTCTCCAAGCTCCACTCCGTCGTAACAAACATTCCCTGCCTTCCCAGCCTATGACTCTTGAACCTCATCGTCCCACTCTCCGCACTACCCTTAACCGCAAAATGTATATCGATCTTTCCGTGCAACATATTCATCTCGCCCCAGATCCACGGCATCTGGCTCTTGAAGTAGATCTCTTCTCCCAGATATTCGCGTGCTTTCGGGGAAGTGCGTAGGGCGTACATGGTAGAGGAGACCACGCTGCTGGAGGACTTTTGGTAGTTGAAGATGCCGAGGGTGGAGGAGATGAGGATTACGAGGAAGATTGGGATGGTGCGAACCCATTTCATGCCATTTTCTGGTATGTCTGATATTTCCTCGGTCAATTGCTATCCTTATGTGCGGAGTTAGAAGAGTTACATACCTGGAAGCTCGCGATCAGCTCTTCTCGCCATCAACGGCCCATCACCAGGTTTGGGCGGCGCAACTAACGTCCTCCTTTGTGGCTTTAAATTCCTCGAAATAACAGGTCCAGCTCTGAAAAGCGCTCTAGAGCGCAGTAATCGCTGAAACGGCAACATCTTATAGGAGCCCTTTGTCGGCGTTCGGAAAAGTGTGGTTCTGGAGCTTGTGAGTGTAGAGTGGTTCGAGATTTTGGATGTTTGCTCGGGTTTGCTTTTGGCGAGGCTGCGCTGCCCAGGATTTCATCTGTTCGTTACAATCTTGATAACCCTAGATTTGTCTAGACAACAACGCCTCTCAACTTTGCCAACATGGCGACAGCGAGGTTAAGAAAGACGTTCAAGTATCCAACAGATACGGATTCTGAAGAGGATGGTCCAGAGGCGATGGATGAAGAAGGTAGGCTCATATGTTTTTAAGGCAGTCACTCAGCCTTCCCTTACTTCACAATACCCCACCAACATGCATCGCATATATGTGAGTTACGGCAAAGCACCAAGAGCTGATACCTCTCTACAGAGCAAAACCACCTCATCCAGACTATGCAACAAGAAAACGCAACCCGCAATGCCCAATACTCCCTCCTCCTTCTCGCCATTTCCCTCCTCAGTACTCTCCCCTACATCCGCACTCTCTTCACACTTCACACAACGCTCCTATCCATTCTAAGCATCACCTCCCTCCTCTCAACAGCCTACCTCATCCACATCCTACCACCTCACGTCACCGGCCTCCAGTACCTGGACAATCTCAACACATCGTCCTTCTCCGCACCACGCAGTCTCGCCTCAAAGAAAGCAGCGCTACTGCGGGCTGGCGTCGGTGGTGGACCGGTTGAGAAGTATCTGCCTTTGCTGAATTGCGGGCTGTGCGTTGTGCTTGTTGGGTTAGGGGGTGTGGTAGGTAGGAAGTTGGAGGGAAGTGGGAGAGGGCTTTGGTGGGGATTTGAGTGGTTGCCCGCCGGTGTCTGGGGCGTCACTGTGTTGGCGAAGTGGGTTATGGGGGGTGTGGATCCTGAGGGGGAGCTGGGGAGTCTGAGGTATGAGTTGAAGGGTGCGTAAGGTGGCTTGGTCTGATATTGTGTGTATTGATCACGTTGGATCGAGACGATGTTGCGCGTTGGAAGAAGCCTGGGTTTGCGAGGCGTATGGAGTTTTATTTAGGAATATGGTGGGGCGTTATATTTGCAATTGCACATAACTCCTCTTAATCAGGAAAGTCATTCTCAATATCGTGCTTTGCGATCCAGCAAAGATCATTGTCCATGTTTAGCTACCAGAAATGGAAACATGAGATGATCCGAAGTCTCCTGTCCTTCGTTCTAAAGTAAAAGTGAAATACTTACTATCATAGCATCCTTTGAGCTTCGAAGATCCACTCCAAAAGATCATGCTAATGTAGTAGGCCTCTCCGCGGAGCTATATCGCTACCACACGTCATGCATATACATATACATATATACATGTATACGACTTTATCATCGTAGCGACGTCTCGCTTAACTCCAAAACACTGATCATAATGAAGACAACAAAGTCATGGTTTAGGAGCTCTTTATGTGAGCCATTTCTATAGCAAAGCTATGCGAACTTTTCTTTTCTCTCGTCTCTTTCTTATCACTTCTCTTCACATATCAATGCTCTCGTTGAAGCGCAATACGCCATTCGCTTTCAGAACTCCATCAATACCCTCTGGTAGTCTTGGGAATGGATCGTCCAAGATCCCCATGTTCACTTGCTGCTCTGCAGATTTGTCTGTAACGAGTACGAGTCCCTGTGCTTTGATCGCTTCGATCAAAGCTGGCACCATGTCCTATATAACCATTAGCATTATGTCAGAGAGTCAAGAAGTAGGGCAGACTTACTAATAGTCGAGAAGAACATATCAAGCCCATGAAGTTGTTATTCTGAGCTATCCTGACGGCTTCCTTGATCGACGTCGTTCTTCTTCCACTGCTCAACACCGAGGACGAAGGTGCTGATTCGCCCTCGCGGCCCAAATCATTACACAAGAATACTGGATAGTTGGGTTGTTTCCAATTGAGAGCTGTGCATACTGTAGGATTGAACGAGCTGAAGACGATGGATCTTGTGGCATCTGGAGTCTGCTCTCGTAATGTTCTCGCGTGGTCAAAGACTACCCCTAGAATTGCGTCACCGAAGGTGTTGATGTTCACAGTAGGACCGAGTCGCAGAGCCTTTTCCTCTTCCGCCGATGGATAGAGTACTTGAAGATTGACGTGCATCCCTGAAGGTAGGAGTGCTAATGCATCTTGCAGCGACACGGCAGAATTTGACAGCACGCGGTGCACATCAGCGATACTTTCGAGTGGTTGACGCGGTAAGTCTGCTAGATCTCCAGCTTTATTTGCGTGGCGTGAGCCGGCACTTATAAACTGAGCATATGTCAATCTGCTGACAGGAAATTCAATGTCCATGTAGTCCATGGTCCATCTTGGCCAAAGGACCGGCACGCCGTCGCAAGTATGCTGCACAAAGAGCAGGACATAATCACCCGACAAACTCGATCCAGTGATGAATGCGCTCGGCCTATGATCGAACTGGCTGGTGGCTTTCCAGTACGTCTCGAAATCCGTGATCTCTAGTGGCTTTCCTCGGAACGGCTTGATTACCTGGAAGTTGAAGGTGATCTGTCCGATAGCTCTCAGTCTGGGATCGAAAAGAGGTAGAGAGCAATGGCCGGAGCTGCTCATCAGCGCCCGAAAGGTACTCGGCAAAGCGACTGTTTTCGCAATGACCTTGGCACCGTAGGTAGGAAACACATCGAAGTCGATGGCAAAAGAATCAAGATTATCAACTTGGAAGGAAACAAGTCGGGTATCTTCTTGGAACGGGAGCAAAATGTTCTTGGGTATTAAATCGGAGAGTTTCGAAGAGATGGTGAGACGAGCTGCGGGATATTTGCTGTCGTGGAAGAATGTCATAGGTTGGTCGCCGTTCTCGTCAAAGCTGATCTGAATGAAAGTTTTCGTGTCGAGGAAGTTGTGGCCATATCGTCGGAGTGGAATGATTGGTGGAGGTAGTTCGAGGTCGGGAATGGCATCGACATCTAGACTCATAGGAATTGGCGCACTGCTTCCCGTCAAAAGCCCAGCTGATTGTGACGCTTTCCGGCCACCTCGAACATCCGTAGGTATGGAGGAGAGAAGTCTCATACATTCGAGATGGCCTTCCCAAGCCGCATAGTACATAGCAGAGAGTTCTTTCTCATCCAAAATATTGGTCTGCACGCCAACGTTGAGCAGAGTTTGCATGCAAGGAACATTTCCTTCGCTTGCTGCGTGGAATATGGGAGTCCATGAGTACAGCTTGTCGATTTGATCCAGATTTGCGCCGTAGTCCTTTAGCAGGAGGAGCAGTTGTGGTGTCTGACCTGAGCGAGCGACAAGATGCTGTGGGTACAAACCTTCGGCATCAGGTAAAATATTGGCGCCATGCTTCAGAAGCAGTTCGACAATGGCAACGGAGCCATGCTCGCAGGCCAAATTCAATGGAACGTGGTCCGCATCGGATATCGGGTCAATTCGAGCAGATCGTGCCAGAAGCCTCTCAGCACATTCGAAATGTCCATGAATGATTGCATGTATCAGTGGCGTAAAGTTGTCGTGATCGATGAGGTCGATGGTAGATTGATCCGCTTGTTTACGTCAATTGATAATCAATTTTTCATAGATAGTCAACTCACCATTCAACAAGGCCTCAACCATGTCCAGACGCCCGTGCATGCATGCATAGTGCAGAGGAACACGCCCATAGACGTCAGTTCTGTTTACGGCGACACCCTTCTCCAGTCCGACCCCTAAGACAAATGCGTTCCCGTATATTGTTGCTTGGTGAAGGCAGTTCCGTTCATTGATATCGTCTTCGGACTGCACATCGACCAGTCCAGTGTCTAACAAGAGTTGTAATGAATTCTGCGGTCCTTCGTTGATCGCTGCAAGGAATGTTCTGGTAATTCGTTCTAATAATGCAATGTCTCGAGAACCATTTGGATCGGCGGTCTTCAGTCGCAGCAGAAGATCCTTGAGAGGCTCAAGATTACCAGATATTACTGTCTCCAGCAGAAGTGTATCGGCATCACCCTCGTCAGTTCCTAACAGATGCTGGCTGCTGACGATGTGATCGGGACTCCTCTCGAAGCTGACATTGTCGCCCTCAGACCATGCACCAAGCTCCTGCAAGCTCGTGGTTGCTTGATCCGATAGCTCGCTGATGACAGTTGCATTAAAAAATGGTTGAACCTCGACAGCGCGCGAAAGGTAAAGCTCTTTCGTCTTCGACTTGGAAGTCTTGTCCCATTTCTTCAAGATTTTCGAGAATGCAGTCCCGTTGATTTCGACGAATTGCTGGAGCTTGTTGAGATCGTTGCCGAACTGCTGGAAGCCTTCCTCAAGGGTAGTAAACTTTGCGGAGCGTCTAGAGGTATTTTGATTCCGAGACTGAAGGACCTTCTTCTTGTCTAGAAGAGTCTTGAGTCTGATTTTGAGCTGCTCGGGTTAACTGTGGCGATCCGACACTTAGTAAGAGAATCCACATACCTCAGCCTCCTTCTGAAGGTAAAATGCATTGACTTTCTCTAACTCACGCTCCTGATCCGCCGTCAGCATGGCGAACGAAGAAGCCTACGGCATTGTTGACTTACGAGTTGGAAGAAGAAGGTTGCTTTGTTAGCCTGCAAAGCGGCTTGGGAATCGACGATACCCGCCGAGCGGTGGACATCATTCAAGGCCAGGAGTGTGGGTGTCGCAGAAAGCTTTTTAATGAGCTGACAGCAAAGTGTTAGCCCACATGCAGCATTTCTTGGTCAGAAAGACCGCATGAACAAGCCAATACGACATTGCTTTTTCCTTGGGTGGTGAAGGCAATGCGGAGATCAACATACCTTCTTAAGAGCCTTGTAATTGACGAAACTTGCTGCATACTCCGGAACCTCGAGCTGCCTTTTCTGAATTTGCTTGCCGAACTTCCTAACACAAGGAGATGCTATCAGCTCCTATTCCTATTGCTCTGATGTAACATAACTGGCAACATAAAACATGCAGCGTGCCGGAGAAGAACGTACATGGTGCGGAGATGGCACCCGCAGAGCCCTGCGGGGGCTGGGAAGAGCGAGAACTTGCGAAAGAAGGGACAGATGTGATATTTCAAGTATCTTGTAGTAGAAAAAGTCACATGCAGGTGTTCATGCTTGCTGGTCTAGACTAGACTACTGGAAGAATGAGACTGCAGAACAGAGTTTAAAGAAGAAGCTTAGGAAGTCGAATATGACGTCGAATTCCGATCTTTGGAGGTCAGAAGGTGGGATGGGGGTCCAGGGTAAGGTCGACGTCGCAATGCAGTGCCAGTGCGAGGTCCAGGCTGCATGTGACGCTTCCGTTGGCAGCTGTGGTCTGCTTTAGTGGCCCCGATTGAGTGGATGAACAGCGTCGGAGCACTGTGCAGTTCAGTACTAGGATTACCTAGCCTTGCATCGACAATGGAAGCTGTCTGAATAACAAGTGGGGGTTGACTGGTTGTTGGAGGGATTTGACTGATGAGATGGTGCGTAAAGTTGATGTGGTTCCGTACGAAGGGAGGGTCTCGTCTCGTTTCGTCTCCTGTTGACACTACGGATATCTAGCTCGAATAACTGAGTCAAAGGGATGAACAAACTACCGCAATTCTTCAACGGTTCCCGGATTGTCACCCAGCCGGAATACCGTAGATGTCTTAGTGAGGGGCAACAGCATACTAATAAATAAAAATATTGATGCAGATGCAGATGCAGAACGTGCATGGGCACATGAGGTGAGGTGGTACAGCCAGACCCGGGCTCCACAGCAAAGAAGCTCTCGCTTCCGAGGCGCATTTTGGACGCCCCTCAGTCCCCAAAATTTTCTTTTTTCGAGAAGTTTGAGCCAATCAGCTCGGCTAGTGACCCCACGTGGGCGCAAGGCTGAATCTTTTTGAGATGTTGAACTTCTGGCGAGGCTGCCCCTCTCAGGCGTGACTAAATGATTGTCGCCGCATTTCGAGTCAGGCAACGGGTCTTTTCTGTGCGACTATGATTAATGGAAAGTACATCTCCGAGGATTCGAGAGCTGATGATCATTTTCCGCGTCAATCAAATTCGAAGCCTTATGTCTCACGGCAGTCAGCCACATGTGGCAGTGCGAGATGGTAAGTCATGTGACCAGCCATTTACACATAATTGCATGTCTCAGCATGCAAAGTTACCAAAAGTCCATCGTACAGTATGCCAATATTGGGATTCGTTAGAGTCATCAAAGACTTCCAAAGCTCGTTGGAGAGGTGATGATCTGGAAGCATTTAGAATTGAGAGCATTCGCAATCGAGCCATGATCCTTTGGCGAAGGAATCTCGGTCTCGGCTGGCCAGCCTCTTTTCTTGTAGATGTCCTTTCTTCTCTATGATGAATTTATGTACCCGAAATAGTGCCTCCGTCTCCAGCGACTCATTCATGCAAGCTTCCCAATGTTCCGTGTCTTTCTCACAGGTCAAAACTGGTCGCCTGCTCAGTTAGCAATTAAAGCCCCATACCTGCCAGCAGGAGATGTATGATTGGTTGCTGAAAGTGCGAGCTCTTAGTCCCCCCACTCCATACTTGACCAGAATGAGAAGTCCACGCGAGGAAGACATAGCCTCTCATCAACTTGCCATAATAAGAGCGTGTTGCACAAGGATATTTGACAGAGATGTATCTGAAATTACTGGTTCGAGGGTACGAAGTACTAGGGCTGATTAGCCATTTGCTGACGAGCTCGTGGACTTAAAAAAAGAACGGACCTAGACGTCTTGTACGTCGGATGGTGGGAGTCGTCTATGTCGTGTGCCTGTGTGGTGAGTATATAAGTGTAACGTTCCCCTCATCAATGCCTGGGTTTCTTCTCTCATACTCTTTCTTCTCGTTAAATGCTTCAGCAAGTAGTCATGGATGAATCATCTGGGTTCCACAGCGTCATCTTGGGTCTCAGAAATCAGGCAAAGTCATCTCCCTTTTTCACGACATTCATCTTATTGAGTATTTGGGTGCTTGTCACACGCTTGAGAACGGGGTTAGAGAAGTCAAAACGAGAGAATCAGGCCTCTACCTCGAAAAAGAAAATTCCTGTACTGCCTTACTGGATACCCTACATTGGCCATGCTCCAGAATTTGCCTGGTCTTTCGATGATCTGCTTACCAAAGGACGGTCAGTCGCCACCATGCATTTTCTCAAGTCGTTGATAGCATCGCAGCCGTATCGGGTGGGCGGATGGAAAGATAATACCAGTTTGCATGCTTCTAGAACATCACACTGATCTATTGCCAGAGATACAACCAAAGATGGAATATTTGGAATCCACATGATGGGCTCGAAGCACTACATGGTTCTCATGCCTTCACTGGTCCATCAACTTTTCGGCAAACGATCGACAGTTCTCTCAGGGCAGGACTTTCTGGGCTGGATATTCACCAAGTACTTTGGCGATGGTGGAGCAACCGCAAACATGGAATCTAAACGGTTTCAGATCGTCCATCAGAGTTTGAACCAGTTATTGAAGGAACCATTTCTTTCAAAAGCGACTGAGAAGACGGTTCGGCTCGTTGAAACGCAGACACCAATTCTGATATCTTTTGGTTCGAAGCTTCCGGCACAAAAGGAATGGGAAAGCGTGGCCAACGTTGTTCGAGATGGCAAATCAGCTGAGGTTGATTTGTTCCCATTGATGATGAACTATGTTGCGGATGTTGCTACTAACGTTCTCATGGTAAGCCTTCTTCCCTCGGAGTACCAGATATTCGTCGCTGGTTATTTTCCAATATCACGACACAGGAATCACGACTGATGCAAGGCTAGGGAGATGCTTTTCTCAAGAACAACCCAGGAATCACGCAAGATCTATGGGAATTCGATCGCAAGTTCAATGCTCTATTGACAGGAATCCCGATCGTCACTCCTGGTCTAGGTAGAGCAAAAGAAGCTCGCAAAAGATTGAACTCTGCCGTCTCCGAGTGGAATCATGCGGCGATGGACACGATGAATGGCAAACAGGTTGATGAGAAGTGGGCGAATATGTCTGATATCTCCGAGTCGATGCGAAGCAGACTCAAGTCCTTGCAGAGTATTGAAGCACCCGAGCCATTTGCTACTGCTCAGAACTTGGCGGTGTATTGGGGCTTGATGGTCAATGTGAGATTGCAAATGAGTGCTTAGAGAAGACGGCTGAGCTGACATATGACAGGCTAATAAAGTAAATTTCTGGATGTTGCTTCATATCATCTCCTCACCGAAGCTGCTTTCCACGATCCGAGAAGAAATCGCACCGTTCGCCAAGTTCGACCCCGATACAGAGCAATTGAACCTGGACATAGACAGCCTCTTGAAGCAATGTCCAGTATTCAAGGCCACGTTCTTCGAAACTATGAGATTCTACACTGCAGGAGTATCGTACAAGAAAGTTCTCCAGGATGTGACATTGACGGAAAGCGCGGAGGACGCTGCGACTTTTGGGAAGCCGATACCGCAGACGTATTATATCGCGAAGGGAAACTTCCTCGTAAGTAGCCCTATCGTGGCTTGGAAGAGAGAGAGAGA
>JGI24512J20087_1000258_pt1 | contig 52884 bp, 64 predicted proteins | sample LinPmetageLP35_FD_20087 | JGI IMG/M metagenome (IMG submission 20087) | reverse complement strand
AGAGTGAGAAGGGTGAGAAGAGTGAGAAGAGTGAGAAGAGTGAGAAGAGTGAGAAGAGTGAGAAGAGTGAGAAGAGTGAGAAGAGTGAGAAGAGTGAGAAGGGTGAGAAGGGTGAGAGCCATAATGCTGCTACTTCTGCTCTTGGGATGAGTGCAGGGAGTGCGAATGCGAATGGAAACGGGAACACCCAGCTTGTGGGGTCTGTGGAAAGCACGACTAGTTTTGGGAGGGAGTGGAAAGACGGCGGGATGATTTGAGGACTGCTAGTCAGCGTTACTTCTTCAATATGAACGCGAGACGATGGTGGAAAGACGGTCATACATTTCCGGATGTTTTTCTCTCCCAGTTGGAACGGCGCACATACATCTACACGTACATACATGGCGAGGTCGGGGTATAGTTATGCTTATGGTTCTGAATTCTGTCGAAGATTGGAGGACGGAATAGAAGAGTAGATGAGAGTTTGGGGAGGGTATACCATGAAGGTTTTTGCTTCTTGTTTATTGTTTATCGGGCGATTGAGCGTGCATATCATGGCGGGTGGGTGGTATATATTTACGAGAAACATAGCTAGCAGGGTATCAGGTATGCATTGCAGAAGGAGGAAACAAATTAACAATAAGCACTCGCTTAACACTTAAATCCAAATTGATTTTTATGAAAGAGCTTCTTGTGAGAACAGCTTTGACCAGACTGGCCTGGTATAGTGTGGAATGGAATGGCTTTATCTGATAGCTAAGCGGAATGGCAAGCACGACTACCGACTACCAGCAAGGTAACACAAAGAAGAAATCCCAAGGAACGAGAACGCCTCTGGTCCTCCGTGATCTTTTCTTTTTCCTGTTTTGCGAGCGCCGAAGGGAAATGCTTGGATTATTTTATTTTTGCTGTCGCGAAAGAGTCAAATCTCTGACCAATCCATCATTCGTCTTGCCATTCATGCATAATCATCCAACCCCGTCAATCATTCGTGTCGTAAGTCATCCGTCCGGTTCCAACATTTTCCTACCATGTCCACCCTACACACTCAGACGGCTTTGCAAGACAACCCGAAGTGTGTTGTGATGACGGGCTGGGAAGAGGAAGCAGGTTCAACCACAGGGCGATCATGAGAAGAACTTGCTATACGCAGCCTTCTCCTTCTTCGCGCGCTCAGCAGCAGCCTTCTTCACAGCCGCCAACTCCTTCGCAATAGCCGCATCACCAGGAACAAGCGTATTCGCCTCAGTCAGATCCTTCAACGCGGCTTCCTCATCCTTGAGACCAATCTCTGCTACAGCACGACGGTACAGAGCTTTCGCCTTGTCTGTATCCGAGATACCAGCGACGTCCAAAGCAGCAGATGCGGATCTCAATCCCTCGGCATAGTCCTTAGTCTTATTGGACAGGAGAGCAGAATTGGAGTTCAGCGTGAATCGGAGAGCATCCAACGCAGCCTTCGTCTCAGGCGGCTCCTTCTCAAGATCTGGATCCTCATTCAGATATCTCAGACCTTTCTGGTACTTATCCAAACCGACATTCAGATTCCCGCTCTTGAAGGCCGTGTTTCCGAAACCCTTCAGCGCAGTAGCGGCTTCGAGTATGTACGCAGCGGATTTCTCGCCGGCCTGATCTTCGGGGAAGTCCTCGTAGGGGTCGCCGGTCGAGTCGGGGGCTTTGGTGTCGGCGGCTTCGGCTTCGGCGCCAGTGAGCTCGCCGCAGGAGATGATGGTTACTTCTTTGGTGGGCTTGTCGCCTGGTTGGGTGGGGAGGTTCTCGATCTTGCGGATGATGGATTTGCCGTTTAGGACTTCGCCGAATACGACGTGCTTGCCGTCGAGGTGGGGGGTTGGGACCGTGGTGACGAAGAATTGGGAGCCGTTGGTGCCTGTAGTAAGGGGTCTTGTTAGCTATCTGAGCTCTTGAGCTGCGATTGGAGGCTTGTAGAGCTCTCTGCTGAGCTGTGCGATTGAATTTTGAAAGTGAAAGTGAAGAGAGAAATTGAACATACCAGGACCAGCATTAGCCATAGACAATAAGAATGGCTTCTCGTGCTTCAGCTCAAAGTTTTCATCCTCGAACTTGGTGCCGTAGATCGACTCTCCACCCGTTCCATTGCCAGCTGTGAAGTCTCCTCCTTGGATCATGAATTGCTTGATCACACGGTGAAAAGTCGAGCCCTCATACGAGAGAAGCTTGCCAGCTTTACCTTCACCCTTCTCGCCGGTGCAGAGAGCGCGGAAATTCTCGGCGGTCTTGGGGACAATGTCGTTGTAAAGCTCGAAGGTCACTCTGCCTTCGCGTGTCTTGCCGATGCTGATGTCAAAATAGACGCGGCTGCGTTTGGCGGGTGTTGTGTCGGCCATTTTGAGTGGTTTGAAGGGTGTAAAGCTTGATTGAGTGAGTGTATGGTGGTGTTGTGAGTTAGAAAAGAGTGTTGTAGTTTGGAATTGAATTGAGTTACACCGTTGAATGAAATCCTCAGCCTCGTTCTAGTAACTTCGAAAAGGCGGGACGGTGAGGACAAGCTTAAGCTGGACAGGGATTTGATTGGCCGATCACTTCCTTGCTGGGTGGAAATCTGCCACGTGAATGCAGGAGGGAATTGAGTGGTGGAAAGCTGAATATAGCTTCAAGAGGACATGATTGAGTGTGTATTATGCATGAGAAGTGAGTATTTGTTGAACTGAACTTTATGTGAGCTCAAAAGACCGAAAAAGCCATTGTCTGGGGCATCACGTGTTCAGTTTCCCCTTCCGGCAATGCCTGCAGTCGCTTTTTGACCAGACTAGTTCTGGTGAATTGTTTTAAGAAGATGCTCAAATTCTTCCAGAGCTTGCGATGTTTGGCTTGTCGTTGTCAACATGACAGCACATGCACTCAATGCAATGGAACCGATCACTTCTATATTAGCAAGTAGTTCATCCGCCAATCCTCAGACTACGTCCGTAAAGTTCTACTACGTCTGGTAGAGACCCAAGTTTTCATCATGATGAGTTCCGTACCCTCATGAGTCCGTACATAACTTCCGAAAAAGTCATCCCTCCAGAATGAGTTACATTCTCAAGTCCTCCCTGCAAAATTGATCTTTTGTGCTTCGAACATGACCTCCTCGCAATGCCCACTCGACAAGCAATCGTACAACACAACAATACACGTGCAGGGTGATCTTCCTTTACCTAGAATCGAGAAATCGAAAGTGTTAGTGATGGTTGTGGCTTCATCTTTGAACCCCACAGATGGTCTGTCCTCATTCCTTCAGACCAGCCGCAGGGGTAGTAACAAGGACCAGTCCAGTCTTGTGACGGAGATGCATTTGGTAACGGTGCAGTCTTAGCATTTAACTTTGCGGGCGTCGTTGAGGATATGGGTCCGTCACAACATGCAGCCCCGGAAACTTCGACGTCGTCAAGAAACATGGAGCCACCCATGTCTATGACTACAACGACCCGGACGTCGTCCAGAAATTTGCAAAGCAGTTATAAACCTAGCACATGCTTTTGACTGTATCGTAAATGAGATTTCTTTTACCATGTCAGCAAAAGCACTTGGTTTTAAGCAGTGTGGAGGCATATGTACAGCGAGCATGGGGAGGGTTCCCGGAGAATGTGCCGGAGAGTGTGGAAGTGACGTATGTGTTGGTATCTACGGCTTTCAAGAAGCCGCATGTTAACAAGAAGGTGTATAAATGGCCTGTGAGACCACCTTGACCCCCTTCATATCGAGAATAGATGGTTGTAGGATGTACTGACATGTTGTAGAACCACCATGAGGATCACGCTTTGTTGAGGGAGATGTATGAGAAGATTAGATGGTGGATTGAGAAAGCAGAAATGACCCCGCAAAATTCGAAGGATATGGGTGTTGTGGGTGTCAAGAGTTTTGAGGAGCTATGGAGTTGAACAGGAACGGGAACGGGAAAGTTTCAAATGAGAAGCTGTGTTTTCAAGTTGCTGATATGTAGGCTTAGTGAAACTCAGGATAGCTTACCCAAGACCTAAGACGTCGAATCCAAGTAGATACAAGGCAAACACGAAATTAAGTTTTCGACCTCACTCAAAGTCGTATCGTGGTTTCAGACATGATAGTGATTTCGAAGCTCTATAATGTCTCATTATTTTGGTCCGCTAAGTCCAACCGACATCTCTAAAGTGACCTGTTATTTGTCAATGACTGAGTCCGATCTAGACAATGAGCATAAACTTACAGGGCCATCGTTTACTAAAGCAACTTCCTGTAGGATTTTAGTAGGAATAGCAGGCTGGCGCGAAGGAGCAGTCTGACGTACCATCATCGCTTGGAAAACACCATCCTTAACCCTCTCTGCCTTGTAACCTTGCTGAACCTTCGAAAAGAAGACTTGGTACAGCTCTTTAGCTTGCTCTCCCCCTAACGCTCCATGGAAGTCTGGTTTTGAGCCTTTCTTGGTTGACGCCAAGAGTGTGAACTGTGAGACTAACAAGGCATGAGTACCAACGTCCGCATATCAAAATTTGTGTTACGAACCACAGAGGACCTCGCCGTTGATATCCTGTACATTGTGCTTCCACTGTTGCAGTTAGAATCTTCTTCGGCCAATATCGAGTTGGGTTCATACTCTTCCGCCAGCTTCATCATCCCACAAGCGCATCTTCAAGATCTTGGCGGCGAGAGATTCTGCATCCTTCTCGGTATCGCCTGGAGCTACAGCAGCGAACACCAGAATTCCTTTTCCAATGGAAGAAATGAGTTGTTTGTCAACCGTGACAGAGGCTGATAATACGCGTTGGAGTATGGCTTTCTAACACTTAGCGGATTTCGTATGTGTGATGGAGTGGGGGCCGCTACCTTTCATGATGACGGATTGCCGCAAAAGAAATCCTGAAGGACCATACGAGTAAAGAAACTGCTTCAGAGCTTGGTAACAACCCTTCTAAATCTTCAGCTCCCGTATCTCAAGCGAAAGGGGAGGTAGAACTAGCTGCGTCTCAAAGGCAGAGCAGGGTATCAAAGCTCGGCTGCCAAGGACGAGGATGAAAAGTCTATGAGAGCTGGTGGAGCTCTTAGAAGGAGCGTAAGGCTTTTGACACTTGAAATATGAGCTCCAAATGAGTGGAAATCGATATGAATTACATCGATCAGATATAACGATTTTCCTCATATGCATTCATTGATAACCAGCCCAGAATTAGACTGACATGGGATTGTCGTTTCCTGCCTGTTGCTTCCCCCAGATTTAGCTGCAGGGTCGGCCTTCCTAGCGTGTCCTACAGTAGGCGAACAGGCCAATTCAATGCGACTGCGATAGACCCATGCCAACCAACATCTTCAACCTCAATCACGCAGAAGCCGCCAGACACATCCAACACAATAATCAACACAACCTCCGCTCGCGTCTCGGCGATTCTCACATCTCGTTCTCACCTCACGAGGCGCGCTCCACATCACATCTCAATCTGCGCATGGGGTCTGATAGTCCGAAGCTAGATCCTAGGACACGACTGCACCTGAAGAATCCAACTATACCAGCACCACATTTTGCACCCCCCGCTGACACAAGATGGCGGCACGAAAGCTCCAGCAGGAGATCGACAAATGCTTCAAGAAGGTCGACGAAGGCGTGGCAGAATTCGATGCGATCTACGAGAAGATCGAGCAATCAGGAAATGCCGCCCAGAAGGATAAGCTGGAGGACAACCTCAAACGAGAGATCAAGAAGCTGCAGAGGCTTCGAGACCAGATCAAGACATGGGCCGCAGGGAACGAGATCAAGGACAAGGCTCCTTTGCTGGACAAGCGGAAATTGATTGAGACCGTAGGTTTTTAGCTATGCTATAGCTGTTAGGTTGAGCCGGCTGACCCCCAAACAGAAGATGGAAAACTTCAAGGCCGTAGAGAAAGCAATGAAGACCAAGGCGTATTCGAAAGAGGGTTTATCTGCGGCGGCGAAGCTGGATCCCAAGGAACTGGCGAAGTCCGAAGCTTGCGATTTCTTGAGTCAAGCTGTGGACGAATTGGAGCGCCAAATAGAAACCCTTGAAGCAGAGGCCGAATCGATACAGGCAACACTAAAGAAGGGCAAAGGCCATTCGTCGAAAGCGGAAAGAATTGCTACGATCGAATCGATCACAGAGAAGCATAAATGGCATCAGGGGAGGCTAGAATTGATAAAACGGTCGTTAGAAAACGGCGGGGTGGAAACGAAAGAAGTCAACGACCTGGAGGACAGCATAAAATACTATCTCACGGATGGCATGACCGATGATTACATGGACGATGAGACCATGTACGATGACCTGAATCTGCAAGAGGACGAGGAGAACTACGGCATGAACAATGACAATGATCGTGTATCATCACAAGATACGCAGTCGATACAGGACGAGACGCCGGAGCCTGAGACTAGGACGAATGTATCGAGTGGGAAATCAAAATCTGTACCAGAACCTGCTGTTGCTGTAGCTCGGAGACCGTCAACACAGATCAAGAGTCCTTTACCAGCACTGGCAACATTACATACCGCTTCAACAAATTCCAATGGCACGAATAGTCATATGAAGCCTGCAGCAGTTCCAACGAGAGCACCTGGAGAGACATTAAAGTATGCCTCAGCAGCGGCAGCAGCGGCTGCTAGTGATAAGATGGGAATTGCTCCTCTACCTCCGCCTCCTGAAGCCCTTCCTGCGCCAAGTACGTCGTCCAGTCACCCACCATTACCCTCTCATCGAAGACCTAGTGTTACGGCATCACCTACAGCAGTATTCTCTCAACCTACTAGTGTTCATCAAACACCTGTGACAAAACCCAGCGTCCCAGCAACTTCCCAGGTATCGGATACCCCAACGAGTGCAAAATCACCAGCATTGAGTGCGTCGAGTATCCCTGCCACTTCACGACCAGTTTTGGAACAACAGGATAGCAGGCCTGGGGCATCACGGGGCTCTTCTGGTAAAGCACCAGCGGTGCCAGAGGCCTCGGTGAGCTCAAAAGGTAAGCAAAACCCTAGCCTAAACCAACCTCTAAAGCTGATGTTCCAAGTCGCTCCTCAACAAACTAATGGTATCACGAACGGCACCAAGGGTGCTCCTGTCGAGGATCAGGACGAGTCAATCTTCCATTTGCCATCAGGGTTGGAAGACTTGTTACAATCATTCGAGGGGAATGCACGCCGTTCTACTCTCCCGCCTTCACAGTCATCTCAAAGAATGCTTTCGGCTTCTCTCAACAATTTCCCAGAAACAATGGATGGATTGCCTCCAAGGAATTACAAGCCAAAGAACCCGATCAGAACCCCATCGTACTACCCTCAAGAATTGAATTCTTGCTTCGATGATGCTCGCTTGTACTCCCGTATTGATCCAGATACGCTGTTCTATGTTTTCTACTACAAGCAAGAGACATATCAACAATATCTTGCCGCCAAAGCACTAAAGGATCAAAGTTGGCGCTTCCACAAGCAGTATCAAACCTGGTTCCAGAGGCATGAAGAGCCAAAGACAATCACAGAGGAGTTTGAGCAGGGAACATATCGTTTCTTTGACTATGAGAGCACGTGGTAAGTTACATTTCTTGCCTATTTGCCCATCATGTTTCCTTCCTTCGGACAGTTTCTTGAGAATTATCGCATTCGTGTAGTAAATCTGGCTGCAAAACTCTTGGCAACTCTTCCAATGTCACCCACAGGACCCTCAAAGTCCCTGCTCTCTTACGTCGTTAATTTTGCTAACTCGGACCTCTTTTAGGATGAACCGCAGGAAAGCAGACTTCAAATTTGCCTACAAGTTTTTGGAGGACGATGTATGAGTTATATGACGTGGCGTCAGAAGGATCTCTGCCGGAATGGAAGGCGCATGGATTTTGCTCTGACCGTGGTCGGTCTGGCTGGGATATACGAAGTTTGCCATCCTAATTAGCAAACACTGTGCTCGTCTGACACAAGAAAACTTTTTGGTGGTCCTCACTCACCCTATTATTGTCCATTCCTCCAATTGAGCTGTGCGACTCGATCGTTGTGATACTGATACTTGTATAATTGAGATTCCTCTGCCCAATGGAAAGAGAGCAAACAAGCAGCTGTTGGTTGTCCTTTCTTGCCCCGCGTTTTTCGTTGAAAGAGTTTCCGAGTGATATGTGACTGTTTCCACCCATTGGCTGCTCGAGCTCGCTGTACGGAAAGTCGCTTTCCGAAGCTTGCATAAGTTACAAAGGTATCTCGATTCGACCCCCAACTCGGTGTCGATTCATTGGCGATGGAAGTCGAGGGCGGAAGGGAGGACTTGAATCCACGACAAATGAATTAAGCTCAACAAGCTCGCTTGCATTTTTGAGGCGATTTTAGGAGAGATTCGTTTGCTGTACATATGCGCATGCACAAGCAGCCTGGAGTTGTTGGGCCGCAATGCAGAAGAGCTTTCCCAAAGCTGAGAACTTCTGGTGAGAATAGTCGTGTGGTCCGCATCGCATTAGCAAGAGGGGCAAGGCGGACTTATGTATAAGAAAGAATCAGCTTCCCATGCTCACCGGTCTTTTGGGCAGTAGATCTTGTTTCTTTTGAGCAGGCATATGTGCGTATGTTTTGGTTGCCTCGATTCATTCCAAAACAATATTCCTTGACAACTCTTCCTTTTCCCCCTTCTACAGGGACGGCTGGACACCATCAGATGCACCCACACCCAACTTCGCATCGCCCTCGCCCTCGAGAATCGCTGCTGCCCTTGGTCTCGGTCTTGCCCTCATTATGCGACCCTACGGTTGCGGATCATTTTAGCGGGCCGCTTATCAATTGGCCAGTCGCGAGTTCACACTCTTCTCTTCCGACACTTCTCATACAATATATTTTGGCGACGAAAACTTCTTCACTTCATTTCTCTGGTACGAATGGATAGATGCTAACATTCTGGCAGGAGATTTCCATTTGGTCCCTCATTTCATTCATTGATGAGGACAGAAGAATCCTGCCACACCATCAGTTGCCGTGTCGGGGATGACATCCGAAATCCTCCAGCCTTCTCAACCAGAACACATAGGGGCATTAAGCAGTATTGAGCGACACATACGCCGTCCTCGACCTCCTACAGTGAGCAACTGGGCGTCGCACGGCGAAAGGGGCACCAGCATCCATCGTACGATTGTCCGCAGTCCCATGATCGCATGCACAAAAGCAATTGCTGCCACTGACATTTGCTGGGCTTCTATCAAGCGGCAAGGCAAAAAGAGGGCGACCGATGCTAAGAAACCTAGCTGGTTGCCTTAATATCATCACCGCCCAACCTCAGAAAAATGTCAGTTAAATGGCGCACCACCCAGCCAGCCTCGAATCTCAATCAATGGTTCCCAACGGAACAGCACATCTTGCATACGCTGCTGCACAGTACCATTCATTACCAAAATCCTAAACAATTTGATTGTTGTCGGCCGGGGCCCAGCTCAGGTTGAAGATATAGAGTCATGACCTCCTTGACCTTGCTCACCAGCTTCACTTTTTCCATTGAAGCCTCTCGGCCGCCTCTCCCTCGGGGCGATTTGCCCCAGAGTCCTGGCGAACGACGAGACAAGCAGTGGAGAATAGGTCGCCCGACAATGTGTTGTCGTGACTGTTCCATCCTCACCGGCTGCCAGTGCCCTCAACCAATTCACACGCGGCAGCAGCCCAGCCAACCCATCGCTGCGAGGGAAGTCTGCCTTTTATTCTGCCTCATTGCAAGCGAAATTTAGGCACGATTCCCTTTGGTCAAGTTCAGAAAACTGGTACGCCTCAGCAAGGCTGTAGTCAGCCGGCCGGTCTGTCAACACGCTTATTTCTTCGAAATGCGGCTCTAAGACGCAAGGCTCTGAGCAAATTGTTAGGCCCACAATTTGGGCTCCCCCGCTCCGAATGCCCTTTTCCCATTTACCAATGGATCTGGCCAGTTGCATTCGAGTTTCGCTCTGTCTTGCTATGTGTCATTGGTCCTTTTCGGTGAATGAGTTTGGCATAGCCTTCGTGGCTGCTGCAGAGTTGTAGCTTCACACATAAGTCCGTTGCTCGACATTGGATGAAGCAGGGCTGCAGCGTGGCTTTGCAGCAATGTTCACTCATGTTTTGACTACATGGGTGTTCCCGTCTGCATTTACGTCGCTCTTCCCCGATTCGAAGCAAAGTTCGCCTTAGATTTCGTTGGCTGTGAAGGCTGTTGAAATCGTTACTGCCCCTTGAACCGCACGTGGAACATAGGGTGTACATCGAGACGGTCAAGATACAGACCTTGGCCAGATCTTCGTATTAAGGACAGGAGACGCCCTTCTTCACGAGTAGTTCCAGAAGCAGATCAGCAAAGTTTCTTGGTTTGGTTCTACTCTCTTACTTAAATTCTGGCGGAAGTTTTACTTGTTTCAAAGCCGTTTTCGTAATCTCATCCTGTTTTCATATCACAGTGAGTTCGACAGTCCCTACGTCGTGTTCACATCCCGGCTCCCGTTCATTGTACCTGAGCCTGATATCCTTGCCATAGAGTGAGCTGGCCTCCCCTAAGTACACCTTGCCCCCTCGAGTCGGGCCCACAGTACCACTCAGCTCAAGCTCAAGATGGAACAACAGAACAACTTCTCCTTCCTTGAAGATCCCATGATCTGGGAAGACTCACTAAAGGAGGACTGGCTGGGCAATGCAAACTTTCAATTTCAACAAGCCCAACCCGGAAGCTCTGACATGAGCCGTGATTTCAGTAGTCAAAGCAATAACACGACAAACTCGAGCAATTCGTTTCTAACGAATGCCACGACCTGTTCGGCTGCAAGCACGAGCTCAACGCAAGATTGGAATGACCATACCGATTCATATCTAATTCCTAGAATCAAGATCGAAAAAGGGATGTATCCATATACATCTTCTACGGAATACTCGACCGAGCACCAGTTCGGTGATGGCCGCCCATCTCCAACTACAGAACAGCTCAACGCACTCGAAGATATGACACTGTATCAACAACCGCACGCTTTTCACAACCCCTCGGATTTTCAGCAAGGAAGTGTATCGTCGAATCCGCGCCACTATTCCCGATCCTTCCGCGAACTATCCAGCACTCCCGAAAAGGCCGATTCGTATAGCATGGACAACTACCAGACCCAGGGCTCGCAGTCAACTAGCCATGGCAGTACACTGAGTGCCTATCAACAACCCTACTTGCCATCGAACAGTCACAACGGCTATACGAGCGCCCAGTCAGGAGAGAAGCCTACGCCGAGTAGTCTAGGATGGGTTTCCAATACTGACCTCGTTAAGAAGTATAAACTCAGTAAAGTCACCAAAAACAACCTTTACCTCGATCTCGTCAATGATTCCGATCTGACACCAGAAACACCGTTCCGAGTGTATCTCGAATCTGTCCCGTAAGTCTTCCTTCTTCTCATCCCACCAGCTTCCTCGCCATCACGATCACCAAACATCCAGAAACACAAAGCTAAATCCGATTCTCTCCAGATCATCCCAGAAGAATGAAGTACATTGCCCCTGGCCTGGGAAATGCGAGCGAAAAGGTGAGCCCTTTGGGCGTCAAGCCGATCTTGAGCGCCATCTAAAGAACGTCCATGGACCACCTGAACTTCGAGACAAATTCCTCTGCAGTTACGATCCTTGCCTTAACGGACGCCATCTCCCCGAGAACGCCTTCACTCGCAAAGACCACTACCGAGACCACCTGCGCGACTTTCACCAGGAAGACATTGGAGCAGCCAAAGGTGAGAAGAGTGCCCGTACCAAGGATCAGGTGAAGAAGTGGCAGAAGGAGCAGCAGAAGTGGCTTGAGTCGCGCAAGATCTACGCGACTCGTTGGACGTGCGCCAAGTGTCTTCTGAGGAAGATAGTTGCGGAGGATGGCTGGCACTGTGTGGAGTGCAACCAGCCGTGTGAGCCCGAGAGAAAAGACAGGAGGATGAGGTTGTTGCCTTCGTCGAGGGGGAAGGCGCAAGTTGAGATGGATGGCGTTGGGGGCATGGTGAGAGGAGAACCGCAACTACATCAACAGGCTTATTCGCAGTATCCTGCGGCTTGCAGAACATGCTATGGGAACGACTGGGTCGATGATGGCTATGGAAAGTGGGAACCTTGTCCGACTTGCAATTATCACGATACGCAGGTTGGGGCACAGACTTTCCGGTAAACAGACTCGCACTTGCTCGCACGTCTGCATCATACTGGAGGGGGATTGTTACGCAGGAAGGATCGAATATACGGAGACGGCTAGACTTCTCATCTTGGAGTTGGAGTAGGGAGGCGGATCGACTGGGGGGTGTTTACGGCATAAACGTGGTTGGCGGGAGGTGGTTGTCCTTTTATTTTTTGACATTTGTCACGCTCTTTCTTCTTGCTTTGCCTTTTCCAAGCAATGATGGCGATACGGTGTTTGCGCTATGGGAATCGTATTTGTTTTAGGGATATTATGGGACAGGGTGGCATACACGAGCATTGGCCGGGCATTGGGCAAGGTGAAAAACGACGGGAATTATCAGCGTTACTTCTCTTATTTTATCTCTTCTGGCTTGTCGTTGTTAATTGGCGTTGCTTATTACCCTTTTCATTTCATATGTCTTAGTCTAGGTTCTACATTCGTCGCTCATTCGGCGTTCATAACGGCGTATCACGGAGTGCGGTTGGTTACGTTACAACCTGATGGTCTCGTTCATGGTTCTGTCTCGACCGGCTTGGTTGGATGTCTTGGTCGTGGTATCGGAATAGGATGGCATGGTATGCATATGAGCATACATATCTCGGGCATTTCATGATGATGGAACCAACAGGACGTCGTCAGGCGTTGGGTAGAACTGGTTTGCACTTTTTTCATGAGTTGTTTTCCTTTCTTGTCAAAAGTATGGATTAGATGGACGGATGGATTAGTGGGGGATGAGTAGGATTAGTAAAGCTATCTTCTTTCATTTCGGTGTAGTGTTTATCAATCCGATGGTTTTCTCCCCCGTTTCGGCTTCTCGGCTAGTTGTTGATTTGAATAGTGTCGCTAAACCTTGACATAGCATTGTGCCTCGAAACCCTGGCAATCAAGTGAAACCGCTGGAGTATTAAATTCCGACCAGGAAACTTCCTGCTGGGCTATCTCCCGCGCCCTCGAACGTAGTTATCTTGAGTAGATGTCCCCACGTGACCCCTCTTCATTAACACCTGCACATTGCATCGCAGCGGCTACTAGCGGCCATGACATTGTGGAGAGAGCTCCCTCCGTTTATCGGGGGAGCTTTACCTTAGAGCTGGAAAAAGTGCAATGCAGCTGTGACTGCAGAATAAATTTTCCTCTTGAGCTCGACTTGTAGGTTGTTCAAAAACAATCGTGTTTCAACCTCTGGCTCAATTGCAAGACCTTACCTCCCTTTAGTTGCCGCAATTGACTGCCGGCTAAAGTCGACAATTCCGCCTTCCTCTTGAATACTTATCCCCGGGTGTCCCTCCCTCCCCCACACTCCCATCCTCGGGAAGTACAGCGAGCGCAGACGCCAATCTTTGACTTGACGGACGGCAAACCGACTTCCTATCACAAATCTACATCCACAACACTAGCTAACTAAAGCACGACCGACCGAGTAACCGCAGACCGCCCCCGAATTTTCCTCCCTTCTCCCTACATCATGAACGCCTCAAGAACCTCCCTCTCTCGCAGCCTCTGCAGCATCTCTCGCTCCTCACCAACTCCTCACTTCTCCGCAGCATCCCCCGCACTCTACACACCCGCACGCTTTGGATCCGCCTTTGTACAAGCGCGCAACATGGCCAGCTTCAAGAAGATCAAGGTCAAGAACCCAGTGGTGGAGCTCGACGGCGACGAGATGACCCGTATCATCTGGAAGGACATCAAGGACAAGTTCATCCATCCGTACCTGGACATCGACTTGAAGTACTATGATCTGGGGCTGGAATACAGAGACGAGACAAATGATCAGGTTACAATTGATTCGGCGGAGGCGATCAAGAAGTACTCTGTTGGTGTTAAGTGCGCTACCATTACGCCCGACGAGGCTAGAGTCAAGGAGTTCAACCTTAAGCAGAGTAGGTTTTCCTCCCGTGCGCATGGATGCTAGACTTTGCATGTGAAGGAGAGGGCATATGGCATATGCATGGTTGAGATGAAGACAAGCAAGGCTAATGCATGACATAACAGTGTGGCTGTCTCCTAATGGCACGATCCGCAACGCCCTGGGCGGAACAGTCTTCAGAGAACCCATCGTGATCCCCCGCATCCCCCGCCTGGTGCCCGGCTGGAAGAAGCCCATCATCATCGGTCGCCACGCCTTTGGCGACCAATACCGCGCCAAGGACCTCGTCGTCAAGGGTAATGGAACGCTCAAGATGGTTTTCACGCCCGAGGGAGGCAAGCCAGAGGAAATCGAAGTCTACCAGTTCAAGAATGGCGGCGGAGTTGCGCAGACGCAATACAACACCGATGAGAGCATTGCTGGTTTCGCACACGCCAGTTTCAAGCTTGCTATTGCGAAGAGCTTGCCTCTGTACATGAGCACCAAGAATACCATTCTCAAGAAGTACGATGGTAGATTCAAGGATATCTTCGAGGAGATCTACGAGTCGACGTATAAGAAGGAGTTTGAGGCTAAGAAGATCTGGTACGAGCATAGACTTATCGATGATATGGTTGCGCAGATGATGAAGAGCACTGGAGGGTACATTATGGCTTTGAAGAGTATGTTGCTTTGTTCTCGCTTCCATGTTTACCCCCCTATTCCAAGAAGATTTTAGGATAATGCTAATACACAACCAACAGACTACGACGGCGACGTCCAATCCGACATCGTTGCCCAAGGTTTCGGCTCCCTCGGCCTCATGACCAGTGTACTCATCACCCCCGACGGCAAGACCTTCGAGTCCGAAGCCGCCCACGGAACCGTCACCCGCCATTATCGCGAGCACCAAAAAGGCAACGAGACATCCACCAACCCAATCGCATCCATCTTCGCCTGGACGCGCGGTCTCGTGCAGCGTGGAACTTTGGATGAGACGCCTGAGGTCGTGGCGTTTGCGGAGAGCCTCGAGAAGGCGTGTATCGATACCGTTGATATCGATGGTATCATGACGAAGGATCTCGCGTTGGCGTGTGGGAAGACGGGTAGGGAGGATTATGTTACGACGACGGAGTATATGAATGCTGTGGAGAGGAGGATGAAGAGCTTGTTGAAGCAGAAGTTGTAGATGGTGTTTCTGCTTCTGCTTGGCCTGGCTTGCTAGCGGTTGAGGGGTTAGTAAGGACGACAGTGGAGGAGGAGGTGAGCAGGGGAGGAGAGAAAGATCTACTTGCTTGCTTGTTTGCGGAGATTATCTCACCTTGGCATTGCATTTGAAAGCGAGTCTGGTTTTGGTGCTGGTGTTCGCTCAGACCGAATGCAGAAGACAAGATGAGAGAGACTTGTTTAAATCGAGCATCTTGCATGGACATGAGCAGATAAAGAGGTGCATAAGAACATATCAACTGCATTTGTACATAGAACATTTGGCATTGAAAATCATTTGGTTTCATTCAGAAAGTACCTCATCTTCTCGAAATGATTCTCGTCTTTTGTGATCATTTCATTGAATAGCTCGCGTATTGTACAAAGCTTCGTCTATCCTTGAAGCAAGGTTCTCCAGTGCAGTTTCTTTCTCTCTAATGATACAAAGCAAGCCCAGTCCACACAAGCCAGATTCATAACAGCCTGCCTACCACTTAGCCATGCATACCAAATGATTCGAACGCCTTGCATACCCATTGCTTTCCATCCCAAACGCCTTTTCATAGTACAAAGTGCAAAGTAGCCATCTCAGATAGGACCAAAAGGATGAGCATTCGGATCCGGAGTCGGCGCCTTAGGCTTCGCTCTACCCTTTCCCTTCTTCGCGGGCGGCGTAGGAGCTTCCCCATCAACAGGCTTTGGCTTCCTATTATACGGTCTCTTCTTCCTGACACCATCCTCCGTAGCCTTAATCGCCTTCGACGGGTGATATCCACCAGAATTATCATCGTCGTCGCGCTTCCGCTTGCCTTTACTCGTCGTTCCTCCACCTAGAGCGAAATCATAGCCTTGGCCATCTTCCTCGACGATCTCGAGGGAGTCGGGCTTGCTGGGTGCGGGGATGCTGGCGCGCTTTCCGGCTCCGCGGAGGGCGCCGGGCTTGCCGTTGGATTTCTCGCTGCCTTCGCCGTCTTGGAGGAAGATGTGGGGTTGGTTGCGGCGGAGCCAGTTATATGGGCTGTGGTAGTTGCCGAAGGCGAGGTCTTGGTGGGAGGCTGCTGGGGAGGGAGGTGGAAGGGTAGGGACGGTGCCGAGTTGAGCGTCGATGTCGTAGATGTAGTCGTCGAGTTGGTCTGCCGTGAGGTATCCGAGGGGTGCTGATTGGCCTTCAATCGGGTTCAGCAGCGCGAGAGACTCCTCCGGGATTCCTGGGTGGCCGAGCTTCATGTGTGGGACAGTCTTCATGAGGGTTGCGAGGGACTTGGGGGGTTTGGAGGCGTTGTTGAGGGTTGCGTCGCGCTCTTTTACGAGGGCTTGGATCTCGTTGTAGAGTGCTATGCCTTCGGGGGTTTGTAGTTCGGCGGCGCTCGCGAGCTCTTCTTCTGTGATGAGGGGTGGGATATCGGAGAGGATGCCTTCTTCTGGCGTGAGGTCGATGCGCTTGTCGACGGGGATTTGGGCAGAATTGTTGACGTCGAGGAGAAGATCCATGATTTGACTGTGAATTATTAGCTAGATGCTCTTCTCTTGAAATATGAAGCCTTACTCAATCTCTTGCGTAAGACGTTTGGATGTCTTCATCGCACGCTGCTCCTCGAGATACAGATCATTGCTCTGGCGCATAGCTTCATCGAACTTGATCCTCATCTTACGGTATTTCTTCCTGGAGTGCAGCATGTTAGCTATGGTCTAGCATCGAGGTGATGATCATTAGGGAGATGCTGGCAGCCAGACTGCGCGACCAGCTCTCGTGCGGATATGCGCATACTTGAATGATTTGTATGTCGGCTTCGAATCTGCTGGATTCTGCTCCGTGGCAGCTCCATCATTGCCCATCGCGGTGTCCTGGTCGACAACCATTGTCTCGTCGTCGTTGGCGTTCATGGTGGCTGCTTTGTTTGTGTGGATTTATTCTAAAATAATGGTACTGGTCATGGTAGATATTGACGAAATCGGCTGAAATACGCTAGTGATAAATGGCTAGTATGGCGGGAGTCGAATGGACTCGAATGGGCAGGTGGCCCTTGTCGCGAAACTCCAATTGCAGCCATGAAGCCATTCCAACTTGAGCGCGCTGCTTTAACACTGCTTTGAGCTCCGTTGCGGCAGCGACGTCTTTGGAGCATCCGAGCTTTGCCTGAAGTAGTTAGAGCCGGGATTACGACGGGCCGATGAGCTTTATCGAGTTTATCGCAGAAATAATTTTGAGTTGACGGCTGGATATCGAGGTCGAACAGCAAAAAATCAACGCCAAGTCTTGCGACTCGACACGATAGGTCCCGATTTCTTGGATCACAGGGTAACAGGAAGAACACATTCACGAAGTAAACATATCATCTAAGTCTCCTTGGGACGATCAATTCCAAGACTTCTTTCAACACCTCTATCGTGGGGATTTTGACGCTTCACGCAATTTCACCACCCTCTCACATCACTATGCCCTCCGCCGACAAAGCCTCCACGAAAGTGGCGAAACTTCATTCTTCGAAACCCAAGAAAGAAAAGTCCAGCAAGAAGAGAAAAGCAGAAGCCCTCGCAGAGCCCACCCCAGCACATTCTCTCTCGCCAGAGCCTACAACCGCAGAATTGAAGGAAGATTCGCCCGTACCAGAAGCCACCGACGACTCCTCAGAAGAATCACCAGCCAAGAAGCGCAAGGCCAACGAGGACGCCGACGAGATCGAAGTTGACGTCACAGCGCCCCAGCCTCCTTCTAAGAAAGAACTCCGTCGTCTAAAGAAGGGCAAACCAATTCCAGCGGCAAAACTAGAGCCTCCTTCCGAACAAGAAGAGAAGAAACCCAAGCCTGAGGTAGAGAAGAGGTCGGAGCATGGAGTATGGATCGGCAACATGCCATTCTTTGTTTCCAAGGACGACTTGCGGACGTTCTTGGTAGAACAATCGGATTTGACCGAGGAAGACATCACCAGAATTCACATGCCGGGTCCGAATGACAAGAAGTCAGCCAACAAGGTCGAAGAGAAGAAATACGGAAAGACAGTTCACAACAAGGGCTTTGCATATGTCGACTTCTCCACAGCACAAGGTGTAACTCATGCTGTTGAGCTGTCTGAGCAACTCCTATCTGGCCGAAGAGTTCTCATTAAGGATAACAAGTCGTTCGAGGGTCGGCCGGAGAAGACGAAGGAGGAAACGAGGAGGGAAGGCAAGCCACCGAGCACAAGAGTTTTCCTTGGCAATTTGAGCTTCGACACTACGGAGGACTCGCTCAAAGAGCATTTTGAGAAGTGTGGAGCTATTGCCAGCGTCAAGGTTGCAACATTTGAGGATACTGGAAAGTGTAAGGGCTACGCTTGGATCGTGTTCGAGGAGTTGGAATCTGCAGAAAGCGCAGTCCGGGGATTTGTAAGAATCGAGGAGGAAGATTCGCAGGCATCAGAGTCGGAAAGTGATGATGGATCGGATTCAGATAGCGAGAGGAAGCCCAAGCCAAAGAAGACTAAGGTAAGGAAGTGGTGGGTCAACAGAATCAAGGGTCGACCGCTGCGCATGGAGTTCGCCGAGGATGCTCAAGTGCGGTACAAAAAGAGATATGGCAAGGATGGCTCGAAACAGAGAGCTGCTGGAGGTGCACCAGGTGCTTCTGAAGCTTCAGGAGAAGAGGTTAAGTCAGGTCCGGTTGTTGCTAAGGCTGTTGAGTATCGCCAAGCTTATGCTCCTCGTTTAACGGGTGGTATTGTGGAGAGCAAGGGTCAGAAAGTCAAGTTTTGAGCTCAGCGTTGCTTATTGAGAAGTCGAGTGATGAATATCATATACCACTTCTACTCCGCCTCCTACATATCTTTCTCTTTATTCTATTGCTTCACAGGTGATGCCATCCAGTTACTCGGAGGCATAATCCTGAAAGAATCTCAAGATAACTTACCTCGGGTGCCTTTGGGTGCCTGTCAGTCCTTCCAAATCCATTACTTTTGACTACAGCTTTTGCTTAAACACAAAGCTGATATGGGCTTACTTTCATCACCGTCGACCCTACTCGATTGGAGTGAGTGCATTACCGGTTATGCATCGCTACCGTAAAGCGATTCAAGATAACCTCGATAGGAAAGTCCAGATGTTCCAGTCGACTCACATTTACATAATCCAAATAGATATTAATGCTCTGCCTCTTAATCCACATTGAACACAATTCCTCTCATTATTCCGATCCCTCGATCTCAACTGACCGAAGGGCTTTAATTACCCTCGACTCAACGACAATCTGTGATGTGGCTTACGCAAACAGAATGCTTTAAAAGATACTCGGAAGTATACAAATTGACAATCTTTGGACTTTCAGATCAAGATACAATCTCAATACCATACTTCTCATAATTGAACTCCTCCAGGCTCATAATACTCTTTGCCCATCCATCCCCAACTTCGCCCAGCTGCTCTTCATCACCAATCTTCACCATCCCCGTCTTCCCCGCCAAAATCTCCTCCCACATCCCACGATACTCATCCACCAGCTCACCATGCGGCACCCAAACAACCCTCATCCCAGCCCTCCGTCCAGCTTCAACACCCACAATACTATCCTCGAAAACCAAACACTCACTCGGCAAAATCGGTCTTCTTCCCTCTTCTCCCTCTCCTATCTCTATACTCTCCCCTCTTGACGCATTCAAACCCTCCAAAGCAACCAAATAAACATCTGGCGCTGGCTTCCCCCTGCCCTCCCTCACCCTCCCATCATCCCCCAACACCCTCCTCTCCTCCCCAAACACACCCAACAAATTCTTGATCTCCTCTCTCTGCGTCTTCAATTCAAACGTAGCTCTCTTAGTACTACTCGCAAGCGCCAACTCGATCTTCTCGCCTGTGACAGCACTGCGCGCCTGGCTGAGATTTCGAAGGAGTGTTGCGGCTCCTGGCATGGGTTTGCAGGATGGGAAGGCGCGGTGCGTTTCAGCGGATTGCTCCATGGCGTATTGAGCCCGAGGGATGGGGAGTTGTGCCCAAGCGTGGAAGAGGTCGCTGTTAGTGGAGTCCGGGATGCCCATTAGTTGGGCACGGAGGGAGGGTGTGAGGGGTGGGCGGTTGTACTTTTGGAGGATGAGGTTGGTGGAGGTTGTTATGATGTCTTCCTAGATATCGGGATATTTGGTGAGTAGAGGATGATTTGGAATGTATGGAGAATGGGAACCGAGAGAGACGTACTGTGTTGATGAGCAGTCCGTCCATGTCAAATATGCAGGCCCGGATTGCGGGGAAACTGGAATGGAAGTTAGTTTCATGAAAGATGAATTGGGGTTGGACAAGCTGGGTCTGCCGCTTCTTTGAACTTTATACGTTGTAATGGTATGGTTGAATCAAGCAAAAAGCACTTACTCTGTCTTTGGGAAAGCCATGGCTGTCGACTCAGGGCGGAGTGTTGACAGCTTTATCGAGCTTTGAGCTAGTGAAAGCACCGCAACACGAGAGAAGGGACGTCTGTTCACAGATTGGTGTTGCTTATTACCCTCGTCTATCGAGGGTTGAGTTGGCGATTTTACTCAGAGAATAGTTTAAGTCAGGTGAAGTTGAGGCAGAATTTCATCCGGTCAGATCGAGGTGCCAAGCATGTAGCACTACTTAGGCCTGCTAGTCCTAATTTAGAAGTCTGTTTACACCCTTATCGAAAGCTAAGCCTTACAACCGAAGATAATAATCTGTCGAAACCAGATGGTCAGACGCAAATATCTCGGATTTATTGGGTCATATCTTGTGACTGTCGATGCTTCTGAATGATTCCTAAGTGAATTTCGGTGTTGCTTACAATCCCAATACACCATGTTGGAGCTAGGTAATTTCGGATCCATCGTGGTCTTTGTGCATGCATTTCACATATATAATTAAATTATTGACTAGAAGTATGGATGAATGCTTCGATTTGAGTTATGATAGTGCGCTGAGGCCTAATGAGACCATAAGCTTAAATTCTGAGTCTTCGGGGGGCGATCGGTCGAAGGATTGCCCCTCAATCATTTCATGCAAATGTTTCAACGTCTGATGGCGACATCAAAGCATGCTGAGGGAATAACACCCCTCAAGGAACCATCTCGCCCCTCACTACTGCTAAGCCCCTGTTCCCTTCCCCTAAAAGCACCTCCACGTCTCCTTTCTCCCAGCCTCTCTTTTCTACCAATTCCTCGACATACTCTCTGATCTTGCCACCCCAAATCTCATTTTCCTCCTCAAGCTCCTTACTATCGGCCTCCACGACATCAATCTCCCCATCAGACAATACCTCACTCAAAGGATACGAACCCGCAAACTCCCAGTCTAGTACTGCAGCCACCTGATCCCCGCTCATGAGTATATTCCGGCCATGGAGATCGCCATGGACTAGGACGAATGGCTCATCCTTGATATCCATCTTTTCGGTCACTGCTCGTTTCTCGCGTAAGTGCTCAACAAAATTCGCCACGGAGATGTCCTCAAAGAGACTTTCGTCGATATCGTCCTCATCAGCATTGCTATAATAGTAGATCTCTTTATCGTAAGAAGCCAACATATACTCTTTCGTAGATTCGTACGGGCCGATATGATAGTAATCCTTCTTGTGAAACTTTCCACGGCCCTTGAAGAGCTTGGAGCCTTCGACTGTTGGTGCAGGGTCGAATGTTTCGGGGACAAGACCTCCGATTTTGGGGAAGCGGATCTCTGCAAGATCGACGACGATGCTGGCGACTTTGTGGGTGATACTGTCTTTCTGGGAGGAATTGAAAGTGGTCCAAACGGTACTCAGCGGAATGCCTTCAATATACTCCTCGGCGATGTATGATGTGTCCGGGTCGGATGTTGCGCTGTACGCGTAGACCTGAGGTACGAACACGTGCTTGGACACGACGAATCGTCTGAATGCTACTTCGTTGGACACTTGGTAGGGTAGGAGGCTATCAGCACAGGGAATTCGGACTATATACCTGTCGATCAGGCGATGCTCTGATGAGCTGCCGTTGTTGAATGTCGGTTGCGTGATCTACAATAATGTTAGCTGTCAGTCTTGTATTGTCAAAGAATACGCTTGGTATATTGGAAGGGGAAATTTGTTTAGTAATTCAATGTCTCGAGATTTTTTAATGACATTGGGAGTGGCTTACCTCGAGATTTGTATCCAAATTGACCAGCCAGATGGAATTATATCCACCTCGGGTAAGGAGAGTTACTTCTTCCACATCACTGATGGCGCTCACGTCCACGGCGCCTCCAACCGGAAACTGAAGTGATGTATCTGTACTTGGAAGCCGGTCACTTCCTGTCGTAGTCGCTTCTTCTCGTGTCGCTACTGTTTGTATCGCTCTTACCTTCAGCGTTTGCGCGATTGCAGCTCTTACACTTTTTAGGGAATCCATTGCTGTCCTGCTTGTAATAGGTGACTTTTGGGTGGATGGTACACTTGACTTGGTGCTCTTTGCAGAATCCATTTTTAGTACAGCACATACAATGTTGCGTCGTGGGCATACCTTTTTCGAGCGCTTCCGAGGCGGCAATAGCAGAAGTGGACGTCAGGTGATATTCAGGTGACTTTAGTCGAGATATTCCTGTGATTTACTTGAGCTTAAATGCATTCCCAATAGATACACACAGCTTTTGTATACTGTATGTTTACTGTTGTCTCATTCTATCCAACGAAACATGGATAGAACAAAAACCATTAAAATCAGTAAATGTATGTCAACAAAGACCTTTGATCTTCCAGGAGAAGGAACACTCGGAGTCAGATACCTCATAAAGAAATTATTTATCAAGCTCTATTGAAGAACAGAATACTGCAGATCAAAGCCACGTGTTGCGTACCGTGACATTCTTACAAGTCAGTCAATATTTGTTTGTAAAGCTAAAATTTATGAGTTAACATAGCAGTAGTACTACTGCAGCCGCCAAAGTACCATCCCAATTTGATTGAAGTCAGTTCCCAGGTTGGAGCTTCGCATCTTGCTATCAAGTGCTAGGCATTTGGTATCTTCGTATTTGGAATGGCCTCAGCTATTATCCCTCCTCAAGTCCTCATATTCTCTGAAACCTGTTCTTGTAATGCTACTCCGATGGAATGTTGAGACTTCTGTATGTATTTTTCCAATCCAAAATGTATTTTTTGACTTTAAATATCCTCACAGACTCGCTTGTATAAGGAACAAATAAGTACTAATGCACATGGATATACTCTCACCCCAGAGAAGTGAAGCAACGATTCGCTTACATCTAATCAGTCACCCATCACTTCAAAAGATTTCAGTCCTACTCTGGTAAAACTACCCAACCGAGCTAAGTTTATAGCATACGATTACAAGATCAAAATGTGCAAGCCGTAACGTCTGTCCCTGACCCCGAGCCGCGCCCTGTATTAGTAGTTATGAGCGTCACGTGTAAACAACAAAACGGGTGACGTCGACATACCTCATTGCTTTGAAGATCTGCAGCTATTTACTTTCCCAAACACAAGAGACCTTTTGCTAGCATCTAATCATTAAAAAAAAAAAGAACCAAAGCAGTATTCATTCACAAAGAATTTCCTGATCGAATACCTAGCTTTCCAAGAACATGTCCTCTCCAGCAACCCAACATCTAGTCCTCAACCCCTCCAAGCCTCTACCACCTACCCGCAACGCCGCCACCAAAACCAACGCCCCAGTCCCTACCGCCTTACCCGATGCGAAAGAAATAAAAGTGCATCCTAGAGGTAGTAACGCGGGCTCTGAGAATGCTAGTCTCTATTTCGTGGGCACCGCGACGACAATTTTGGAATGGGAGGGTGTGAGGTTGATGACCGATCCTAATTTTCTGTACGCCGTTGCAGCTCTTTCTCTTTAATATCCTCTCAAATTTCATCTATTCCTATATCTGTTTCTCATTCGAACGAACATAGACGCTAAGAGCTAACTCTCATGTTTTAGACATGCAGGCGATCACGTCCACCTAGGACCCGGCGTCACAAGTAAACGAACGACTAACCCAGCTGTTGAACTCGAAGCTCTCCCGAATATCGACGTTGTGCTTCTGAGTCACTACCACGAGTAAGTTTCCATCCAAAATTTCAAAGTGCACATTCGGACCGTAGCCCATTTTGAAACAGCGCAGCTAAAATTGCAAGCTTAGGGATCACTTTGACAAGAGAGTAGAAGACTCACTGAGAAGGGATCTACCAATCATCACGACACCCCATGCCAAATCCCACCTTACCAGCAAGACTGATCCCGGAGAGAATTTCACCGCCGTGTACGAATTGGATACTTTCTCTAGCATGGTCACATACATCAAATCCAATTCCGACCCAGAGACCCCAGCCGACACGACCACGACCACCAACACCAAAGTGAAAGCCATAAAGGTGACTGCAATGCCCGGAAAGCATGTCCCACCCGGCGTACTAGGTACTCTAAACGACTTGCTCGGAGCGGTACGTACTTCTCAGTCTTCAAAAATTCTTTCTGTATGAATTAATTGACAAACATAACCAACCCAGGTCCCACCCACCAACGGCTGGATGCTCGAACTCGGCACCTGCCTCCAACCAAACAACGACTCGACCTTCCACTCCAACTACCGCATCTACATCTCCGGCGACACGCTCCTCGTCTCCGAACTGCAAGAGATCCCGTCTCGCTATGCCGGGCAGAAAATCGACTTGATGCTAATCCATCTCGGCGGGACGACGATCCCCAGTCCGCATGTACCGATGCTGATGGTGACGATGGATGCGAAGCAAGGATTGGAGCTGATCAGGTTGATCAAGCCTGACGTTACTATACCGATTCACTTTGATGATTATGATGGTTTTTTGAGTCCGTTGGAGGATTTTAAGAAGGCGATAGCGGAGGCGGGGCTGGATGAAAAGGTCGTCTACTTGGATCGGGGGGACGAGTATAAGTTTTGCGTTGAGGAGGGTTGAGGAGGTTGTCGAAGGTGTGTATTATGGCTGGTGTACTGTACTGTATTGTCAACCTTGTTACCTTAAGAGATGTAGACTCACAGACTCTGGAGAAGCACACAGGAAAGATCCTGGCTCGGATCCTGGATTGAAACTCAGGCTTCTCAACGGCAGAATATCATGCCCATGACTAAACTCAGCGAGGACATCAGATCTTCACATCTCACGTCTCATAAAGCCCACACGATCTCAAAAGTTCATATAAAGATTTCATATTTCATAGCAGTCTGCTTACTTGCGTGCTCACTCACTACCTACCACCCTTTTCCCTCATTCCTCCTACACGCACGTACCTCACTAACGCAAAGCGAAACAAAGCAAACTAAGCAGACTAAGAAACAGACCCCGCAGCAAAGTACTATGCACGTATGACCACAAGAGTGGAGAAGAGAGATACAATTCATCGTCCATCATGTTGTTTGTGTCTGTTCGTTCTGTTCGATTTATTGTTTGTTGATATTGGTATGATTGATTGATTGACTGCATGTGTGCTGGCACATCGAATGATGCGAGAACATGGCCTTTCGACTCCTTTCTCTTCCTTTGTAGAAAAAGAGACCGGTGGTACAGGTGACCATCCCGCCAGAGCCGAAAAGTTCATGTCTCCATCAATCCATCGTATAGACCAATCGGTCGAAGCAAAAGAGAGAGCGCGTACCCGTCGAAGTAACATACATGCGAGAGAGAGAGACCCGGAAAGCAGAGTGAGAAAAGAGAAAAAACCAGCGCGAAAATAATCATCCGAAGACCCCTTTGCTCCATCCATATCCGCTATCCAGAGCTGTTTGTGTCAATCTTGCGCCTTCGTACCATATCCTCCAATACATTCTTCCGTGCTGATCAAAAAGATTATTTACTTCTTGAGAAGTTTGGATTGCTCAGCGATCATCTCCTCATCACTGGCATCCAAGATATCGTACTCCTCGTCAGTCAAGAAACCATCGTCTGTCTCATCGTCATCAATGGACTCATCGACGAAATCCTCAAACTCGTCCAGCTCATCTTGGACAGCAACAGGTGCAGCGGGTGCAGCTGGAGCAGGCTCGTGGATACTAGAAGCTGGGGACTCCTTCTCCAACTTGGGGAAGATCATCTGGCTACCCTCAGTCTCAACCTTGGTCTCAGCAGCCTTTGGCTCCTCCTTGATGACTGGCTCTGGGATCTGAACATTGACATCACACCACAGTCGGTGACCAAACTTATCTCCATCTGGGCCAGTGAGACGCCAGTATGAGATAGAGTTACCAGCACGGCTTGGGGTTCTCATCAAGACCGTGAAACCAGCCTCTTGACCTGGGGCAACCTCGGTGTAGCAAGTAGTGCTCTCAGCAGCAGATACAAGCTCGTGAACACTGGCTGGGTGCTCGGGATCAACAGCACACATGTTGTCGCCTCCAACAAACTTGACAGTGCATCCAGCGGGCCAGGACGTGCTACCACCATTGCGGAGATACCAGGTTTGCTCGAAGACCGTGTTTGGTGCCATGATGGTACCATCAGCGATTACATCACGAACGAAGTGAGCAACGAGATCCTCCTTGACGGCAACTGCAGGGAGCTCCTTTGCCTCCTCCTTCTTGACCTCTGGAGCCTTCTCGGCCTTCTCGGCCTTTACTGGCTCAGTTGGCTTGAGATCAGCGACGGTCTGGACTTGAGTAGCAGCGTTAGATGATTGGGCAGGTGTGGTCTCGGTGGACTTTGATGTGCTAGAACGGCCACGACGATCACCCATAACTGGCAGACGCTGACCATCCTCATGATCACCGAGAGTTGTGACACTGACATTTCGGACTGGGGTCTTGAACTTGATGAGAGGATGGGTTCGGTTGTGGCGGTTAGATGGGCTGGCCTCGCAGCTGGCACAGAAGTCGGTGTCATGGCAGACTGCGCACTTGTATCGGTCACCTTTGATGAAGGATTGTCCATTGCCGGAGTTGCAGAGAGGGCCGTCGCAGTAAATGCCGTGGTGGCGGGCACGAGTAGCAAATGATCTTGACATTGCCGAGAGATCGTTGAGAGGCTCGTAGATAGGGACGAATCGGTGGCCGGGGTGGATGAAGCTAGCATTGGGGTGGCATGCAGAGCAGAAGTCCCAATCCGGGCAATCGAGGCACTTGTGGCGGACACCGTAGATGTACTTGTCACAACCATCACAGATGGCATTGTGTCCAGTGTTTCGGCCCGGGGCAAGAAGAGCGTTGGCAATCAAGTCGAGGGTAGTATCCTCAACAGCTGGCTCGAAGGCATGCTTTGGGTGGTGTCCATGCTCCAAGCTGACATGGCAGGGAATGCACAAGTCGTAGTCAGGGCATGAAGTGCAAGTAACGAAGTTCTCCTCTGAGAGTTCTACGTAGCTTAGTTAGCATTGGATGAACAAGGAACGGGTGTACAGTCATACCAGAAATGCAGGAATTGCAAGTACGGGTAGCAACTGGGTCCTCGGAAACGACACAAGCCTCCTTCTTCTCTCCAAGACTGGACTTTGGTGCAATGGTCTCAGTGGTGCTGTTGATAACTCGGCCGTCCTTGACAAAACGCTTGATCATCCAGTGATCATCGCCACCACAGGTAATACCATTATCAACGCATCCTTGGCAGAGATCGAAGTCGCCATCGTCACAGGTGCTGCAGTGGTAGTGTGCATTGGAGGTCGTAACCTGGCAGTTATTGCAGTAGACCGAGTAGATACTGATAGTCTCTGGAGTTGGGGAAGCTGGAACAATAGGGTGGCAGGAAGCAGCTGTACGGTCGCTGGCCAAGGTGGACAATCCGGCAAGCTCAGCAAACCACTTGTCGCGAGCGGCAGATCCACGGGTGACTGGGATATCACTGCTCGAGCAGGTATTCATTCTTGGGGCGTCCTTGTGATGGAACATATTTGGGATGTCTCTGTTCAGCTGGCTACAGCAAGTAGAGCTGCTTGATGGCTGAGCGAACGGTGTGAAGGTGGGGGTCGAACGTTGGCTGCTGTTGATCAGGAGCTCCTCGAATCCTCTCTGGATCTCGGCAACGCTTCCTGGATAGACAGTCTTCTCGGGATAGCTGACAGTTGACTCCGCGACTGGAGCTGGTTTGACTTCTGGGGTTGGCTCAATCGGGGCTGGCTGCTCATCAACTGGACTGACTGGACTAGACTCTTCGTCTTCAACAGTAGCAGGCTTGGGAGAGACCGGCTCCTTTTCCTTGATGGTAACCTTAAGACGAAGCTTTAGCTTAGCCTTCGCGGCACGGTATAGTTGCTTGTAGACGGAGGTATTGTTTGGGTCGAGGACAATGAAGGCAGCGGCGCTATCGGAGTAACGTTCGAAGACAGCCTCGGAGGAAGGAGGGATTGCGAGGAGGAATCGGAGCTATGAGCAAACAATCATGTCAGCCTCCATTCACCATGTACAATCAAGAAGCATCGTGAGGAAGAGTTGGCTGTCATCAGGCCAGGCTGGGATGCTTGTGGAACCATGACATACCTTATCCGGAAGAGTACTGGGGATGAGATCCCGAAGAGGAAGCTTGAATCGACGGTTAGTGCCCTCGATATTGATCTTCAAGGTGACCAGAGTATCTGCGGTTGTAGGTGTAGTCGACGCCATGACTGCGGTGGGTTGAGGCTGTACTGTGTCAGCTAGGACGAGGTCAAGCGGTGACGTGCAACCAGCGTCTCAGGTGGGGAAGACGAACTGTAATGCTCGCAGCTGTCTAAGTCTTCGAAGTATCGAAGAGGCAGTGCAAGAATAAACCGGTGTAGTATTCTTGCAAGTCGACAGTAGATTCGACGTTGGATGATAGAAGAAGAAGGGTGGAGGGCGGTCGAGGCGGGTGAGAGGAGGGGATGGGATGGATATGAGGAGGTGCAGGTGTTGCCTTGGGGGAGGCAGAAGGAGCCCGAGCTCACGGCTGTCTGTCTGTCGATAAGGTAAGCTGTTAGCGCCGCTCGCTTGCTTGATTGCGGCAGGCCGCGCTGTATTACGACCGCAAGTTGAAGGCGGTTTCCAGAACTAGGTCGAAGGCGGCGATAGTAAATCAGGAGGCTCTGATGTAAGGCGTTTTGTAAGAAAGTACTTGTAAAGGAGAGGCGGAAGAAGAAGTCGATGTTGGTGGTTGATATGAAGAAAAAGGGAAGAGGCTGCGGAGTCGTGATCGTCGGCTTGATAAAGCTCCAGGTCGTCGGCAAAGACGAGCGAGGCGTGCAAGCCCGGCGGCGAATCGAATCAAGTCACGAGCGAGCCTTAGTCAATGGGACTTCCTTATTCAATCAACCACGTACAGTATTCCACGTTAACTGTATTCCTTTTGCAGGTGAATGAGAAGCTGGAGGCCAGCATTTCCTTCCTCGTAAAGTTTCTTCTACCATCAAGCAATCCCGCGGTCACCCCAATGTACCCGAGTCAAGTAAATAGAGTGAGCTACTCGGCCATCTACAGGCGTTCTCAAAGATACGCCAGGACAAAAGCAGGTCATACGGATAGAATCAAGTCCGAAACATTCCCAGCCTGGACAGATGCTCCCCGTCAGAACTTGGATTGTGAACTCGATCTCAAACACAAAAGTCACTTTGACCCATTTCATAATTGAGCATCTGTCCAAACCACATTCAAATCATGGCAACCCATCCGAAAGCTCCCTATTCATTCCCCGGAGTCTACCTCCCTCATCTTGCCTGCAGCCTAGGCTTCCACGACATTTATCATGTGTACTCCGTAAGCAGGCAACCAATCACACCACAGTAAAGCAGTGGAACAGCTTAGAATGGCCGGATCTGGAGCTGAGGACACTGGTTTCATGTTTCAGGCTCTGTAGTACTTGTGACCACTAATCGGTTTCCCACTGCACGATTCAAGAAAGAGACACTTATGCATCGTAGCTGGAAAGTCCGGAGGCAAAATATCCGCCACCACTTAATCCGACTGACCGCTGGATCTCATTCCACGGCAGACAGCCTTGCGTCAGTAATGAAGGCAGCCTCCCGATTCGGATAGCTTTGAAATCGGGTTACTGCATTAGTGGGAAGTGATTACTCTGCTGGATCCGGATTATTTGTGATACGTGATATGCTTTCGGTATCCTATCAATTGGCAACAAGATATGAGATTGGAGCTTAGACATTGACCAAAGACAAGCTCAATCACTAGCCAAAGCCGTTCGATCATAAGAGCAATATCTTCCACTGACTGTCCTATTTAAGTACTACTACTATCACTACTCTACTGCACAAATGCTGCCAAAGGTAATACGGTCGACGGGCGCCTCCGAGGGATCTCTCTTAAACAACAATGATGAAGGAGGTCATCATGCAACCGAACAATACTAAAAATGCAGCCAGCTGGAAAGTGTGTAGCTGGATGCGAGACCAGTTGCCACCTCCTGAACGTCCCTCCCATCCCAGTTGTGACATCTGCCATTGGAAACCAAGAGACGTCCTCGAATCTTCTTGCAATGATAAACCAAACAACCATATCTTTTCACGCGAGGATAATACTGCAAGGAATGGAGAAAAGAGTAAAAGACGCTTCCAAAACGCACAATGAAAACCCATCATGACCCTGACAAGATCGCTGAAACCATTAGAAAGAATAAAACAAATGTTGTTGCACACCAGAAAGAATCGCCCTACTGCGGGTAGTAGACGACACCTTGCTGTGGAGCCTGTGGATAATAGAACCCATCGGGGCTTGGGGTCATCATGCCACCCATTCCGACAACTCCGCCAACCTGCTGCATTGGGTATGAGGGAGGAGCTTGGTAGGCGGGGAACGTTGCAACAGCCGGGATTTGCGCAGCATCGTAGTAATATACCATTCCGTTGACTTCTTGAGCCACCAAATTGGTAGTGTCAGGTTGTTGATTGGGTTGAGAGAAAGGAGGTTGTTGCTGCTGCTGCGATTGTGGTGGAACAAATGGCGGTGCAGCTCCTGGTTGACTGTAGCTTGGTGGATAATAGTAACCTTGAGGTGCGGGCATGTAGGGTGCTGGAGAATAGAAGTTCGAAGCTTGCTGCTGGTACGGATTTGGTTGGAATGGTTGAGCGTGAATAGCACGTTCTGGGATCTGTGATAAAGGTGTTCCTGTGGAGGCCTGACTAGGATATGATGGATTTCGCGAATGAAGCATGTTATCGTGCTTGTAATTGTTTCCGTTGACTTGTACTGGAACCTGCTGATGGAAAGGTTGTTGGTGTTGCTGTGGAGGATTGAAGGACAACGTTGCGGGCGACTCGATATCAGCAACGGATACAGCTTTCTGGGGTCGAGGTTGATGCATGGGAATCGGGTTTGGTCGATTTTCACGGAAAGTAGGCTTTTGAGGAAGTGGATATGTTTGCGGGCGGGGTAGATCATCAATAGACGCCGATGCTTGTGGGGAATCATTCTGGGACGCATTGGCGGTAGACTGGAGATGCTGAATTTGAATTGACTGGTTTGCTGGTGGCAGCTTTACCACTGGGACTGGTCTTGACGGATCCATAGGCATATGTTGTCGAGAGGCAGTCGAACCGGTTGGCGATGCCAGACCATCTCTGTTAACTTCCCGGGCCAACGAAGAGCGACGGCTCATAGCAACACTTGGAGAGTATGCACTGCCGAACATGCTACCACCAAAGACGCTTGTGCGTCTAGAGTATCCACCGATGGATCCCATAACTGACCTGCCCCTACCACGCCCACCAAAGCCTTGTTGATTTGGTCTCATAGCGCGAGGTATGAAGATGAAAGACCTATCAACAGCTGGGAAGATATAGCGTGGCGGATGATCGGGAAGTGAGATTCGGACTGGTTTGTCCCGTCGAAGTGGAGGACGATGATCTGGTAGACGAGTGTACTGCTTTACCGCAATGCCCGGAAATACGAGAGGCTCCTTCATATCGGATATGTATACACGGATTTGAACATTCCCAATGTGTTTCGTTACAGACAACGCCCTGTTAGGAGGCGCGGCCTTGGACGTGCTGATTGGAACCCGTGAAGGCATGCTGTGAGGTCCATAGTTTGGCTGAAGGTTTCGAGGGGAAGGTTCGCTGATGACTTCGTGCATGTCATGAGTCCAAGGCGCATCAGTAGGTTCGTAAGGTTGTTGCATTTGACTTCATTGTATATTAGTATGTGGCATTCGGATGTATGGAAAGATTGATGACTTACTTGGATGGCGCAAATGGACCCCCAATACCCGGCCGACCTCTACCTCTGCCTCTCCCAAATGGCCGGAATCCATTTGCGGCAGGACCTGAATGGCGATGATCATGCATGAAGAAGGCTCCTCGATTTGGTACAAATGCCGGATCCGCGTCCCTTTTCTTCTTGTATTCCTCATGTTCCCGTCGTCGTCGTTCGTGTGGAAGTTCCTGCGGTCGATCCATTTGGGCATTGGAGTTGACGACAGCCGGTGAGGGTATTTGCATCTCCTCATCATCCCGAAGATCCTCATATTGCACTCCCTCCGTGGAGTCCTTGTGATTAGATATCTTGAGGCCATTTAGCATCATGTCCATATCACTGGTACCGTTTGTAAGCGACTTCTTGGAGCTCTCTGCAATGCCGTTACTCGAGGTTCCCTTTTTATCTTTTGGCAATCTCTGTCCATTTCCATTGATCTTCGGCAACTCTAGAGAGTCAGCAGGAGCTACTATAGCTGTGCTGACCTCGTCCCCTTCGTGTGCGTCATCCTCATCACTTAGTATCGACCCCTCACTGGATTCGTCGTCCAAGTCGGCATCGAGTCCTCCCTCATCATCGCCCTCGTCCTCAACCCGTCGTCGACTTGCAGCTAAATCCTTCCTCTGTCGGTGACCCATGATTAGGAAGTATGCGGGCTGTCGTTCGAGATGCGACGGGTTGTCGGGCGGGCGTGAGCAATGGATAGGATGGACAATGTTAGGTGACAGATCATGCAGTAGTGGCGGTTCTCAACGATACGGTGAAATGTACCGCCCGCGGCAATAAAAGGTGCTGGCAACAATGTTTTCGTGCGTGCAGAGAGATGAGGAGCAGTCTGAATGGGGGCGATACCTGCACGCCGGTGAGCAAGGTTGAGGAGGGAAAAGTAGAAGGGATGAGGTTTGGTTCTGGTCTGGGAATTTTGGGCGGAGGCTGAATGATGAAAGCCTTGGGAGGCACTTGCTCCGACAGGGATGCTGCTCAGTCTCCGAGCACGCTAGGCCGCAAGCGAAGGGTAATCCTGGGGAAGGAGGAAAACAACAACATCGCATCCGGCTCGAGGCATGTTTCGCGGTCATGATATATTGGAGTCAAAATTAGTTCGTAAAAACACATTTGATTTCATAACATTGCATGTATCTATAATGTTGTCCATCTTTGCGACATTCCGCGCCGTCGGTACTTCCTAGAACAGCATTTTCACGACACGTCACCAGACTTATGGCAGCTTCCCCAGCTCTGTGGAATTTACACACCGTTCCTATCACCAAGTCAACAAGCCAATCAAGTCACATGTTACCTGTGCATTGCGTTAGTACCGGATGCATCTTATCGAATCCGAGTGGACGTAGAAAAGGACATCACAGGGGCAACCGCAAAGTCTCAACTTGTTCTTTGGCGCATGTATACTTGTTAAATACCAGAATGATCGGTACTAGGATGCTCTTGGAATTTGACTACACTGAAACTATGATGCTCTATCTCTCAGTCTTATTTTCTGCAATTTCGGTGGATACTTTATTTGAATCTACTAGCATCAGGCGAATCTGATGCCTAAGCGAGTCGTGATAAACAAAATACGATTAAGCTGAAATGGGAATATTTCTCTCTTGTGTACAAGCTTCAAGAAATATCTTCATGCGGAATTCCGTACATCTTCCATCTCTTCGATTTCAATCACGTCTTTGCTTGCTTTGGCAGTGTTGGGCTCATATTTCCCCTGCCTTTTCTTCGTCTGTTTTGAGACTGCTACGAGTCGTGTACCATAGCCTACTCTCAGCGTCGCTGGAATCAAGTCTTCCATTTCCAAATGAAGGGATTTTCCTCCCTGTGAAGCCATTACCAAGTGGATCAGCATCTTCGGTATTGCCATTCACTGCTGATGGTTGTGGCTCTGTCTGTGTTCCTTCTTCTGTGAACAGTGAACTGTGATAGCTGGAAAGGTAAGCGAAGTATTCCTTGAGGTGGTCAACGCAGAAAGGAAGGGGACACTCAGTGTAGAAAAAGCCATTTCGAGGCCGACTGAGAATATAATAAGCAACATTCATCCTTTCGTTCTGCGTATCTGACTCAGCTTCTATCAAAACAGAGCTTTACTCATGAATTACTCCAAAGTCTCAATTTGGCCACGCGAGGTTGTCCATGCCCACAATGTCGTTGATAGTATATGCAGGGCCCGACAACTTGGCAGTCTCGGTCGTGATGTCGTGAAGCTCATTCTGGACAGTATTCTGTTGCTTGGGAACTGCTTTTGAGCATGTTCAGCTCGTCACGAATGTCTTTGACGTTTTTGGGACGCGCAGATGCTTCATGAATTGGCTCGAAGCTCTGTCTTTCTTGCTTTTTGGCCTTCTCCTCCACATCACCATCGCGTGTCGTCTTCGCTGGGTTTGCTTTCGAGTGTCCAAATTTTGACTCCTTCGCCCCTTTGCATGGTCCAATTCGAGAACTGAGCGTTCTGGTATGAGCCTGGGAAGCCGGTGGTTTCGCTGCCAACGCTCTTTCCCTGGGTATCAGAAATCCGTGGTAGCTCGGAGCCGGACTTTCGTAACATGCGATGAAGCCTTCTTGTTAGCATTGCTCGCGTGCCAGAGCTTTACGAGGATTGTCCAGGGGCTTGTGTACCTCCTTCGCAATCGATACACAGATAGCGTTCATAGTTGTCTCATCCCTTCTGAGCAGCTTTGCGATTCCGAAGCACAGGTCTCCCTTGCGTGTTGAGGGACAAGTATGTGTCTCAATATCTGTAGCACCAATTCTTATCCCTCGCGCCTGCTAGGAGGTGTATGGCTTCTCCATGGTGTCTGCTCAAGCCTGCAGTCTTGCTGATAGGCTTGGGACATGGTTCGGGATCCGATGCGCAGGTCAGAGTACACGAGGTTGCATTCTCGAAGGGTTCGACTTGGCGACTTCGGTCATAATCCTCCCGAGTTCAGCTGAAGAGTTTGGAATTTGTAGAATGGCGGCGGGGTCGTATTACGCTGCGCAGATAACATGACCTCACTGAAAAGAGATAAGACAATCTTGAATGCTGCAGCACTTGGAAGTAGCTTGAAAGCTAGTGGTATGTAGCGATCTGTATATAGGAGACTTGGGGAACGAGCGAAGTAATTGGCACGAAAGTAATAAGTACTATGCCGGTTGACGCAAATGCCCTTATTCGAGAGCATGATCCCACAGGTGTAAGGAGAGAGGAGTTCGTCGCCAATGTGAGGATGGCAAAGCCCTGTTGACTGTCTTTCGTCCCTTTGCTTGAGTTATTGGGCTATGCACGCAACAGCAAGCTGGATTGATTTTAGTCGCAATAGCTTCTGTTACAGTATCTGATTTATTTTAAAGACTTATTACAAAGCGTAAACCTCCCAAAACGGTAATCAGTTCGTGACCGGCTCTTCAGTACCCCTCATCTACCTACCGTCTAATTTCAAATCTTCCCGACTAATGATGCAACTCGTCAGAACCATCAGACCAGCTCAAGGCATCAACGTGAAGATAGCCAGATACCATAGCAACGGGTCAGCACTAGGATCATGCAATACATAAATGGGCAATAAGCATCTGTGGGGCACCTAGTCACACTTCATACAATTTCAGAAACCTCCGACTTCAAGAATTCAGTCTCCTTTCAGATTATTTTCTATCACAGGGTTGACCACTGATAGATTCACGCTAGGCTCAAAGCAGGAACATACGAGAAGTAACTGTATATACATTTGAAGATGTAAAGTCGTCTCGGGAGCCGGTACCATTTGGCTCCTCAAAATCCTAGCCAGTACAGTCACCCTCATTCTTCTTTAATACACTCTTTTATCTTCACTCTTCGTAGAAGACTCTGTTCTACCCGGCAGCGCAGTCTGTCATCTCAAAATGGGTCTCCAGAATATCATCAAGTGCAATGCACTCTTGTTCGGCTTGGCTTCGAGCATCAAGGTGCTCGAGCTACCTGCCGGAGCTTGTATGTCCTTTTACCAGTTCTATTCCAACACCAGTCAAATATGAGAAGAAGCACATCTGAACTAATCACACATCGTGGGATAGGGAGCATCGAAGAGAGTTCCGACGGCTCTCTCATCAGTCGATCAGTTGACGACCCAGCCCTCGGCACAATCAAAACTCAAGATCCTTTGAAACTCAATTACGATCTCGAAGCCACCTCTACTGCCGTCGATGAACCCTACTCCTTCAGTGACGGGCTATTGTGGGCCAACGGAGACTGCTGGTCAACCTGGTCCTACAACATCAACACTGCAGGAATAGACAGAGCTGTGACATAGATCAAGGAATGGTACGGCCTCGGCAGTCCGAATTTATGCTTGACTGATTGGAACCCTGGTATGCTTGTCTATTCTGCTGGTGGACCGTACAAAGCTATTGCATACTTCCGTATGGCTGCTAGGATTGCTGCTAGGAATGCTTGCGAGCATGTGAATCCATATGACATTAATGATGCATTAAAACAGGTAAGCCATTGTAAATATGGCAACAGAAATAGGCCGCGGAGACTAACGAATAATAGGTAGATGCTCGCTGCCCTTTATATGAAGCAATTTTGTCCAGAGTAAGTCTCGAATCTTTTAGTCCCTGAATATAGATACCGAAGATATCTTTCCACTAAAGGAGTCTTGTTGATATTCTGTTCTCTAGTGGCCTGGAAGCAACGAGCTCGTCGCGAAGGTGAATCTTGGAGGAGACCACATTTGCGTGTATTGATTAACAACACTGTACGCCAAGCGGTGGGGTCGTCTTCTCGATTCAGTGGGAGATCTGGGATCTGGTTGGTACTCTATCATATCAATGGTATAGACTCATCTTGTCCCTTTCCAAACCCGACATCTCATCAGGATGCAGGGGGAAAAGATGAATGCATCTCAAGGTTTCTGACTCCCACGTAGTATATAGTTATCAACATGGTCGCCCGCAAACTACGACCCTCATATATGCTCAATTTCTAGCAAGTTGCGATCAATGTTTGGTAGTCTCTGCTCTTGAGGCCCCGTGCATCTCCATGCAGAGATGAATTTCTGGGTTTCAGACCCCACATAATGGTGAAAGGGCTGATATCCTCGAGCAGCCTGCTCTTGCTGTTTCCTTGAGGTGCCTCATTTACCATGGGCCAAAGCACTCGCACTATGCTGACATGTCTTTATCTCACTCTCTGAGCATCCTCATTGTGATGGTCTGCATCACAGTGACGATGCGATAGCACCATGAATTGTTGACTTTGCCCCGCACTTCAAAATTAAGCGAGAATCCCAAAAGTCTCGGCATCTCCGCAGTTTGAAATTGAATCTGAAGATCACAGTTGAAGTCAAGTATGCTGAGAGTCTCAGAACTAGTGAACAAAAGACTGGACTTGAAGGTCTCGTCCCTTTCATTTGATCTACGTGGGCAATCTCCATTCTCATTCAAAAATCATGACTGTCCTCCAGAACAACCACTCAGGATCTGGTCCCTGAAGATTAAAGGAACCTTCAGTATGGATAAGTATCCCTTCCATGACTTTTGCATTATGCTACTGTAGCATTAACATTGTGAAATTATTCTCATGTTACACATCGCAGAAAATATGGAGATTTGTTGCGTCATACTTCACTCCAATTCCCACAAGAAGATGAACAGCTTCTGCACAGTGTGTATTAGACTCGCGACGTGACTTCATTACATTATGATAAACACAGCTTGTTGCATTTCGCAATAATCCATGGCAGATTATTTGAAGCTAGCTCGTACATTGCACCCACCGCGCAGTTTAAAAGTCCTCCACGACATGGCCAGCCTAAGTAACTATATCTTTCTGTTGCACATCGCAGACATTCAATCTCTCGTCATCATACTAATACAAACATCAGTGAGACTCGAGGTCTCTAGCCACATCCAGTTCAAGAAGATGATTTCATGATTGTAGCGAGATAGCTTCTGTGGTATCGCGTCGATGAGGTCATGAGGTAATGCGGCTACTAGCCCCACAAAGCGAGATTCTCACCCACGGCTACTCGAATCCAGACTCGTCCTAGATCAAGCATTCTGATTTGTTGCATTTTGTGCAGCCATACTCGGTACCCCGAATTGGATCTACCGCATTCCCAGAGATCAAGAAGTGTTGCGCTAACCATCTCTATGGCCCGCTCAGACGTGTTAGCTCCAAGAATTATTTATTGCACGCCTCACAACATTATTTAGGCGGCTCGTGCCGCAGCTACCATTAAGCTGTTCTCGTTGGTCTTACTTTCATTCGATGCAATATTCCTGGTTCTGAAGCATGGACATGCTGGTAGATTCATCCAACTGCACGCGTGTCAGGGGCTCGCTTGACAAAGTGAAAAAACGTGGTCGCAGCTCTTTCCTTCTCTAGATGTTTGGGTTTAGCATGTGGCTTTATATGATGATTTCGTGAGAATTTATTTGCTTTTGGCAAGAATCTCTTGATTCTCAATATCTACAGCCGATTTAATCATTGAGCAAATGTATGAAAAACCCTCGTACATGACGTAAAATATACTAAAATCCCCATTCCCAAGGAAAGTTGTCCTAAAAACCACTGCCTGCCTTCAGTTTGTTGATGCGTTTCGCAATTACACTAGACTCGAAAACTTTCCACCCCCCACCTGGGGAAGATTCGAACAGAGCATGACGTTGACCTAGTCGGCAAGCTATTGCCATTAGCTTAGGATAGAAAGTTCTGTTGCAAATCGCAGAGTTGTCGGATGTTCAGGAGTTAACAAGTCACAGCAGATTCGGAAACCTCCATCATGGAGAGTATGACACGGTGTGGTTGGTTCGGGGCGCTAAAGTGACTTGCGAGAGGTAAAAGGCTTTTGTTGCAAATCGCAGAATCGTCGGATGTTCCGGATATAAGAGATAACACTCTGGAAAGTAAAATAGGAAATCTCCATTGTAAGGAGTTTGACGAATGAGACGGTTTGGTTGGTGCCGAGCGCTAAAGTTATTAGTAAGAGGTAGAAAGCTCTCGTTGCACTTCGCGAAATTGTCGGATGCTCCGGAGTTAAGACTTGCTGCTTATGTGAAGAAGGTAGGAAGGGTGTGAGATACTGCGAAGATTGAAATTCTCTCAGGATGAGGGAAAACTCGCTTAATTCTGGATTGTCAACACTTGAAAGTTTCGAGAGGTAGGAGCTGTTCGGAAGGATAGAGACGTGAGTGCTGTGCTATAGAATTTTCTGTACTGTTAAAATATATGGTCTGACAGTGAGAGCACTATCTACGATGTTACACGAATATTGCTTTCAAATGTGTATAGCAGTGGCTTGCAACTGGATCCATCACTGTCATGCTTGTGCATCGCGTTCTCCCAGCCGAATTCATCATTCACAACCGCTTGTTACTACATTACCATTCGCAACCTAAGATCATCTTCCGAACCACCTTCATAACATCCCCTTATCAACCCTCCTAACCCTGAACCCATGCCTCGGCGCATGAACTCTCACTCCCTCAACTTCTCCATCCCCTGTCTCAACAACAATCTCCCTCCCGCTCAGCCCCACCAAGCTTCCTTGATCCCTATGTCTACTCCCCGAATCAGTCGGCCACACCTCCACCCACTCCCCCGCCTTCAGCCCACTCGGATCACTCTCATCAACATCAATGTTCTCCTCCGCGAATCCCCCCTTTCGCATAATACCAAGTGCTTCGTCGCCTTTGACAGTCTTTGGTTTTCTGGCTGTCTTTGCTGCGGCCCGTGCTGTAGCATCGAAGCGTGAGATCCATGCGAAGGCTTTGGGGAATTGTGTTGCGGAGATGAGGTTGGGTGGGAGTGCGCCCTTCAGTGTAGTGAGCCAGTGGAAGGGCCAGATAGCTGTGAAAAGGTACGTTAGCCTTACTCGATCCGGATCTCAAACTTTCAGTTAAGTAAAAGAAATCCAACGAAGATCCAAAGGTCAGAGGATAACGGAAAGCAGAATCATACCCTCAATATCAGCCATGCCCGGTTTGTCCCCTCCAAGCGCCCACTCCCTCCCATCCGCAAACAGCGTCTTTTCCAGTAGCTCAAACGCATTCCTCATCTCAACCAACGCCTCTAACCTCCCTCTCTCCCTAACGCCCGCTTCGTACGCTCCTTTTACACCCATATAATCCTCCCTATCGCTCTTAAACCTTTCATCCTTCAACAACGGCGCATCTCCAGGAATCAACGCCGCTGCACTCGCGAATAGGCCATGCACAGTCCAGAACTCGAGTAGTTTCTCAATGCTGGTGGAGAAGGAGGAAGAGGGAGAGGAGGAGAGAGCTGGGTGCGCTTGGGATGCGGGGTACAATGTGTTCAGTTTCTGGAGGATGAGACGCGTATCGAGATAGATGTCTTTGCCGATTGAGAGGATGGGAATTCGGCGGTAGGAGGTTCCGATTGCTTTTGTGGTGGGACGGGGGAGGATTGGAGGTTGGAGCTGGGAGGTTGTTAAAGAGAGAGAGTTTGGCGGAGGAGGTCAGTCAAGGAGAAGACGTGGAAAGACCTACGCATTGTGTGTAGGGAATGTTGCGGAGGTTGAGGTACCATACTACACTACTGACCGTCAGTTCCAGTTCCAAATCCAGAGAAGAGTAAGAGAGGCTTTCAAGTAGAAAGTGAGGAGAAAACAAAACAATTTACTTACCGTCTGGCGTAAGGCGAGAACGTGTAGTGGTACAGAATGATCTCCTCAGAAGGCGGCATTTTGGCCCAGGATTTTTTCTTATTTATAGACTAGGTTGAATGTATATGGTTGATGTTAGAAAATTGAGAAGATGAAGCAAAAAATAAGATTGTTGATGTTGTCCTAAACTGAGTTCACGCCTTGCGGTTTATAAATCGTGGGGTCGGCAGCTTTCCCCAATGCCGAGGTCCTGCAACATCCCTGCAAGCGCCTTCTGTCAAGCTGCTCAGCGAGCAGATTGGACGTCATTCTACATCAGCACTTCTGCACTTCGTCTGATGTTCGAAAACCAACAGTACAACTACGGATATGCATAAAGCATATGCGGATATGAGACTCTCCTAGCGACTTGCTATTCTTCTGGGATTCGGTGTTGCCTAAAAATGGATGCTGCTGCAATCCTCATACGGGCGGTATTTGAGGTTAGGTTTTGTTTCTTACGAAGTACTTTGCTGTATTTAATGCTTGAGATTTCCACCCATTCAGGTGAGTACCGGATGTGATTTTCGAAGCACAACCCAAATGTCGCTCGTTCAAGACCTGTTCCTGCTAGTTGAAGTTTCAACCCTAGTTGTTCCTAATCCCCACGCGACCTAATCGACTACTTCTCGTCCAATGATAGACAATCTTCGGAGAAATCGTTGTAGGTAGTTGTCGTTGTTTCAGGATAGGTAAGGTACTGGTTCCTAAGATCGTATCGAATGTCTAACACCAATTATGAGGCTACGGTACCAATTCTACTAGCACATCCGTGGTCTACCGACAATCGTCGAACTTCCTCTTATAAACATTATAGACACCTAAAATACTTCGTCTTTGGTGCATCTGTTCATATAGCCTGTAAGTGCCCGAATTAAAGATTCCCTTACTCGCTTGATAGGCTGCGTCCCGTAAACAAATACTCTGTCGTCATGCCGCTGTCAGTTTTATATCCTAGGTAATCGAAGCATGGCTTGATAATCGGCCCGAGGTCTAGTGCTTTAATCTCTTCTTGACCATTGACATAACCACAGGATTGTGAGGACACTATCCGCAAGAAAGCTGTGAAGGATAAGCCCTGGAATAATCCTAGGCCAAAGAAATACAAATATTTTGGAAGAACGCAAAGCAGAGCTCTCTTGTACACTATTAGCTATTCAAAATATTGTTCAATCGTACTAGCGAATAGAATACATAGTTTAAGACAAATATCTATTATTCTTCCGCGATGCAGACTCGAAGCGAAGCATGAATCGTTTTACATATCGAACCCGTTCCGGAACAGATCACCAGCTGATTTCCATCTCCGGATTAAGACATTAGAGGCAGAATTGAGTTCTCTCTAGGTAGGATGTTAAGACGTTAAACCAAAGGCATTCCCTAAGCGACGAGACAAACAAAGGACCCGGACCTAGCTCCGGCCACATGGCTGCACTGACTGAAGAACCTTCCATGGCCAAACATACGGAGCCAGTACCACTCACAACACTTTAAGCACAGTACCCGTAGCCATCAAACGTCCCCTCCTACCATGGATACTTGTTTTAGCGAGTGTACAAAGAAGAGAGCCATCTAACACCATCTCACGCGACTCGGAGAACAAAATCGGAACCAAATCAGTAGAGTGGAGATTTGCTGGCCACTAAATACTGTACCGGAGATGACCCTTAATTGAAAATGGGCTGACGATTGCGTGTACGTATGAAGCCCAAATCGATCCAACTCAGAACCGCTTACATCTCTCTTCATTCTCATCGAATGTCGAACAATCAATATTCGGTTATTCACTGGTCGGAATAGTGCAAGAACGGAAGGAGGAGAAAGATGAGGCGAATTAAATTGCATTTCTAATCGAGGAAGAAGCTCCAGTCCCATTTAGGGATGGCGTCATGCTAATACCTCATCATGATTGGCCATCTCAGGCCGAGCACGGACGATCTCTCTTTTGCCGCTAAGCTCGATTGCGTCTCTTGGGCTTTAAAGTGCAGCCGCTCCCACTTCGCAGTTCCTGTGACGACATTCTCTGCGTCATTCTCAGAATTCTACGGCTGTACCTCACCACCACAGACAAGAAAGAAGCACCACAACAAGGCAGAGCCGCATCAAATCCCAAGGTCACGCACTCGAGTACTTTGAACGGACATAGAAGCAGATCCAGTCCAGGTCTTTCGCTACCAGAGAAAGAGAGCTGGACTCCTGGCATTGTGGGAGGGGACCGTCGCTCTCTTTGTACGGTCGCAGGAAAAAAAGCGAATACGTCACCAAATTCGCATCCCCAATCCATTTCAAAGACATCGAGGAATCACTGCACAATAAGGACGAAGTCCTTCACACTCGAACGTCACTTACATCATCGAACCCGTGCATCACCTCCCATCTGCTATCTGATTGACCTAGCCGTCGACCTCGTAGCCGCTGTCCCGTCCGTCGTGAAGCAGAGAAGATTCTTGTCAGGGGCTGCTTCGACTGTCGCGTTGCCACTCCCTCACGCACACCACCACCTACCCAACGACTGGAATCCATCACGGATTAATATACTGTCGCTCCTGCATCGCGCATCTATCTCACCTTCATAATTGCGACCAAATAAATCGCTGCACTGCGGGTTGTAGCTCGATTTAGATTGTCCAAGGTCGCCAAAGTGGTACGTTGTTGCGGTCGCAAACCAAGTGGCTGGTTCCCGTCTGGCTTCCCCGTCCATTATTAACGATTCTCCCAGTGCGCCTCTGCCCTGCCCTGCGTCATAACCTCCAACGTCATCGTCCTCGAGCTTCACCCTCACACTGCTGCTGCGCTCACTCACCCACAACCACACTGTGGTCACTTCCCCTCACAACTCTATCCAGTCTCCCGCCCAGGAACCACAATCCAGTTCAGCCCTAGCTGTCTGCGGGCGCAGATCCAAAGCGTCATACTTGACTCGACCGATATTCGTCTCTCCTACCCTACCCTACCCCCCGCGCCTCGATACGAAACTCAATCATGTCTCCTCCGAAGGAAACTGCAAAGAAGTCGACCTCGACGTCGCCTGTTCAACCTAATGCTGATGCTCCAAAGGCCAATGGTAAGTCGTGCCTTGTTCCCTAGTCTGCCCTCTGCCATGCGACATCATTAATATACTTTACATCCCTTGCGACAACTCTCAAAAGACCATCAGACTAATGTCTCCATCAGCAGATTCCAGCACAAACCAAGAAGAACAATTGAAGAAGGATTCTACGAATGCGGAGCCACTTGCTCCTCCTCCTCCCCGAGCGACAGAACCAGACTACTTCTCTGCAAAGCATCAGATACTCAGCACGGAATCAAATCCTTTCGAATACTCTTTTGCTGGCGGTACAGGCCCATTGACCAACGGATTAGTAACACCTGGTGGTACGAAGCTTCCATCCGTTGCTGCTCTGACTTCACCAGCCTTGAACTTCTGGAGTTCTGGGACAGGTCTGCGCTCTGGTCCGTTGAGTCCAGCTATGCTCACCGGTCCAACGAAGGACGATACCGACTATTTTGGCGATTCATATCTGCATAGAGGTGGGCCACAACCGACACAACGCGAATCTGATGTTAGAAGTGGTATGACCCCGAGTGAACGAACTGGTTTGACACCTGGCGGAGGTGGATCTATGTTCCCTGAACCAAGTCCAGGTGGATCATCGATCTTCAACTCTCTCGCAAACGGTGGCGCAACTCCAGGTACATTGGACTTCCATCGCACTGCTATGAACATCAACGCAAGAAAGGCTGGCGAAGCTGCGCATCTCGCGAAAATCACATCACAACCTCAAGACATCACTATGAACGGGTTGGATGTTAAGCCACCACAGTTTAGACAGCAAGAGAACGAGACTAACGACGCCGCCAACGGTCTCTTCCTTTTGGCAAACGCCCATAACGGCCAACAGCAGCCTAATCACTACGCTATTGCCCCTCAATCTATTGTTCAAGCACAGAACATGCAGATGGGTGGCCAATCTCAAGAAACATCACCACATATGGGCCACCGCAATGGTGGCTCCATCAGCACTACTTCTGGTCGCGGAAACAGCGTAGGCTCCGAAGACGACCAATCAAGACCAAATACCCGAGGTAAGGGTAAGAGAAGCTCGACCCAGGACGGTCAAACCAATGGTCGACGTAAAGCAAACGACCAGCCCAAAGCACCTGCCAACAAGAAGGCGAAGGGCAATAATGGCATGAGCATGAGCATGGACCAACCTTCAGAAGAAGAGGAGCCGGATATGTCCAAGGATGAGTTCCATGCCAATGGAAAGAAGATGACTGATGAAGAGAAGCGAAAGAACTTCCTTGAGCGGAACAGGTTAGTACATCGTGACTGTTGTCGATAACTTATCTAACTTTACTAGGGTTGCTGCTCTCAAGTGCAGACAACGCAAGAAGCAATGGCTTGCAAACCTTCAGCAGAAGGTGGAGATGTACTCTGTTGAGAATGACAGTCTCAATGCCACCGTCCAACAGTTACGAGACGAGTTGGTCAATTTGAAGACTATTCTCCTTGCTCACAAGGATTGTCCGATTGCCCACGGACAAGCCATGGGTAACGGTACCATTCAACAGATTGTTGAAGGAAGCTATGGCAACCCTCACATGAACCCTTATGGCATGGCAATGAACCAACAGCACCAACAACAACAAATGATGGCCAGCCAAGGCTATCCTTCAAGACGGGAATCATAATCCCTCTCCCACCTTTTGATGTACGATATGGGAAGGGTTATGTGGGTCAAAAGTCTATCTGGTGCAACAAAAGGGGAAATTAAATCATAATGAGGAGTTTGGGTTACGACACGACATAATCATGGTCGTCCAACGAACTCATGCCCGGAGTTCTGGTTTTCCATTATGATCTTGGTAAACTGTCACTTCGCCGCCAAACAATACGACAAGTCTGTTGAGAGGCCTGCCTTCTCAAGGCGAGGCCTTCTCGACGATATTGCACATACTGGCGTTCTGGGAAATGCCACAATCTCTCGCAGGGAAGCAAATGCAATGAGTTCTCCTCGAGAGCCTTGCATCACTTTACCTCAATTGTAGAATAGTCATTCCTTCTCTATCATCGACGCGTTGCTCTTATCCTCGTTGCTTGCATGCATTGGGCCTCTTTGCCATTCTTCTCTTGCTATCGAGTTTCTCGCGAAAATTCAAAATCTCTCTTTTTCTTTCCTACTTTGTACATACATACATATACGGTAACGGGACACACGTACACGCATAGCTGTCCACAGCACTGGCGTTTTGGGACTCAACCTGGGGATGGGATTTGCTTTGCTTTACCGGCCTGGTTTGGGCGCGGTCGCTGGCGTTGATGGTTGCTTTGCTCTTGCTTTTGCTTGCGCTTCGATTGCTGAGCTGAGCTGTGAGAGGGCTTGTGACAGTGGTGTTGGAGAGAGCTGGGGTAAGGTGTAAGGAGAAGCCAAGGTGGTGAAGATAGCAGAGGACGGGAGTGATTGGTACCGATGCATTAGTTCGTCTATATTCGAATGGAATGAGCAATAGATTTAGCTATGCTTACAAATTTTAAAGTGCAGAGCGGAGAGTAGCGATGCAATGTGCATGCTTGCTTGCATCAGATGGCTTTTGCAAGGTGGAAGTAGACTTTGAGAGAGGGCAGGATGAGAGAGAGCTAAGCAACAACGAATATACAAAAAAGGAAAACTTCAAAACAAGATATGAAACATATCTTTTCTACGTGGATGTCTTCCTCTGCGGTTGAATCCCAAGTGATGTGAAATAATGTGATGTAATTTAATATGTCAACCCGAATGCTTTGATCAAACGTCCTCGTTACTGTCCTCGTCACTGAAGCTCTTTCCTCGCACTCTTTTTTAAGTTCCCAACTGAGTTCTATGTCCTCATCCAATCTGTCCGCGAATCATTCCACTGATGGCGGATTGATATTGTGAAGTGAATCCTCCCAGCGCTTAGAACCTTAGTGGCTGCCTGACTGGAAGGCTGGTGGTATATAAGAGCTGCTTCAAACCAATCTCAAGTGGAAGTGTGGATTTGAGAAGCAGAAACCCAAATTGCGCATGAAATAACAGTGGACCGGTATGTTATGGAATCTGATGGGTAAGCGAGATAGAAATTCCAACATTTCGAGACAAAATGTCACGAATGTGGCGTTGCTTGAACGCGCGCGGCAGACCGTGGAGGTGAGCTGTACTGGGCTTGCGATTAGGAATTCTGACTGAGGGCGAGGAAGGAAAGGATTTCTGTGGATGATGTTGGTTTGGCTGCGCGCTGTATCTGATTTGGGAAGGTAATGTGAGGTTTGTCTTTGAGGGCGGACTGGAAAAGGAGGGGAAGATAAGGGGCAACTTGGTGCATGAATGGTTCAGTGCGCTTCTGATGCTTAGGGTCCGGCCAACTTATGTAGGCAACACGAGTCATCAGAACATCCCTAGAGATATCTGTCCTCGAAGCCCTTGGGGAAAATGGACCTCGCTTCTGCGTCGCTTGTAAACAACCTTGCAGCCCCTGCTAGAGAACACCGGAGAAGACATCCTCGAATTCTTCATTTCCAACAACCAGAGCCTCGGGATGAAGACTATGAAGTATAATTCAACTGATTGGCTGACAAAGATAGGCTGGGCTAAATGAAGGAGGGGTACAGCACACATTTGAGAACTTAGGCACGGTAAGATCTCTTTGAGTAGGCGCGGCAGATCGACCGCCAGTCCGAGGTTGTCATCTTGCGGGGTATTGTGTCTAAGTCACTACTTAATTGTTGTAGACACTGGGAGTAAAGCATGTCTTTAACCTTAATTTAGGTCTCTAGTCGAAGAGGGTGTTCTAGCTTAGAGCCACTGCGGGGAAGGGTTGACGACCTTTGAGCCAGCATCAGTTAGTATCCGCGGTTAGCTGCTTAGTACCACGCAGTTGAAGCTGCTTTACCACGGACTATCGGTTGCTCTGACTTTTGCTTAGAGTTTAGCTCAATAGAAAGATCTAGATCTAAAATTCGGGATTTTGTACCTCATCAAAGGATCGAAGCATCAGTCGTACGTACAAGCGGGCTCTGTGCTAGTGCTGATTCACAGAGTGGCAGCTAAATAGATTGTATTCTAGTATCCAGTGCTCGTGAGCTGGATGTTCAGTTATAAAAAGCAAGGATTCGCACATCTGTTTGACTTATTCGTCCGAGATATTCGTCTTTCTCATTTTGATATTTCGTGCGACTGAGATGGCGATATCAAATCATTCCCCCGATCTTGAGAGATCCAGTCAAGATGAAGCCGAAATAGTTCTAGATGAAGGCGAGGGATATTATGAACCTGTTGAGTGGAACTTCACTCGTATTGTCGCTGTCATTGCTCTTTGCATCGCCTACGTTGGTACGTTATATCAAGCATGGCTCCTTCCTCATAGATCTACACGACATGGCCTCTCCTTCCCTGCAACAACATGTGTTCCAACCAATGACTGACCAGAACTTAATCTTTCTAGGCTTCCAAGTCATTCTATATTTCGTTTCCAGTGGTTTAGTCTACATATCAGAAAGCATCCACACCAATGTCGGGAATTGGCTCTTGACAGCCAACACATTGGTGGTAGCAGGGACATGTCCTTTCGTGGGCTACATGACTGATCTTCTCGGTTTGTGTCTTGGTGGATCACCATACAATATAGCGGCCATGGCTGACAATTCGCTTCCAAGGTCGAAGATGGCTCACCATTGCCGGAGCCGTGCTCCTGATGGTCTCCAGCGCGGTGATGGCAACTTCGCATTGTTTAGGGTCAGCCATCACGTCCATGGCTCTTGGTGGTGTTGGAGCGGCAATCTGCGAGCTTACTGCCATCGCTGGGTAAGAAATCCCATCATCAGTACTCTCAGTCATGAGCCACTGCTAAAATACAGAGGACAGTGTTGCTGAGATCACACCTGTTACATGGCGTGGCGTCACACTCTCCCTCGTCACATTCTCTATCCTGCCATTCCTTCCTCAGCTCACGTACATGGAATTGCTGCAAATGTATTCAACCTGGAGATGGGCGTTCGGTATCTGCAGGTAAGTTTCGAACCCACTTTTGGAGTGAACAACCAAACATTACTGACATGTTCTCAACACCAGTCTATGGAACTTCATCGGCTTCCTTGGAATCGTGTTCTGCTATCATCCTCCACCACGACACAACACCGATAACATGTCTTCAATAGATATCCTGAGGCAGATTGACTACATCGGCGCCTTCTTGTCGTTCGGTGGTATAACTTTGCTCTTGGTCGGCCTGCAGGCAGGAAGTTATCAATATCCTTGGAAGAGCGTAAAGGCTCTGGGTCCTCTGATCTCCGGCATCGTGATGATCTTGGCGTTCCCGATCTGGGAGTGGAAAGGAACGAAATCACCTATGGTCCCTTGGGCGATCTTTGAAGGACAAAGCGTAGTTGCTATCTCGTTGGTGGCTGTTTTTATTGGAGGTGAGTGCCCTTCTGACGGATGAAGATGGAGAGCTGACATCGATCCAAGGCATGAACTTCTATGCCGTCCTTGGCTTCTTCACTGCCATGCCGACTTCTCTCTACGACACGTACCCACTTCAAGGTGGCTATCGTGGAATTGGGTACCCGCTGGCAATCTTCGTCGGTGCGTGTGGCGTCAATGCCTTGATATCATACACCAAAGGACATATTCGGCAGATGTTCGTTATCAGCGCTGTATTTATGAGTGAGTAATCATTTCCTCGCATTTTTTCCGCTTGTCGAGGTATTATGCTAATCACTGCAACTAGCTGCGTTTGGGGGCGCTCTGGCAGCATCCACACCCTTCAATCCAAATTTCGCGGTCGTGATGGCAACCCTCTGCTCCCTCGGCATCGGCGCAGTAATCGCACCAGCTCTCACTGTCGCACTTTACGCCTGCCCCGATCGGTACATCGGAACCACCGCCGCTCTCCCTCAGCTCTCGATTCCTCGGAGGATCAGTCGGAACGGCTATTTATTTCAATATCTTCAACACCAAGATCTAGACAAAACTCCCTACATATGTTGCCACAGTGGCGGTCGGGGCTGGGCTTCCTGCTGCTAATGCTATGGATTTCGTAGGTGCACTGCTGGGTCCGGGAGGTGGTGCCGAATCTGCGGCGGCTGTCCCCGGGGCGTCGCAACAGGTTTTGCAGGCGGCGGCGTTGGCTACACGATGGGCGTTTGCGGATTCGTTGGCATATGTTTGGTATACGACTATTGCGTTTGGTGTGATTTCGATTGTCTGTTGTGCTTTCTTGCCAAATATTCGACGTTTCATGACCGACAGAGTCGCTGTGGTACGTAATTTCCCCCTCTGATTGGTAATGGTTGAGCTAATTGCTGTGCTCTTGGAACCTTCACTAGGAGATTGGATATCATGATTCGTGTGGCTATAGCTGTAGCTGTGCAGTATCTCATATTATTAAATGTCTGCCAAGCAGAGGACCGACTCACCGTACGGTGCTCCACACTATCATGATCATGTGCCCAGCAGGTAAAAACATCTCAGAGAGATATAAATTGAAGAGCAATCTTTGTAAGATGACTTGAGACCTATGTTTGGTTCGGAAAGCATTGCTTCAGAATTGCGCGAGCTTGAGGTGTTTTGGTTATGTCTTGTCCTCTATTCCCAGGATCTAAGCGAGAAGTAAACAAAAACTTCGAACACTTGTCAGCTGCCAGAAATGTGATTTGAGCGATGTGGTTTCCATCATTTTGCTTCACTGTCAAATTGTATGGCCTAATATCAGTTTTTGAGCCTTCTCAGTGTCCCTACATCTCCCAGCCCCGAGACTCTGCGCCGACTCCCCAGCTACGGCTCCGGCCCCACAACAACCTTGTCGTGATCAATTCTAGGGTCACATTTCCTTGCCAAAATTATACTCCCGCAAGCTCATGGGTCTGTATACTGCATCAAGTCCAAAAAAAACTGGTTGAGATATATCAAGCTGCCCTCTGAAGCTCTGACATTAATATGCGATGCATCACACGTGCGTCATTCTGATTTATACTAGGTAGGTGTTGCATTTTGGACTTCCACTACCCTTAGCGTCCACCTGCACTTATCCAGATAGCGAGATCTGAACGTCAAAACAAAATCATCAAACCTCTCTATTCCATCTTTCGAGGACGTCAAACGCAACTTCAAATCAGATTAAGCTCTTCTGAAATCTAAACACGACAATTGCAACAGCAAAAATGTTAAAAATACTACCCCACCTTCTCAAACCCGTCATCGGGCAGTCACCAAGAGTAGTTTTTCTTGCTCAAAGCTTCACCAAAGTTATAGCAGGGAAGTTTATGAAAGTCCTGCATTCGCTTAGGATTCATGGAGACCCTCAGAGATATCGACAAGCTGGCAGAAGTCATACTCGAACCAACTCCGAACACAGCACGAATACTCGTCGACTCTGGGCTGGGACCATTCGTCCTTCTGACCCTGTTCCCAAATGGGATGGCATCGGTGCCATACTTGCGACTGTAGGGCTTCTGAGCTGGCACTTTTTATTTCGCGACGCTCTAGCCAGGAAGAATAATTCGTCGATGGAGGTCGGAGACGGTACTTCATGAGACGGAAGGCGGGTAAGGAAACGAGACGAGCAAGATGAAGAAATGACCCCTGCACCTAGTAGCTTTACAAGGAGATGTACAGCATCACAGGTAAGAATAACCCCAAGTTATGCGAGGTCCATTTCGCATAGGGTCTGTGGGGTACGGGGTCAGCTACGAAGTCAATATGAAAGGGGGAAATTGGATGGGCGATGGGGCAGGCAAGACAATTATCCTGAAAAATGAGAAACACCTCGAAATCCAGACTTAGAGTACATGATCACCTCTTGGCCGGTGAATCGGATTAGAACATCCAGTGCCGGGCTGCTCCAGAATTTACCTCACAAAGTTCGCAATCTCGCTTAAATTTTGAAATAATAACAAAGGGGGATCGCCAGGTGAATTTGACATTTCCTTGATACTTGATCTGCATGACCAATTCTAGGCACATTTCAATTACTTGTAAGGACTGTACTTGAGCACTAAGCATTTCCTGTTTTGCATAATGCTTTCGTGGTCACTTCAAGCTAGCTTTTGCCTAGTGTCCGGCTGGGTGGGTCAAAATGTGGATCTAGCCAATTTTGCCAAAAAAAAAATAAGAAAGATACATGCAACAGTGGGTATTCGCTGGTGGTCACCCACCCAACTACTAATCCACCGATCTGAAGCTTATGTATGGCAGAGCGGACGGGATGCCCAGTTCTCTTCAGTCTGTGGTCGCATGTGGCAGAAATGGTAATATCTGAATATATATCTCAGTTAGTGAAATGGGCTTTTTGGCACGGAGCTCGTGAGTAGTGCTAGATAGAAGCAATTTGGTGGTTGTGAGCTGGTAGGAGAAATACAGATTAGATAACAACAGAGGAAAGAACGGGCTCTTCTCATGGTGAGGTTATGGACAATCCACAAGTTATGTGGTGAGGTCAGTGACTGGTATAATTGTATTCTTGAAGGCTTGGAAAATCCACGAGCCGAGCATGCTTGAGCAGTAGATTGGCCAAAAAAACCATGGCCTTCTTGTCGAAAGATTGAGGGACATGAAATCCCCTTGAAAGTGCTCGGTGATGGCCAAAGAGCATATATGACCTCAGGTGGCTGCCCCTAAACCAACGAACCATCGGGAATTTCAGCAATCGTGATTGTTCAATATTTACTTATTGCTCCGAGTCTTATCTCATCTAAGCCAAACCATTGAAAGCACCCTAATTATCTGGAATCGTGGCAAAAGAGGCTTTGGAATCAGCCCACTATTTCGAAGTTGATAAGTGCCAATCTCACTAACTCATCGGAAAACAAGTGGGACGCCCCACGACCTCCCAAAGAAATCCTTTGCCCGTAGCTATTCAGCTTCAGTAATATCTTACTGAATGACGAAATCTCAAATAGTGAAGCTATGCAAGATCTGTACTTGTAAACGACACCATTCCTGAATTTGCCACTTTTCTGGCAAGAAACAAAAAATATCGAAATAATTCTCACTAGGAGAAAATAACTACAACCCCC
>JGI24512J20087_1000245_pt1 | contig 62727 bp, 38 predicted proteins | sample LinPmetageLP35_FD_20087 | JGI IMG/M metagenome (IMG submission 20087) | reverse complement strand
CCTTATGTAATCAGGAAGACCCCTTAAGGGTCTTCTCACGCATTCTCTTGTTTGAACTTCTTCGCGTTACGTCTTGTAAATAGAATCACTTATAATTATTCAATTGATTCCTCATATTACGTAACGCTAAAATAAACAATTACGACAAAGATAATATACGACAATCAAGATCTAGAAACTTGAAAATACGACCACAATGGCGGATTCGCGGAGACGGATCCTTACTGAAGAACTCACCGATAACGATAGTTACGAACTCAGCAATAAAAGAAACCCCGAGATCACGATCGAAGCGAAACACAATCACCTTGGAAAAGTCAATGAACTTAACTATGTTAGCGCCGATCACCCGCTTTTTTCTTCACCACGCTCTAGGATTCTCGATAATGCTAAAGCACTAAGGAATAAGACCTGACATCATAGCGAATTCTGGTGGGATGTGGTTTTCGCTATGCAAGAACGTGCTCAGCCCAATTGGGAACCACGAGAGAATGACGCACTTCGTTTAGAAGTAGCAAGATTAAAGAAAGAGATTAATGAAATGAAGAAAGAGATGGAACAGAAAAGTGACTTGGCTAGGAAGGTTGAGAAGCTTTAGAAAGAAAACGATCAGAACAAAGTCATCATTGCCTACCTCGAGTCAGAATAGCGGCGAAGCGTTTCGCCACCTGTACAAGTCGAATCAAACTAACGAATTTACGACGAACCTTCAAGATACCACGAATGAAGATGAACGACGCCTCGAGACTTGCCAGAGACTATAAGCCACTTGCACGATAATCCGAAGTTTCCAGACGCTTCAATGTTCTTTGGGGATCGAACTGTGTTCGAAAGCTGGAGAGACAAAGTCAATGATAAGTTGGATAATAGTCTTGCTTAGTACCCTACCAAAACTTAACGAATTGCTTACGTACGAAGTCAAACGGATGGGATTGCATATCAGCAGATACGAGCTCAGTATCAGCCAGGACACCCTCGGCCGTTTTAGACGGCAGAAGATGTATTGACTACATTGGAGAAGATATATGAAAACAAGAACAAGCGAAATCGTGCAATAAATGAGCTCCGCACATTGAAGATGGCAAACAAGACCTTCGACGATTTTTACGCAACTTTTGCACGTTGCGCTGCGGAAATCAGATACTTGGATGATTCATTAGTCCCTTTACTCGAAAACGCGATCTCTGATGAACTTACTTGTCAAGTCATTGGATTGACGAAGCTATTCGATTTCTACGATCTTGTTGATTTTTATCGGGAAATCGATTATCAGATGCGAGATTATAATAAGAGGATGTTATTTCGTACACGAGGACCCAGGGTAGGGATAACTTCAGAAAGGACACGCTATTCACCATCAATACCAACTACAAGCTCAAGATCGGGTGGATACATACCTACAGCCAAAGAATAGATACTACTTACCTAGCATAGACGATGCTACAAGTGCAGTAAGCATGGACACCGGATTGGTGAATGCATCAATGTGCAGATGAAAGAGATGCCACAGCTTTTTGCTTGCGGATTGACCAAATTGAACTAGGCCACTTTTGACTCGGACGATGATAGCACAATCGTGGAGGGAAAAAAGAAGTCCTAAGTCAAAGTCGCGACCTGGGACCTGTTGAAGAAAAGATAGAGATGATGAGAGTTTCTACTTGCTTAATATAGCAGAAGAAATTATACGGTATACACCTTGTTTTGCCGTGTTTTGTAAATATAGGCAAATAGCAATTACAAACGATTGCCCTTGTAGATAATGAAGCCAATGGAATCGCTTTCATCAACCAGACCTTCGTGCGCAACAACAAGATTCCATTTCGTCGATTGCGTAAATCACGTTGACTTGAAGTGGTAGATGGACGTCAGTCAGCGGCTGGCCTCATAACAGACATGGTACTTCTGCCCGTGGAGTTTCGAGGATACCGGGAATCACTGCCTTGTTTTGTTATCAAGCTCAGTCAAAATCCTATTGTTCTTGGAATCCCATGGCTGCAAATTCACGACGCAAATACCTCGTGGAGGAGAAACATGCTTACTTTTGACTCAGACTACTGCTGTCGAGAATGTGGAGTGAAGCGTAGCATTGTAGTTCAAGGACTTCCTCGTAGGAATCAAGGCATACCGTCTTTGGATGTTTGCATGATTGGAGCTGCACCATTTGCCCGACTGACGGATAGAGCGAGAAAGACTCGTACCGGGTATAGAGTGTTTGCTGTTACGATGAAGGATATCGAAAAGGCTCTTGCACCCAAGATAACAATCGACCCACGAGAGAAGCTTCCCCAGGAGTATCACGGATTTTTGGATGTGTTTTCCAAGAAAGAAGCAGACAAATTGCTACCACATCGTCTGTATGACCACAAGATACAACTCAAGGAAGGTACCGAGCCACCTTTCGAGCCTTTATACGATATATCCAAAGATAAGCTCCTAGTGTTGCGAGAGCACTTGAAAGAGAACTTGGGAAAAGATTTCATACGATCCTCAACATCACCTGCTGCGTCTCCCGTCCTCTTTGTTCGAAAACCTGGGGGCGGATTGCGATTCTGCGTAGACTACCGAGCTCTCAATGCAATTACGGTCAAGAATCGATACCCGATTCCCCTGATTCGAGAAACACTCGACAGGCTCTGCCGAGCCAGATATTACACGAAACTCGACATCATTTCAGCTTTTAACCGATTACGTATTGCCCAAGGAGAGGAATGGAAGACTGCATTTCGAACAAGATATGGCCTGTTTGAGTACCTAGTGATGCCGTTTGGGCTTACCAACGGACTTGCTTCTTTCCAGCATTACATCAACGACGCCCTTCGGGACTACCTGGATATTTTCTGCACCGCTTACCTCGATGATATTTTGATCTATAGTAACTCCTTGAGTGAACACCGACAGCACGTACGGCAGGTACTCCAACGCCTCAGCCAGCAGTATGACTTCACCCCTCCAACCACAGGCCTGTGCCTTTATCGGCGGCTCTTCACCTGGATTGTCTGTCAAGGTACATTGATGATCCCTTAAAGTCCATCGTTGATGCTAACTGGGCAGGATCTAGCAGCAGGTACAAGTGACGCAGCGTATGTACGCGATGTTCGCTTCATGTTTCACGTTTTACTCAAACTAATGATCAGGGCTGCACTCCGGGAACTTGCACAAGGGAGAGAAGAACAATGCGAGATAGACCTTACCGCTGAACCAGTATGTCAATAAGGCGCACACCAATTACTCAATCTCAGGTCTGACCAAGCAATTAGGGCTCAGCATCACTGATCGGCGAAACCAATCATATTACACAGCTACGAGGTCCTACTTCTCCCTTGCCGCCTTTATCGCATGTTGACGGGTTCTAGTTGTGACAACCCAGTTCTACAGAACATTACGAGAGTCCTCGGACTGGTCAAATCCACAATATATGACTCTTGAGCTTCAAGTCCAGATTCTGAATTGGACAGTTGGTGAGTTTACTTGTTCCATTCATGACGCAAGGTACGTTCTCACACTCACTGAAGAGTATATGAAAGAGCAGGAGACAATCTTGAAAGCAAGGCAAGGTAAGTGTTATGACTTCACAGCCTTGACGAGAGCTTACTCAGTCTATCCAGAACATATCGATGTGCTCCGTACGGAGAATACGGCGCTTCATGGTTTGCGATACATTACGTTTTGTGATATCACATGGGCTAAAATTTCCTAGAAAAGGTCCGCAGATTTGAAAGAAACTGTGCGGGTGCGGCTAGCCATGTCTCGACTCTCGAGGCCCATATCCGGACTCTACGTGGTAAGTCCACGTTCAACTGCATGGTAACATGTCCTCACTCCATATAGAGGAACGTAAATGGTTCCAGAGCTCCTTGGACCGAATCGAAATCTCCAATGAGGGGCTAAGAGCTGAAAATCAACGACTTCAGAGTGAGCTCAACGTTGCACGCGGCTTTTCCAAGGGGGTTACCAAATCGGATATGGGGGCTCAGAGCAAGCGGGGTAGGGACGCTACCATCGAAGCAGCTGCTGGCGATGGAATCGATCCAGACACGGAAGATCGAGAACGGAAGCGGGCCAGGATTGCTCCGGGTGATCAGGAGTAGTCAGGTCAGTCGCTTGGCAGATTTGAAATCCCAGTGGAATGCTAAGAAGGGAAGCAAGAGTTTCCGTGGCATCTTTATACGATGCACCTCCTTGGCGCCAGCCTCCGAGGAAGGTCCTTTACAGCCAGGCCATATAGCATTAATTTGATTAAAGTAAAGTTTTCTTGGTCTGATTAGTAACCCAAAAATGTGTGTCTCATAAAGACTATAGTCTCAGATCGGCAAATATGCTACTCCTCGCCTTTCAGCATATCGTAAGTATTCTCGTGATCTAACATTCATCCACGTTACTGATATCCACAAGGTCTTGCTTTGGTCCTAGCATGCAGTATGTGTATCACATCACGCTGGACTTTGGGGGAGTCTAGGAGACGCAGGGGGAGGGGGAGGGGGCGGGATACGTCCCAGCCGAGCACAGCAATACAGCTCAGGATCCAGCGACAGGCTTTCTGCCTTCTTCCAGGTGAATCAGTCACGAGATCTCCCCATCTCTGCTGCGCTAACGGATCCGCTCGAGTATAAGAAGCCAGTGACTCCCTCCTCTGTTCCGTCTATATTTCTCTCTACCTCACTATTTTACGTTCCTCGCCAGATTTAAAGAACCCCTGAATATTCTCCTGTACCTACCGCCGTGGAGCCTCGCCACGATGAAAGCACATTCAGTCATAGCACATGCCTATAGAAACCAGGAGGCCAATGTTGATCCGGATCCTGTCTCGAAGTCCAAGAAAAGGAAGGTATCCCGACAGGATCGATCCCAAGGTAAGAGCTCCAGAAAGTGCATCGTCACGTCTCGCTTATGAGTAAACAGACCGACCAATCATAATCGATGGCTCTGATTCGCCAGCGCCAGAGCGAGAGCCTAAGCGAAGGCAATTCGGACAACAGCAAAGACGCATTCGAGTTCCAGTACCAGTGGACACAATCCGGGTGAGGGAGCTCTTGCGATCGAGCAGAAAGGTCGTTGTCATCAGTGGAGCAGGCATATCGGCCAGTGCAGGATGTAAGTAGAACCGGTGCACAACCTCCTCAGTGTTAACATGATCTAGTCCCTACTTTTCAGCAAATGCGGAAATGCAAACACTTCTCCTTCCACCGATCTCTCTATTCTTCGTCGGTCGAGGCGACCCAATTCCATTCCACGGTCTGTAGCATGTTTGCCCACACCCAGTCAGACTTGTGTCAGCCCACCCCATTCCACAATACAATGGCGACCTTGGCTCATGAACAAAAACTTACCCTCCACATCACACAAAACATAGATTGTGTCGAACAGCAACTACCGGATTTGGAGGCCAAGACTGTTCGTCTCCATGGCCGAGTTGACCAGATGAGGTGCCAGAAGTGCAACTGGGTTGGTCCGTATCAACCTCGCCTTTTCCAAGGTGCTGATTTGCCGAGCTGTCCGACGTGTCTAGAAAAGTATTCGGCCCGTATATCGCAGGGCAAACGAATACCAAATCCTGGGGAGCTCAGACCCGACGTGCTTTTGTATGACGACCCTCACCCTGACGACACGGGTATCTGGCGAACTATCCAGAGTGGTCTAAAGAAAGTCCCGGACCTGGTACTCGTTCCAGGGCCCCCCTCGCCCTCGGCGTCGTCAAGTTGCGATACTGCGCTTCGCGGATAGCTTCCACCCAGCGCGTACTCGGATCCAGACTCAACCCATTCAACATCCTCCTTTCCCTATGTCCTCTGTAACTCCTTTGTATTAGGTTCGCGGCCTTTTCGCGCTCTTCGTGATTCAATTCTCCCGAGAGCCGCTGCATGATGACCTCTTCTTTGCGCTCTTGGATCTCTCCTATCCGCTGCACCATTTCTTGTGTTTGGACTTCTAAACTGTCGAGGTATTCTTGGTGGCTGCTTCGCGCGGAACTGCCTGTTGAAACGGAGATTTTCGAATCGCGTTTCTTACGGTGTGTGGAACTCGATCTCCTTCTCGCTCTGTGTACTTGCGAAGATTCTGTGTGTATTGTGTTGAATTTGGGGATATTTGCGTTGCCTTGATTGTTGTGGTTTTGCAGGAGCTTATCGGCTACCGCGGGGCAAGTCTGGGTGGTGGGATGGAGCGTCATAATGGATGTTCGTAAAACGCCGCCAAGGCAAGGATACTTCTGTACCGTAATCGACGAGCTGCAGATGCAGGCATGCACACGTTTCGTTGTGGCTGGCTGGCCGGCGGGGTAAATTCAAGGTCGATTCGGAGACGGACCTCACTTCTTCAATCCTGGATGAGCGAGAAGAAAACGAGGAAGCAATGCAGTCAAAAGCTGAAATATCCTCGTCGTACGATCTTTCTGAAGGGATGTATTCGTAATATGCCGGGCTTAAAAGTAAGATCCGATCACAGTTCCAGAAAAGGCATATGTGTATGTCCGTTTGGCGTTGCTGACTTGCAGAGCTCTGTTTCGCTGGCTCGCTTTCTCTAAGTACAGTACGCGGCAAAGGTGGCTGACAATCGTACCATCATCAAGGACACCACCTCTCAGCTCAAAGTGCCGGTATCCATCCTCAAGTACTTTTGTTACAATTCAACTTTTTTCTATTTTTGCAAGGACCCAAGCTGTGCGAGGCTCAGCATGACGTGGAATTGCCCAGCGGTCTCTTGGACTTTCTCGGGGTTGCCTTGTCTTTGACTTGGAGACCCGCTGTACTATTTTGACTTCTGGATCTAATGGCACTGTCAGCGAGTTAGCAGCCGCTGTTAGTGACTGTTGACATAAGGCAAAGCTTGTCTCGAGGAAAACTGGGTCGGATGTAACTGTTCGGTACTGTTTTACGGCCCGGTACGAGTGCGAGTTTCTGAGTGCCGCAAGGAAGCCCTTCCCCGGGGCTGTGTGTTTTCACTTTACAGCTGGACAGGGACGTCTCGTGGAGTTACTAGGTTTGCCAGTCTACAGATGCTTTTGATACGATGGTAATTTTGAGAAGTAATAAGTTTCCAGGCCTGAAATGCGTGTTATTAGACGCCGTATTGGGTCCGAGCATAGTACAGCAGACTCCAATTCGACTTTTCACGGACCAAAGGTAAGACAGCGACTTCATTTCTCACCAGCAGGCTCGACAGAGTCTCTTCCTCGCCAAAACAGGAATGAGACGGTAGAAACGGGCGACAAATATCAGCTGCCGTTCTCCAGATGTCAATGAATCCATGCCTTACTAATTAGTGTTTTCAGGGCACTGGCACAGCAGGGAGCGAGGCTGGCGAAATTCGTCTCCGGTAAAGCAATATCGAAGACTCCTTTGGTACTGTCCACCTATACCGACACACGTATTTATTAAGGAAACGTCTGATTTCGCAAATGATTATATTCACCCTCAACAGAACCGTCACATATGAGCTCCAATTGATTCTCTCTAGACCCTAAGATCGCAACCAATCGAAATATTTTTATTCGCTCAAGATCTATTTACTTAGGATTCCTCACTTGCCAATGCCACCCCTAGGCCGGTCGAAGCGCAGCTCGAGACATAATTAACAGTAAACAGACATCCATTCTTTTGATGGTAGGAGCCACATCTTGAGCATCCGCCAAGCTTTCGAAGGTCTTGATAAGTGTTCCACATATCGTTACCACTCATTGAGCAACTGTCTCCCTGCAGAAATACGCCGCAGAAGCGAGTTCCGTCACCGTGGCAGCCTCCGTCCGGCATATCACCGCTGGCAGGGAAGAGTGTTAGCATTGATCCTGTGCGTATGGCAGGAACGTGGAAGAGACATAGGGGAAAGAAGATAGGATAGGAGAAGGAAGTGATTTGACTTACGTTGTTCCGTAGGTGAGGTCGTCTGTCCGAATCAAATTGTTGACAGCAATGTCACACCACTTAAGCATGTCTGGAGTAGTACATAGACTCGAGCCCTTGCAGTCGTAAGCTGGATTGTCGTCGCACGGTTTGCCATCACACTTGTAGCTCCGGAAAGAACCACCAAAAACATTCTGGATCGGAGCATAGCCTTGGCCTTGAATGGCATACTCGTCCGGCAGCGCATCAGTGCCACCTAGCGGGACATTCCATGTGTACGTGTACCCAGATTGGGACTGCGGTGCTGTGCCATGTGGAGCCCAGGTCCAGTCTGCATTGCCCACACCCTCAACATATGCGCCAGTATACTCGTAGAAGCCAGAGTAGAAATCGTTCCCCTCAACCAAGTAGTTGACGAGCTTGTATTGTGCGTGAGGTAGGGCGTCTTCCAGTAATTTCGGGATACTCATGCCTGCATCGATAGGCCAGCCTGCATCAGCACCAACTGCCTTGTGCGGCCCGCCAATGAACAGACGTACGAATGCGTACGGTACTAGAACGTCGGCGGTATAGATGACCATATCACCGTCTGTTCTGTAACTGACACTTGTGATCGAGCTTCCGGCTGGCAGGCTCCTCATATTTGCGTTAAGCAACTTGGATGCCCCTCCGCCGCCCGAAGACAAGATGGTCTTGACCTCGAAAGAAATGCCAGACGTTCCTGGTTTGAGCATGCCTACAGTACCTCTTGTTAGAGAGGCGGGCATTTCTAGTACCAAGTTGCCATCCTGGTACACAGCGTAGCCGAGAGCGTTTGCTACTGGTGACCTGTACGCAATGGGGAATTAGTATAACCATATTTCAAGATGACTTGGGAAAAGTTAAGACATGTCTCGAGGACATCTTGGGACATTGACAAAAGAAGGTTTTGAGCTCCCCAATACGTACCAAGTGATAGTGGCGGAAGTGTAGTCTGAGGCGATGATTGCCGCATCACTAGGTACGCCAGCGACGTATGAGCCACCGAGTGCGGTTGCTGCGTCTTTGCGAACAGTACCTCCTGAGACAACGCTCATTGCTGATTGCATATACGCCTCGCTAGGAACATTGTCGTAAGGATTTGGATTATCGTCGTCAGTCATTTCCAGATATCCGACGCCGCGCTTAGCAGCAAGTGCAGCAACCTCTGCGACTTTGCCTTCAGGAACTCTGTAGACGATGTGCCATATTTTCCGGTCATCTTTTGGCGTCCAATCGTTGGGAGTAAAGGCCGACGATGTGTATGTCTCGTAGCTGCTCTCGAACGTCAACAGCGTGTCCATGGTATCTTCGAAGCACTGGGCCATAGGAGACCCGGGGTTTAACACTGTGTAGGCGCCAGGATGCTTGCGCTTCGTGTAAGCATTAATGTGAGCGTATAGGTTGGAGTAGATGTTGTTGGGGCTACATTCTGGCCAGCCCTTGTCGAAGAAGATGCCACCAATGCCGCCAGGATACCTTCATGAAAGTTAGTGCTAATAAATAGAATCAGTCGGAGAAATCGGAACTTAAAGTACAGCAGGCAAGGAAGTATACATATAGCTCGAATCATTTATCGACATCTTGTTCGATTTGTGAAGCCCAGTCTGCAAGATCACCCGACCCCAGTCTAGTTTTGAATTGTTGCAAGCTTACTCCAAGATAACCAGTTCGAACATAACCAATAACTGTTTTGCCTGAATCTGCAGCTTTCTATATTACCGAATTCCAGGACGCATCAACCACATAGTTTGGACCATTCAAGACATTGGCAACCAGTATGCTGAGCTTCTTCGAGTCGTACGAAATAAGTCGTTCCCAAGCAGTCGGATCACCTAGTGGGTTGGTATAAGAAGCGATAGCGATCTGTTGCCCCCCTTCGCCACCTCCTGGTGGACTGTAAGGACATGATTCTAGGCTCAAGTCCAGATCTAAATTGTTTGTGATTGCCGGGAAGCCGTTGTTTACCAAATTCGTCATCTCCATTTCTTGAAGAATTGCTTCGGCAATTAACCCGTGCAGGATTGGTTGAGGATGAAAGACTTGTCCGAAGCTAATGGGGGAAGGTATTAGTGAAATGAGACACCTCAAAAGAACTAGTCTCTTACCCATCCGGGAGAAAATTTGGATAATAGTCGTCCAGCACTGTCCCAACACTCTTCAGATTTTCCCCTGCAGCCATAATTTTGGTTGCGGGATTGGCTTGATCGATGGCGTCTTGAGCGACAAATGTCGAGGCTGGATCGAGCATAAGTGTCAGTTGCGTCATGAGCTCCATAGCACCTTTGAACGTCCCAGGAAGGACGCCAGCGGTCACATCTCGTTTCCAAGGACTGGAGCCTTGAACCGGACTATCCATCTTGAAGAATAGATTTTCGTTACTGTGAACAGTCAGTGTCAGAAGAAGAAATATATACTGTGTAAGGGGTTCGCACAATGTCGGGCTATTCTTAGGCGTCTCATCGACACCAGCTTCACAGAAGTGGCCCTTTGCATCAGTCAAATACGCATCGTAGTCTACGAAAACAACATTTGAGCCCGCCCTATCAACAGCAGCGGACTAGGATATAAGTCAGCTAGAGAACTATGAGACCAAACATGAGGGAGTTGGCCCATTTGGGGAAACTAACCAGCTGTTCGTTGATCGAATCAACCATCGCGTTCATCTTTCTCCGATGGTCGACTGTCAGATATTGATAAGGCTGCCAGACGTTTACGGCTTTCTGGATCACAGTCAATTGCTTGTTTAAGATATATAGTGGTCAAGTAATATTCTGCCTACATGTATCCATGTGCCCCAGGTGACACTGTCACAAGCCGATGTCAAATCTGCTGCCCAAAATTTTGCATAACTGTGAGTAAGTCAGCACTCTGCGGCGTAGACACTACGATCAGTTGTATCTCTCCTCACCCTGTATAATAGATCGTGCCGCTGTTCCCAATTAGCTTCTGTCGTCCAAAGGAGTTTGTAGATAGACTGACCCAGGGCCTAGCTTCGCTTTTGCCGCACTGATAACCGAGTCCACCGCGGAACTGAATACACTTCCTTCAATAATTGCTTGTGAGCGATCCAATTGATTTTCGCAACCTCGACCGTACACAGCAAAGTCTGTCCCTTCCAGAAAGTGATAGGCCGCGTCGACCGCTATTATGGCATTTGCCTGAATGACTTGAAGTTGGCTGAGCACAGCCCATTGAAAGACGCACTGATTCAAGATATTAGTAAGTTCAGCATCGTTGCCACCTAAAGACAAAGTCAGCTTCCGTTCACAAGACGAACGTAGACACACATGCCTGCTGACAACAAGATCACTTGTTGATTTGAATCGATAGCAGGAATTTGCCTTCTCAATACATCATCGATCACAGCACCTGAGCATGACTTGAATTGGAATTTCCGGTTCATGTTGTCTCCTAATCGCTCATCTTCATTTACGATCAGGGGATATGCGTGATTGTAGCGACTGCAGGCGTAGTCTTCAGAAAGATTAGCTGTAGACTCGGCTGCCAAGCGTACTCTTGAAAGTAAACTTACCACTGTCGGGATTCAGAAACTCGTCTGCAGAACCAAGCTTGTCACCAGCACCAATACCAGCTGAGTAAGAATCTCCTATGGCGGCCATGCTGCTAATCGATAGCACTGCCTTATTGAAAGAACTGCTCTGCCTCGTTACTAGAGTGGCGTTGCCTCTATCACCAGAAGCTACAATGAAGCCACCGTCATGAGAGATTGCCGCAGAGCAGCTTCCGATGGCAATTACTGCCAGGTGAAGCCATCGTCTCATAGCTGCTACGGAATTTCGCGAGTATTGTAATGAGTTGTGAGAAGACAGAAGCACAAGATTGGCAATGAGAACCGAAAGACTTGAGGAGGGGAAACCCTTTTGGCTTCAGATTTTGACGTTACCAATACTCGCCGGCAACTTCTTGAATTGATACAATACAAAACGCATGCTACCAGGTGGATAGACAATGCATACTTAGGAACTCTGCAGGTAGTCTGAAAGCTCTTTTCACTGCCACCTTCCACATTGGAAGTTCTTCCCGTCCATCTTATCAGCAACCTTGAGGGACAAATGGAGATGGCAGAAAGCATTCGCTCTTCTTCATGGCCATGGAGGCGGCAAGAGCGGGAGCGAGCGGATCCTTTCTTCGGATTCCTGCCTCAGAGAGGGTGTTTTTGGGGAGAGGAGTTCATGGTCAGGGCCTAGTCTCCTCCTAGTTTCGTCTTTGCCGGTTCAGATCCGTGAAGAGGGAAGGTATAGAGGGAGCGCAATGGCGTGATATCGTGAAGAGTTCTATTCTTCGGACGTGTTTGTGAGGCACGTAGCCTTGGCAGTTCATACGGAGTACTCGAAGCATTGAGAAGGCGAGGACAAGACGCTTGGCCACTTGGCGCACTCTATTCTGGAAAAGACCATGGGTATGTTCTGCTGGCTTTCTGCACGAAAGCACGTGGTGGAATTGAATGATAAGAAAACAAGGCGAGTAGAGGATGCTTGTGCACTTGGCGCAGGTTACCAAGGGTAACAAAAGCACATTGTGGATGATGTTTTTATATGTATAGGTGCGGCGAGTCGAAGCTAGGACGTTCATCGGAAGCACCCTGGACCGTTGCAAGGAAAAATTAAGCACCGGCTGGCGGCGCCAGGCAGGAAAGGAGGAACTTGGAAAGGGTGGCCCTTGAAAAGCCGCATATGCAGGTGTATATGTCTCTTCGCATGCAGGTGTATCGAACATCGAGCCAGTTTGAGTGAAGTGAGCCGCAGAAAGCGCCGGAAATGGCAAGCAAGAAACTTCTTTTCTTGCAGCTTCGCTTCGATCTGGTAATAGCTACAGTAGACGCCGTGTGCTGCGGGGGCCGAGCATAGGTCCCGAGGGCACGTGCACGGCTCTAATTGGCTAGTCGGGCCGAGCTACTCCGGGTTGTGCCTGGATGCCTGGGGAAACACCCGCCATAATAATCGATTCCGTGACTACAGGGCATGTCACCTGTGGCTTTGGGGGCTCCAGCCCCTGGGTGGATGCTGACTACCTAAGTCAGGTATGCAGTGTTCATAGTGAGGTACGGAGTACACTGTGAGTATCACTTGTCTTCGCATTGTCCCGATACTTTTGACCACGAGAGCGACCTCGTACGGCAGAATCTTTTCTACTTTTCTCTGTCTTTATTGGCACGACGACAGTCAACTCTATTACAAGCAGACTTAGCAGATGCGAAGGAACCGTGCGTCGAATGTCAGCCGCCGTTTTCGAGATTTCAATGAATCCAGCCGATCCTTACCTGTCGAGAGTCCCCGTCGAGGTGCTTTTGCTCATTCTCAAGCTTGTCTCCGACTTGCCGTCTCTTCACAATCTCGACAAAGCCTCGCCTTCTGTTTCTTCACTATTTGACGAGTATGGCGCCGAGATCACAGAAAGCATTATATCTCAGAATTTACCAGCGCAGATCCAAAATCTGATCCGCACTGTTGTCCGCATCCGCTCCAACGTCATTCCTTCGCGATCGTTGGAGGACTTCACAGCTGCGTATCTGCGACGTGATGGGTATTGTCAGAACTTCGTCAATGGGCCTGATTATACCAGATGTATCAGGAGAATCCATCCTAGCTTAAGTGACAGTCTAGAGGCATGTGAAGCTTGCAGGGACGCCTTTCCGCCACTGGCAATCTCGAAGGAGACTTCATCTGTCATCCTGCGCGGCATTGTGGCAACAGCATGTCGATTTCAGAATTTGACAGATGAGTTGCTTCTATCCTCTTTGAATCGCTGCATGGCCTCAAAACCGTCGCAACTCCTCGATCAGAAATTCACATATGTTGGAAGGGCAGGCTTTACGTGGTCCCCACAGCGGAGGCCACTGGGGAAGTCATTTACACCCGTGAATCACTCCGGTTCCTCGTTCTCATGGCTCGAACAGCAACGAACCAATAGACAGCTCTGGCGCATACAGCTCTTTCTAGATCTGAAGAAGCTCAGAAAAGGACAGCTTCTCTATTGGCCTGTGGAGGATCTTGCTCGCCTCGATCGTCTAGACGTTTCCTCGTTTTGGAGTCTTGAAAACTTCAACCCCCGGGTGATGCAGCAACTGGGGACTGTAGCTGTATGTAGAAGTTCTCCTAAAGTTTCAATTCTCTCCAGTAACATACAAGGCCAGGTCTCGAGAGCACCAAATGCTAATGTCTCGTTTGTCACCTAGGACTTTCTCGCATCAAGGCCAAGTCAGTATGGCATTATTCCCTCAGAGCCGACTACATCCTCAGATTCTCTTGCTCAAGCGCCAGTACTATCGGCATCATCTTTCTCGCACAGTTCATGGTTAATCCCATCAGTTCTTTGCCCATACGCCCTCGATGAAGACAACGAGGCCGAGAAAACCATGTCTTCGGAGATAGGGATGGCTCACCGGCCAAATACGCCATTAAGGTACATGAGTTGGAGTCAATGGCGGAAGTTCGGTTTCTATATCTGGGATGACGAGAGGATGCGTGACCTTGGCTTTCTGTTCATCGAAACGCCGACTGGAGACCCTATACTGTCATATGTTCAATCTTTCAGTGATTCCGATATGTACTTTAGATGGGAGAGTGTTTTGGACCAGAACGTTATTGACGCCAATGAAGAGCGCAGACTGGGGGAATTCGGGCCAACAGTTAGGGAGTATGGCTCAACTAAGCGCGCGGCATATTGGGCAGAATCGAGTTGATAGATACTTCCTGTCGTAGATAAAGAATTGTAGACAGTGCTTTACACTTTGCAGAATTCGTTATAAGATCTTGACTTCACAACCTGCGTGTCACCTCACAAGCGGCGATTGTCGAATGTTTGTGTAGAACTCAAAATTACAAAATTCTCCGACGAACCAAACACCGACCTTTCTTTTTCAGTGAACAACCCCCATTTCCGATTACTAGGCAAGGAGGATGAAGTTTCTGACCTGGTGCTAAGTTGGCTCCATTTCGGCTATTTCGTGGAAGCAAGAGTCGAGTCGAAGACAGACTGAGTGCGGCCCGCACCTCCCGCACCTGCAGGATTTGAGGGGTCCTAGCTTTGAGGAGCTTGCTGGGCCACGACTCTGCATGTACAGGGTCGCACCTTTATACCTTGCAGATTTTGTGCATATTTTAAAATGTGACAATTGGAGGTTCTTGGCGCAGACGCGTGAAGAGTGGGCCGCGCTGGGGTCGAAGTACCTTCCTATTAAGAGCTGTAGCCGAGGACGGAAAATATCTGGGCTCGCTTAAGTAAACAAACATCGGCTAGGTATTCGCTTTCTCCGTGGGATTGAACCTACACACTGCGGCTTGCAAGGAATAAATTGGTAAGCTGCGTGCCTGCGGCCCTGTATTTGAACCCTGGGTGGTTCAACCCAGCGGAGAAAATGAGCAGCCAACCAAAACGGAGCCATCAAGTGCAGAAAATATATTGGAAGGTCCGGAGTTTGGGTCTAGAGCTTGTATCAACTGACTTACTTCAATATCAGATGTTCATGTGCCCCCAAAGTCTGCAATAGGATTGGATTCCCTGCACTGCAGATACAATGGGGGTGACGATGTCCGGATTCGACAGTTCGACCGGCGTCAATTGCAACGAGCCTTGCTCCATTGCTTGTCGATGGTGCAAGGATCGAAATGAAAACGTCTTGAGCGTTTTCCTAAGCGGAAGAAACTTCTTCTCTGGGTCTCGGCCCTCTCCTGCTTGGCTATTGTCAGTGTCACGGCCCAGCAATGTCGCGTTTTGGCCGAGAGTGATGTATGACACCAGCCTGTTTCAACGAGGCGCATATCTGATCAGTAGATGGTCCATGTTTTCTGGCATAGATGTTGTATTCTACGGCTTCGAAGACGAGCTGCGAGTCAGGAATTATTGATGCATGTTGGGTATCTCATTGGATTCTCTGCTTCAGAGTGTGGGTAAGGGACCGGGGCTGGTGACTCCTTCCGAAATATTGCCCGTGGGTTGTTGGCATCAATCAAAAGGCACATGAAAGATTCTGTTTGCTGTCTAATTTCGTCTTTCCATCGTGTTTTGGTAGACTTAAGTAGCTTACGCACTCCAATATCCTGTGTGGAAATCAACACTGTGCTCCTGTCCCGACTCACACGCCCAGAGGCTTCCAGTCGATCATCTATCATTGTTCCTCAACAATGCCTGACCATACTTTGGGCAGTCTATCCTCTTCTGGTACATGCTTCCGTTCAACCTATTATGTATGTGATTCTAATACTGCCTATAGCTAGACACACTTCCTCAAAAATGTTGTCTCACACACGGACTCGAAGAATGGCTTTGAGTAGTGTACTGGCTACAGTCTTGGTGTTCATACTCGCCATCCTAGGCTCTCGTCACCAAGTTCTCAGCCCAGATCTCCAGGCAAAGAGCCAGATTCTTCCGGCAGCCGATTTTCGCCAATCCCTCCCGTCACTAACAACATACCACACTAAAGTTCCAGTCGTTTTCGGGCGAAACGTCAATGTTATTACTCGCCAGGCCACGGGCGATCCTGTCCCGGAATGGTTGGAACTGCCGGACAGCGAAAAGTTAAGACTTCACGCCCTCGACATTACCAAAGGAGGATCCTATCTGTGCGAACTTCGAGCCTCTACTGAGGAAGCCGATAAGCTCTTGTCTGAAAGGACCAAAGGTCTAATCACCAACTCGCAGAGCTTATGGACAGAGTACAGCGATCTTGAAAAGTGGGGATGGAGAGTGCCGACGGCATTTGCACCTCTGGGCGACGGTTTACTTGACGACGTTTATGAAGAGCTCGGCCTGGATGACAGTAACAACAAGCCGCTATCTATTAGGCAGCTTCGAGACATTAACATTGGTGGCAAAAACTACCTTGTAAGTATGATTTCTTTGGTGTCTCATAGCTCAAGTGATTCAGTATCCTCACCTTTTTGTTAGAACATTGCTAACGTATTTGATGCCAAGAGAAGCAAGGGGTTTTATCAGTTTATATACAACGTAGTCGATGGTTTCATCATCGCGGACAATAGTAAAAGTCCACCAGTGGCAATGAAGGAGGATGTTGATGCGACGCAGCGAGGAGAAGCAGTTCTTCTCAGAACGTGGGCCGATTTGACCTTTCTAATGTGGAAAAATCTCGCGGGAGGGAATGTTCAGAACTTAAAGCACATCTTCAGGGCACCGATCAGTAACGACCGGACTTTTTACTATGCAATGAAGGCAGTCACGGACGTTGGGATGAAGATAGGGGGGTGGGCCGATCGGGTGACTTTTACCGAGACTGGTGTGGAAGGTGTGGCGACTGCTGAGGACAAAGACAAAGGTAATGGGTTAAGAGCAATACTCACTACGCCAAATGGTAGCGGTATCTATTGGCTCCTGCTGAATCATAAAGCTCAATTCGGGATCAAGACTGTCACGAAAGTGTCTGTATGGGCGGACAGTCCCGACAAGGCTGGGGATGCGAACCCGAAGAATATGGATCTCTGCTTATACTTCCAATTCGACGATGTGTAGATAACCTTGAGAAGTAAGAAGAGATGAAGTGCGGACCTGTCTGTTGTCCAATGAATATGATATGCATCATCTCTTACAGGTCTATACTGTGACATACCAAGTCCCGATTCAAAGATCTCCAAAACTCTCTTCGATCCATTTCTTCCTCCGACTCTCCGAGGCTTTTCAAATTCATGTTCGGTGAAGCAAATTCTAGCTATGGGCATTGAAAGAAGGAACAACAATAAATTAAGGTAAAGTCGATGGCATGGGTTTCGGAATTCTTGGATCCAATGTCCTGTAATCCTTTGAGGACTTTGAACATTCTGACTGCTTAGTGTAGAGCATATCGGACCAGGTAACGCGTTTCACTGAAACATTTTTGGAACAAGTCATATTCTGCTTTTGACGTATCAATCCATAACACCCGTCGATATGCATCCAAACCGCTCATCTTGACAAACGCCTATCCAATGCTTGAGTTTGATGTCTCTCTTCTTTTCCACCTGTCTATCTCCTTCTTCTGATACATGATCGAAACGGACTAGTCTATTAATGCTTATGTAAAATATAACCCTCATCTTCAAGAATAGAACCTCCGAGTCATGACCTTCGTAATACTGTAGTCACAGTAGAATGACTGCAACGTCTTCGTCTCAGCGGTCCCATAGTGTTGAACTAGACTTCTGGGCCCGCTCGCACCTAGACAGATGGACCTAGACAAACGGCCGATAAACCGGTCTAGTCTACTCTCTTGCCATGTCCATTCGTAGTCTTGACATTCCCATTCGTAGCCTTAGCTTTCTCCTGATTGGCAACTATCTTGTTGTGTGGTATCGTCAAGCAGTTGATACCCAGGTAGTCGCAAATACTGTTGATAACCAAGAAAGCCCAGCGGAAGTATACGATGAGAGCGAAGACGAAGTAGGCACGTAGATACCACAGCTCGATGAAGGGGCTGACTTGAGGTAGGCCGATGCGTGGGAGGTTACCCAAGATTGCTCCACCAACTAGGGGAGTGAGCATGACGGTCCAGTAGGGAAATGGTTGCCGAGTGAGATGGGCGAGAATGATCTTTGTTGTCATTTTGCCGAAGACGAAAGACATCGTCAAGCAGAAGAGGACCAAGTGGTTGTCTGGCATCAGAGTCGAGTATGGCGAGTATAGCCAGGCGCCGATGGAGAACGTGAATACAGCCATTGGGGTCCACTCCAAGAAGACCGGCATAACTGGAAGGTTGTCTCTCCGGCGAGCTTTGACGACGTTGATAACACAAAATGGAACGTGGGCTCCGAATAAAGTTGTTACAAGGAGAGGGACCCAGAGATCCCTGACCGAGTATGTACCGAAGAATTCGTGATATCCAAAAAAGTAGTGGTGTTCAACTAAGTCCGTGATGCGCTGTTGCCAGATTTCAGGGCCATAGTATCCAGAAAGAATCATGAGGGTGCAAGCCAAAATCAGACCTTCGGTAGGTCCGTTGAAAACACCCAGATAGAGGGTGTGTGTGTGGTATGTTTCCCATGTCGAGAAGAACATGGGCAGACATGGAATGAGGGCCGTGAAAATTCCGGCTTTCGATGTCCCGAGTCCCATTGCTGCGGTCTCGCACAAACTCGCCAGTGTGCAATTGAGCGAGTCGATACCGTGGTCGAAGAGTTCTCCAAGGCCACTAGATGTGCCTGTCCTTCGCGCTTGTTTGCCATCCACGTTGTCCATTGTCGAGTACATCCAGAGTCCGAAAGCAAAGCTTAATGCTGCGCCGAGAATCACATCTACATACGCCGAGTTTACGAAACCTTTCCGGAGAACATTGAAAACCTTGTCGGACATGTTGGCAAGGATCGCAACTCGCCGGAACTACCCTCGGATTACTTTTATCAAAATGACCATCTATATGATCTGGAGAGGGGAACAGCAGAACCTGCGGTGGAGAACTACTTCAAGGCCAATATATTCCCTGACCCTCCAGGACGGGACGCACTAAAGCGCATCGACAAGAATCCAATGTCTAAGGGCGTCGTCCCGAGTGTTGGATCGAGGCTTGAAGTGAGCACCCCGGTCCCGGATATGATCTATGGATACAATCGGCTACAGGCGTTTCCTTCGCAACAACTTACATGTATCTTAATAGTTCGCATCAACTAGTATCTGATCTTCTCTAGCAACTTCTAGTAATGCCGGCTGCTTCTTAACTGTTGGTATCTCCCTGTATTCCTGAAAAGGGGAGATGGGTAGGTATCATAATCTTATTCTTCATGATCTACAAGGAGGCAAAAGGAGAGGTGCCCTCTGGAGTGCTAAAGTACAGCCAGGTTCTGCCCAGAGCAGTGAGCGTGCTCGTGATCAGCACGTGATCAGTCAACCGACACTGCTCTAAAGTGATCAAAAGCGATCGAAAAACAAAGGGACTCAAGTTCCCTCTCGCTGTTCCTTTTCCTCCTCCAATGAACATGCAACGTAAAAGGTATCAATAGAAACATGAAAATAGGAGACTGATTCCTGCACGTGACCTAGCCGGAGAGCAAGAGGCAAAAGGTCAAATCAAGGTCAAAATCATTCCCTGGGGGTACCTTCTTGACGTTCAACCCATTGCGTGACCTTGATATTGAGCCTGTTCGTATCGATTAGTTCCTTCAGAGCTGAGTTTGGCTTGCTCTTCGTCATAGCGTCAGCAGGATTGCTATTACCGTCGATCCATTGGATATTGGTGATCTCACGTCGTTCGTACGATTGCCGTAGGCACATGAGGTCTACCATGAGGCGCTTCTCCTGTGTAGTACCAAGCTTTACCAGGCAGTCGTAGATTGACTTCGAATCTGTACAGATTTCCATAGGCAGCTTCAACTTCAAAATAGCTTCGATGGTCGACTTGAGGCATGAGGCCATGTCAAAACCTGCGCTCATGGCGTATAGCTCTGCAGCTAAGACGCTTCTAGTCACCCTCTTACACTTTGTAGAAGACCAATGGAGTATATTAGCCTTATCCGAAGCATCAGCGAGTAGCATAACATAGCCGATTTGTGATGAAAGGTCAGTATTATTGGCAAACGAAGAGTCCGTAAAGATGATCATGCGCAGGGACTTTTCGTCTAATCTGACGTACTTCAGGCCGCGACTGGCGTTTTCCTTCTGCCATTGAATACGGCTATTGAGGAAGGAGATCCCATCGGTGCCGATATTGTCTTTGGTGACCTGGGCTGCGCGAGAGAGGTCGAAGGCAGCTTCGGGTTGGGAGAGAGTCGCAAGGTAGGCGCCACGGGCACGTTGAGCAACGTACTGGTCTGTAGGAGAGACATTACGACGAACTGTACCGCGAGAGCTGACGAGATCTGCGGATTGGTTGCTGACGAGTTGCAGATTCTTGTTGTATATAGCTTGAGAGATGTGGACTTCGCTGTTATAGCGAGAGATCGTACAACCATTGAACTTGATTGGGGAGTCAGAGGTAAGCTGGTCTCTAGGCTTTGCCCTGAAACCTGCACCTTGCAGCTCAGTCTCTTCAGCTATAGCAAATTGGGGGTCTGCCAGGATCAGGGTATCATCAGTCTGGAGGCCTACGACGGCAAATTGTGTATCGTTGGTGAAGAGGAGGCATGAATCGTAGCTCGATTCACTCATATGAAGCTTCTCGATATGGTGCTTGTGATATGTGCCGTACCAGTGGTTCCCAGCTTCGGGTACACCGTACAGAGGTCTGACGACTCTGAGAATCCAGCCTTTCCATTGGGCGACGTCCTTGGGGGGAAAAGCGTAAAACAGGCGCTGCAGGAGGGTCGCAGATTGGGTGTAGGCCTGACTGATATCTCTGAGTAGTACTAGAAGCTCGGGGAAGATCGCGGCAAGGATCAGGATCAGGCGTTGGCTGACACGTTGAATCGTAGGTGATTGCGTAAGTACTTCCAATTTGCCTGTATCATTAAAGGCCTGAATTACTAGCCTAGACTTCTCAAAGGCTTTGTCTGTACCTTCGCCTTTGAGGGTATCAACGAATCGAGAGCCGAAGATTCGAGTGCCTTCAGGTACGTCTTCAGGTGCTACTAGTTCAAGAACGCCACCGGCAATCAGACCCGCGATCTCTGCCTGTCTTGAGGCGGTGAAGTCAGTGCCAATGTAGGCCTCAAAATCGTATAGGTTCCTGACTGGGAGGGGGTGTTTTCGAGGTCTTCCGCGGGGGCGCTTAGTAGGTGCGACTGGTAGGTTTGGGAGAGCGCCTGCTGGCGCTTCGACCACGATGGTGTCTTCGGCGTCTATTTTAGCGCCAGGTTCAGTATCAGCTTCGGCGTCAGGGCGCTCGGCGGAAGGCTGGGGTGGTGGAAGGTCATTGTCAGTATTGGCGTCAGTCAAGTACGGTTTAACTGAGGTTGACCTAAACATAGTAGGTCCAGAGGAGAGTTCGACGACGCAGGTTTCGCCTTGTAGGCTAATCAGGCGGTATGGACCTTGCCATTTAGCCTTCTCGCGCCATACGAGTACTTGGGAGTTCAGCGGGAGATCATGAACAGCTGTCGTTGAAGGTCCATTTCTCATATTAAGGGCATCATTGACTTTCCTGGCGGCTCTGAGTTTGCGTACTTCGGCCATTGCCTTTGCCAGGGCAGCTGAGCGTTGAGAGACTGTCGCAGGGGGAGCGTCAAATTCACTCATACGGGGGTAGGCACCAAAAACAAGCAGGGTTGGTACGATGCCGTTTGGTCCAGCTGTATCATTGATAGCCTTAAAAGCCATTTGCAGGGCGGCAGTTTTGCTAAGACCTGGAGACTCAGCTTTGATGATCTGGTAGGCTCGTCGTAGAGGCTTATGGTAGCGCTCAACGATGCCGACAGAGTTATGTGCTTCAACTGGGACACACTTAGTGGCTGTATTAACAGTCTGAGCATATTGCTTAAACTCTCTGCTTTCGAAGTTTGTACCAGCGTCATGAGAGATCAGATCGGGAGGTCCAAGGTACGTGTCAATCCAACACTCTCGAATCGTTTCCCAGGCCGTCTTAGCACTGAAGTCTGTGAGCCATCTGCCGGCCTGATAGGCTGTTGCTTCGTCCACGATATGGAGTACAGGGCCGTCTGGCACCAGGGTAACAACGTCGACAAAGATACAGTAGTTGAACTCGATATCATCTTAAATCTGCCTGGAGATGCGCTATACCTCTGGCATTGATCGCAGTATTTGGAGAGGTGCTCTAGTGCTTTAGTATTGACTTCGTGGCCGGCTCGCTCGAGGACACGATGAAGCCTCTGCACTGACGGGTGTCCAAAACGACGGTGGAGGCGCCGTAGTTCGATATCGGAGAGGTAACGGTCTTGCGGGGACGGTGTAGAAGGGAGCTTGGCCTGCTCTCTAATGCCTTGTTGAATAAAAGCGCTAAGGTACTCGTCCCAGATCAGAAACACATGGTCGCCTCGGCGCATAACAGCAACGTCGCCTTTAGGCGTGTTCAGGACGTTCTTGAGATTATCGAACCTTGCTTTGAGGCGGTCCATGTCCCTGAGACCAAGAATAAAGGGCGTATCAGTATCAAAAATGTGGAAGAGAATGAGGTCGATAGGAGAGTTGACTTGCACAGAGCCGACGGCGTCGGCAGCTCCAATACCAAATTTGACTCTAGCTGTCAATTGAGATATAGGTAGAGGTTCGTTGTCACCAGCAAATCTGCTGTAGGCAATATACTGGTTTCGGCCAACTGTAGAGTGTATGCCACCGCCTGAGTCAATCAGTATGCCCCAGAAGACGTCAGAATCATAGCGCGGAGAGTGAGACTGTTGAAAGACCTGAGTGCAAGCTTCAAGTTCTGCTTCAGGTTCTGAAGTAGAGGCACTGAGTACATGCTCGTAGGCTTGGTTACAAGGTGTGATGGTGAGGTCTCTGGCGCTAGAGGCCGAAATCTCGCCAGAAGAGCAGAAGAAGCTTCGATTAGGCTCGAATTCTTCAGTGGCGAAGTGTTGATTGAACTCGTCCTCAGCGTCAGAGTCATTAAAGGCCATAGCCAAGAACTGATCTTCCAGAGTCTTGTCGTCAAGACCTTCGTACAAAGCAACGTACTGACGGTAGCGTTCATCAAATTGGTTGGATCTGCCTTTGAATTTGCCAGCGTTATTCTTCCTGAAGTCTTCTTTCATCTTTCTCTGTTCCGCTTCGGAGTGGTTGGTGGACCAGCAATTCGGCCTCTTGCAGATATAGCAGGTCTTCTTACCAAAGCGGCCAATGCCACCAGACCTGCCGCCGGATCTGTTGCCGCCTTGAGTGCTGCCTCTGCCGTTGTTCCTGTTATTTCGGTAGCGACGGTCAGTCCCCAAGAAGGTCTCAGGATCATCACCGTAAGCATGTGATACTGAGGTCCAGAAAGTTGAGGAATTGCCCTGAGTCGCGGCGTACGTGGTCATACAGGATTTGAGTGATCTGATAAAGTCAGGTAACGTGGCTGGTGGTGCAGAGCAGGCAACCTGGCAGTCGGGCAGAAGTCTGCAGGCCATGAGGAGTTTTGCGTGGAAGAAATCATCGCTCTGTAGGTCTAGCGATAGGCCGTGGCGAAGTCTGCGCAGCTCATTCAGCAGCTCATCGAAGCATTGTAGGGCGGTCTTGTCGGGGTAGAGAGCTTTGACACTGTTCATGTCGGTAAGTGTCCATTTCTGCAGCGATTCTGTAGTGTAGTTGGGGCCTTCAAAGTGAGCCTTGATGCGCGTGCAAAGGTTATAAAATGACATTGATGGGCCACTGAGACTCTGATGATAGTGCTCAAGAGCTGTGCCCTTTAGCATAGTCGGGAAAGCAATGCCATATGCTTCCTCTGGCACAGACGTCATTCGGCACTTATCATAGAAGATACGGAGCTTGTAGTCAAAGTTGTCGCCTTCGGCACTGTACTTGCTACTCTCTTCATAGATCTTATTAAGGTTGCCGATTCGCTGGCCCCAGTTGGCGTCCTCAGGAGCAGGATCAGGGGTCTTAGGGGGCAGTGGAGGCGGTTGGACTTGGTCTTGGTGGCTGTTGGTGCCAAAGAAGCCTGTATCTTGTCGCCTGAGTAAGTCTGGAGTGATGACCATAGAGGAAGGTAGTAGGAGTTTGTCTATTGGTTTACCAGCCTCAATTTGCTTTAGTCTGTGCGTGATACGCCATGACTTGACGTTGTGATTAGACGCCCAGAATAGAGCCTCCTCGTCTGTCCAAAGAGGGTCGTCACCAGCTAGAGTCGTGGCGGTCAGGGTCTTCGCTATCTTGTAGGCTGAGCCAGTCTTGATGAAGACGCCACGGTTTTTGAGGTTATCACGCAGCTTCGTGAGAGATTTACTGCTAACAAGATCAAAGGTCGGCTCAGTCCAGCCTCGGAAGTCATACTCAAAGTCGGCCCAAAGGATGCCATCTTCATCTTCGCCTTCCCAGTATTCCTTTGCCTTTTCTAGCACAAAAGCCTCGGCGGCGTCGGCAGTGGTTGGGGGTGCCATGTTGATTTCCTAAGAAGACGGCTCGTAGATTCTGAGGGCTCCTATAAGACGGTTGTCGGCCACAGGCGCCAGCTGCAAGAGCCGCAGGTCCCTCGTGGTTATGTAAATGGCGAGGAGAGCGTCAGATCAAGGCCGTACAGTCTTCTAATTTGCCAGTCTTCTTCTATTGCTCTTGTGAAGCTCAAAGATTCGTAGGCTTTCGCTTTCTATGTGTTTGAAGAGAGGGAGAAGCAGCTGAAGTACTGCGAAGGTGATCGTATTTGGAGGAGAGGTGAACTGCTGTATGTAGGTCAATTTTCCTCGCTGAATCAAAATGACGTAAGAAGGGAACAAAGAAGGTAAGAGGTAATGAGGAGCTGAAAGACGCGTTGAGGAGTCTTTAAGAGATATGAGGTTGTAGGAGAGGGGATTGCCTGTTTGAGTATGGTAGACAGGTAAGGTGTTTGTAAGGTGAATCTCAGCCGTAAGCGCTCTGAAGCAAGCTCTACAGCTCTGTAGACCTTAAATCAGATTGCAGGAGGTTCTGAGAGATCTCGCAGTTGTGTCTGACTATGGTAGTTGTCGTTGTCGTTTTGTCCTGGTGGGGTAGGCAGGTGAGGTATTTGTAAGGTGAATCTCAATCGTAAACGTTCTAAAGCAAGCTCTATAGCTCTGTAGATCTTGAGTCGGATTGTAGGAGGTTCCAGGAGATCTCGCAGGTGTTTCTGACTGCGGTAGTTATCATCGGTAGCAAAGATGGTATAAGCTGGCGTCAGCGGCGAGAGCTCAACCCTTCCTTCTCTGTTTTCGAGTTGCGATACCTTATTGATCTGTGCGCACACACTGATCAGTGTTGGTATCTCCCTGTATTTCTGAAAAGGGGAGATGGCTAGGTATCATAAACTTATTTTTTATGATCTACAAAGAGGCAAAAGGAGAGGTGCCCTTTGGAGTGCTAAAGTATAGTCAGGTTTTGCCTAGAGTGGTGAGCGTGCTCGTGATCAGAACGTGATCAGTTAACCGACATTAACAATCTAATATAGTAGCAGTTAGCTTTATAAAGACAATAGATTATTAGTATAAAGTCAATGTATCGGTTGATTTTTCCGGGACGCAGGGTTTTTGTTGGTTATGTGACGTTACACCTCCATGCATAATAAGCTTAGACCCTGTAATAAGTTACTTCTTTGTATATATAGTTTTGGTTTTTTAATTTTGAATAAATTATCACTTTTTCTTTTAATCTTTAATTAGTTATAAACTTCCTTTTTAATTGAGAATTGGATAATATCTTTTGAAGTGGTTAATAGCTTTCAAATTAAGCTATATATTATTAGCTTTAAACGCGGATTTGCCAAAGTTCTTAGAATGGCTAACTTAAAGGTTGATTTCAGCCTAAAGCGCTGCTTATGCGGTAAAGTTAACTTCATTATTTGGAAGTGTGAATTTAAGCGTGAGGCGAAAGCTTACGATGTTCTTAACTTTTTTATTGGCGTTGAAGAAATTCTTGACAAGTCTCAAAAAGTGAATTATATCGACGAAGATAATGACAAAGATAGCGTTATCGTTGCTTTTATTTAAAGGGTTCTCAAGAATTTTCATGTAAATATACTTCGATATATCATAGATTATAATAATTGGAAGTCTAATAGAGATAGTCTCCGGATCGCCAATAAGCTTCTTAATGCTTAGCTTAGTGAAAGCATCCGCATTGAGATCGAGACCGCTAAGAATGCTAAAGAAGCTTACGATATTGTTATCGTCTAATATAAGATTAGTAATGAACGTGCTTAAGACGATCTTCTCTCCGAGCTTAAAAAGCTTACTATTGAGAATTACGATAATGTTACAGATTACTTTAACAAGTTCCGTTGTTTTAGAAGCGATCTTGCTGGGGTCGACTACGAATTGACCAACAGACTTTATGTTACCACCCTCCTCGACAACCTCGATAACAAGAAGTGGGATTTGTTTAAAGAGAAGTGGGATACTATTCGCGCGATATAATTCGACGCTGACTCTAATGTTACTCTTAGCATCAACCTTCTTGAAGAACGACTTCATAATGAAGCGTTGATTAAGTAGCGCTGGGAAGATGAAAAGAGGAAACAAGATAAAGTAAAAAGCAAATTTATTGATAAAATTATTTTTCCTTTTTTTAATATTATAAAGAAAGAAAACAAAAGCTACCTCAAGTGCAATGCTTGCGGTAAAAACAGTCATATCGAAGATAATTATTAGAAATTTTATCTGGAAAAGATTTCTCGTGCTCTCAAGGACAGGACTCAGTCGAAAAACGTAGACATTGGTAACTTTAAATCTACACCACCAAATAACATAGCCGCTTTTGTCGTTATCGATGTAGTTGATTTCAAATTTAAACTTGACATCATGAAATTTATAGATGCACTTTCTTTTATCCCTCTTGTATCGCAAGCATTTATTAATCTATTATTATAGATATGTAGTAGTATCGGTGTTGAAGTATGAGAAATGGGGGGAGGTGGAGTTACCGGAGATGGCTGGATAACGAAGTATGAAGCGGTTTTTATATATAGCATAATCAATGCTTTTATGATAGGCCTTGTTTAATGTTGTGATACCTAGCTAGCAGATATAGTTGCCAATATGCATATAGTTAATGATTTTAAATGGTTTACAGACTTTTATGTTTTAAATGCAAATATTAACACTGCTGATAATTTGGCAACTTTCGAGGTATAAGGAGGCGGAAATGTAGAGGTTTTACTTTTCAATGCTTAGCAGCAATTTATCAAACTCCGTCTTTTAGATGTTGCGTATGCTCCTAAGGGTTAATGTAATCTTTTATCTTTAGGATTATTTGCTTAGAAAGTTGGTATATATGAATATTGGGATTATCATGGGTTAACCTTATATATTAATAACAAAATCGATATCGGCTATGTTACTTTTTACGTTGGATTATTTTAGGTCAGCATAGAATCATTGTCAAAATCAAGTAATTTCTTCTAGTCAGGAGAACTTCTCGCAGCAATCATTGATTTCGACGACCTAATCTAGCGAATGCATCGTCGACTGGGACACCTCAGCTTTTAAGGCATGTTAAATTTCAAAAAAGTCAGCATAGGCATGAATATTACCAAGTAGCAAATCAAAGATAAATTAAAAGCTATTTGCTTTGTTTGTGCTATAACGCGAGCATTTGTGAGAATCCCGCGTGATCTAGCGAAGTATTAATCTTAGGATGTTAGCGATCTTGTTTATGTTGATGTTTGGGGATTATATTTTGTCAAGGGATACGATGGTATCAAGTATTTCTTTCTTATGATAGATGACAATATACATTTCACATGGTATATCAAATTAAAAGCTAGGAGCAAGCTTTCGGAAGTCTTTCGTCAGCTTCATAAGTACATCGAGAAGGAACATAAGATGATGATCCGTAGATATCGCTGCGATAACGAGTTTGCTCAAGGTCCAGTTGGCAGCTGGTGCAAGAAGCATAATGTTGTTCTTGAAGTTATTGTTTCTTATGCTTATTATATGAATGGAGTAGTAAAGTGCAACATGAGAATAGTTAGGGAGAAGGTAGCTTTTATGATACAAGATATTATAATCTTTGGTTAGATAAGTAAGATTATTAGCGAAAAGAGTAATGAATTATTTCGAGGCTTAAGCATACTTGCAAATTTTTGGTTAGAAGCCTTCGTATATGCAATTTGGAACAAGAATCGCGTTACGGCGTAAGCTCTTCTTAAAAAAGATAAGAAGACGTTATGGGAAGTTTTTTATAGATTATAATTATCATTAGAATGTGAATGAATATGGGGTAATCGCGTTTACTTAGCTTTCTTTATAGAGAAGTGTGGGTTTGCACCGGTATGTGATATCACAAAGACAGTAAAAGTAGCAAAAACAAGTGCAATAGTGGTTTAATATATTTAGGTTATCTAGCTAAAGGAGTGCGAGAAGGCAGAGGATTTATACTCGTAGCTGTAACCCCCTTAAAACCCCTTTAGCTACCGGCCTGCTCTTGGCATAAATACATCAAACACTTAATATGAGTCTTGTAAACTAATACCAGCAAAATTACTTTTAGAAATATAACATATTTTAATATGTAGTAATCAAATAGAAATATAAAAGAGTATGAAATAAGAATAACAAATTAAGTATAAAATAAATCATATAAAAGAAATAATATATTTCTCTTGAAAGAAATTGCAGCTATAAGTTATCCGATTTCCCCTTAGTACCCTTTTGGCCCTTAAGCAAATGACTATGCTAAATAATGGAAAAAAAATAACAAGTGACTTTAAAGCTTCAACGCAATGATTTCCTTTTATAACAATCGTGCAATTGAAAAAAAATAATAGCTTGATGCGTTATTAATAGCGATATAAAGGTGCCGTAATGTGGTGAAAGCAAATGATGCCGCAACGGCAAATAATAATAGCAAGATATATTAAGCGAAGGATAATATTATCAAGCAAATACCTCGCAATTCCCCTAATTTAAGCAAAATTCCATATTTGCTTATTATAGGAATTATATATATAACGCTTTTTCCTTCAAAATTCTTAATTTTTCCTTTAGCAATAATAACAATAACCACACTTGTAAGCATAAGCTTGATTTTCGCCAAAAACAAATCTTTGCTAATTGCTTGATTTTTGTAATTCATATCAAATTAATTAAGCACTTCATAAGTAAATATTTCTTATTAAAAATGATAACTTAATAATATAAATTTTTTACTAATACAAACAATGCTTATATCAATCTCTTTCAAAGCTCTTATTGCTTTGTATCGCTATTTATGCATGTAATATGTAAATGCCCTTAAAATCAATATAAATTACAATTGTTACTTTAACAACATTAAGTTCAAGCGCTGCTTGTACTGCGTCGACAAGAAGGAAAGTTGCGTTTTAGTAAGTACCCCCAATTTCTTTTCTACCTCGCAATCCATTCACTACCCCCTTGATTTGAGTCCGGTGCTGATAATTGCTATAGCTTCCAAACTTCATTGCACTGGAATAAGATGCTCTTATTAATGCAATTCTTGCTGGCAATTAAGAAAATGTTATCGCTATCGCTACAATCCTTATTAATGTCAAATTTGTTGGTGTAGTTACTGGATTAAAAATCCCCAAGGATGTTAATGCCACCCTTTTGAGCAAAATCAAAACTTTTCATTACCGTATCACAGCTCTTGAAACTAATAATTCCGTAAATTCCCCTTTATTTCTTTTTGCTAAATAAAACTTTTTGCTAAACAAGAGTTTTATAGGAGATAAAGGGGATGTTAAAGCAAATTCTTTTTGCTATTACGCTTACCGCTACTGCTATCGTTACTGCAACCCCTTTGGTTCCCCCCCGGCTCCCGGCTAATGGAAAGCGAAAGAAAAAGAATAATGATGATAAACAAATCAAGAAGCGTAATAGCGCTAATCATTTTACAACCATTAACGCTATTAAAGAGAAGAATGATAATAAAAAAAAGGCTGAAGTAAGAATCCCTGTTGAAGCCGTTGCTACTATCGCTGCCGCTGCCCTTGAAGCCGGTAACATTTATGGGAATAATACTTAAAGCTTTATTTCGGATTGACTTTATAAATTAGTTTTTCGTGACGGCATCTTCTTTATATTCCCGTACGGAAGTAGCCCCCTATGATGAAACCGGCAGCCAGGTCCCTATTGAGGTGTCGTTACAAGGCCACCTCGTTGGTGCTTTAAATTAGAAGGTAGAAATCTAAATGGAAAATCGTTTTCTTCATCACCTCTTGATTTTTACTTCCGTAAAAAATGTAAATGTGAAACATGTAAATGATTATTGCAAGGAAATACACAAGGAAATTTAACATAAGAAAATAAGCAAGCGTAGGAACTTCCCCTACTACTTATCCGAATCGGCGTTAGTAAGCTGCTAGATCTATTCCTTTATCTTCACTTTTAACTTATTAGTATTAATAAGCTCTTGCAAAGCTTTGTTAAAATTGGCCTTTATCATTATGTTAGTAGGATTGCTTGCTTCATCAATTTATTGCATCTTTATAAGTTTTTGACATTCATATGACTAACGAATTGATATAATATCAATTATCAAATGTTTCTCTTTTATTATACTGTGGCAGGGCCACTTGATTTTGGTAGTTGGATGTCACGTTATCGGATGCGGCTCTGCCGAGCCTGCTTCGATATAAGAGCCAACTTTCCTTCCATTCCTTTTAACATCACCTATCTTACAATTAACGATAATTCTATCTAATCCATTCTCTTCTTTACCTTTAAAATGATAAATCTCATTACTCAGATATATTTTATCATTTGATTTAATCAAATCGTTTTTTTATATCAAGTTTACCTTTATGCTTTAAGTGCTTCTTTTTTTGTTGTGTGGTTGCTTGAAATTTGCTCCTTTATATATTTATAGTAACTTACGCAAAGACAAGTTCTTTATAAGGGAAAAATTAGGTATGATTGAGTGATACGAGTCTTATGCTAATAGAATATGTGTAAGGTTCGAAGAATAATAACTATATGAATTGAGGGAGCCATTTACTTGATTATCTCGCAACCTTTAATATAAAAAATAGGTGCAGCGGGATATGATCGTTCGAAAGGTAGAAAACAAGCTTGTCAGTAAACCAAAATAACTTTTATTTATACTAAAGAAATTTCCAAGGTATTGGGAAGTTTGAGCCTTCGCTTTTAACGATTTCGACTCAGCGCTTTATATCACTAAAACGCATCTTCTTCCTTCCGGTTTTAAGCTTCTTAATAATATCCCCAGCTAGCTAACGAATCTCACAAGCACAAGGCAATTAAGCGCTAATTATTAAAATGAGTAAGCCTTTGGAAATAAAGTTGAAAAAAGGTGAGTATCTTTGGTATAAAGGTATCTATCTTGCGCATTTTGTATATTTTCTTTTTTTTTAACAAGTTCATTATGCTTGCATCCCTTCAATACTTATCTTGGTGTTTCATTTGTATTATACTATTTGATTTTTGTTACTTAGTAATTTGAATTAACTTCTTATATTAATAATCTTGTTTAATGTTTGTTTTTAGCCTATCAATTTTGTAAGCGAAGTATCTGGAAAAGGGAGTTCGGGTATCAGAAGCTTGGGCGCCTCCAATAGCTATAGCGCTATCGGGAGCCTCCAGCGTTGAAGGTATTTGGGAATTTGGAAAATGTTTTTTTTTTTCATTGTTATTTTTCCTTTATTTGCATATACATAATATTTTCAATTAATTTTCTGTATTTCAATCACCAACTTTTGCCGAATTTTTATATTTCAAGATTATTAAATTTTTTTACAAAATGATAACGCAAGACATTAAAAGTGGATCTCTTGAAGAAGGAAGTTATTAGGCTTTTACAGCTAGCATGTTTCCTGGCGGAATGCTTAGCTTTTAAGCTAGAGCTTTTAGAATCTTTGAAGCTTTTCTTTCTTTAGAGGGGAATAGCAACTTTTCTAAGTAATCTGGCTTTAGAGTCAAGTCTTGCTCTACTAATAACGCTGAAGGAAGCTTTGGAAAAAGCAAGGGAAAGGTTACTCCTTTAATTTCAAATAGTAATTTTGAAGGAATTAAACCTTTTAAGAAACTATATTATATTAACACTTTTGATATTTATAAGCTTTAAATATACTTAAGTCAACTTATGCCTGCCCTTAAAACTGCTGGAGCTCCTACGTTTGACGAAATTGAGATTACGGCATTCCTCAAAATAATCGACAAGATATTTGCAACGTATGATATCACTGGAGATCAAGAGAAAAAGCAATAAGTTTTAGATTACTTATTTCTTTCGATAGCGTGAAACTTGGAACAAGTTAATTATTACCGGCAGTTATCTTATTCAAATTTTTATTTAGCAACTTGCAAGAAATATTAAAGCCAAGATTCTTATTATCATTTTTATATAGTAACTTATCTTGATTTGATTATTCAAAACTTTAAGGAAGTTCAAAACCAAATCGGCACTTACATTCAAGCACAACTTCAACACTTTTTAAGGCTATTTCAAAAAGTGGCATATAATTGCAAGCAAAAGGAAAATTTCACGAAAAAGATAATAACGCTAAAGTTCATTATTGCACTTCCAAAACACTTGCAAAAAAAAATTATTACAGCGACTCAAAAGCCTAAGAAGAAGTTCGATTAAGACAACACTATGCCTTTTAGTAAGGTTTTTGATAATATAAAAACTTACGTTAACAATGAAAAAGACTTTGACAAACTCTTGAAAGAATAAAGAATGGCTATATCGAGAGGATATCCTAGAAGTGGAATTCACTAAAACATATTTAATAACCTTATAGCCATTGGAATTCTATTATCTGAAGAGCTTAATTACTAAGCCGACTTTATTAATTACAAGGACAATTTCTTAGGAAAAGTTATTAATGAAACTTTTCAATAAAAGGGGCCGTAGCGGGAGCTCCTTACGGCTCAAGCCTTGGGCTAAAAGATGATGCTTACCTTATAGCGTCTTGTTAATAGGGTTCAAAATGCCATTAAGGATGAATTGGAAATTATTACTCAAAGATTTAACTTTTTATGTATTTTACATGCTATAGCCGAAAAAGCTCAAAATATGAACCTTATAATTGAGATCAATAATTTAAATCTTTATAAAGCTACTTAAAATATGGCAATTATATAATACAGGCAAACGTCTTACAACAAGTACAAGCGCTTTAAGGAACTAGCTACAAGAAGATGTAAATAATACAATAACAAGTAAAAACTTGGCATAAGATGGCAAGCGTGGCATGATTATATGAATTAGTGTTACAATTATAAGAAGTTCGTTAGCTTTGATATTATTTACGAATTTAACAAGAATAATTATATTTATATCAAATCGTTTAAGGAAAGCAAGAAGGCTTACCTTATGTCGTTTCCAAATAATGGCAAAAGTTGCCGAGATTATGTTATTTAGCGAGTACTTAACATTATCAATAATATGAACCCTGAAAGATAAGCGAAAGCAATACAAGAAATGCTAAAGCAATCGAAGGAAGTTGCCTTAACTTAAAAAGGCTTATACGCTCCAAACTTGGGAAATAACATGAAAAACATTAAAGCTTTTTGGAAGCTTAAGAGCGATTTAAACATTTTCAAACAAAGGGATTATAACAAGGAAAGCATCGCTAAAATTCAAAACCTTATTATTAAGAACAATAATAATCTAAAGGCTATATTTGTAAAGCCTGTGAAAACAAGAATATAAAAAATACTAGCATAAGCCGAACCTTATAAGGCATCTAATAACTTATAAGAGCGAATCAAGGCTTAGGCTTTTTACGAAAGGCCAAAGGTTTGAGAAGAAATCAAGAGCTTTATTCGATTTGAAGGGATATCTAAGAAAAAGATTAAGCCAATAAAAATCGATGCCCCCGGACCTACTAAAAGGGCCCCTTCAGAAATCCTTGCTTAAGGTATAAAAAGAATTATTAAAAAGTCAACAACTATTGCCTCGCTTCCTAAAGCAAAGAAACCCTCAGTATCAAAGCCCTCAAATTCAGTAAGCATAACAAGCCTACTTTCGAAGTTACCAACTTCTATTTAAAAGATTTCCTCATAAAGTCCTAAAATGCAAGAAATCTTAAATAAGGGAAATTATAAGTTGGACGTAGTAATTGATAAATTACTAACACAAATAAAACTTTTGGGAAATCTCATTTTAGGGGAATATTATGTGCTATTAAATAGGCTAAGGTTAACTACTTTCCAAATTCAAAGTATTAATCAAAAGATGCAAAGAAAATTGAAGAATGTTATAATGAAGTTACTTTGCGTGGATTTCTTTAACAATGAAGACGTTTTCATTTCAAAATGGTTTTTACTAACTATTTCAGTTCCTTCAAGTATCGACAACTATGAATCCGAAAATGCTGCACAAAGGGATTACCCTTCAGATAACAAACTTACTTTTACTTCAAACGAAAGGAAATCTGAATGGCGTTACAAGAAGGATACCCCTTTAGGGTAAAGCAAAAAGTACCGTACTTAAGTCGAATGAATAAATACTTATCATAGCATCTTTAAGCCGGACCTCATTCTAAAGCTTTATATTCGCCAAAAGTTGTGGCAAATAAAAGTCTCAGCAGCTTATGATAAATTTATAAAAAGTTCTTGGCTTTGGCTAGCACTTAAAATTATACTTACCATTGGATTCTTTTTAGCAATCCTTGTTATTATAATCAAGTGCTATTACTTAAAGCTCACTTAATTATAAAGAGATGTGCTTATCAAGAGCAACTTGTTAACTCCTTTGTTCGGAAGCGCCGAAGTATGCTTGCTAGATATGGAAGGAAATTAACCGGTAACTTTCTACTTACTAATACCAAAAATAGTAATTACAATTTTTGGAAACATTAAAATCAGCAACGTGAAAGCTACCCTTGATAATGAAGTCGAAGTTAATTATATTACATTAGAAACGACAATCCGGTTAGGCCTACCGATTACCAAGAGTCAAAGTATGGCTTTGAAAACTATTACTAAAACAAAATCTCACTTCATTGGTTATGCGAATAATATTATTGTTACAGTTGGAGATTTAGTTGTTTGCACTTGATTCTATATCATAAACATTCCAGGTATCAAGATAATTTTAAGCTTTTCATTCTTTCAAAAGGCAAGACTCTCTTTTTAATATCTTTTGGATAAAGAAAGTGAACCGGTTCTAGCTTAACTTTAGAATCACCAATTAGTTCGAGATCTTATAATTCAAATTAATTTTGTTACTTATGAAGCAAAAGACATCTTTGCAATAAAAAGCGAAAATGGAATCAGCCGAATTTGGCATAACGAGAGCTAAAGTAATAATTATACTTTAGAAGGGGAAGACAAGTTATCGAAAAACAAGTAACCGATAATATTTAAAGCTATGCTATCAGTATAATTGAATGCTCTAATAGCCACACCTCTTTGCTTGAAGCCAAGCGTTTTGAAAAAGGAGGCGGAAACGATTCTGTCGAATCGAGAACGGAAATTTTGATAAAGGAATACTTGCACCAATCTTACATATAACGAAAGTTTTGCATTTAGACGGCCGATTTCAAGAATTCAAAGGCCCTATTTGAAGGTAGTTAAATAACGAACCCAGAGTCAACTTTTGATTTCACTATAAATTACAAGAATTTAGAATTTGGTAATCTTTTCAGATCTAATAAGTAAACTTATCAAGTGTAAACGATATATAAGTTAAAGGCTAAAAAAGTGCAACCAATAAATAAAGCTGACGGGATTGGTAATCTTTCAAAGGGAAAGGATAATTGGTACGAATATTTAAAGGCTTAAGATATTCCGCAACAACAAGTCGGAAAATACCAACGCCTACTTTTACCTTGATTTTTAGCAATTCCTTATGGGACCCGACTTATTTTAAAAAGACTTGCTAATCTTGATGTAAGAGATATGCTTTTTCCAAAAGAAAGAATGTTATTTAATAAAATGATGCTTAATTAAGAAAATGTTATTTCCTTTGAGTAGCCTAAATGTAAATAATTCTACGAAGATGTCTCTTTTCTAGTGGTTTTAAAGACGATTTCGCATAAGATATAGCAAGCACCAAATTTCCTGCTACCTTAAGCATTAATTCTAAAAGTTATAAAAATGGTATAAGATTGCCTTAATAAAGAAGTTTTAGAATTTTCAAAAGGATCATATCGGAATGCTTGATTTCTAGTTAAAAAGAAAAAGCCAGGCAAATATTGACTCATTAATTCGGCAACAATGCTTAATGCAATAACTTGAAGAGACGCCAATTTACCTCCTTCTATAAATGAGTTTTCCAAAAAATTTGCTGGATATTACATTACAAACTTAATAAACCTTTATTTTGAATATAATTAACAAATCTTACATCAAGTTAATTAGAATATGATTGCCTTTTGGGTTCTTAATATTGGCTTAGTTAAGAACATTACACTCCTTCAGGAGTGTACCAATTTGGTAGCTTAATTTGTACGAACAATTATTAAGATTTTAAAAGATATTATCCCTAACATTGCAATGCCTTTTCTTAACAATATTAGCATAAAAAGGCTATTTACAGATTACGGATAATAAGAAGCTTATCCTAGGATTCGGCAATTTATCTTGAAGCATATTCTCAACCTTGATAAAACTTTTGAATAATTAAAGCGCTTTGAAGCTATTATTAGAGCCAAGTCTCAATTCTGCCGGAATAAAATGAATATTATTAGTTACGCCACGAATTCTGCTAGACAAGAATCCTCAGCTACTCATTTACTTAAAGTGCAAAATTGGACTAAGCTAAGTAACGTCAAAAAAGTGAAGGGATTTCTTGGACTAGTTGTTTACTTTCGCATTTGGATCAAAGACTTTCGGCTAATTGCAAAGCCCCTCTACTTGCTTACCCAAAAAAGAATCGAATTTTACTAAGATCCAAATGTTCAAGGGAAAGCTAAAAAACAACTTCAAAACATTTTATACTTTACTTCGGTTTTCTATAAGATCGATTATAGTGAAGATATTGGAAAAATAGTGATTTTAGTAGATTTTAGTGATAATGATTAGGAAAGCTTTTTAGCCTAAAGAGACAAAGATAATGGGAAGTTACACCCTACTTGTTATAAGAGTGGCTTTTGGAATAAGATGAAACGTAATTACAATATCACTAAGCAGGAATGTAAAAGAATATTACATATCTTAAAGAAATTGAAGATTTGACTTATTGGAATGCATTTTGTTATAAAAATGAACGCTAATATGCTAGTGGCTTAACTAAACGGAGCTGCTTACGACTACCCTAGTGCTATGCTTATACGCTAGCTTATTTAGATTAGGCTTTTCGATTTCGAGGTTCGATATGTTAAGGACGCTACGTATACCGCTGCTAACTCTTTTTTTAAAAAGCTTAAATATTTTGAAGATATAAAATCAAACATCGCTAAAAAGAATAATAATAAGGATTGGATTTTTGCCAAGTTTGAAGCATATGAATTTTGCCTTATCGAAGCTATTAAAGAGGAAGAAAATAAAGCTTCTATAAACTTTGAGCTAAAAAGATGAAATGATATCCTTAAGGAAATGAAAGAGCGAGTTTAAAAACTTCAAGAGGACGGAAAGATTTCAATATTAAGCTCAGATACGGAAAGCAATAAAGAAAACCCTCAAACTTCGCTAATATCCTTCAGAGATTATAATGAAGACTTTTTAAAAATCGCCAAATATGTCATAACGATAAAAATTCCAAAGAAAATAAATAAAAAGGATTTTTGGAAATTCAAATGAGAGGTTTTGAATTACGGTATTCATAATAGAAAAGTTTAAAGATTACCTACAAAAGATTTGCTTATAAAGCTTATCATTAATATTAATAAAGACAAAAGTTGAATTCTTAAAAGTTATCATAACAATTTGGGCCACAAAAGGCGAGAAAGCACATATTACTAGGTTTTAGCAAGGTATTATTAAAAAGGGTATTATAAAGATGCTGCCGAATACGTCAAGACTTGTACTAAATGCTAACATCAAAACGCTAGGAAACAAGAAGACCTCTTTTCCCCATTGCTTCGAACGGCTTAATAAAGAAATGAGCTATTAATATCACTTACATGCCTACTCAAGATAGGAAGAAGTACTTGGTAATAGCTTGAGACAATATGAACGAATAGATTGAAATTAAAGTACTTTCTTTGAAAATAGCGGATCAAGTTGTTAAATTCATTTAGCAAGATATTATATATTGCTACGAATTCTTTTGGAAGCTTGTTATCAACGAAGGGAATGAGAATATAAAGGAAGTTATTTAGTTACTTAATAAAATGGAAATTCAAAGAATACAAATCTTAGCTTATAATCCTAAAGCTAACGAAATAATTGAGAAAAGCTACGGACCGATCAAAAACGCACTTTCGAAAATGAAGGAAAAGTGGATAATAAATCTCCCGGCAATATTGTTTACTGATCGAATTATAACAAACGCTTCCACAAGTTATATGCCCTTTTATTTGGTTTATGAGAGAAAGCCTATTCTTCTTGTGGAAATTCGTTACCCTACTTGGAAGAACTTGTTTACTAAAGAAATCGAAAATCGCAGCAAATTTATTCAGCTTCGAGCTACCTAATTTTAACTTAGGCAAAACCACTTAAATAAAGCTTACTTTTGAAAGACATGCCAAAGATAAGAAGGAAAAGAAGCTTTTAACTTGAATCATAACATTTAACATTGGCCTTTAAGAGTCAAAGATTTAATCTTAAGGCACAATGCTTTAAAAAAAGTTAATAAAAGCTCTAATAAGACATTAAACTTTTGGTAACTTGAATTGTATAAGATTATTAAAGTTAATAGTAAAGGCTATTACATCTTAAAAGAATTAGGAAATGATGGCCCTTAATTTAGGAGGACATATGCTAAAAATCAACTTAAACTTTTCCACAAGCGATAGCACTTTATTTACAATGTTGAAAACAAAGTTTCAAAATAGCATTCTAATAATATAAGCGCCGCTTCAAGCAGGGAAGATACCCCACTAGCTGATCTTATGAATTTAGAAAACCCTAAACATATCATTAAATAACATACAAGGCCAAATGGAATAATGATTAAAGTATTTGTTTTAACACCTAAACAAAGAAGCTAATATAAAGCATTTGTGAATGATTTAGATAAGTAGGTGCGAGGACGCATTACTTATTTAAAGCGGGAGATAGAAATTAGTACTGATAAAGCGCTGACAAAGCACTGCTAAATGATAATAGCAAAGCATTAAAACCCCTCATTTAGCAATAACAATTTCCTTAGCATACACCTTATCGCTGCTATAAAAATGCTTTGCTACAAACTTCTTAGCGGTTTTGAAAACCTCTTTAATATTATATTGCGAATGCTAAGCTTGGAATTAGAAATAAAAAGTAAAGCCAACATAAGGTGCATCAAGAAGCAACTTCTTAATTAATGAACTACCTACTAAAGCGGCTATTCAAGACGTTGTATTTCAATAAGTAAACGCTGGAATAAAAAGCCAAAACCTCCCTAATAATTCAAAAAAAAAAACTGGCCTTATGAAGCAATTAACTAAACATAAAGACAAAGCGAAGCTTAATAATTCTTGTACCTAATTGCTACTTATGCCAACATTAATAACTCCCTTAAGTGTATAATGAGAATTATGAAACTTTCCGTTATTGTAATACTTTCCAAGAAGGAAATTACTAATTATTCCGTTAAGGAAAAATGGTTAGGACCTGATCTGCACGTTTCATAACAAACGCAATAGCTTTAAGCAACATACTTTGGAAGTAAGCAATAAAAAGTCCTTCCCCTACACGCCAAGTTCGTTGCAAAAGCAAGTCCTATTTAAGCGCCGCTTTCCCGGAATAAGCAATTAAATCCCCTAGCAATAAAACCCCCTTAAAAGCAATATCCAACGTTTAAAATGCTTGTTCCTCTAAAATTACTTTGCCGCCAATACTTACAGCACCCCTTACAGCAATGTTTGACCCGATAATAAAGATTTCTGATTTATAGTAAGAAGTAAAGTAATAGAGGAAATCTGTAGGCGAAAAACAACAAAGTAGGCAGCTCCACTAATTCCATAAAACCGACTTCCCCTCAAAAGCCAACGACAAAACCAGAGCGCTTTTATATTGCTTCAAACTTAAGATTACCTTTATGTCCATCTTTTTAATAATTGTTTACTAAATAAGACTTTTATTGTAGCTTCTAAGAAAACCAACACTGATTAGTTCAAGTCTTATTATAAGCAAAAGTTCCTTAGTTTTATTTCTTACTAAAGCAAAACATACTTATGCTTTTGTTAAAGATTTAAACATGCTATTGGCTAACGACCTTCAACTGAACCTTTTCAGGAAAGGAGTTTTATGTTCATTTTGAAAAGGCCGCGCTATTTTCTTCAATTACGCTTGCTAAATTTGGGCCTAATTTACATTATTATCAACTTTCTAAGCGTGAAGGCGAGCGGGTAGAAAGAGCATAAATATGCCGTAACTTGAGTGTTAGTAAAAGATATAGCTAAAAAGCAAAGGTATAGTATAACAACGTTTAAATTTGCAAGCTTATATATTAGCCCAAGGCCAAAGCTAGCATCAAACAATTGAAATTAAACGGCTTTAAGAGGTTCTTAAGATAATAAAGTCAATAATGAACTTATATATTTTTTAAAGCTATCGGATATTTCCAAAACTATCACTAAATCAAGATCAAATCCCATATGATAAGCCTTAGCATGTTAAATGCTTTGAAGATAAGAGAGTTAAACTTGCTTCTATATCAGATTAAAATTGGGCTAAGCAATTTGAAGATTGCGTAACAAGTAACTTAACTTAAAAAAAACCCCCATCCCTCTTAAGCGTACTGCTGATCCTAAACCTTAAGTATAATTTGCAAATTCCGTTAACTTTAATAGGTCTTACGACTTAATAATAACAACAAAGTTAAAGAAAATTACGCGCTAGCAAATAGGAGCTTTAGCAACCTTTATTGCCAAAGACTAATCTATTAACTTTCGCTCTTTTCAAAATTATTACGAAGTTATTAGCTACTTAATACCTTTAAAATCTTACTTTATTATTGCCAACTTTGTATAAGTGTATATTCGTACATGCGCATGTGTTTATCGAGGCAAGAAACTGTTATAAGGTAAAGAAGAAAGGAGGAGTGTTAAGGAAGTTCGCGAAATATTTGTGATTAAGATAAAAAAGAAGCTTGCTTATTATTAATGTAAGAGAAGATCGATCTAGACTTTGCTAAGGCCATGAATACTAAGGCGTAAAACATTAAATTCCCATTTACGCTTGCTTAAGGCTTAAACAACCTTATATCTCATAAGGCTTTATTTTTAAGAGAAGATCAATATCGTGCGTAATAATACGTTTCAAATTTAAAAAGTGAAGGTTATATAAAGCGTCGTAAAAAGTTGCGCGTTGCTTAAAGCCTCTTTCCAAATATCAGAGTAGAATACTAACTTTTCTAAAAAGCAAAAGGTAAACGAATCTGATATGATGTTAATAAAACTTTATAATAGAAGGAAAATGAAGTGAAGAAAAAAGGGCAAAAAAAAGATGATTAGCTTGAAGAGGAAAACGGCTTAACCTTAGAAATTGTAAAGTAACAAAATAGCGATGATAGGAATCTATAAAAAAGCGAAAGCGTAGTTAAGGCGCATTAAGATAATTAAAAAACTTCATCTTAAGGTAAGTCAGAATTACAATGCTATAAATCGATTTAAAAATGAAGAGGCAGCTTAATCTCATCTTATTATCGCGCAAAGTTCAATTTTAAATGATGATATTAAAAAATTGCAACAAATGAAGAGAAAGGGAAACTTAATAGGAAAATAATAATTCAAGTTATGGCAAAGAGATTTTGATTTGCAAAAGGTAATCGTTGCATTAAGTTAATCGTTACGAAGATGCTTTATAGTTATGAGAAAAGCGCAAAGAAAAGAAAAAAACTTAGTTAGATAAAAGCTTTAAAGCTTTAAGAGGGAAGCTAAATAAATCGCAAGTCTTGCGACTAAAGGAATTGGCAACGACAGCGAAGTTGTTAAAGAAGAAGAAGATGAAGTAGTGAAGCTTTAAAGAAGTTGTTAATAAGAAAGAAAGCTTTAACCTTATGTTTACTAAATTTGATTAATTTAAATCAAAGCGAGATAAATGATTAGCTTTACCTTATCTCGCAAGAGGTTAAGATCGCAAGATTGATGGTGCAAGGCTTTAAATAACGCGTCGCTATAAAAGGAAAGCTTTAAGATTAATGAAGAAAGCGTTAAAGAATGCAAAAGAGTTGCATTATTAGAAGTTAAAAAGAAAAAAGAAAAGAGGTGTAATTAGAAAGTTGGAGTTGCAAGTTGCGGGAAAAAAGGTTGCTTATATATATAGTTGCTAATAGCAAAAACGTTAAGCAAGTGAATGTTTGCTTTCAAAAGTGAGGTTATTTTAACTTGTTAATTATCACCTGATATAACTGCATCTTCTACAATTACGCTATAACTTAGTTATTTGATTTTGTTGTTACAATTTGCGATTCTGTAACTCGAGGACGAGTTGATTATTTGGAAAGAGGGGCGCATGTGGCAGGGCCACTTGATTTTGGTAGTTGGATGTCACGTTATCGGATGCGGCTTTATCAAGCCTGCTTTGGTATAAAAGCCAACTTTCCTTTTATTCCTTTCAATACCACCTATCTTACAATTGATAATAATTCTATCTAATTCATTTTCTTTTCCACCTTCAAAATGACAAATCCCGCTACTCAGATATATTTTATCATTTGATTTGATCAAATCGTTTTTTTATATCAAGTTTACCCTTATGCCTTGAGTGCTCCCTCTCTTGTTGTGTGGTTGCTTGGGATTTGCCCCTCCACAATACCAAGCTTAATAATACACTTATAAAGCAAAAAAAAAATCGATATAAACAACTATTAGCAATTGCTTAATTTCAAATTTGTTAATTATTATATTAATAATGCTTGATAACGCAATTAATATATTAATTCCTATTATTATAATATATAGCTTTAAAGCAAGCATAGCACGAATTACTTTCTTGCATTTCGTTGAACTTGTATGTATAATGTTCCTAATCAAGATGAATTCCGCAACCCTCTCCAATTCGATGCCGATAACTAGCACGAACCCGATTTGGGAGCTCAGATCTTTATTATTAGTAAAGGATCCATCAACAAAGATATAAACCTTAGTTGATTGCAAGTTTACGGGGACGTACCAGAAACCCCTTTCTAAGTTGTTCATTTGCTATTGCAAACGTGCATTCAAAGCCTTAATCTCCTCTGCCATTAAATCTTGATATTATACTGCTACCAAAAGATCAAAGGCAACTTCCGATTAGCAAATCGTAGCCAAATATGCCCCACAAGCGCGTTGCTTCATATAAGCTTACTTGTAATCTTTACTCGTGATATTTACCAACTTAATTCTTACCCCTTGACCCTTTTACGACATGCAAAAACTTTCTCTATCTATAATTATTATGTAGCCATTAAACATGAGTAATGTAAACGGGTGGAATCGATTGATATTGTCCCCTGGAGACATACTACGTTTGCGAACCGTAGTACTCTACCTGATAAAGCTAATTACACGTATCTTAAAGCCATATATATATCTAAGTCCAAATCACTTGATTACCACGTGCCTTATTATATTCGTTTCCCCCTCGATCCAGTAGTCGTCTCGATTACTTCAATCTTAATTTCCTAAGCCTCGTATCCTTTAAAAACGATAACAATGGTAGCTAATGTTAATTACACCCGAAATAATTATAAATATAATAGTAATTAATGTTAATTATACCCGAAATAGCAGCTTTATTTTGCTTAATATTTGCGTTAATAAAAGTATAATAAAAATAATCAAGTTGGTAAAGGCAATTAAGTTAGCAAAGGCAATCGAGTTTCAAAGGCTTGGCTTGTTAAATCGAAAGAGTGCGCGTGCGTATATTAGAATTGCTGGAATTGTCGGAATTGCCAGTATCGCCAGAATCGTCAAAACTGTCGAAATCGCCAGAATCACAATAAGGGCGCAGACCCTAAGGATATATGAAGATAAAGCCTCAATCATGTGTGTCTCCCTGCGTCGGTTACCAATGTAAACGGGTGGAATCGATTGATATTGTCCCCTAGAAACATATTACGTTTGCGAACCGTAATACTCTGCCTAATAAAGCTAGTTATACGTATCCTAAAGTCATATATATACCCAAGTCCAAATCACCTGATTACTACGTGCCCTATTACAGTATAAATATCCAAATATTTTATCTTGCTAATAATTTGCTTTATTATAAGTAAAGTAATTAAAGATAAATTTAGCAATGTTTTTTTTAACATCTTTAGCTAATAGTATTTTATTTGTAGTAATTCAAAGGTTTTAGCCTTTTTTAGGTAAGCTATCGATATTTGGTTATATATATGTTAAATCAATTAAGTTTAAAAGGAATTCATATTGGGCACCCAAAGTCTTCTCTTATATAAGAGTATTCCGTTCTTATGCAAAGTATATCACAAATCTGGCTTTTGTAATTCCCAACGTTAAATTATGAGAGCATCGTGAGTCTTGTTAACGTGAATTAATTTGATAATAAGGTTTGTTTTGTTGTTTAAATTAATTTAAATAAAAGCTAAAGTGCAAACGTTAGGTAACTATTTTAGTTTCTAAAAGATGTGAGGATTAATTTGATTTGGGTAAATTAAAATATAAGTTTATAACTTGTCTTTAGATTTAACTTAACTTTCGATATCTTATTTTCAGCAAGATAACGCATTTATTACTACATTTTGATTTTCTAGCTGATATATAATTGTAAAGTAAAAGTTGGATAAGATTTCGAATTATTTTGCTTGTTAGTTTGTTAACTTTTTAATAATCATGAAGTACTTTAATGTTTTATGATTTAAAAAGACTTGAAAGCGTTGGTAGCCTTCTTACGAGATTAGTTTCGTGTGCTAATAAGCTAGCAATTTCATAATTGCCAGCATTTTCTTGTTGTGGATGTTGTAATTTAATTCCGCTGGGGCCATAATCTTGAATAAGAATATGATTAGGTATCAATGTTTCCCATGCTTTTGTAAGAGGATCTTTAAAATAATTTCATCGAATGTGTTAATCTTAATACAAGTTTCTAAAGCGGCGTTATAATGTTTCAAATATGTTAAGGCAAGGATAGCTAAATTAAGCTTCTTGAAGGTTTTCACATGAGGAGGGGTTATATCAAATGGGATAAATGGCTTAATGAGTTTGATGAGGGGCTTGGCAATCTTCTTATAGTTGGGGATAAACCTTTGGTAGAAATTGTAAAAGCCTAGGAAGGATTGAATTCCTTTATTGTTAAGGGGGGTTTTTAATTATAGATACATTTGGTAATTGTAAGGTTGATCTCAATCCCTTTAGTTATAATAAAAAACCTTAAGAACTTGATTTTCTTGACGTAAAATTTGCTTTTGCGTATATTCGTTAGAAGGCTATGTTTTTATAAGCATGCTAGTACCTTTTTAATATAAATCTCATATTTTAAAGAATTATTAAAATACATAATAATATCGTTTAAGTAAGTTATACAAAATATGTTTAAGTAATTAAATAGCACGTTATTTATATGTTGCTAAAAGGTAATTAAATTATTAATAAGTCCAAAGGGCATTACCTTGCATTTGTAATTACCGTATCGGGTACAAAATGTTGTATACTCTTTCAAAGCAAGGTCTATGCGGATTTGGTAAAATGCACTTTGGATATCAATCTTTATAAAAATCTTGGCTTATCTTAGCCATGCGAATAACTTGTCGATTAAAGGAAGCGGGTATTAGTCCTTCCGAATAATTTCATTTAACTTTTGATAATTAATATAAAAATGGAGGCCGTCATTTACTTTTTTGATAAATAAGGTAAGACATGCGAAAGAGGCGTAATTTGGTATGATAAACCCCTTATCTAAGTTTTCCTTTAGGTATTTCTTTATAACTTAAAGCTTTGCTTCGCTTTATTAATACAAAAGTCTGTAACCGTAATTGATATTCTTTTTTAGCTTAATCTTATGATTTAGTTCAGAAATCGAATTTGGGAGACTATTCGCAGTGCTTTTAAAGAATGCGCTTGCAAATTTCTAGTATTGTGAAGGGAATCTTTCGTGTAAGATATTTTCATAGCAGGGTTTGGCCTTTGGGAATTCTTAAAGTTTGGCTTGCTATATTACTTAATCAATTGCTTTGTTAATCTTGCTTAGCGTAACAATAAAAAGCTTTAAGCTTTTTTATTTAAAGGCGTAATAGAAATTAAAAGCGTTCATTTTTGTAATATTTGTTTTTAGTGATTGTTATCATTTTATAAGATGCTGCCAGGCGGGTATTATATACTTTGAAGATGATGGGAGAGGTCAATTAAAGGTAAGGGCATGCAATTTTTATTTCATAACTTGTAAGGATTCTTGTATCGATGTAGCGTGCGTAATTGTAGGGGATTTTTAAATTACTTGCTAATTCTTTTGATGCTACTTATCTTAAACGCGTTTTATCCAATTATGTTTCTTACGCTTTAGGCATTTTGCTGCAAGATATATTTTGGTAAAAAAAGAATGTTATCGGGACTTGGCGTTAAGTGGGGTAAGATTATGAGATTTTATAAGGATTAAAACGCTAGCCTAAGCAAGGGCCATAACAATTTTTTGAGGTTTTAAGGTATCTTTTTTATTTATCGCCGCTTATCAAAAAAAGACATCTACTTAATTAGCAACTTAAATGTTGTAAGAATTAAAAGATTAGATAACTTTGCAAGTGGTATAAAACAGGCGAAGAGAAAAAGAGGGAATATCTTTGTTATAAAGCTATACTAAATAACGATCTTTTACGTTAAGTTAAATATTAAAATGCGATATTTAAATTTATCTCAAAATAACTTCATAATTCCCGAGATTAAATATAATAAACGGAATTTGTTTTTGGATGTGATGATTAATTAGCAGGTTTAATAAGATCGCATGCGATGTGATGTTATTAATTTAGCTATCGTAAGCTTTTATTTGAATAAGTTTAAAAAGTGAAGTAAAAGGAATATCAAATTTCTTAGCAAAGTCTTTAGCTAGGGGTGTATTGATAAAGGCGAATCCGCTTGCTTCAAAGTTAAACAACGCGGGTAAGGTAATTCCAATACTATTACAAAATAAGGTATAAGAAATAGTAAAACTTTTACTACTTATTAGTTGATGCATATTAATTTTCTAAAGATTAATTATTCACTTTAAAAAGAAGTTTTCTTTTAAGGTTACTCGTTTCCCAACCCATTAAAATCTTCCGCATCTTCCAAAGCATCTACTTCTAAAAAGAGATCTTTATTTAAAAATTATTCCAATGTCTTCACCTGCATAACACTAAAGTTAGCAGGATTATGAAGTTCTAAATAATCCTTAGCAATATATCTTATTTTTTGATAGTTGTAATAGGTGATAACTTTTAGGGCAAGTAATATCGTAAGCAAGAGCTTGGCAGGTATAAGAGGAAGTTCGCAATTTAAGGAAAGGAAAGTAAATAAGTTTCTTTAAAAAAACAAAATGATTCGATTGGGAATAGCGATGATAAGTTTAGCAGCCATAAGTGCTTGACGTTATTCTTAAGTACAGCGAATTTTCTTATCTAAAAAGTCTACAGCGGAAATGAAATCTTGAAAGCTATCATTGGAAGTAAACTTGTAAATGGCCCAGTCTTTAAAGGATAGATGAAAGGAATCGTAAAAGCGGGTAGTGAAGTATTTATCAAAGGGGATATAAGCATTTTGAATAAGCTTAAGGAATTTTAGGTAATAATTGGAAAACAATTAAAAAAGCTTCATTTAAAGCTAGTTTAAGAAGGTCTCGGCATCTTTTTATTTAAAAGCGTTACCGTAGATCCCGCTTAAGTAATTGATCATCTTTTTAGCATTAATAAAAAGGTTTATAACTCCTTATTCAAAACAAGGCAAGAGGTATCCTTAAGCATTACCCTTAATATGATTATATAAAGTTACAATTTGGGACTTTTTGTTAAGGTAGTAATCAGCGTTAATATCTAACTTGCTAAGTATTGCTGCAAACTAAGCATATCATTTTAAGTTATTAGCGTTGCCGGAGAATTTATTAATACAAAGCTCTTAAAAGCATCTCCTATAATCAAAATATTTACCGAATTTAGCGCAATAAGTGGGATTATCAAAGGACTCATTTTCATTAAAGCTCTCATTAGAAAAGTCGTCATTAGAATTGGCTCTAAAAGCGGTAAGGGCGCGGGCTTAAGTCGTGAGTTGGCTAAAGAGTTCCAGGACTTTTTGCATACTTTAATCTTACTTGTTTTAACGCTTGCTAAGCTTCTTGAGAGTTTTTTGAAATTTCTTTTAGGTATCTACATGTTAAGTTTCTAGCGTTGGGTCTTTATTATTGCTATCGGAATAGTTATCAGTTGAAGATATCGTAATAATGCAAAAGTTTAATAAAATAAGGGCGTTTTAAGTATAACCCTAAATTTATCGATATAAGGAAACATATGCAAAAAAAGATAACGCATCAGACGTATCCTAAACGCAAGGAGGTCGGGCTTTATTAATCATCAAGGTAAAAATGTTAGTTAAAAGTATAACTCTTGATATAATTCCTAAGGAACTACGGCAAAGCTTATTAGATTTTTTGAAAGGATTAGAAGTACTTATCTGGAAGTATTAAGATTTTATTTGAAAGAAAGGGAGCATTGCGTGCTATAGCTGCAACTTAATTGCGCCTATTAAGTGCTCAAGGAAATAGCGCATGCGCTTGAAGGATTTTAAAAGCAGGAAGCTAATAAAATATAATTTGATTACGCCTATCAGGTGCTTAAAAAAGTCAGCTAAGATATTGTGGTGTGGCAGGGCCACTTGATTTTGGTGGTTGGATGTTACGTTATTGGATGCGGCTCTGCCGAGCCTACTTCGGTATAAGAGCCAACTTTCTTTCCATTCCTTTCAATACCACCTATCTTACAATTGATAATAATTTCTATCTAATATATTCTTTTTTTCACCCTTAAAATAACAAATCCCGTTACTCAGATTTATCTTATCTTTTGATTTGATCAAACTGTTTTTTTATATCAAATCTATCCTTATACCTTAAATGGTTACTTGAACTTAAATGGTTACTTGAAATTTGCCCCTTCATATATTTATAATGATTAACGCAAGGACAAATTCTCTATAAAGGAAAAATTAGATATAATTAAATGATACAAGTCTTATGCTAACAAAATATATGTAAGATTTAAGAAACAATAATTATATGAATTAAAGAAGCTATTTACTTAATTATCTTGCAACCTTTAATATAAAAAATAGGTGTGGCGGGATGTGATTATTCAAGAGGTAAAAAACAAATCTATTAATAAATTGAGGTAACCTTTACTTGTACTAAGGAAACTTCCGAGGTATTGGGAGATTTGAGCCTTCGCTTTTAACAATTCCGACTTAGCGTTTTATATTATTAAAATGCATTTTCTTCCTTCCGATTTTAAGCTTCTTAATAATACCCCTGGCTAGCTAACGAACCTCACAAGTATAAGGCGACTAAGTGCTAGCTATCGGAATAAGTAGGCCCTTAGAAATAAAGCTAAAAGGAAGCAAGTGCTTTTAGTATAAGGGTATTTATTTTGCGCGTTTTATATATTTTCTTTTTTTTAATAAGTTCATTATATTTGAATTCTTTTAGCATTTATCTTAATATTTCGTTTATGTTATATTATTTGATTTTTGTTGCTTAGTAATTTGAATCAACTTCTTATGTTAATAGCCTCGTTTAATGTTTGTTTTTAGCCTATCAGTTTTATAAGCGAAGTATTTGAAAAAGAAAGTTCGGGTATTAGAAGCTTAAGCGCTTCTAATAACTATAGCGCTATCGGGAGCTTCCAGCGCTAAAGGTATTTGGGAATTTGAAGAAATTTTTTTTTTATTGATTTTCCTTTGTTTGCGTATGCATAATATTTTTAATTAATTTTCTATATTCCGATCACTAATTTTTATTAAATCTTTATATTTCAAGATTACTAAATTTTCTTACGAAATGGCGACGCGAGACATTAAAAGTGGACCTTTTGAAAAGGGGAATTATTAGGCTCTTATAGCTAACATATTCCTTAACGAAATGCCTAGCTTTTAAGCTAGAGCTTTTAAAATCTTTAAAGCTTTTTTCCCTTTAAGAAGGAACAGCAACTTTTCTAGGTAATCTGGCTTTGGAATCAGATCTCGCTTTATTGATAGCGCTAGAGAAAGCTTTGGAAAAAGCAAGGGAAAGATTACTCCTTTAGCTTTAGATAGTAGTTTTGAAAAAGCTAGATCTTTTGAGAAATCACATTATATTAATACTTCTGATATTCACAAGCTTTAAGTACACCTAAGTTAACTTATGCCTGCCTTTAGAATTATTGAAGCCCTTACGTTTGATGGAGTTAAAATTACAATATTCCTTAAAACAATTGATAAGATGTTTGCAACGTATAATATTATTGGAAATTAAGAAAAAAAGCAATAAGTTTTAGACTACTTATTTCCTTTGGTAACGTAAAACTTAAAACAAATTAATTATTACCAGCAGCTATCTTACTTAAATTTTTATTTAGCGACTTGCAAGGAATATTAAGGCCAAGATTCTTATTATTGTTTTTACATGATAACCTACCTTGATTCGATTATTCAAGACTTTAGGGAAGTTTAAGACTAAATTGACATTTACACTTAAGCAAAACTTCAACACTTTTTGAAGCTATTTCAAGAAGTGGCATATAATTGCAAGCAAAAGGAAAATCTCACGAAAAAGATAATAACGCTAAAGTTCATTATTGCACTCCCAAAACACTTGCAAAAAAAGGTTATCGTAGCGACTCAAAAGCTTAAGAAGAAGTTCGATCAAAATAACATTATGCCTTTTAATAAGGTTTTTAATAATATAAAAACTTACGTTAATAGTAAAAAAAACTTTGACGAACTCTTAAAAGAACAAGAAATAGTTATATCAAGAGGGTATCCCAAAAGTGGAATTCACTAAAACATGTTTAATAGCCTTACAGCTACTAAAATTCTATTACCTGAAAAGCTTAATTACCAAGTCAACTTTATTAATTACAAGAACAATTCCCTAGGAAAAGTTATTAATAAAACTTTTTGACAAAAGAAGCCGCAGCGGGAGCTCTTTACAACTCAAGCCTTGAGCTAAAAGATAATGCTTATCTTATAGCGTCTTATTAATGGGATTCAAAATGCTACTAAAGATGAACTAAAAATTATTACTTAAGAACTTAATTCTTTACGTATTTTACACGTTATAACTAAGAAAGCTCAAAATGTGGACCTTATGGCTGAGATCAACAGCCTGAAGCTTTATGAAGCCACTTAAAATATGGCAACTATATAATACAAGTAAACGTCTTACGATAAGTATAAGCGCTTTAAGGAATTAGCTACAAGAAGATATAAATGATGTAATAATAAGCAAGAACCTAACATAAGACGGCAAGCGTAATATAATTATATAAATTAATGTTACAATTATAAGAAGTTTGTTGGCCTTGGTATTATTCACGAGTTTAATGAAAACAATTATATTTGCATTAAACCATTTTAAAAAAGTAAAAAAGCTTACCTTATATTATTTCCAAACGATGGCAAAAGTCACCAAGATTATGTTATTTAACAAGTATTCAACATTATTAATAATATAAATCCTAAAAGACAAGCGAAAGCAATACAAAAAATGCTAAAGCAATTGAAAGAAGTTGCCTTAGCTTGAAAAAGCTTATACGCTTCAAATTTGGGAAGTAACATAAGGAACATTAAAATTTCTTAAGAGCTTGAAAGCAATTCAAACATTTTCAAACAAAAGAATTATAGCAAGAAAAGCATCGCTAAGATTTAAAACCTTATTATTAGAAACGATAATAACTTAGAGGCTGTATTTGTAAAGCTTGTGAAAATAAAAGCACGAAAAATACTAGCACGAGCTGAACCTTATAAAGCATCTAATAACTTACAAAAGCAAATTAAGGTTTAAGCTTCTTACGGAAGGCTAAAGGTTCAAGAAGAAATCAAAAGCTTTATTTAATTTGAAGGGATATTTGAGGAAAAGATTGAGCCAATAGAAATCGACGCCTCTAGACTTATTAAAAGGGCCTCTTAGAAATCCTTGCTTGAGGCACGAAAAGAATCATTAAAAAGTCAATAGCTATTGCCTCGCTCCCTAAAGCAAAGAAATCCTTAGTATTAAAGCCCTCAAATTTAATAAGCATGACAAGCCTATTCTCGAAGTTACCGACTTTTATTCAAAAAGTTTCCTCACAAAGTCTTAAAATGCAAAAAGCCTTGAACAAAAGAAATTATAAGTTAAACGTAGTAATCGATAAATTACTAGCATAAATAAAACTTCTAAGAAACCTCACTTTAAAAGAATATTATATGTTACTAAATAGGCCAAGGTTAATTATTTCCCAAATTTAAAGTATTAATCAAAAGATGCAAAGATAATTAAAGAATGTTATGATGAAGTTACTTTGCGTAGGTTTCTTTGACGATAAAGACGTTTTTATTTTAAAATGGCCTTTACTAATTATTTCAATTTTTTTAAGTATTAACAATTATAAATCCGAGAATGCCATATAAAGGAATTACCCTTCAGATAATGAACCTACCTTTACTTCAAACGAAGGGAAATTTAAATAGCGTTATAAAAAGGATATCCTTTTAAAGTAAAGCAAAAAGTACCACACTTAAGTCGAACGGACAAATACTTATTACGGCATCTCTAAGCCGAACCTTACTTTAAAGCTTTATATTTACTAAAAGCTGTGGCAAATGGAAGTCTTAATAGCTCACAATAAACTTATAAAAGATTCTTGGCTTTGGCTAGCATTTGGAATTATACCTACTATCGGATTTTTTTTAACAATCTTTGTTATTATAATCAAGTGTTATTATTCAAAGCTTACTTAATTATGGAAAGATATGCTTATTAAAAGCAATTTGCTAATTCCTTTATTTGAAAGCGCTAAAGTATGCTTGCTAAATATGGAAGGAAATTAATTGGCAACTTTCCACTTACTAACACCAATAATAGTGATTACGATTCCTAGAAACATTAAAATTAACAACGTGAAAGCTACTCTTGATAGTGGAGCCGAAGTTAGCTGTATTACCTTAAAAACAGCAATCCGGTTAAACTTATCAATTACCAAAAGTCAAAGTATAGCCTTAAAAACTATTACTAAAACAAAATTTTGCTTTATTAATTACGCAGATAATATTGCTATTACAATTAAAGACTTAATTATTCGCACTTAGTTTTATATCATAAACATTCCAGGTACCAAGATAATTCTAAGCTTTCCATTCTTTTGGAAGGCAAGATTCTTTTTCCAATACCCTTCAAATGAAAAAGGTAGACCAATTCTAGCTTAATTTTAGAATCACCAATTGATTTAAAATCTTATAATTCAAACTAATTTTATTACTTATGAAGCAAAAAACATCTTTGCAATAAAAAGCAAGAACGGAATTAGCTAAATTTGATATAACGAAAGCTAAAGTAATAATTATACCTCAAAAAAGGAAAACAAGTTATTAGAAAATAAGTAATTGATAATATTTAAAGCTATGTTATTGATATGATTAAATGCTTTAATGGCCATACCTCCTTGCTTAAAATCAAGCGTTTTGAAGAAAAGGGCGGAGACAATTTTGTCAAATCGAAAATGGAAATTTTGATAAAGGAATATTTGTACTACTCTTACATATAACAAGAATTTTGCATTTAAATAGCCGATTTCAAGGATTCAAAGGCCCTACTCAAAGGTAGCTAAATAACGAACCCAAAGTCAACTTTCGATTTCATTACAAACTACAAGAACTTAAAATTTAGTAACCTTTTCAAACTCAATAAGCAAACTTATCAAATGTGGACAATGTATAAGTCAAAGGTTAAGAAAGTGCAACTAGTAAACAAAGCTAACGGGATTGATAACCTTCCAGGGGGAAGGGACGATTAGTATAAACGAACGATTCCACGAAGATGTCTCTCCTCTAGTAATTTTAAAAACGATTCCGCATAAAGCATGGCAAGTACCAAATTTCCCGCTACCTCAAACATTAATCCCGGAAATTATAAAAATAGTACAAGATTACCTTGATAAAGGAGTTCTAAAACTTTCAAAAAGACCATACCGGAATGCTTGGTTTTTAATTAAAAAGAAAGAGCCGGGCAAATATCGACTTATTAATTTGATAATAATACTTAATGCGGTAACTTAAAGAAACGCCAATTTACCTCCTTTTATAAATGAGTTTTCTAAGGAATTCGCTGGATGTCACATTGCAAGCTTAATGGACCTTTATTTCGGATATGATTAATAAATCTTATACCAAATTAGCCAGGACATAACTACCTTTTGGGTTCTTAATATCAGCTTAATTAAAAACATTATACTTCTTTAGGGATGTATCAATTTGATAGCTTAGTTTGTATGGATAATTACTAGGATCTTAAAAGATATTATTTCTAACATTGCAATGCCTTTTCTTAATGATATTAATATAAAAGGGCTATTTACAAATTACAGATAATAAGAAGCTTACTTTAGGATTCGGCGATTTGTTTTGAAGTATATTCTTAATCTTAATTAAACTCTTGAATGATTAAAGCGATTTGGAGCTACTATTGGGGCCAAGTCTTAATTCTGCTGAAATGAAATAAACATTATTAGTTATGTTACAAACTTTGCTAGATGGGAACCTTTAGCTATTTACTTATTTAAAGTGCAAAATTGGATTAAGCTAAGCAATATCAAAGAAGTGAAGGGATTTCTCAAATTAATAATTTACTTTCGCATTTGAATTAAAGACTTTCAGCTAATTGCAAAGCCTTTTTACTTGCTTACCCGAAAAGGAATTAAGTTTCATTAGGATCCGAATGTTCAAAGGAAAGCCAAAAAATAACTTCAAAACATTTTATGCTTTACTCCAATTCTTTGTAAGATCGATTACAATGAAAATGCTAAAAAAATAATAATTTCAATAAATTCTAATAGTAATGATTAGGAAAGCTTCTTAATCCAAAGAAGTAAAGATAATGGGAAGTTACACCTTGCTTATTATAAGAGTAGCTTTTGGAATAAAACGAAATATAATTACAACGCTACTAAGCGGGAATGCAAAAGAATGCTACATATCTTAAAGAAACTAAAGATTTGGCTTATTAGAATACATTTTGTTATAAAAACAAACGCTAATATGCTAATAGCCTAACTAAACGAAGCTGCTCACAATTACCTTAGCGCTATGCTTACACGCTAGCTTACTTGGATTAGGCTTTTTGACTTTGAGGTTCGACATATTAAAAGCGTTACGCATATTGTTGCCGACTTTCTTTTTAAAAGGCTTAAATACCTCAAAGATATAAAATTAAACATTGCTAAAGAGGATAACAATAAGGATTGAATTTTTGCCAAGCTTGAAGTATATAAACTTTGCCTTATTAAGGCTATTAAAGAAAAAGAAAATAAGGCTTCTACAAACCTTAAGCTAAAAAAACGGGATAATATCCTTAAGGGAATGAAAAAGCAAATTCGAAAGTTTTAAAAGGATGGGGAAATTTCAGCATTAAGCTTAAATATAGAAAGCATTGAAGAAAACTTTCGAATTTTGCTAGTATCTTTCAAAGATTATAGCAAAAACTTCTTAAGAATCATTAAATATATTATAACGATAAAAACTCCAAAGGAAATAAATAAGAGGAACTTTCAGAAATTCAAATAAGAGGCTTTAAATTATAATATTCATAATGGGAAAGTTTAAAGATTACTTGCGAAAGGTTCGCTTACAAAGTTTGTTATTAACATTAATAAAAACAAAAGCCGAATTTTTAAAAATTATCACAACGATTTGAGCTACAAAGGACAAGAAAATACATATTACCGGGTTTTAGCAAGGTATTATTAAAAAAGGTGTTATAAAAATGCTGCCAAATACATCAAAACTTGTATTAAATGCTAACATCGGGATGCTAGGAAATAAGAAGAGCTTCTTTTCCCCACTGCCTCAAACAGCTTAATAAAGAAATAGGCTATTGATATCACTTATATACTTATTTAAGATAAGAAGAAATATTTGATAATAACTTGAAACGATATAAGTAAATGAGTTGAAGCTAAAGCACTTTCTTTAAAAATAGTAGATCAAGTTATTAAATTCATTTGGCAAGATATTATATATTATCACAAATTCTTTTGGAGGCTTGTTATCAACAAAGGGATGAGAACATAAAGGAAGTTATTCAGTTACTTAATAAAATAAAAATTCAAAAGATACAAGTTTTAGCTTATAACCTTAAGGCTAATGGAATGATTAAGAAAAGCTACGGACCGATTAAAAACGCACTCTCAAAAATAGAGGGAAAATGGATAATAAATCTTTTGATGGTATTATTTGCTAATTAAATTACAACAAATGCTTCCACAAGTTATATGCCCTTTTATTTAATTTACGGAAAAGAACCTATTCTCCTTATGAAAACTTGTTACCCTATTTAAAGGAGCTTGTTTATTAAAGAAATTAAAAATCGCAACAAATTTATTTAGCTTTGAGTTACCCAATTTCAACTTAAGCAAAATCACTTAAATAAAGCTTACTTTCAAAAAACACGCTAAAGATAGAAAGAAAAGGAAGCTTTTAACTTAAGTCATAACATTTAATATCGGCTTTTGAGAATCAAAGATTTAATCTTAAGGTACGATGCTTTAAGAAAAGTCAATAAAAGCTTTAATAAGACATTGAACTTTCAGTAGCTTAAATCATATGAAATTACTAAAATTAATAATAAAAGCTATTACATCTTAAAGAAATTAGGAAATAATAGCCTTTAATTTAAGGGAACATATATTAAAAATCAACTTAAACTTTTTTATAAGCGATAACACTTTATTTATAATGCTAAAGACGAAGTTTCAAAACGGCATTCTAATGATACAAGCGCCGCTTCAAGTAAGGAAGATACCCCACCAGCTAACCCTATGAATTTGAAAAATCTTACACATATTATTAAATAACATATAAGGCCAAATGAAATAGTAATTAGAATACTTATTTTAACGCTTGAACAAAGGAGCCAATATAGGGCATTTGTGGATGATTCGGACGGGTAGGTACGAGGAGTAGTTGAAAAGGGGGGCGGAAATTAATGCTAATGAAGCGCTGATAAAACATTGCTGAATAATAACAGCAAAGCATTAAAACCCCTCATTCAATAATAATAACTTCTTTAGCATATACCTTATTGCCGCTATAAAAACGCTTTGCTACGAACTTCTTGGCGGTTTCGAAAACTTCTTTAGCACTATATTACAAATGCTAAATTTGGAATTAGAAGCAAAAAGTAGAATTAGCATAAGGTGCATTAAGAAGCAGCCTTTTAATTAATAAATTACTTATTAAAGTAGCTATTTAAGACGCTGTATTTTGATAAGTAAACGCTGGAATAAAAAGCCAAAACCTCCTTGATAACTTAAAGAAAAGAACTAGCCTTATGAAGCAATTGGCCAAGTATAGAGATAAAGTAAAGCTTAACGATTTTTACACCTAATTGTTACTTATGCTAATATTAATAACTCCTTTGAGTATATAATGAAGATTATAAAACTTTCCGTTATTATAATACTTTTCAAGAAAGAAATTATTGGTTATTTCGTTAAGGAAAGGTGATTAGGGCTTGATTTGCATGTTTTATAACGAAAGCAATAGCTTTAAGCAATATACTTTGAAAGTAAGTAGTGAAAGGTCCCTCCCCTACACGCCAAATTCGTTGCAAAAGCAAATCCTATTTAAGCGCCGCTTTCCCGGAATAAGCAATCAAATCCCCTAGCAATAAAACCCCCTCAAAAGCAACATCTAATGTTTAAAATATTTGTTCCCCTAAAACTACTTTGCTATTAATACTTATAACACCCTTTATAACAATGTTTAACCCAATAATAAAGATCTCCGATTTATAATAAAAAGCAAAGTGATAAAGAAAATCTGCAAGCGGAAAATAACAAAGTAGGCAACTTTATTAATCCCATAAAATCAACTTTCCCTTAAAAGCTAACGACAAAATCAAAGCGCTTTTATATTGCCTCAGATTTAAAACTGCCTTTATATCCATCTTCTTAATAATTACCTATCAAGTAAGATTTTCATTATAACTTCCAAGGAAATTAACACTAATTAACTCAAGTCTCATCATAAGCAAAAGTTCCCCAATTCTATTTCCTACTAAAATAAAATTTGCTTATGCTTTTATTGAAAATTTAAATATGCTATTAGCCAACAATTTCCAACTAAACCTCTTTAAAGAAAGAATTTTACATTCATTTTAAAAAGGCCGCGCTATTTTCCCTAATTATATTTGCTAAATTTGGGTTTAACTTATATTACCATCGACTTTTCAAGCGTGAAAGCAAGTAGGTGAAAAGAGTATAAATATGCCGCAATCTAAATGCTAGTAAGAAATATAATCAAAAAGCAAAGGTATGATATAATAACATCTAAATCCGCAAGCCTACGTATCAGCCCAAGGCTAAAGCTAGCACCAAATAATTAAAGTTGAACAGCTCCAAAAGGTCCTTAAGATAATGAAATTAATAATAAGCTTATATATCTTTCAAAGCCATTAGATATTCCTAAAACTATTACTAAATTAAGATCAAATCCCATACAATAGGCCTTAGCATATTAAATGCTTTAAAGATAAAAAAGTCAGACTTGCTTTTATATCAGATTAAAGTTAAGCTAAGCAACTTGGAGGTTGCGTAATAAGTAACTTAACTTAAAAAGAACTCCCATTCCTCTTGAGCGTACCGCTGGTTTTGAATTTTAAATATAATTTGCAAATTCCGTTAACTTTAATAGGTTTTACAATTTAATAATAATAATAAGATTAAAGAAAATTACATGCTAGCAAATAAGAACTTCAATAACTCTTATTACCAAAGATTAATTTATTAATTTTCGCCTTTTCCAAAACTATTACAAAATTATTAATTGCTTAATACTTTTAAATCCCACTTTATTATTACCAACTTTATATAAGTATATGTTTATGCATGTGCATGTGTTTATTAAAGCAAGAAATTATTGTAAGGTAAAGAAGAAGGGAGGAGTATCAAAAAAGTTCGCGGAATATTCGTAATTAGGGTAAAAAAAGAATTTGCCTATTAGCAACGTAAAAGAAGATCGATTTGGACTTTGCTGGGGTTATGAATACTAGGGCGTAAAACGTTAAATTCTCATTTACGTTTGCTTAAGATTTGAACGACCTTATGTTTTATAAGACTTTATTTTTAAAGAAAGATTAATACCATGCGTAATAGCATGTTCTAAATTTAAGAAGTGGAAGTTGTATGAAACATTATAAAAGGTTGCGTATTATTTAAAGCTTCTTTTTAAATATTAGAGCAAAGTATCAATTTCCTTAAAAAGCAAAAGGTAAATGAATTTGATATGATGTTAGTAAAACTTTGCAATAAAAGGAGAAAGAAATGAAAAGAGAAGGGTAAAAGAAAGATAACTAGTTTGGAAAGGGAGATAGCTTAACTTTAGAAGTTGTAAAGTAATAAAGTAATAATAATAAGAATTTGTAAAAGAGTAAAGGTGTGGTTAAGGCGCGTTAAGATAATTAAGGAACTTTATTTTAAAATGAGCCAGAATTACGATGCTATAAATCAATTTAAAAATGAAAAAGCGGCTTAATTTCATCTTGCTATCACGCAAAGTTTAATTCTAAATAATAATATTAAAAAGTTGCAATAAATAAAGAGAAAAGGAAACTTAATAAAAGAATAATAATTTAAATTGTAGCAAAAAGATCTTAATTTGCAAGAGGTAATTATTGCATTAAGTTAATCGCTGCGAAAATGCTTCATGATTATGAGAGGAGCGCAAAGAGAGAAAAAGAATTTAATTAGATGAAAGCTTTGAAGCTTTGAGAGGAAAGCTAAATAGATCGCAAATCTTATAATTAAAGAAATTAGGAATAATAATAAAGTTGTTGGAAAAGAAAAAGATGAAGTAATAAAGCTTTGGAGGAGTTATTAATAAGAAGGGAAATCTTAATCTTGTGTTTACTAAATTTGGTTAGCTTAAATTAAAGCAAAGTAAATGATTAGCCTTACCTTGCCTCGCAAAAGGCTGAAATCGCAAGATTAATAATGCAAGGCCTTAAACAATGCGTTGCTATAAAAGGAAAGCTTTAAGATTAATAAAGGAAGCGTTAAAGAATGCAAAAGAATTGCGTTATTAAAAATTAAAAAGAAGAAAAAAAAGGAAATGTAATTGAAAAGTTAGAATTGCAAGTTGCAGAAAAAAAAGCTACCTATATATATAATTGCTAGTAGCGGGAATGCTAAGCAAATAAATGTTTGCTTTCAAAAGTGAGGTTATTTTGATTTGTTAATTATTACCTAACATAATTGCATCTTCCACAATTGCGTTGTAATTTAATTGTTTGATTTTGTTATTACAATCTGCGATTCTATAATTTAAAGACAAGTTGATTATTTGGAGAGGGGAGTGCATGTAACAGGGCCACTTGATTTTGGTGATTAGATGTTACATTATTGGATGCGGTTTTGCTAAGCCTACTTTGATATAAAAGCCAACTTTCTTTCTATTTCTTTTAATACTACTTATCTTATAACTAATAATAATTTTTATCTAATGCATTTTTTTTATCTTTAAAATAACAAATCCCATTACTTAAATTTATCTTATCTTTTGATTTGATCAAACCGTTTTTTTATATCAAATTTACCCTTATGCCTTGAGTGCTCCCTCTCTTATTGTGTGGTTGCTTGGGATTTGCCCCTCCACAGTGGCAGGGCCACTTGATTTTGGTGGTTAAATGTCACGTTATCGGATGCGGCTTTGCCGAGCCTGCTTCGATATAAGAGCTAACTTTCTTTCCATTTCTTTTAACACCACCTATCTTATAATTAACGATAATTCTATCTAATCCATTCTTTTCTCTACTTTTAAAATAACAAATCCCGCTACTTAAATATATTTTATCATTTGATTTAATCAAATTGTTCTTTTATATCAAGTTTATCCTTATGCCTTAAGTGCTCCCTCTCTTGTTATGTGGTTGCTTGGGATTTGCCCCTCCACAATATTAGGACCTTCGCAAGTAAGGTTAGTCTTTTCTAATATGATGGCTTAACGGAGTTCATTGAAATAACTACAATATAAATAAAAAAGATAAGAAAAGAAAAAGAATCGTAAGGAGCTTTAAGCTTAAGTAAGAAGGAGGCGGCCGCTAATCAGCTACAGCCCCCTATCACAACACCACGTGATGCGCGCTCGCACGTAATACGCGCGAGTCGCATGTGCCATCACAAAAGATATAAAGAAATAATAACTAAAAAGACTTCGCTTTTAAAATTGCCCTTTTTATTTAGCATAATTCCTTATCAATTTCCAATAGCTATAAAGTTTTTTAAGCTAAAACTTCTTTCGAATACGCTAGTCGCTTGAATCAAACAAAACTTGCCGCTTGTATTTCGTGACTAAGATATCATGCTTACCGAAACTAAAGAAAAGATGTGAGAATACGTGAATACCTAAAGAAACAAGGCGATGTTAATTGCTAAGGAATCTTATAAAATAATACAAGAGTTGAAAAAGAAGATTTATAAGAAGAAGTTTTATTATTATAACTTAAAAAAAAGCATTGCAAGTAAAACGCTTATGCTTATTATATCAGAGGATTTTGCTTTTACATTAATGAATCAAAACTTATTAAATAGCAAAGAAGATAATAATGTAAATAAGAATAAGGTAAAGGCTAAGAAATTCGCAAAACAAAAAAAGAAAATTTAGTGGTTAAGAGACAATTACTTATTTGGGGAGGAGGAGGACGAATGTAGCGGGGATGTAGGTATAAGCACTTGAGCTGGAATAACTTTTTTCCTTCTTTCTTTTTTATAAGTAGATTAGGCGAAGTCTTATATTAGATAAAGAGGATTGAATCTTTAAACAAAAAGCATTATACACTTAGTACACATTCCTTCTAGCCTTATTTATATTCATTTATATCTTTGTATTACATTTATTAGCTTTTACTTAACTTCTTTTATGTAGCACAGACGACATATCCCTCTACAATATGTTATTATAAAATCAAAAAAATCATATTACTAAATTAAAACTTAAAGCAAATAAAGCAATTCTAATTAGATTTAATTATCTTTTATATAAAGTATTAGATTTAATAACTAAAAGAACGCTTTGGGTAAGAGATATTAAAATATTAAATAACCAATTTATAAATGATTATAAGATTAATATATTTGAATCATTTTATGTTAAATATACAAGATCTTACAACTAATAATAATAATAATAATAATAATAATAATAATAATAATAATAATAATAATAATAATAATAATAATAATAATAATAATAATAATA